>Ga0134124_10000057_pt1 | contig 114110 bp, 88 predicted proteins | sample KB304_FD_96880 | JGI IMG/M metagenome (GOLD analysis project Ga0134124, IMG submission 96880) | Terrestrial soil microbial communities without Nitrogen fertilizer from Kellogg Biological Station, Michigan, USA - KB3-0-4 | ecosystem: Environmental > Terrestrial > Soil > Unclassified ...
TCTTGTGCCTGGCGCGCTCGAGCACTCGCAGGTGGTTCTCGGTGGTCAGATGCCTGGCCAGCAGATGGATCGCGCTGAGATGGATCTCGCCGCGTGCGACCAGATCCAGCACGACCGGAAAGCGGCGCGCCGTGCGCGCAGCCCAAAGTCGCTTGGCAGTAACCTGTTCCGACATGTGGAAGCGCTCCATGCAGAAAATGAACATGGAGGAGCAGGCATGTCTGGCCCAGAGCTTGCGCTCATCGATTTCGGCGATCGCGACGAGAAGCGCCGCAGTCGTACGACGATCGCGGGCGACGAGACACTCGAAGTGATCGAGCAGTTCCTTTTCGGAGAGATTTGCAACACTGTCGAAGGATGTCGTCATGACGACCCTTGTAACACGGGTTTTTCAGGCGTCGTTTTCCGTAAGGATGCGACCACTCGCAGGCATGCGCGTTTCACGACAAAGCGCGAGATCTGAGCGGCGCAACGCGCGAAGTGGGCGAAAAAAGCCGTGCGCTCTGTTTCGCTTCGCTACAGGCGACGTGAAGCGGCGAAAAACCGCGTCAAACGAAATCGACATCGCGACGATGCTTCAATAACAAAAGTTTCATAGCTGCCGTGATCGGCCGCGAACGCCGCGCGCGTATTCTGCGACGAAAACGTTCGGACCCGTCGCCGTCGCCCAACATTCCCCGGGGAATGCTGTGTAGCAGCGACATAGCGCGCTGGTCGCAACATTCCCCGCGGAATGTTCGTGCAGCACGGACAGAGCGCGTTGGCCGCGCTCAAAATACTTATGGAGCAGCCGCGGGTGGCGTCGGCGGACCTTCCTCTCCGTCCTCACCCACTGCAATCACGCGATAGCGGACGACACCGCTGCCTGCCGACGTATCGCGCCACGAGAAGTCGTGGCGGCGGCGGATCTTGTCCTGATCGGCGACGTCGACCGTCGCGATGCGTTCCCACGACTCGTCTCCGTCGCGCTGGCGCTCGACGATGAACGACGCAAGATCGTAGAGCTTCTTTCCGTCGGCGCTCTTCTCCGCTCGCTTCCAGTGCACGACCGCGACATCGCCGTCGCGCTCGACGGTTGCCGTGCCGGGGATGACGGGCGCCGTGTCTTCGGGAGGCCGCACCGCAGTGCGATAGCCGCAGGCGCTGCCGCCCATGCCGAGGATTGCAGCGAGCGCGAGCGCAATCGCCAGCGGCCGTCGGCGGGTCCTCAAGCTTTCGGGCTCCGGGCGGAGCCGACTCCGTGTTTCTTTGCGAGCGTCTTCACGCGCCGCGATACGAGGCTCGTCGCGGTTCCGCCGTACGACGTGCGGCGCGCGATGGCTTCGTCGAGCGTCAGCAAGGAGGCGACGGTGCGTCCGGCCTTGCGGTCGGCGGCTTCGCCGAGGGCAGGAGAGAACTCTTCCAACTCGCGGCTGCTGAGCGCCGTGAGCTCGAGCTTCACCGCGAGGCAATGCCGCACGATGCGGCCGACGACTTCGTGCGCGTCGCGGAACGGGACGCCGCGCGCAACGAGGATCTCCGCGAGATCGGTGGCGAGCAGGAACGAATCGGACGCGGCGCGCCGCATGGCCGCCTCGTCGAACGTCAGCGAGCGCAGCATCGCGGCGAGCGTGGCGAGACTCGATGTTGCCGTGTCGAGGCTGTCGAACAGCGGCTCCTTGTCCTCCTGCAGGTCGCTGTTGTACGCGAGCGGAAGCCCTTTGACGGTCGTCAGCAGCGAGACGAGGTTTCCGGTCACGCGGCCGCTCTTGCCGCGCACGAGCTCGGCGATGTCGGGGTTCTTCTTCTGCGGCATCATCGAGCTGCCCGTCGAATACGCATCGTGAAGCTTGACGAAGCCGAACTCGCTCGTCGCCCACAGCACGATCTCTCCGGCAAGGCGCGACAGATGCGAGAACAGGATCGCGATGCCGGAGAGCGGCTCGAGCACGAAGTCGCGTGCGGCGACCGCGTCGATGCTGTTTTCGGCGACGCGCGCGAAGCCGAGCTCTTTGGCCGTGCGAGCGCGGTCGATCGGCAGCGTGGTGCCGGCGATTGCGCCGGCGCCGAGCGGCAGCTCGTTGACGCGCGCGTGCGCGTCGCAGAGGCGACTGCGGTCGCGGGCGAGCATCTCGTAGTACGCAAGCAGGTGGTGCGCGAGCAGGATCGGCTGCGCGCGCTGCATGTGCGTGTAGCCGGGCATCACGGCTTTCGGATGTGCGAGGCAGACTTCGATGAGCGCGCGCTGGAGGTCATCGATGCCGGCATCGACGCTTTTGAGCGCGTCCTTTACGTACAGGCGCACGTCGGTCGCGACCTGGTCGTTGCGCGACCGGGCGGTGTGCAGCTTGGCGCCGGTGGCGCCGGTTTTCTCGATTAGCCGGCGCTCGATCGCCATGTGCACGTCTTCGTCGGCGACGTCGAAGCGGAAGCGTCCCTCGCGGATCTCGCTTTCGATCTCGCGCAGGCCGCGCGTGATGGTCTCGCGCTCGGCGGCGGTCAGGATGCCGACCGACGCGAGCATCGTCGCGTGCGCGATGCTGCCGCGGATGTCGTACGCGTACAGCCGCTGGTCGAACGTGATCGATGCGGTGAACGCCTGCGTTGCGGCGTCGGGCTTTGCGTCGAAGCGGCCGCCCCAGCTCCGGTTCGATGCGGCCGCGGCTTTTTTGCCTGCGCCGGCAGCGGGTTTTGCGCCGGCGGCGGATTTCGCGCGCACCGGGGCCGCGGCGCGTGCCGGTGCGGCTTTCGGTTTTCTGCGCTTGTCCGCGGCCATGGGTTATCCTCCGTGTTCGTGGCGCCGTCCCGTGTCGTGCGCCGTGGTCGACAGGTAGTGATTTCGCGGGTTTGCGAAATTGTACCTGTCCCTCTTTTTTTTCGTCAGACTTTTCTGGTGCGGACCATGTTGCGGACTTTCAGGCGAAGGCCCGACAGCCGGATGAAGCCGGTGGCATCGGCCTGGGTGTAGACCTCGTCTTCCTCGAACGTCGCGAGCGCGGGCACGTACAGCGAATCGTCCGACTTGCGGCCGGCCACGGTCGCCGAGCCCTTGTACAGCTTCATGCGCACGGTGCCGTTGACGCAGCGCTGCGACTCGTCGACCGCGGCCTGCAGCATCTCGCGCTCGGGCGCGAACCAGTAGCCGTAGTAGACCATCTCGGCGTAGCGCGGAATCAGCGTATCGCGAAGGTGCATCACCTCGCGGTCGAGTGTCAGTGATTCGAGCGCGCGGTGCGCGATCGTGAGCACCGTTCCGCCGGGCGTCTCGTAGACGCCCCGCGATTTCATGCCGACGTAGCGGTTCTCGACGATGTCGGCGCGGCCGACGCCGTTGCGTCCGGCGATCTTGTTGAGCTTCGCCAGCAGGTCGAACGGGGCGAGCTTTTCGCCGTCGAGCGCGACCGGATCGCCCGAGATGTACTCGATCTCGACGTATTCGGCCTTGTCGGGAGCCTGCTCGGGCGAGACCGACAGCACGAACATGTCTTCGCGCGGCATCTGCCAAGGGTCTTCGAGCTCGATGCCCTCGAAGCTGATGTGCAGCACGTTGCGGTCCATGCTGTAGCCCTTGTCGCGCGTGACCGGCAGCGGGATGTCGTGCTTCTCGGCGAAATCGAACAGCTTGGCGCGCGAGTTGAGATCCCAGAAACGCCACGGCGCGATGACCTTGAGGTCGGGCGCGAGCGCAGCGTACGTGAGCTCGAATCGCACCTGGTCGTTGCCCTTGCCGGTCGCGCCGTGCGAGACGGAGTCGCTTCCGGTGCGCCGCGCGACTTCGATGTGGCGCTTGGCGATGACCGGCCGCGCGATCGACGTGCCGAGCAGATACGTGCCCTCGTAGACGGCTCCGGCGCGCAGCATCGGAAACACGAAGTCGCGCACGAACTCTTCGCGCAGGTCTTCGACGTACGCCTCGACGGCGCCGGTGCGAAATGCTTTCTGCCGCGCAGCCTCGAGGTCCTCGTCCTGGCCGACGTCGGCGATGTAGGCGACGACCTCGCAGCCGTACTGCTCGATCAGCCATTTGAGGATGACCGACGTGTCGAGCCCGCCGCTGTAGGCCAGCGCAATCTTCTTTGGCGTATCTTTTAAGCTCACGTTCTCTTCCTAAGAAAAAGGGGACAGGTACATTAAAATTTCGCCTGCAAAATCACGACGGGCGAAAGTGGCTCGCCCGATTTTCCACACGTTTTTTAAATGTACCTGTCCCTGTTTTCATGCTGCCTCGGGGGCTCCGGCGAGCCATGCGAGGATTGCTTTCTGGATATGAAGGCGGTTCTCGGCCTGCTCGAGCACGACGGCGCGCGGGCCTTCGAGCACTTCGGCCGTGATCTCTTCTCCGCGATGCGCCGGAAGGCAGTGCATCACGAGCGCACCGTCCGCGGCCGTCTCGAGAAGCTTCGCGTTCACCTGGAACTTCGCGAACACCTTGCGGCGCCTTTCGGCCTCGGCTTCCTGTCCCATGCTCGTCCACACGTCGGTGTACAGCACGTCGGCGCCGCGCGCGGCGTCTTCGACGTCGTGCGTGACGCGGATCCGGCCGGGCGCGGCGGCCTGGGTCTCGGCCAGGATGTCTGCGTCCGGCTCGTAGCCCTTCGGGCACGCGAGCACGAAATCAAAGCCGATCTTGGCGGCCGCCAGGATCCACGAGTGCACCATGTTGTTGCCGTCGCCGATGAACGCGAGGCGCATGCCTTCGAGCGACCCGCGCAGCTCGGACAGCGTCATCAGGTCGGCGAGGATCTGGCACGGATGGTACAGGTCGGAAAGGCCGTTGATCACCGGCACGGTGGCGCCGCGCGCCAGCTCGACGACCGAATCGTGCGAGAACGTGCGCGCGACGATCAGGTCGACCCATCGCGACAGGTTGGCCGCGACGTCGCCGCTGGTCTCGCGCATGCCGAGCTGGATGTCGCCCGGCGCGAGATAGATCGCGCCGCCGCCGAGCTGGTACATGCCGGTTTCGAACGTCACGCGCGTCCTCAGGCTCGGCTTCTCGAAGATCATCGCGAGCGTGCGGCCCGACAGCCACGGATGCGGCCGTTTCGCGCGCACGTCGGCTTTCAGCCTGCGCGCGAGCGCGATCAGGTCCTTGATCTCCTGCTTGGACACGTCGCGCAGGGTGACGAGGTCGCGTTTCATCCGAGCACCTCCACGAGCGCGGCGATGCCTTCGTCCACTTCGTCCCTGGTCAGGATGAGCGGCGGGATGATTCGCAGCACCGTGCCGGCCGTCGCGTTGGCGATCACGCCGCGGGCGAGAAGATCGCGCACGATCGGCTTGGTCTCGCGCCGGAACTCGACGCCGATCATCAGGCCTTTTCCGCGGATGTCGGCGACGTCGTCGCGCCCGCCGATCGCGTCTTTGAGCCGCGCGAGGAAATACGCTCCGACCTCCGCGGCGTTGTCGATCACGCCGCCGGCGGTCAGCTCGCCGAGAACTGCGAGCGCAGCCGCGCAGCACACCGGGTTCGCGCCGAACGTCGTGCCGTGCGAGCCCGGCACGAATGCCGATGCGACGTCTTCGCGCGCGAGCACCGCGCCGATCGGAAGACCGGCACCGAGGCCTTTCGCCGTCGTGACGATGTCGGGCACGATGCCTTCGTGCTCGTACGCGAACAGCGTGCCGGTGCGGCCGTTGCCGGTCTGCACTTCGTCGAGGATCAGGCGCGCACCCGACCGGTCGCAGATGTCGCGCAGCTCCTGGAGGTATCCGGCCGGCGGAATCACGATGCCGCCTTCGCCGATGATCGTCTCGACCAGCACCGCGGCGGTGTCGCTGCCGACCACGGCTGCGACGGCTTCGCTGCTGCCGGGCTCGACGTGCACGAAGCCTTCGAGCATCGGACCGAAGCCTTCCTGCAGACTCGGCTGGCCGGTTGCGGCCAGCGCACCGTACGTACGGCCGTGGAACGAGCCGTGCGCGGCGACGATCTTGTAGCGTCCGCCGGCAGCGCGCCGCGCCATCTTGATCGCAGCTTCGTTGGCCTCGGCGCCGCTGTTGCAGAAGAACACGCGGTCGGCGAAGGTCGCTTCGACGAGCCGCTGCGCAAGCCGTGCGCCCGGCTCGTGGTAATAGAGGTTCGACGCGTGGATGAGCTTGCCGGCCTGCTCGCGGATTGCCGCGACCACAGCCGGATGCGCGTGCCCGAGCGACGAGACGGCAAGCCCCGCGAACAGATCGAGATACTCGCGTCCGGACTCGTCCCACAGCCGGCAGCCTTTGCCGTGCGTGAACGCGACCGGATAGCGGGCGTAGTTCTGCGTCGTGAAGCGGTCGGTCGCTTCCACGATCGGCAGATTGCCTTCGGCTACGCTCATTTTGCCTTCGGCTACGCTCATCTTGCCTTCGGCTGCGCTCATTTCGCTTTTGCCTTCCTGCCGCTGGCAGCGCGCGTCGGTTTTTTCACGGAGCCGGCGGATTTCCGCCGCGACGCCGGCTGGAGCAAGACTGGCTCCCCGTCGAGCACGATTTCGGTGCCGACGCCTGCGGCCGTGAAGATCTCGAGCAGCACCGCGTGTCGGACGCGCCCGTCGATGATGTGCACCTGTCCGACGCCGCCGCGCAGCGCATCGATTGCGCACTCGACCTTCGGCACCATGCCGGCCGCGATCGAGCCCGCGTGAATCTGCTTGCGCGCCTCCGGCTCGGAAAGCCGCGACTGCAGCTCGCCGCCGGCCTTCATGATGCCGGCGACGTCCGTCAGAAGGATCAGCTTCTCGGCCTTGAGGCCGCGTGCGATCTCGGCGGCTGCAACATCGGCGTTGACGTTGAACGTGCGGCCGTCGGCATCCGTCGCGATCGGCGCGATCACCGGGATGAAGTCGGTTCCGTCGATGTGCTCGAGGATCTCCGGGTTGATGTGCGTGATGCGGCCGACCATGCCGACGTCGACGAGCTCGGCCTTCTTGCCTTTTTCGGAAATGCGCACGGCAAGCTTCTCGGCAATCAGCAGGTTGCCGTCCTTGCCGGTCAGGCCGACGGCCTTTCCGCCGTGCTTGTGGATCATCCCGACGATCTCTTTGTTGATCTGCCCGCCGAGGACCATCTCGACGATCTCCATCGTGGCTTCGTCGGTGACCCGCATGCCGCGCACGAAGCGCGTGGCGATGCCGTGGCGCTTGAGTGCCTCCTCGATCTGCGGACCGCCTCCATGCACGATGACCGGCCGCAGCCCGAGCGACTTCAGCAGCACGACGTCTTCGGCGAAGCCGGCCTTGAGCTTGTCGTCGAGCATCGCATGGCCGCCGTACTTGATAACGACGACGCGCCCCGCAAAGCGCCGCAGGTACGGAAGCGCTTCGAGCAGGACGTCGGCCTTTGCGATGAGCTCTTTCACGGCATTGTTCCTCTCCGAAAACACAAATCGGGGACAGACACCGATTTCGGAAAATCGGGGACAGACACCGATTTCGGGAAATCAGTGTCTGTCCCGGATTTTCAGTCGTCGGATGGCTGGGCGCTCGACTGCCGCTTTCCGGAGTGACTTGCCTATATCGCGGCCACTGCCGGGCTTCCAACGATCCGCACGCAGAAATTCGAGCTTTGCAGGAGGTGGCAGCCCCGGAGATCGCAGAGCTCCGGCCGCCGCTGCGCTCGCCGAGACGCTGCGCTGCCGGGCCTGCCGTCAGGCTCGCGGGTGCGCCTTGTCGTAGACGGCGGTGAGCTTGCCGAGCTCGAGATGCGTGTAGCGCTGGGTCGTCGCGATCGATGCGTGCCCGAGCATCTCCTGGATCGCGCGCAGGTCGGCGCCGTTTTCGAGCAGGTGCGTCGCGAACGAGTGCCGCAGCGAATGGGGCGTGGCGTGGGCGGCGATCGCCGCCGCGGCAAGATGCCGCTCGACGATCCGCCCGATGCTGCGGGTCGACAGCCGGGTTCCGCGCGCGTTCAGGAAAACGGCCTTTGCATCGCCATGCGCGAGCTTCCAGCTGCGCCGGTATTCGCCGAGCGCGGCGAGCGCGTCGGCGCCGACCGGCACGATACGCTCCTTGCTTCCCTTGCCGAGCACCCGGACGACGCCGAGCCCCTCATGGATCGACGTCCAGTTCAGGCCGGCGCACTCGGCCGCGCGAAGCCCGCACGAGTACAGCATCTCGAGCAGCGCCCGGTCGCGCAGGCCGGTCGGCTTTTTGAGATCGGGCGCGGCAAGCAGGGCAGACATGTCGTCGATCGACAGGTGAACGGGCAGTCGCTTCGGGATCTTCGGTGCCGTGACCGCCGCGCACGGGTCAGTCGGTGACGCCGCTTCGCCGGTCGACTTCTCCGCGACCGCGGCGCGCTCGCGCGCCAGCCAGCGGAAGAATGCACGCAGGGCGGCGAGCTTGCGGGCCGTCGTCGAGCGCGCACTGTCGCGAAGTCGCGCGGCGAGGAAGGCCCGGACCGCCGCGACGCCGTTCCCCTCGGAGTCGTCGGGAGCGAGCCTGTTGCCCGACGGCGACGAGACGACTGATACACCGGGTGTCTCACCTCGCTCGACGAGGAAGTCGAGGAACTGGCGAAGGTCGGCCAGGTACGCGCGCCGCGTGTTCGGCGACAGGCCGGACTCGACGGCAAGCGCGCGCTCGAACAGGTCGAGCAGCTCCAGATGGGACGCGGAGGTTTCGGACACGGCTTCCAGCATGGTATCACGCCGGATCATGTCTGCTGCACGAAACGAGGCCGCGACGCTGCCGCCGATTCCGAGCGAACGCGTCGAGTTCCCGTCGCGTCGCGGCAACCTTCTGGTCGGCGACATCCATCGCGCTGCGGCCGGGAGCACCAGATGGCTGGTGCTCTGTCACGGAATGGAGTCGACGCGCGGAGGGACCAAGCAGACGGCCATCGCCGAGCGTTTCGTTCCCGCCGGCTACAACGTGCTGCGTTTCGACTTTTCGTTCGTCGGCGATTCGGAAGGCGAGTACGAGGACCTGACGGTCACCGCCGAGGTCGACGACGCGCTCGGCGCGCTCGACTTCATGCACCAGTTCGGCGGCAGCGAATCCACGCTCATCGGCTCGAGTCTTGGCGGGCTGGTTGCGCTGCTGGCCGCGGCCCAGGCTCCGCATCTCGTCAGCTCGCTCGCGCTGATCGCCGCGGTCGCCGATGCACGCATTTTCACCGACGGGCTCACCGACAAGGCGATCGCCGACTGGCGTACGCGCGGTCGCCGGCGCGTCGGTTCGGGATTTCTGCGGCCGGGCTTTTATGACGACGTGCTGCGCATCGATGCGCCCGCGACGATGCGCGCGCTTTCGATGCCGGTGCTCGTGATGCACGGCGAGGCCGACACCGTGGTGCCGCCGTCGCATGCCGAGATCATCCGTGCGAACGTGGCCGGGCCATGCACGGTCGAGTACTTCGCCGGCGTCGGTCATCGCTTCGAGGAACCCGGTGCGCTCGAGCGACTGCTCGACGTGCTCGGCAGCTGGCTCGCGCGCGTCCAGGGAACGTAAGCCGTGATGTGGCGGGTTCGTTGCCACGCCTGCTCGTCGGAATTCGACTCCGACGATCCGATCGGTCGCTCCGCGCGCTGCGAAAGGTGCGGGAGCGAGCTGCGCTGCTGCAGGAACTGCCGCTTCTACGACCTGTCGTCCTATAACGAGTGCGCCGAGCCGTCGGCCGAGCGCGTGCTCGAAAAAGATCGCGCGAACTTCTGCGACTATTTCTCGCCCGCGAGCGGCGAGCGCGGCGCTGGAATTCCCGCCGCGAAGCCCGACAGCCTGTCCGAGCTCGAAAAGCTCTTCCGCAAAAACTGACATCGGAAGCGGTCGCCGTTTCGCGATCCCACGAACTCGGAGTCTGCGCGAAATCGGTGTCTGTCCCCGATTTCGCGAAATCAGTGTCTGTCCCCGATTTTCTCAGCGACCGCGGAAGACCGGGGGGCGTTTCTCGCGCATTGCGCCGATGCCTTCGGCGGCGTCGGCTGTCGTGAACGTGATGGCCTGTTCGGAGGCTTCGCGGGCGATCGCTTCGTCGATCGTGTGCGAATCGCCGCAGCGCAGGGTCTGCTTGAGCGAACGCACGGCAAGCGGCGCCGCGCTCGCGATTGCCGAGGCGAGCTCGGCGACGACCGCATCGAAGTCGTCACCGGCGATGCGGTTGGCGATGCCGAGCGCGAGGGCTTCGTCGGCGCCGATCATGCGGCCCGTGTAAAGCAGGTCGGCGGCCGCCGACGGTCCGATGAGGCGCGGCAGGTTCCAGGTCGCGGCCATGCCCGGATGAATCCCGAGCCGCACGAACGTCATGCCGACGCGCGCATCCTTGTGCATCACACGCAGGTCGGCCCCGAGCGCGAAGCAGAATCCTGCACCGACGGCATGCCCGTTGATCGCCGCGATCGAAGGCACACGCAGGTCGCGGATCGAAAGGAACGCGCGATAGAAGCTCTCTCCTCCGCCAAGACCTTCCTCGGCGTCACCCGAGCCAGCCTCCGCGCCGAGAGTCCTTAAGTCCGCGCCCGAGCAGAACCCCTTTCCGGCGCCGGTGATCATGACCACTCTGACGTCGTCGTCGCCGTTGAGCGTCTCGACCGCGCGAACCATCTCGCGACCCATCTGCGGCGTCATCGCATTGCGCTCGGCCGGCCGGTTGAGCGTAATGCGGCCGATCGGACCGTCTCTCGTCACGTCGATCTGTTCGAAAGACATCGTTGCTCCCTCATGCTCGCGTCAGTAGAATCCGCGTCCACTAACCCGCCACGAGCATGCAGTCAAAACAGCTTTCCGATCCCGGTTTGAAACATGCCCAGCCTGAAGAGGTTCCTGTGAACGATATCCGGACCATGCTGCCTCGCGTCGCTCTCGTACTCCTTGCTCTGTCGCTGCCCGTGATGGCGACGGCCCAGCGCGCGCAAAAGCTGGACGAGAAGCAGGAAAAACAGGCGGAGGCGCAGCAGGCCGAGGCCGCTGCAATCGCTGCGCTCGGCAGCCAGGTGCCGCCGGCCAACGCCATCGGGCTTGCGACGATCCTGCGCTCCGGCGACCGGTCTGTCTTTGCCGCGCTCTCCAAGTCGAGCGGCGACGCGTTCGAGGCGTCCGGCATCGATGTCGATTTCGTCACGGTCAAGTTCGGTCCTCTCAAGATTCAGAACGCGCACGTTTCGCTGACGCCTTCGGCCGACGGCCGTTCGTGCCGCTTCGCGATTACCGGAACGCCGTTCGGAGAAGGCTCGACGCTGGAGGCGTCCGGAACCGCCGAATGGGGCGTCGGTCCGCTCGGCGGCGACAAGCTCGATCTCGTCTATGCGGTCGGCAACGCTCCGGTCGAAGCCGTGCGCACGTTTCTTCCCGGCCGCATCGATCCGAGCTTCCGGGGCATGGTCGGCTTCCATGGAAAAGCGAGCGGCATCATCAACGAAACGACGACCGAAGATGCGCCGGCGACGCCGCTGCGCGGCGATTTCGAGGCGATGCTCGACTGGCAGATCCTCGGTCGCACGGCTCCGGCGACGATCAACGGCAATTTTTCTCTCGACGACAAGATGGTCAGGATCTCGGGCGGCCACATCAAATGGCAGGATTTCGACCTCGCGCTGCGCGGATGGTTCGAGCCGTTTCCGACCGGAAAAATCGAGCTGACTGCGCTCTTCAACGACATCGACGCCCACAAGGTCGCCGTCGACTGGAACGTTCCGCCGCCGTGGCAGCCGACCGCCACGCTGACCGGGCAGTTCAATCTCACCGGCAAGCAGGGCCAGTCGATGCTCAAGTACGAAGCCAGGGCACCGAGCGCCGACGTGCCCGGGCTCGGCGGCTATAACGTCCACATGGTCAAACCGAAGTTCACCGGCAGCATCCTCGTAATCAATGCGGATGCCTCGGTGACGTTCCTGCCGGAGCAGTGGAGCGTCGGCGGAATCGATCTCGGATCGCTGCCGTCGGGAATCCTGTGGTTCCGCGACAAGGTCATGTACAACGCGTCGAACTCGCCGCTGTGGGGCGGTGAAAACGACGCGACGATCTCGTACAAACCGGCCGAGCATCCGGCGTTCACGATGTCGGGACGGATCAAGGGCGCAGACGGGCGCATCATGGCGCAACGCCTCTTGCCGCAGCTCGGACTCGACGCCGAGGGATACGGATCGGTCTCGTACATCTTCGGGCAGGATGTCGAGCGCAAGCCCCAGTGGTCCGTGCACGGCTCGCTGCTGACCGGCCGCATCGGCAACGTCGATCTGTTCGCGCGCACGCTCGATGCGCTCGGGGCGGCCGATCCTTCGATCAAGGTTGCCGATGCAGCCGCCGATATGCCGAAGCCGCGCCATGGAACCGGCACCCGCATCGACAAGTTCTTCTTCGAAGCCGAGAAAAACGCCGACGCATATTCGCTCGGCGGAATGTTCCTTCGCGCCGAGGAATTCCAGCTCGATGCGGATGGCGAATATTCCGAGGCGTCCGGCCTCAATCTCGACGGTACCGTGATGTTCCCGCCCGCCGCGGTCGACAAGCTCGCCGCGTCGGCGCCGTGGATCAAGGCCCTGCGGGTCGAAGGCGGGCCGATGTACGTTCCGGTCGCCATTACCGGCAAGACGCAGAGCCCGGCGGTCGCGCTCGCGCCCGGTTACGCAGAGCTGCTCGCCAGTACCAAGCGCGGCGAGCCGGTGACTGCGCCGGGCATCAAGCATGCGCGCAAAGTCGGAGCGGAAAACGTTGCGAGCATTCCCGGCGATCCGAACGCGATCAACGAGTAAGAGGCCGGGCGCGGCCTCGCCATGCTCTGGCTCGCGCTGACGACTGCGCTGCTGCTTGCCCTGGCCTTCACCGGTTATCGGAAGGTCAGGCGGCTTCGCTTCCGGCGTGCTCTCGCAGCGCTCGAGGGCGGCTCGCGCGCGACCGCGCTCGAGATCGATGCGTTCTCCGAGATCGAAGATCATCTCGCGATACGCGAGTGCCCGTGCGGCGGGCTGCTCGCGAGTCTTGGCGAACGCAGCGAGCCCGACGGCAAGCGCATCTTTCGAGTAGTGCGCGTCGAGTGCCGCCGCTGCGAGGAGCTCGCCGAGATCTGGTTCGACGCAACCCGTGCGTATCATTGAGCCCGGGGGCGTGCCGGTGCATCGTACCCATCACCTGCCTGCGAAGATGAACATGGAAATCCGCCCCATCGATACCGCAGAGAACGAGTACGACAGCGTGCTCGGAGTCTACACGCTTTTCGTCTCGCTGCCGCGCGCCGAGACGGTGTACTTCCGGCTCGTTGCCGAAGCGTGGGAAGACTATGCGGTAGTGCGTACGATGGAGCGCTTCCATGGTCCGCAGCGCACCGAGACGCTGGTCGTCGCAATGGCCGTTCCGGACTATCTCGAGCCTTGCTCGCGCAGCCTCGCGCGTCTGGTCGCCGAAGTCGACGGCCGCCAGGTGCCGACGACTCCTGCGCTTCGCGCGGCGCTGCGCCGCGATCTGCTTGGACCGGATGCCGACCGTCCGGACTAATCTTCGCAGGATGACGCCGGCGGAATGATCACGCAGGCTCGATATCGGTGCCTGTCTCTTCCTCCGCCTGCTCGCGCCTGTCCTTGCCGAACACGTACGCCACGCCGATCGAGATGGCGTAGAGGAACATCAGCGGCACGGCCATCATCAGCTGATTCGCCGCATCGGGCGTCGGTGTCAGCACGGCCGCCACGATGAAGATGACGACCACTGCGTAGCGCGAGAACGACAGAAGCTGGCGCCACGTGACGAAGCCGATGCGCGCAAGGAAGAAGATGATGACCGGCAGCTCGAACGTCACCCCGAACGCCAGCATCATGTGCGACGTGAACGAGCGGTATTCGCTCATGCTGAGCATCGCGTCGATACCGATGTCGGCGTACTCCGAGAGAAAGAACGGAATGCCCATCGGAAATACGAAGAAGTAACAGAAGCTCGCGCCGCCAAGGAAGAACAACGTTCCGAACAGCACGAACCATTTCGCGTAGCGGGCTTCGCGATCCTCGAGCCCCGGCACGATGAAGCGCCACAGCTGATAAAGGATCACCGGCAGCGCAAGAAAAACGGCGCCGATCAGCGATACGCTGAACTTCGTGAAGAATGCCTCGGCAAGCCCGGTGCCGATGATCTGGTACTTGAGCCCGTTGGCTTCCGCCGAGCTGCGCAGCGGATGGATGAGGATGTCGAAAAGGTAGTGGACGTTCGGGTACGTGACGACGAAGGCGACGGCGACTGCGCCGATGGCGCGGGCGAGCCGGCGGCGCAGCTCGGCCAGGTGGCCGGTCAGAGGCAGCTCGACGTCCGGCACGGTCACGCCGATCGATCGTTCAGGCCGAAGCCTTCGGATCCGGATCGGTCTTTTCCTTGGCCGTGTCTTTTGCCAGCTCCTCTTCGGATTCCAGCTCGGCTTCGTCGGCGACGTCGCTCGCTTTGACAGTCGGGATTGCGCCTCGCGGCGTCGTTCGCTGCGTGCGCGAGACCTTGCCCGCCTGGCGCGACGCTTCGCGCGACTGCTCCTCGAGCGAACGGCGCGCTTCGTCGAGCTCGGCGTTGATGTCGGAGGTTGCGCGGCGGAATTCGGCGAGGCCTTTGCCGAGGCCGGCCGCCAGCTCGGGCAGGCGCTTCGGGCCGAGTACGAGCAGCGCGATCACGAGAATGAAGATGAGCTCGCTTGGGCCGATGCCGAACATGCGTGGGAGGCTAGGAGTCGGGTTGTTCTCAGTCAAGTTCGCTCTGCCGGACGGCGATAAGGGCCCATCTGCTTCGTTGTCGCCGCGCGCCTCCGCTCGTAGTGGGGCCGGACGTCGATACGGGCCCATCTGCCGCGTTGGATTCCGCTTCGTTCGCTACGACGTACGGGAAGTACGCCTCCGCTCACTACGCGGAATCCGCCTTGCATCTGGACCCGTCTCGCCGCCCGGCGCGTGAAACGGCACTCCCAACACGGAGTTTGACGGCGGCGGCGTTCCGGCTTGGAGGTTTTGGCGCTTCGTCTCGTTGCGCGGGTGCTCCCATCCCGGGATTCAAGGGTGGAGATCTCGTCTCGGAGTGCGGTCGTCTTTGGTTGTGGCCGCTTCGCTTCGCGCGAAAGGCTTTGACGGCCTCGGCTTGGGCTGGTGTCGGGGCTTATCCTCGCTTCGCTCGGCTTTATTCTTGTCGGTCTTTGGTTGTCTGGGTTAAACACGAGGGATGCGACGGACTGGGCTGCTTTATGATCGGCGGTTTCTCGAGCATCGGACCGGGGTGCGGCATCCGGAGGCGCCGGAGAGGATGGCGGTGCTTTGCGAGTTGTTCGAGGGGGGTGGGTACTCGGGGTTTGAGCGGGTCGCGGCGCGGCTTGCGACGGAGGAGGAGCTGCGGCGGGTGCACGAGCACGGGCATGTGGCGGCGGTCGCCCACAGCGCAGGGCGGGCGCATACGCAGTTCGATGCGGATACTCCGGCATCGGCAGGGTCGTTCGAGGCTGCGCGTCTGGCGGCGGGCGGGGCGATCGACATGGCGGACGCGATTGCGCGTGGAGATCTCGACAATGGTTTTGCGGCGCTGCGGCCGCCCGGGCATCACGCGGAAGCGGATCGGCCGATGGGGTTCTGCCTGTTCAACAACGTCGCGGTGGTGGCGCGGCATCTGCTCGACGTGCGCGGGATCGAGCGCGTGCTGATCGTCGACTGGGACGTGCACCACGGCAACGGCACCCAGCACTCGTTCTACGATTCATCACGCGTGCTCTACGCGTCGACTCATCAGTATCCGTTCTATCCTGGAACCGGCGCGCCGGACGAGATCGGTCGCGGAGAAGGGGCGGGCTACACGCTCAACGTTCCGATGCCGGCAGGCGCGGGCAACAGCGAGTTCGGTGCGGCGTTTCGCGATCTGCTGCTGCCGGTGGCGCGCGAATTTGCACCGCAGTTCGTGCTGGTCTCGGCGGGATTCGATGCGCATCGCGACGATCCGCTCGCGTCGCTTTCCCTGACGACGAACGCGTTCGCCGAGATGACCGACGCGCTCGTCTCGGTCGCCGATGCGAGCGCGGGAGGAAAGATCCTGCTGCTGCTCGAAGGCGGTTACGACCTCGACGCGCTCAGCGGCTCGGTGGCGACGAGCGTCGCGCACCTTCGAGATCCGCAACCGCTCGCGGAAAGCGCGGGCGAAGCGACGGCATGGACGCGCCTCAGTCGCGACGCGCTTGGCCCGTATTGGGAAACAATCTGATTCCGTTGTCCTCGCGCGCAGCGGGCGGAGGTTCGATCGGCGCGGTTCCCCAAAGACGACCGGACGGTCGCGCGCTCTCTTCGGATGGCGGCGGTGGCGGTGGCGCTTCGTCGGTCGCCGGGTCGCGACCTTCCGAATCGCGATAGAGCCGCACTTCGGTCCCGGATCGGGTCTCGACGGGCCGCGCACTCAGATGTTCGGGCATCGGGCGGCCGTACGGATCGGTCCGTACGCGCGGAAGCGGACGGCCATCCGCATCGGTCGGAACGCCGGCTCCGCGCAGCGGGCGGCCGTCGGCATCTCTGGGCAATGCCCGGCCGTACGGCTCCGTCGCAGCGCCATCACCGGGGAGCGCGCGGCCATACGGATCAGTCGCGGCACCCGGCAGCGGGCGGCCATACGGATCGGTCGCCGGTTCAGGCAGCGGGCGGCCATACGGATCGGTCGCCGGTTCCGGCGGCAGCGGACGGCCATACGGATCCGTCGCGACGCCGCCGGGCAGGGGTCGGCCGTACGGATCGGTCGGAACGGGAGCTGGTGATGACGCCCATCGATCGCGTGTGGGCGTTTCCGGGTTGCGCTCGGACGGCCAACGCGGATCGCCCGCGTTCGGCGGCGTTCTTTCGATCGGAAAACCATCTTCGTCGAGCGGCACGGCGCCGAGCGGATCGCCGGCGCCGGTGGCCGGCGGGGAGCCAGCGTCGCCAGGCGGGCGATACACGCGCACTTCCGACGGTGACGCTGGCGGCGTCGAGTCTTCCTCGCCCGGACTGCCGGGCTCGGTGCCTTCCTTGAAGCATTCGAGGAACGGAGCGGCGGTCCACTCGGCGGCGCGCTTGCCCGAATCCGGATCGATGTTCACGCAATTGATGTCTTCGGGCATCTCGAAGTCGCGCACCGGTGTGCCGGCCAGCGCGGGCTTCATGAAGTCGAGCCAGATCGGCGCAGCGACGCGTCCGCCGGTTCCCATCTTGCCCATCGTCTGGTTGGGATCGTCGAAACCGACCCACACGCCGACCGCGAGATTCGGCGTGTAACCGATGAACCATGCATCGCGCTGCTCGTTGGTCGTACCGGTCTTTCCCGCGACCGGGCGCTCGAGGGCCTTGATGCTCGTCGCAGTGCCGCGTTCGACGACGCCGCGCAGGATGTACGTCATCAGTGAGGCGGTTTCCGGCGAGAGCGCTTCACGCCGGCGCGGCTCGTCGGTGAAGAACGACTTTCCGTCCTTGTCCTCGATGCTGCGGATCAGCACCGGCTCGACCTTGACGCCGCCGTTGGCGAACGCGGTGTAGCCTTCGGTCAGATCCCGCAGCGTCATCTCGGTGGTTCCGAGCCCGAGAGAGAGGTTCGCGCCGAAGTGTCCGGACAGATGAAAGCGTGACAGGTAGTCGACGACGGTCTTGGGCCCCATGGCGTCGACGAGCTTGACGGAAACGACGTTGCGCGACTGTTCGAGCGCGGTGCGCAGCCGGATCGGGCCCTTGTAGTCGCGCGTGTAGTTGCGCGGCTGCCAGAGCTTGTCGTTGTCCATGAACTCGACCGGCGTGTCCTGGAGAATGCTTGCGGCCGTGAATCCGTGATCGAGCGCCGCGGCATAGACGAACGGCTTGAATGCCGAGCCCGGCTGGCGCTCGGCCTGCAGCGCGCGGTTGAACTGGCTCGCGAGGAAATCGTATCCGCCGACCAGTGCGGCGATGCCGCCGTCCTGCATGTCGATCACGATCAGCGCCGCTTCGATCTCCGGCGTCTGGGCGAGGTAGAAATGCGGAGGCTCGACGGTTTTCTCCGCAACCGGCAGCGTGGCGCCGCCGGCCTGCGCTGCGGCAGGCGTTGCCGCCGCGTCCGGCTTTTTTGCGGCCTCCGCGCTCGCGGTTTTGGCCAGCGCAGCCTTCGCTGTCTTCGCCGACACGACGTGAGCAGGCTCGCGCGTGCGGACCTCGATGACGTCGCCGGCGCGGAACGTCCGGCTCTTCGCCCGGCCGCTCCAGTGTACGGCGGACACATCGACGGTGGAGCTGAACGGGCCCACCGTTACGTCGAGCTTTCCGGGCGCGACGCGCGTGACGACGGCCTCGTAGATCCGCTCGGGATCGAGCGGGTCGTCGCCGATGTCGCCCTTCGTGCGCGCGACCGTGTCACGGGCTTCCTGGTCGCTCGGGTGCGACTTCGGTCCGCGATAGCCGAGCGCGCCGTCGATGCGCTCGATGCCGTTGCGCACGGCCAGCTCGGCCAGCGACTGCAGGCGCGGCTGCATCGACGTGTGCACGGTGTATCCCTGGTTGTACGGAGCTTCGGCGCCGAACATCGTCTCGAGCTGCAGGCGCACCGTCTCGGTGTAGTAGTTGCGCACCGAGCTCACTTTCTGGTGCCGCGCCAGCACCTGCACGGTCTCGCGCATCGCGGCCTGGTATTCGCCGGCGCTCAGGAAATGCTCTTCGAGCATGCGGCGCAGCACGTAATGCTGGCGCGTGGTCGCCGCTTCCGGATCGCGGTTGGGCGAATAGCGGCTCGGCGCGGCGGGAAGCCCGGCCAGCAGCGCTGCTTCGGCGGCGGTCAGCTCCTGCACGGATTTTCCGAAGTAGTTGCGCGCGGCGGCGCCGACTCCGTGGTTGCCGTCGCCGAAGTAGATCTGGTTCAGGTAGAGCTCGAGGATCTGCTCCTTGGTCAGGTGCTGCTCGAGACGCAGCGACAGCAGGATTTCCTTCGCCTTGCGCTCGTAGCTGCGCTCGGGCGTCAGCAGCAGCGCCTTGACGACCTGCTGCGTGATGGTGCTCGCGCCCTGGACGACGTCGCCGGCGCGCAGGTTGGCGACCATCGCGCGAAGAATCCCGATGAAATCGACTCCGCGATGCGCGAAGAAGTCGGAATCCTCGGCGGCCAGGAACGCATTGCGCACGAGCGGCGGGATCTCGGCGATCGGAACCCGGTAGCGTCGCTCGCGGTAGAATTCCTCGATCAGCGAGCCGTCGGCGGCGTAGACTCGTGTGGCGACCGGGGGGTCGTATTCGAGAAGGCGATCGATCGTGGGCAGCGTTTTGGTGAGCTCGTCGTACATCGTCAGCAGGACGACGGCGCCGAACCCCACGGTGACCGTAAGGATCAGCGCGACCAGCCACTTGAGAACACGCAACACCCGCAATCACCGTCGCCGCAGTGCGGTGACGAACAAGATCTACAGAAGGATTGCGAAGTTTGCACGCGAGCGTGCGCACGCGTGCATGTTTGAGGCCAGTCCGGGAGACCGTTATAGCGACGTCACGTGGGTTCGAGCGACCGAACGAGCATCGATGCAGAACGAGAAGGCGCATCCGCCGATTCGCCGGTGCGCGAAGCGGCTCGCCTGCTCGCGCGTGCGCAGTCGGTCGTTTTCCTTACCGGCGCAGGCATCTCGACCGAATCGGGGATTCCGGATTTCCGCTCTCCCGGCGGTCTCTGGACCAGGTACGACCCGAGAAAGCTGACCTTCGATCTTTTCTGCGCGCACGAGAGCACCCGGCGCGACTACTGGAAGCTCGCGACCGAGTCGTATCCGGTGCTCAGGCGTGCCGAGCCGAACGCGGCGCATCGCGCGATCGTTGCCGTGGAGCGTGCCGGCAAGCTTTCCTGCCTCGTCACGCAGAACATCGACGGGCTGCACTGCAGGGCGGGGAGCTCGCGGGAACGCGTCATCGAGATCCATGGCTCTTCGCTTGCGGCCTCCTGCATTGAATGCGGCGCCGCCCACGACCGCGAGCAGATCCACGAGGACCTCGTCCGCCAGCTCGCGGAAGCCGGTGAGGACGGCGAGATCGCCGTGCCGTACTGCGACCGCTGCGGCGGGCCGGTCAAGCCGGCGACGGTCTCGTTCGGACAGGCGATGCCGGTGGCCGAGACCGAACGCGCATTCGCCGCGGCGTCGGCGTGCGATCTGTTCATCGTCGTCGGCTCGTCGCTGGTCGTCTATCCGGCCGCCGGCCTTCCCGAGGTTGCCGTGCGCGCCGGCGCGCCTCTGGTGATCGTGAACAACGAGGAGACGCCACTCGACCGCCTGGCCGACGTCGTCCTTCGCGGCTCAGCGGGCGAGTCGATGTCGCTTCTCGTGCGCGCGGCCGGTATTCGTTTTCCTTGATCCCGTTTCTCGACCTCGTCCGCGATTTTCAAGAAGTCGAAGCCGATGCCCGCCGCCGCATCGACTCGGTGCTGGCGAGCGCACACTACGTTCTCGGGGCGCAGACCGAATGGCTCGAGAACCAAGTGCGCGTGCGGCTCGGAGCGGCGGCGGCGGTCGCCGTCAGCTCGGGCAGCGACGCGCTTTCGCTTGCGCTGCTCGCGCTCGGCATCGGTGCGGGCGACGCGGTCGTGGTGCCGTCGTTCACGTTCTTCGCCACCGCCGGCGCCGTGCTCCACGCCGGAGCGACGCCGGTGTTCTGCGACATCGATCCGGCAACGTTCCTGGCCGGTGAGCGCGAGATGCGCGCCGCGATCGAACGCGACTTCCAGAACGGGCAGGGAACGCTGCGCCATCGCCGCACGGGCGCACGCCTTGCGGCGCTGCTCCCGGTGCATCTTTACGGGCAGGCCTCGGCGATGGACGCGATCATGCGGCTGGCGCGCGAAACCGGTGCACGCGTCGTCGAGGACGCTGCGCAGGCGTTCGATTGCCGCTTGCACGGCACGCCCGTCGGACGTTTCGGCGACGTCGGGTGCTTTTCGTTCTATCCGACCAAGAACCTGGGCGGCGCCGGCGACGGCGGGCTCGTGGTCTCGGACGATCGCGCGCTCGGCGCGCGCATTGCTCGCCTTCGCAGTCACGGAGGAGACGAGGGCAGCTACCTGCACACCGAAGCCGGGATCAATGCGCGCATGTCCGAGCTGGTCGCGGCGGTGATCAATGCGAAGCTCGCGCGCCTCGATGCGTGGACCGCAAGAAGGCGAGAGATCGCCGCGCTCTATTCGTCGAGTCTCGGCGTCGCGGCAGCGGACGGCATCGGGATCCCGCAGCCGTGCGCGCCCGAGTCGCATGTCTGGCACCAATATACGGTGAGAATCGACGGCCGCTCTTCCACGGCATCGAGCGGCGCATCGCGCCGCGACCGGATCCGCGCGCGCCTCGAAGACGCCGGCGTCGCGACACGCGTGTTCTATCCGCTGCCGCTTCACCGCCAGCCGTGCTTTGCCGCGGGCGGCGACGGCGCGCCGGAGCTGCCGCACGCCGATGCGGCGTCGGCCGAAGTGCTGTGCCTGCCGGTCTATCCGTCGCTCGGCGACGATGCGGTGCTTCGCGTCGCCGATGCGCTTTGCACGGCCGCCCGCCTCGAATGATCAGATCCTCGCGCGCAGGGTCCGGCTCACGGCGACTGCCGTGTGTGGTCGCGATCGGAGGGTTCGATCCGTCGTGCGGCGCCGGCGTGGTCGCCGATGCGCGCTCGATCGAAGCGATGGGAGCAGTACCGCTCGCCGTCGCGACCGCGCTCACCGTGCAATCGGGCAGCGGCGTGCGTTCCTCCTCGGCCGTGCGGCCGGCGCTCGTCGTCGCGCAGCTCGAAGAGCTCCTCCGGCATCTTCCGGTTCGTGCGATCAAGATCGGACAGGTTCCGAGCGGCGGCGTCGCACGCGCGCTTGCCCGCAGCCTTTCGGGATCCGCGTTGCCGCTGGTTCTCGATCCGGTTCTGCGCGCGACCGGCGGCGGCGAGCTCGCGAGCGCATCGGCTGTGTCTGCAATCGCCAGGCATCTCGTCCCGCTTTCGACGCTGCTGACGGTCAATCTGCGTGAAGCATCGGTGCTGACCGGGCGGCGTGTGACCAGTATCGCATCGATGGAACGTGCAGCAGTCGATCTTGCGGAGCTCGGCGCCCGGGCAGTGCTCGTCAAGGGCGGTCATCTGAGCGGAGATCCGCTCGACGTGCTGCTGGCGGGCGGCGACCACATCGTGCTTCGCAGCCGGCGAATCGCCGCATCCATGCACGGAACGGGCTGCGCGCTGGCCTCTGCGGTGGCAGCGAGACTTGCCTGCGGTGATGAGCTCGAAATCGCAGTGCGTCGTGGGCGTGAGCACGTGCGCCGGCTGCTCACGGCATCGCAAAAGACCGGAAGAAGCCGCCTTCGCGCTCCCGAACCATATTGAGCGCCCCGATTTCGCTGATATAAGCTCCCGCATCATCGACGAGACTCCACCATCCGAAGCGCCGGTCCGGGCTTCGACTACGGCCGGCCCTCGCGGGGCGAGCCGCCATCTGCGTTTGCTCGAGGACCTGACGGTTCTGCTCGGCCGCAGCATCGATGCCGGCGACGCGCTCGAGGGGCTCGTGCGCATGGTCGCGTCGGCTTTCGATTGCGAGGTGTGCTCGCTCTACAGCTTCGATCCCGACACCGGTCTTCTCAGCCTGGCGGCAACGCACGGCCTTCCTGCACGCAGTATCGGCCGCGTCACGATGAGCAAGAGCGAAGGTCTCGTCGGACTCGTCGTCGAGCAGCAGGAGCCCGTCATCGTCGACGACGCGCTCGCGCATCCGCGTTTCAAATTCTTTCCGGAGACGGGTGAGGAAAAATACCATTCGTTTCTCGGTGTGCCGGTCGGCGAGGGCGGCGGCACGCGCGGCGTGCTCGTCGTGCAGAGCCGGCGCCGCCGCCGCTTCGTGCCCGAAGACATCAGCCTCGCGCGTTCGGTCGCCGGCCAGATCCGCGCATTCATGGTCAACGCGCATCTGTCCGAACGACTCCAGCGCCAGGAAGAAGAACGCGAGCGCTACCGGCGCGAGATGCAGAAGGCCGTCCAGCGCCTGGAGACGCTCGAGACCGCAAGGTCGAGAAGCGAGCGCAAGGTCGACGACACCGACACCGTCATGCGCTCGGGCCTCGGCGCATCGCCGGGCATCGGCATCGGCCGCGCGCACAAGCTCGAACCTCCTGCGGATCTTGCCGACGTCGAGATCACCCCCGGCATCGGCATCCTCGAGGAGCGCGCGCGTTTCGAGTCGGCGCTCGCCGACGCGGTCCGCGAAGTCGAAGAGGCGCGCGTTCGCATGCGCGAGCTCGTGCCCGAAGTCGGCGGAGCGATCTTCGAAGCGCTGCGCATGATGATCGAGGACAGCTCGTTCTCGTCGCGCGTCGGCGAAGAGATCGACAAGGGCATCTCGGCCGAAGGCGCGCTCAAGACGGTCGTACACGACTACGTCCAGCGCTTCGAGGCGATGACCGACGACTACCTTCGCGAGCGTGCGGCCGACGTGCGCGAGGCCGGCCAGAGAATCCTGTGGTTCCTGCTCGGCATCGAAGCCAAGGTGCCGCAGGTTCGTGACAATGCGGTGCTGATTGCGAACGAGCTTTCGGTGACCGACCTGGCCAGCGTCGACCACGACAAGCTGTGCGGCATCGTCTCGTCGACGGGCGGTGTGACGTCGCACGCGGTGATCCTGGCAAAGTCGCTCGGGATCCCGACCGTCGTCGGAGTCGACGGCATTCTGGACGCGGTTCGCGAAGGCGCCGACATCGTCGTCGACGGCAACTCGGGTACCGTCTACCTGCGTCCGGGAGCGGACGTGCTGGCCGAATACCGCAGGCTCGACGTCGAATACCGCGAGTTCCAGCGCGGCCTCGAGCACCTGCGCGAGCTTCCCGCCGAAACCCTCGACGGCCATCGCGTGAGCCTGCTGACCAACGTCGGGCTGATCGGCGAGATCGACCTGATCGACAAGTACGGCGCCGAAGGCGTGGGCCTCTACCGCACCGAGTTCCCGTTTCTTTCGTGGCGCGATTTTCCGAACGAGGACGAGCAGAGGAATCTCTACCGCCGCGTGTTCAAGCGCATGGAAGGGCGGCCGCTGACGATCCGCACGCTCGATCTCGGTGCCGACAAGCATCCGCTGTTCGGCCCGCAGTTCCGCGAGCGCAATCCGTTTCTCGGCCTGCGCTCGATCCGCCTGTCGCTCGAGTCGCCGGACTTTTTCTGCGAGCAGATCCGCGCCGTGCTGCGCGCCGCCGACGGTGCGCCGGTTCGGATCCTGTTCCCGATGATCACCAACGTCGAAGAGATGCGGCGCGTGCGCGAGATCTATTCGGAGTGCCTGCTCGACCTCGAAAGCGAAGGCATGGAGACCGCGCCGTGCGTCGAGCTCGGCGCCATGATCGAAGTGCCGTCGGCGGTGCTGCAGGCGCGCCAGCTCATGCGCGAGGTCGACTTCGTCTCGATCGGCACCAACGACCTCATCCAGTACACGCTCGCCGTCGACCGCGACAACCTGCGCGTGGCCTCGCTGTACGAGCCGCTGCATCCGGCCGTGCTGCAGTCGATCAAGATGACGGTCGACGCTGCGCACGACGCCGGCCGCCGCGTCGGCATGTGCGGCGAGATGGCCGGCAACCCGCTGTGCACCCTTGTCCTGATCGGCATGGGGCTCGACGAGCTCAGCATGGGCGCGCGGTCGGTCCCGGTGATCAAGCAGATCGTACGCAAGGCGAACTACGACGATGCCGTGCGGGTGGCGGCCGACGTGCTTCGCTGCGACACGATCGAAGAGGTCAAGGGAACGGTCTTTGCCGCGCTTCGCGAGCGCGACCTGATCGAGCTCGTGGATTCGGTGAGCTGATTCCGTGGCAACCGCATCAATGAACGGAAGCACGCTGCTGCCGACGGCGATCGTCCCTAGCGTCGAGCCGTCTGCGCTTTCCGCAGCCGAAGTGCGCGCCGAGCTCGCGCGAATTCTGGCGGCCGGTGCAGTCCTGCGGCCCGCCGGGCTTGCCCGCGAGAACCCGGCACCGCTCGCCAGGGGTCGCTACGCGCCGACCACGCTCATCGAGCTGTTCAACACGCGGTTTTTTCTTTCCGATTATTTCCAGACGCCGCAGCTGCGCTTCTTCGTCGCGTTCCTCGTGCAGCCGGAGCCGGACGGGCGCGTGCGTTCGGTGTGGCCGCGCATCATCTACAAGGATGGATCGCTGGTCTGGCGCACCGCTTCGCACATGGTCTCGAGCGACGACGATTTCTGGATCGGCAAAGGCGACATCCGCAGCGAGATCATCGGCGACGAAGAGCACTACGAATCGGTCGAATCGACGACGGACCTTCCGTTCGAGATGCAGACGGCGCTCGAGATCGCAGCCCGGCGCACGATCAAGGTTCGCAACGAGCGGCGAGCGCTCGACCTGGTGCTGCGCAACGCGCCGCCGTCGCGCGTTCGCGCGTACAGCGATTTTATCGGCCCGCGCGAGCGCGCCGCCGCCGATCCGCGCAACCTGATCAACGGCGGGCGGCCGATTGCGAAATTTCGCACGCACCGCGGCCGCAAGGACCCGGCGAGCCTGACGTTCGTCAAGGGATTCGAGCCGGATTTCAGGAAGGGCGTGCTCGAGACCGCAGCGTCGTCGAGCGTGCTGTACGGCGGCAAGCTCATGCGCTACCGCGTGCTGTCGGTGAACCGCAAGGTCCAATACCTGTTCTTCTCGGGGCCGAAACAGGTCTGGATCATTCCGCCGCAGGCAACGACGTCGGTGCTGTCGACGTTCGGCGTGCGCACCGTCGACGTGGTCGTCGACGACGATCTGTGCTGCCCCGGCTACGAGTACCATTTCCTCGACGACACCGTCGATCCGCCCGAGTTCTACAGCCAGATTCCCGAAGGCTATGCCGGCGAAGTCGGCCCCCACGATCCGTCGCGAGCCGACGCGTCGCCATGGCTCGACAAGCTCTCGGTCATTCAGCAGTTTCGCAGACAGGTTCTCGGCCCGGCATGACAGAAATCGGGGACAGACACTGATTTCGCGAAATCGGTGTCTGTCCCCGATTTTCGCATCGGGTTGACAGCGGTGGCCATTGACGCGCACGGTTGCGGTCATGAAATCTTCCAGCAGCCGTCTGCGAACCGTCGTCTTCCTGTCCGCGTCAGCCTGTATCGTCGTTCCGGCCGGGCCTGCGGCAGCAATCACGCACTGCAAAGCCAAGGTTCTCTCCGACGGCACCATCGCAATCAGCGGCCGCGACATCGTCGGCGTGCCGGTCTGGGGAGTCCGCTACGGCCAGGAAACGACCGGATTCGACAACGAGGGCACCTGTGTCGCCGACGGCAGGGCGAAGAACTGCGCGCTGGCCGCGGTCGGAATGCCCGAGCGCACCGAGGCCCCGCCAAGCTGCACGATTTTCGTCGCCGACGGTGGCAGCGAGAGTTGCAGCGCATGGGTCAAGCACTGCTACGCGTCCTCGGAGCCGCTTCCGTGCAATGTGCTGCCGGCAGACAACATCTGGAATCGCGACATCTCCGCGCTGCCCGTCCATTCGATGTCGGCCGCGTGGATCGCGAGCATGGGAGCGACGACGGCGGTGCATCCCGATTTCGGCGCGGGACCATATCTGAACCGCATCATCGGCATCCCGTACATGGTCGTATCGTCGGCCCAGCCCGACGTCGCGACGTCGTTTCTCTACTCGGACGAAAGCGACCCGGGACCGTATCCGGTCCCGTTCAACGTTCCGGTCGAAGGCGGCGGCAGCAAGGCGAGCAAAGGGCGCGGCGACGCGCACGTGCTGCTCGTCCAGGAAGACACGTGCCGGCTCTACGAAGTCTACGCGTCGAAACGTGCGAGCGACGGATCGTGGAGCGGCGGCAGCGGCGCAGTCTTCGACCTCAACTCGAATGCGCTCCGCGATGACACATGGACGTCGGCCGACGCCGCGGGCCTGCCGATCCTTCCGGGTCTTGCCCGCTACGACGAAGTGGCCGGCGGCGTTATCACGCATGCGCTGCGGTTTACCGCGAGCATCACGCAGAAAGCGTACGTCTGGCCGGCAAGGCACTACGCGAGCAGCAACACCGATCCGAACGTTCCGCCGTTGGGCATCCGCGTGCGGCTCAAGGCTTCGGTCGACATCTCCGGGTTCTCGACTGCGAACCAGGTGATCCTCACGGCGCTCAAGACGTATGGGATGATGCTCGCCGACAACGGCTCGTCGTGGTTCGTCTCCGGCGCGCCCGACCGGCGCTGGGACGACGACGACCTTCACGCGCTGCAGACGCTTCACGGCAGCGACTTCGAAGTGGTCGATGTCTCATCGCTGCAGATCAGCGCCGACTCCGGCCAGGCCGCGCCTTGACGGCGTGACGGTGCGCGACCAGCCGGCATCGGAGGTTGTCGGTCGCTGTCGCGTGCGATAGACGCGCGCATGCCGGACTCGCGCAGGAGCTGGAGCCCTCGTCAGGAGATCGACGTCGTCGGCAGCCGCACGTCGGCCGCGAGCGATCTGTACAATCTCTTCCTGCGCCTTCCGTGGTGGATCGACCTGCTGGTGCTGTCGGTCATCTTCCTCGTCATTAATCTTCTCTTCGCGATTGCGTATGACTTCGCCGGCGGTGTCGTCGGAGCCCACCACGGCTCGCTGCTCGATCATTTCTTCTTCAGCGTGCAGACGATGGCCACGATCGGCTACGGTGAGATGCATCCGGTCAGCGTGCTCGCCGAGGCGCTGGTCACGATCGAGGTCATCGTCGGGGTTTCGCTGATCGCGATCGCGACCGGAATCATGTTCGCGAAATTCAGCGTGCCGCGGGCACGCATGCAGTTTGCGACGCGCGCGACGATCTCTCCGTTCAACGGCGCGCCGATGCTGATGTTCCGCCTCGGCAACGAGCGAGCCTCGCAGATCCTCGAAGCCACGGTGCGCGTCGTGATGCTGCGCACCGAGCGGACAGCCGAGGGCGTCACGTACTATCGCATGCGCGATCTCGTGCTCGAGCGCGACCGTTCGCCTGCACTGTCGAGATCATGGACGGTGATGCATCCCATCGACCAGTCGAGCCCGCTCTACGGTGCGACGCCGGAGACGCTCGTGCGCGACGAGGTCGAGCTCATGCTGACGGTCGTCGGCATCGACGAGACCTCGCTGCAGAACCTGCATGCGCGCTACACGTACCAGGCCGACGAAGTGACGTGGGGCGCGCGCCATGCCGACATGCTTTCCGAGAAGGCCGACGGCAGTCTGCAGCTCGACATGGGCGAGTTCGACCGCCTCGTCGCAACGGTGCCGACGCCGGAATTTCCGTATCCTTAAAGACCGAGGGCAGAAAAGACTCAGGGCAGAAGACCGGGCAGCGCGGTCCCTGAAAAGGCGGAATGGGTTCCCGGCTCCTAGCTCTTGATGGGCAGGCCGACCTTGCCTTTCAGCCATTCGAGCACGGCATCGACCGCGCGCGGCTCGATCGAATAGATCTTGCCGCCACCGCTCTTGTCGATGGGGCTCAGCATCGTCTCCTCGGCGCCGGGCAGCACGACGAGCGACGTTTCCAGCTTCTTCGTGACGCGCGCATCCCTTGGGAACTGGCCGTGCTGGTAGATCTCGTCCGGTGTCTTGTCGCTTACGATGATGAGCGTCGGCGCAGCGACGCCGACGATCTCGGTCTCGCCGACGATGTTCGCGAGCAGCACGACGCCGGCGAGCGGCCGCACCGCGGCATAGCGCGGATAGATTCCGACGACGGTGTCGGTGCTCGCGCTGTGGCCGATCAGGAAGACGTGCTCGCCGTCCACCTTCGGATGGTCGACGGCGCGCGTGTAGGCCTCGAGCGCGGTCGATCGCACGGTGCAGAACTGTCCGGGACCGCTGCGCCCCGTTCCGGGCGAGTCGTAGCGAAACACCGCGAACCCGGCGGCGAGGAGCTTGCGTGCGAACTGCGCGTAGATCCCGGTTGCGGGATCTTCGCCGTAGCCGGGCGGCAGGCCGTCGCGGTCGACTGCCTCGGATGCCGGAATCAGCACGACGAGCGGGGCAGGCGTGTGCGCGGGGAACTCCCACTGCGCGGAAACCGTCGCGTCGACGCTCTCGAACGTGGTCTCGACTTTTTCGATTCCCTGCGGTGCGGCCGCAGGCGCGTCAGCCAGTGCATGGGCGGTTGCCGGCGCGAGCAGGACTGCGGTCAGCGCGCACGCGGCGGAAGCGATCGCAGAGAGATGGCCAAGCGGGCTCCGGGCGGTTCGTTGCGTCATCTCGTCCGTTGCGGCGACGGAAGCTCCGCGCGCTCCGCGGAAGTCTCCCCGGTGACCGGGCGATGTCAAGCCAGGGGCCGGACACCGCGGAGGCGGCAGGCGGGTCGCGAACGGGATCAGCGAAGCGGCGGCGATCGACGTTCAGCCTTCGAGCTGACGCTCCCCGAAGGGGCGTTCGCGCTGCAGCGTGCCAGGACTTCGCGCGCCCGAACGATGGCGGCCAGCTGCGACTGACCTGCAACTGCCGCGAGCGCAGGCTCCAGCAGCGCGCGCGCTTCGGCTGTGCGACCGTCCTCGGCAAGGATCCCGGCAAGATCGGCGGCTGCCAGCATCGCGTGCCAGCGGATGCCGCGAAGCTGCGCAAGATCGAGCGCGCGGCGAAGCAGCGGCTCGCGATCTGCCGCGGATGCACCATCGAGCCCGACCAGTCTCGCACGCAGGCGATACACCTCGCTCTCGGAATAAAGCTCGCCGGTCTGCGCGCAGAAGTCGGCCGCTTCGTCGAGGAACGTTTCCGCGCCGCCGAGACCGGCGTTCATCAATGATTCGGCAACCAGACAGCACATTGCGCTGTGGTCGCAGAGCTGGCCTTCGTGCTTGCGACCGTCCATGCCGGTACGGATCTCCTGCATTCCTTCGTCGATCCTGCCGTCGGCCATCGCCAGCAGGCCGACGACGACCTGCTGCCTCGTGGTCCAGGTCGGGAAATTGTCGGCGTTCGCGATTTCCATCGCGCGCAGCGCGATCGGCGTGGCGGCCTCGTGGTCGCCCAGCAGCACCAGCGCCCACGACACCATCGCTGCGGTCGTGCATTCGCTGTAGTGGCTGTGTACGCGCGCGCGTGCCAGTGAGACCTCCGCCATGTGCCGAACTTCGTCCGGCTTTCCGGCCAGGGCCACCGCCGGTGCATATTGCGAGATCAGCAACGCATCGAGGTCTGCGCCGGGAAGCGCGTCGCCTTCGTGCGTCATCGCGAGAGCGCGCTCGAAGATCGCGCACGAGTCGGCCATCATCGCCATGCGATAGAGCAGTGTGCCGGCGGCGAAGAAAAAGGTCTTGAGCGCGCCGGCATCCGCCACGCGCTCCACCATCGGCAGGGCTGCGCGCACGATTGCTTCCGCCTCGGCGTAGCGCCCCGACACGCAACCCGAAACGATGCTGCCGGCATCGGCAACCAGGCGCTCCTGAAAGTTCTCGCTCGACGCGGCAAGCTCACTGGTGCGCGACCAGAGCTCGCGCACTTTCGGATCGGCAAATCCGAAAGCGAGCTGGCGCGCATGCGTGAGATACTTGAGCACCAGCACGCGCTCATCCTCGAGAGTCGCGCCGTGGCTCGCGTCCATCAGAACGAGCGCGCCTTCGAGCATCGCGATGCCGTCGCGCGGCGCGTCGCGGTGCATGGCGAGCTTTGCGGCCGCGAGATGGCTTTCGACGGCTTTCCTGACGTCGCCGGCAGCTTCGTAGTGCACCGCGAGCAGAGCCGCCACCGATGCGGTGCCTCCGGCATGTTCGCGCTCGATCTGCTCGGCCGCAGCGAGATGGAGTCGCCGCCTGCGAGACGCCGGAAGACCGGCGACGACCACGTTCTGCACGGTCGCGTGAAGAAACGCGTACTGTCCGGCCAGGCGACCGTCTGCGGCCGCGGCCTCGCCGGCGTCGCGCAGAAGGCCTCCGCGGCGGGCGATGCTTTCGCAGAGCTCTTCGGCGTCGTCGGTATCGACTCCAGCGGCTGCGGCGACCGATGCGGGGGCAAACGCGCCGACGCGCACGCTTGCCGCCTCGAGCACTGCGCGCTCGGCGGTGCCGAGGCGCGCGACCTGCCGGTCGAGCAGCGCGCGCAGGCTGTCGGGTACGGTCCTGCGCATCTCGTCCGCGTCGCCCTGCGGAGACCATGCCCCATTGCTGCCTTCGGCAATGAGACGCCGCGCGATCCATTCGTCGAGAACGAGACGAACGAACAGCGGGTTGCCGGCGGTCTGCGACAACAGCCAGTCCACGGTTTCGCCGCGCTGCTCGAGACCGCGGCAGCGCGATTCGAGGTAATCGCGCAGATCGCCGGCGGCAAACGGGACAAGATCGATGACCTCACCGGCAGTGCGCGCAACGAGATCCTGCCGCAGCGCCACGATCGGATGCTCGGACAGCATCGCTTCGGCGGTGCGCATGGTGACGATCACGACGAGCTGCGCGGGATCGCGTCTTCTTGCCATCGCCGCGCACGCATCGGTGGTCGCGAGGTCGGCCCAGTGCGCGTCTTCGAGCGCAAGGACGACCGGGCGCGTGCGCGCGATCTCGTCGAACACGGCAATGAGCTCGCGCAGCATGCTGCCCGGCATCGGCGCTGCGCCGGACGCGTCGCCGCGCACGAGTGTCGGCATCTGCGCGACCCAGGTCGGCGCGCAGCGGCGAAGCACGCCGGTCACCGTGTCGCCGACGTGCACGTCACGCGTAAGCCGCTCGAGCGCATCCAGCAGAGGAAGGTATGGTTCGTGGAGGCCCGAGGTTTCGAGGCACTGCGCATGCGCTACGATCGGGGCGGCACCCGAGCCGCTCGCCGCCGCACCGTCGAGGAAATGGTCGACCAGCGTGGTTTTTCCTGCGCCGGCTTCACCGGCGATGAAGACGACCTGGCGCTTGCCGGTGCGCGCACGGGCGAGCGCGGCATCCAGCCGCGCAACTTCGGCGCTTCGTGCGACGAGGCGGCCCGGAGAGCCCGCAACGATCGGCGCCTCGGCCGGCAACTCGGCGAACGGCGCTGAGATTCCTGCCGCTGCGAGGATGCGCGCCTCACCGATCCATCGAAATCCGCGACGGGAGACGGTCTCGATGCATCGCGGGGACTCGCGGCTGTCGTCGAACGCCGCCCGCAGCTCGCCGATCGACTTGTTGAGCGTTCCCTCGCTGACGGCGGTGTCCGCCCACACACGATCGAGCAGCTCGGTCTTGGTGATGAGCTGGCCCGGCCGCTCGACGAGCGCGCGCAGCACTTCCCATGTCTTCGGTCGCAGGCCGACCGCGCGGTCGTCGATTTTCAGCCGTCCCGCGGCGAGATCGACGAGGATCGCCGGAGAGACTGTCGAAGGAGCGGACACGGGAGCCGCATTTGCCGCGCAAGGGTGGGGCAGTCAAGGGCCGCCGGGTTCCGCGCAGGCACGAGCCGCAGACAACGTCGACATCGTTGTCCATTCCGGGAATGTTCGGCCGATCGAGGAAGCGCATGAAAAGGACGCGCGCCGCGCCGTCGAAAGGGTCGCGCGCGAATCGTACGGACGGCTCGTGGCGTACCTGTCCGCGCGCACGCGCGACGTGGCGGCTGCCGAAGATGCAATGGCCGACGCGCTGGTGGCTGCGCTGGCGACGTGGCCTCGCGACGGCGTACCTCGTGAGCCGCGCGCGTGGCTGCTTACGGCCGCACGCCGGCTGCTGATCGATCGTGCACGTCACGAACAGGTGCGAAAGTCGGTCGCGGCGACGATCGAGCTCGTCGCCGAAGCGGCCCGCGAGGCCGCGGAGTCGGCCGACCCCGACGAACGGCTGAAGCTCTTGTTCGTGTGCGCTCATCCGGCCATCGATCCCGATGTCCACACGCCGCTCATGCTGCAGGCCGTGCTCGGCATGGACGCCGCGAAGATCGCGCGCGCGTTTCTGGTCTCGCCGTCGGCGATGTCACAGCGGCTTGTGCGTGCAAAGGCAAAGATCCGTGACGCCGGCATCGCGTTCGAAGTACCCGAGGCACGCGAGCTTGCCGCGCGGCTCGACGCCGTGCTGTCGGCGATTTACGCCGCGTACGGGAGCGGCTGGGAAGACGCGACCGGCGTTGACGCGAAGACCCGAGGACTTGCGGACGAAGCCATCTGGCTCGCACGCCTTCTGGTCCTGCGCATGCCGGAAGAAGCCGAAGCACACGGGCTTCTCGCGCTGATGCTCTACTGCGAAGCGCGGCGAAACGCGCGGCGCGCAGGCGACGGCCGCTTCGTACCGTTGTCCGAGCAGGATCCGGACAGCTGGGACGCTGCGATGATCGACGATGCGGAGAAGCATCTTGCGATCGCTGCCGGCATCGGCCGCTCGGCGCGCTTCCAGCTCGAGGCGGCGATCCAGTCCGCGCACGTCGAGCGCGCCAGGTCGGGCCGCGCGGACTGGGAAGCGATCCTGTGGTTTCACGATCGGCTCGTGGAGATTTCGCCGGCCATCGGAGCGCGCGTGGCGCGTGCGGCAGCGAGCGGCGAAGCCCGCGGTGCCGCGGCCGGCCTTCGGCTGCTCGACGAAATCGATGCGGAGGCGGCGTCGGGCTACCAGCCCTACTGGGCATTGCGGGCGCACCTGTCGAGGCAGGCGGGCCGTGCCGACGATGCCCGGCGCGCGCTGGACCGCGCGATCGATCTCGCCGATGACGAGGCCGTGCGCCGTTTCCTTGCCGACCAGCGCACGTGATTTTTTTTCGTTCCGGGCCCGGGCGATGTCGATCGGCCCTCTGCTCGATCGTCTTCAGCTCGAGAACACCGGCGCCGCCAGGCGCGACAAGGAGAAACCATGCAGTATTCACTTCTGATCTATGAAACACCGAAGACTTTTGCCGAGCGCAACGACGAGACCGAAGAGCGGCGCGCGTACGTCGGAGCGTGGCGCTCGTTCTACAATTCGATGGTCGAGGCCGGCATCTATCTGGGAGGAAATCCGCTGCAGGGCCCCGAAACCGGAACCACCGTGCGGGTAAACGGCCGCGGGCGCGAGATCCAGGACGGACCGTACGCCGACACCAAGGAACAGCTCGGAGGCTTCGTGCTGCTCGAGCTGCCGTCGCTCGATGCCGCACTCGACTGGGCCGCGCGCTGTCCGGCCGCGGCGGTCGGGGCCGTCGAAGTGCGTCCGGTCGCAACCATCATGCACGACACCATCGTCAGCGAGGAGAGGGCAGCGTCATGATCAACGTATACGCCTTTGCATCCGTGCCTCCATTTGCCGAAGGCCTCGTACGCGATCTTCGCGTACGCTGGGCGCTCGAAGAAGCCGGCATTCCATACCGTGCAACGCTCGTCGGCGACGGCGGCAGCATCTCGCGCGAGGACTACTCGAAGATCCAGCCGTTCGGCCAGATTCCGGCGATCGAAGACGGTCAGCTCAAGCTCTTCGAATCGGGCGCGATCGTCCAGTACATCGCCGAACGGTCGACGAAGCTGCTGCCGTCGGATCCCGCTCGGCGCGCCGAGGTCGTGCAGTGGATGTTCACTGCGCTCAATACGATCGAGATGCCGGTGCAGAACCTCGCTTCGATCGATCTGTTCTATGCGAATGAAGACTGGGCGAAGCAGCGCCGGCCGGGAGCAGAGGAGATGGTTCGCAAGCGGCTCGGCGAGCTCGCGGGCTGTCTCGGCGAGCGTCCGTATCTTGCCGGCGAATTCTCTGCGGCGGACGTCCTCATGGCGTCGGTGCTGCGAATCCTCCGGCATACCGATCTCGTCGGCGAGCAGCCGAAGCTCGCAGCGTATCTGAAGCGCTGCGAAGCGCGGCCGGCATTCGCGAGGGCGCTCGCCGGACAGATGGAGGCGTTCCAGAAAGCTGCATAGTGGCCGCGACGCGTGCGCGCCATGGCGTGTCTGCCCGTCAGCAGTTGCGCTGCTGACGGGTGGGCAGCCGGTGCGCACGTGCCACGATCGGGTCCTCCGCCGGTGCACGGTGCTCGAATAATGCGCAATTCGACCCGTCGCACGGGAAAAAGATGTGACCCGGCGACGCAGCCGCATTCGAGGGAGGGTCACGTCGAGGAGCAAATCAAATGGAAAGCCGGGCAAAGCTACTCGGACATCCGATTCATCCGATGCTCATTCCGTTTCCCCTCGGATTGCTCGCGACAGCAGTGATCTTCGACATCGTCTATCTGGTGATGCACGCGCCGGCGATTGCGACGTCTGCGTACTACATCATTGCGGCGGGCATCATCGGCGGGCTGCTCGCTGCGCCCTTCGGCCTGATGGACTGGCTGGCGATTCCAGCGAAGACGCGAGCCAAATCGATTGGTCTCGCTCACGGTCTCGGAAACGTCGTCGTGCTGGCGGCGTTTGCCGCGAGCTGGTGGCTCAGGCGCAAGGCGGCGACTGCCGCTGTTCCTTTCGATCCGAGCTCGCTTGCGCTGGTCTTCTCGTTTGCCGGTTTTGCGCTCGCGGGAGTGACCGGCTGGCTCGGCGGCGAGCTCGTCGACCGGCTTGGCGTCGGAGTCGACGACGGCGCGCACCTGGACGCACCGAACTCTCTGACACGGCGTCCCGCCGGCGGCCGTTCGTAGCCGGAACGTCAACGCGCGGCAGCGGCGGCAAGCCCGCCGCGGCCGCGCGGCCACGGCGGCGCGCACCGTTACTCCGCTATTCGCACGGCAGGCACGGCGGGGCACCGGTCTGCCCGACCGCGTAACGCAGAATCGCGAGCGCATCGGTTACATTGATCGTGTCGTTGCCGTTGGCGTCGCACGCGCACGGCACACACACCACCGAGCCGACACTGGCTCGAAGCGTGAACAGCGCATCGCCGGCCGTCGTCGCGCCGTCCGCGTTGGGATCGGCGCAGCTCGGATCGATGGCGGCGACTTCGGACGCGACGACGAACGTGTCGAAGTAACCGTCGTACGGAGCAGTGAGCGTGTGCTGGACCTTGTCGAGCTGGGAGTCGAGAACTTCGAGCTCGTGGCTCTTCGGGTTCACGCCCGCCAGCACCAGCGTGTCCTCGTCGAATCGCGGGTTGGCCGGGAAATCCGAAGCCGGTTTGTAGGTGACCGTGATCGACGCGCTGAACGAGTTGTCGGCGAGATCATCGTACACCGACCAGTAGCGCTTGATCGGAATCAGCGCCTGCCGGGTGTCGGCCGCGCGAAGCTCTGCGCGCCCGCTCGTTGCCACCGCTGCCGCAGCTGCGAACGTGGAACCGTACTCTTCCGCGTACGCAGGAGCTTCGCCGGCATTCGACGTGAACGCGAGCTTCACCGGAATGCCGGCGAACGCGACCACCGACGGCCCGGCGGCGACGTCGAGCTGGGCGGTCTTCGTCGGAGCGGGGCGTACCGGAATGTCGCCGAAAGTTTTCGCGACGGTCACGTTGTCGCTGGGCGCGAAAAGACTCGCATACAGGCGCAGCGATCGTGCTTCGGCCGGAAGGTTCGTGTCGATCTGAAGGAACTTCTGTCTCTCGTCCAATGCGGTCGTGGTCGTGAGCCCCTGGAAGCGCGGGCCGGCGCTCGAGTTGTATTTCTTGATGACCTTGCCGGAAGCGTCGCGCGTTTCGGCAGGGCTCATGAAGAGCTGCCAGTTGGTGACGTCCGGAGTTTCGATGCGGTGCTTCGTGCTCATCGAGAACAGCGGAGTCTCGCCGGTCAGGAACCACCCCGGCACCGTGCCGCGCAGGCTGAATTCATTGCCGTTCTCGCGCAGGATCGCGAACAGCAGGCTGATCGAGATCGAGTTCGCGCTGTCGCGTACGGCGAGGTGCGCCGAATCCTTCGTGATCAGCTGGCTCGAATCGTCGGTGGCCTCATACGTGACATACAGCTCGCTGGCCTTGATCGTCTCGATGTCGCGCAGCGGGAACCGGATCGTGACGGGTTCCTCGTACAGCTGCTGGAATCCGGCCGGCGCCGTAAACGTGCGATCGGCAATCGATGCGAGGACGGTTCCAGTGCCGGTTTCGCGCTCGACGACTGTGACATGCGCATGCACCGAAGAGTTCGGCGACGTGTAGACGAAACGCAGCTTCGCGTTGATGTCGGTGCCGCGAATCAGAGCTGCAGGAGTGCAGCCGGAAACGTCTCCCTTGCCGATGCATTCGAGCTGGAACTTGCCGCGCGCGGGGTTCACCGCGAACGCGACGGTGTTGGAGGTCGCAGGCAGGATGTCGCCCGGCGGGACGATGCGCGCCTCGACGGTGATCGCGTCCGTGTACTCCGGCACCACGACCTGGATCGGCGGAATGTTGACATCGTGTGACGCCGCACCGATCGCAACGTTCGTACCCGGTGGATTGAGGATCTGCCCGTCCTGGTCGCGCACGAGCACTTGAAGGGTTCCCGTCGGCGTCGAAAGCAGGTCGTAACGGACGATGTCGACCGTGATCGTCACATTGCTCTTCGCCGCAAGCGGCGGAGGGACGTCCGTCGTGGCGCTGATCTCGAGCGAGTCGATCACCTTGACCGACGCTCCGACAAACGGCTCGTAGTCGATGCCGTTGCCGACGTTGAGGCCCTGGCCGCGCGCATTCGTGAACCCGTCGGCGTTCGTGGACGTGTCGTGCGGTCCGCTCTCGTGGCCCCAGTAGTTGCCCTCCGCGTTGACGCGGATTCCGGCCGTGTTCCACAGAGGGTCGCTCAGCTCCGGGCCGGAACCGAGGCCGACGCCCTCCAGCGAAAAGCGGTTGTTGTTGATCCGCAGCTTCGCCAGCGCAGCAACGGACGGCTCCGGCAGGCTGAACGGCGCGGAGACGATGATCGGATGGGCAAAGTTGCCGACGACGTTGTCCTGGAACGCCACGTCGGCAAGCAGCGGAAGCACGACGCCGACGCCCTCGGCGTGCCCGGTGCCGTGCATGCGGTTGCGGACGATCTGCACTTTGTACGGAACCCTCTCGAGCAGCCGCGCACCGAAGAACGTGTCCTGGTACAGAAACCCCTTGCGCGACATCACGTTGTTGTCCGCAATCACCGTGACGCCGCCGGCCGGTGCAGGAACCTCCTTGTGATCTGCAGTGTAGGGGATCTGTCCCCAGTCCGGCCCGAACACGACGGCCGTTCCGTCGCCGGTGAACGTGTTGCGCACGACGGTCGGCGACGTGCCGCGCAGGTCGAGGGCACCGGGGCCGCCGGTGACGATCTCGAACCGATTGTCTGCAATCTCGGTCGTGGCGCCGGCCACCAGCGGCGTCGTGTTGTACGTGAACGGTCCGGTCTGGTTGCTGCTGATGCCGCCGAACTGGACGAAGTCGTTGCCGGTGATTTTGATCGAGCCGACGTGCCCGATCATCGCGATGTAGCGCAGCGTGCTGTTGCTCAGCACGTCGCGGTTCGACCCGGAAAGGCGCAGCCAGATTCCGGGTTTCGGCGTGGCCGCCACACCATCGGTATCGTCGCCGACATCGTCGCGGACGTCGGTGATGAGCGCCCCGTCCACGAGCAGCGTCGCGTTATCGGCCACCTGGATCGCAGTTCCGCCGAAGGCCGGTGGCACGCAGGCGGTCGGAGGCTCGCTGCCGTTGTCCGTGCAGGACTGGGCAATCTTGACGATCGCTCCCGGATCGATCCGCAGCGTGATTGGTTCGTACTTGTTGGTCGTGAAGTTGAACGGCCCGGCGACGGTGTAGTTCCCGTCAGTCACGTGGACGTCGCTGCCGCTCCAGACCACGACGCCGTTCTTCACCCCGTCGCTGTCTTTCCCCTGCACGCCGTCTTCGTCGCCGGCGGAAATCCGATGCAGGATCCGCGCCGCGCGTACGGTGACCGGCGACGCGGCCACAAGTGCCAGCGAAGTGAGAAGATGCGCCAGCGCCGTGAGAAGGCACGCACGCGCAGCGAGAGGGCAGGCCAGCACGGCGACAGGCCGCGCGCATGTCGAGAAAAGGTACCGGATCCGGCGGAGCATCGGCGTTTTCTAGCCAGCCGCACGGCGCCAAACCAGAGGGAATCGCAAGTTTCTGTCGCGGGGGGCAAGCGGTTCGGGCGATCTCGACACATCCCGGGATTGCTGGCAGGAGTCGCACGCTCAGTGTGGTGCCCTGGGATTCCGCTGCAGCCGCCGCAATATGTCGCGTAAAGCAATCGGCATTGTTCTGCTGATGATCGTTGCCTTCACCGGCTGCGCAGATACCGGCGGACGCTATCGCCTGCGCGTCGATCCCGCGTCACGCTATAACTTCCGGTACGTGCAGGACCCGGGCAGCGGCCTGTGGGTGCATCGCGAGTGCGAAGTCCGCGTCAGCGTGAAGCGGCGACTGCCCGATCCGATCAGCAGCCCCGAACATGGGGATCTGCTCCACAGCTCCCGGTTCGAACCTGGATCGGTCGGCACCGGGAACCTGAGCCCCACGAAATTCGTGATCGAGAACGGCTATCGCGTGTGGCGATTCCAGGAGCTGCTTGGCGAACACGACTTCACCGGCAAAGCCGCCTTCGGGATCCAGGTGGAGTGGCCGGTCAAGGACGGTCCGTCGCGCGAGGAACCGCTGGAGCTGTTCGCGCTGCCGCCGCCCGACAGCATCCCTCCCGATCAGTGGTCAACGTGGCGGACAGCGGACCACAGCCGGCTCGACGCATTCGGCTGGTGGAACGAGGTGAGCGGCGCGCCGCCGGAAGCGATGCCCGAGATCCCGTTTCCGTTCGAGCTGCGCTTCCGGCTGCTGCTGAAGGATCATCTCTACGTCGACTGACCGACCTGGCCTGTCTGGCTCAATGCAGCTCGCAATCCTTCGTCGGGCGCGAGCGGCTCGCGTGCATCTCGTCTGACGTCCAGCGGTTGCCGTGCGCGGTCACGGCACGATCCGGTACGTCGTCATCATTCCTGCTTTGATGTGATCCGAGACGTGGCAGTGCAGCATCCGCAACTGAGGGCACCAGATTTCCCCCGCCGGAGCGAGTACGGAACATCGAGTCCCGCACCCGCTCAAAGTTCGCCGTTCGTGTTGACCCCGCTTGAACTTGGGCGCTACGCCGGAGTCGAACCTACGAGCGACAGGAGGTCACAATGAAATTCCTCATGACCGGAGCTTTCACACTGTTGGGCGTTCTCTTCTCCGCGCAGATCGCGTTCGCCGGATGCACAGCCGATGACCCGGACGGAACCAAGCTCGCCGCTGCCCGCGCGCAGGTCGCGGCGGACTGCGTGTGCGATCAGTCCGATCCTCCCGCGGTCAACCACGGCGACTACGTCAGTTGTGCGGCCGGCATTGCCAATGATCGCTCTTCGCTGGATCGGGCGGATCCGAATTACCTGCCGCCGACCTGCAAGGGTCCGGTCAAGAAATGCGCGGCGAAATCGGCGTGCGGCAAGCCGGGATTCGTGAGCTGCTGCAGAAGCGACGGCAGCAGCGGCTTCAAGTGCAGCGCGAAGAGCAGCGCAGCGGCGTGCACCGACAAGGGCGGCGTCGCGGACGCATGTTCGAGCTGCTGCGACGCGTGCGGCGCGAATCGGACCGGCCCGTCATGTCCGGTGCCGACGACGACCACGACGGTACCGTAAGGTCGACAGCGCTTTTGCATCAGCCCTTCGCGCGCAATGCGAGGAGGGCTGATGGCCAGGACCAGGGCGATACTACGGGCAGGCCGCGACGGCCGGATTCGCCACGTTCGTCCGCTTGACGGAAAACTTGCAGACCGTCACGCCTTCTTCGATGCTGTGCGAGATGTACGTGATCCGGCCCTTGAGCTTGCCCGAGCCATCGGTCGGGTCGGTCTTGACGACGAACGCGCCGGCTTCTCCGAAGTTCAAGCTCGAGCTGCACGGATGCAGTCCGACCTGTCCGGCAATGGGATCGTCGATGTCGGCAACCGCCACGCCGTTCCAGTTACCGGCGAGAAATCCGCCGGCGAGATTAAAATTCAGATCGGTTCCTGTCTGCGTGATGCTGATCGTCACGTCATACTTGTCCGAGAATGCCGTGCCGGTAAAGAATGCGCACTTCTCCTTTCCGGCCCACGTGCCAGTCACATCGAGCGCGTAGGACGTACTGGCTGCAAGCGTCGACGCAACAACGGCGAGAGCAAATAAAGACCTCAGTTTCATTTCGGAACCTCTCCTCGGGCCTGTCCGGCTGACGACTGATCACCTCCCGTCCGGGATGTGTCAAGGCAAGTGCCGAAGCTCGTGGTGCCGGGGCTGTGCAGGCACCGTGCGGCCGTGAGTGATCTGCGCTCGGGCCCGATATCCCTCCGATGCCGGCAGCAGTGCGAGTCGCATCAGCCGCACGGCGCTCTGCTCGCGATCGGCGGATTCGGGAATGGAGTCGATGCCGAAGACTACTTCATCCGTGTCGAGCGTGCGGAAGGTTCCGAACAACCGGTCCCACACCGAGAAAATGGTGCCGTAATTCGTGTCGGTATACGGCAGCGCCTTGTGATGATGGACGCGATGCATGCCCGGAGAGACCCAGACCCGCGAAAGCAGGCTGTCCACGGCGCGCGGCAGATGAATGTCCGAGTGAATCCACTGCGCACTCCACAGGGCAACGGCCTGGTACGCGACGAGCACGCCCGGCGATACTCCGAGCACAATGACTCCGCCGAGCGTGAAGCCGGAGCGGATCACGGCTTCGACCGGGCTGTGACGCAGCGCCGTCGTCGAATCCACGTGCGGATCGGAGTGGTGAACGAGGTGGAACTTCCACAGCACCGGCACCGCGTGAACCATGCGGTGGTGGACGTAAGCCGCGACAAAATCCAGGAGCGCGATCGACAGCACGACATTCAGCCAGAGCGGCAGCTCGACCAGATTCAGGATTCCAAACTTCTCCCTGGTCACGGTGAAGCTGGCCCCGAGCGTAAGACCCGACACGCAAAGATTGATCACCAGGCTGCTGATCCAGAAGACCAGGTTGGTGCGGGCGTGAAGCACCCTTGCGTATCGCGACGCGCCGAATGCCGACTCGAGCATCCACAGCAAAGCGAAGCCGCCGACGATGAGGATCGCCCGATCCATCGTCGAAATGTGAGTGAAGTATTCGATCACGGCGCTCACGACAGAATCTCCATTGCCGGCGGTCCGGACTGCATGGTGGAAAGCATCACGATGCGGACTGGCGCCGGCGCGCAGGCCGGCTCTTCGGTGCGGCGCCAGTCATCGTGTCGATGAGCGTCTCGACGGCCCGCGCATAAGCGTGGACGTCGAGCGCAGGGTCCCAGACCTGCTGCAGGATCAGACCCTGGAACAGCGACACGACCAGGCGTGCGGTCGCGGCCCCGTCGATGCCGGGAATGCGGCCGAGCAGGGCGGAGAGCGCAGCAAGAGGCTCATCGAGCCCTTCGTGAACCACACGCATGACGCGCGGGCTGCGAAGGGCCTCGCTCCATAACTGAACCGTTACGCGCCGCCACGCCTGTTCTGCCGGATCCGTCAGTCGCTGCAGGAATGCATGCACGAGATCGTGCAGCGCGTCGCCGACGTCTTCGCGGGCGGCTGCGTCGCGCAGCGCCGCCAGCTCCGCGGCGTGATGGCGCGTCGCAATGGCTGCGATCAGGTCTTCCTTGGTGGCGAAATAGCGATAGAGCGCGCCCGGCGACATCTCCGATTCGGCGACGATGTCCTGCATCGTCGTTCGGTGGAATCCCTCGCGCGCGAAGCAGCGCATCGACGCGGCCAGGATCTGCTCGCGCCTGCGGTCGAGATATTCGCGGCTTACGCGCGGCATGCGGCCGAGACCACGTGGTAGTAGGCGGACACTGGCGGGCATCCTTGCGGGTAGTATTGCCGAGCCGCTTGCGACAGCGGCAGATCCTGCTCGAGCTCGAGCCCGCGCGCGTCGAGGTACTCGCGGAGTGCGGCCGGGTCGAGACCGAACGTGAACGGCTCGCTGAGCCGCGCCACGTGCGCAACCGACTCGCGCCCGCCCTGGAACGCGGCCGGGTTGTCCAGCACGGCGCGGTCCACATACGTGAACAGAAGACGCTGACCTGCGCTGGCGACGAAACGCAGCGTGGCGTCGACCGAGGTTTCATCGAGGTAGTTGGTCACGCCTTCCCAGATCCACAGCGTGCGCGCATCCCTGCGCAGCTTCGCCCGCCCGAGCGCATCGGCGAGCGAGTCGCTTCTGAAATCCAGCGGTACGTAGTGAACGTGCGGAGGAGCTTCGCCGACCATCCGCCGTTTCATCGCCTGGGTTGCAGGATGATCGACTTCGAAGACCTGCACGCGGTCGATCCCGGCAAGACGATACGCCCGCGTATCGAATCCCGCGCCGAGCAGCACGATCTGGTCGAGTCCGCTCGCCAGCGACGCCGTAACGGCATCGTCGATCCAGCGCGTGCGCACGCTGACGGCCGCTCGCGGCCCCGGCCAGCGCGCATCGATCGCGCGCGCCACGAGCGCGGCCGGGAGAAGCGAGGCCAGGCGATAGCGGCCGCTCAGGAACCGGCGGGCCAGCGGGTCTGTGAACAGCGGGTTTTTCAGGCGCTGCTCGAGCGCGCGGAAGAGCGCGTTGTGCTGGGCGGTCTGGCTGGGGCGATCGGCGTGCATCGGTTCCTAAAAAGAACGGACGTTCGCTTTATATAGATCGGGAGGCCGGCTGTCCAGAACGAATCCCGATTTTTTTCGGCCCCTCGCGGATCGTGGAGGCGGCCTGCTGGCCGGGCGCGACCTTCGATCCCGCTCCGATCCCTATTAAGGTACGACGCTCTCATGACGACACACCTCTCCGCCCTCGCGGAGCTGATCGGCGCGCCCAACGTCCTTACCGGCGATGCCATCAGCGACGATTACAGCCACGACGAAGCGCTCGCACCGCCTCACCAGATGCCGCTTGCGGTCGCGCGTCCGGCAAACACCGACGACGTCGTCAAGATCGTCCACTGGGCGAGTGAGCACCGGGTTCCGCTGACACCGCGTGGTGCCGGGACCGGCCTGTCCGGCGCATGCATTCCGCGCGCGAACGGAGTGGTCGTCAGCTTCGAACGCATGAAGCGCATCGTCGAGATCGATACGCAGAATCACATGGCGGTCGTCGAGCCGGGCGTGACGCTGGAAGAGATCAACGCGGCGGCCGCGGAGCACAGTCTCGTCTACCCGGTTTTTCCCGGTGAGCTCAGCGCCAGCCTCGGCGGCAACGTGGCGACCAACGCCGGCGGCATGCGCGCAGTGAAATACGGCGTGACCCGTCATCACGTCGTCGGGCTGGAGGCAGTGCTCGCGACGGGCGAAGTGATCCGCAGCGGCGGCAAGCTCGTCAAGACTGCGACCGGGTACGACCTGACGCAGCTGATCATCGGCTCGGAAGGGACGCTCGCGGTGATCACCGAGGTCACGCTCAAGCTCGTCCCGCTGCTGAAGCACAGCGCGACGCTGCTGGCTCCGTTCGAGACGCTGAGCGACGCCGTCGGATCGATTCCGTCGCTGCTGGAGAGCGGCGCCGCGCCGTTGCTGGTCGAATATCTCGACCAGATGACGATGATGGCCATCACGATGCAGAGCGGTGTCTCGCTCGGGATCCGGGAGGACATGCAGCAGAAGACCCAGGCCTATCTGCTCGTCGTGATCGAGGGCCGCACGCAGCAGCGCGTGGACGAAGACGTCGAGCTTGCCGGCGGCGTGCTTGCCGAGCGCGGCGCGATGGACGTTTTCGTGCTGCCGGGAAGCTCCGGGTCACAACTGGTGGAAGCGCGCGAGCAGAGCTTCTGGGCTGCCAAGCGCGCCGGCGCAAGCGACGTGATCGACATCGTCGTGCCGCGCGCGTCGCTGCCCGAATACATGCAGAGCGTACGCGAGATTGCGATGAGCCACGGCACGATGATTCCCGGCTGCGGCCACGCCGGCGACGGCAACGTGCACCTGGCGGTGTTCGAGCAGGACCACGACAAGCGTCACGCGCTGATGCACGAGCTCTTCGATGCGGGCCGCAAGGTCGGCGGCGTGATCAGCGGCGAGCACGGCATCGGGATCGAGAAGAAACAGCACTTCATGGAGCTCGAGGATCCGGTCAAGCTCGAGCTCCTGCGCCGCATCAAGCAGGCATTCGACCCGGCGAACATCCTCAACCCGGGCGCGATCTTCGACTGATTGAGCTTAACGTCCCCGCCCGGTCGGATGGACATCGATGCCCCGAATTGCCCGCCGCTCGCTTCCCATCAACACGGTCGACCTCGCGCGCTACCTCATCGGCAAGCAGCTCGTCCACGCAATCGCGGCCGGACGGATCGCAGGCCGAATCGTCGAAACCGAAGCGTATCCACCGGGAGACCCTACCGGTTACGCACGCCCCGGACTGACGGCCAATAACGCGCCGTTGTTCGCTGTGCGCGGGACGGCCTACGTGCGCATGGTCTACGGCGCATGCCTCACGCTGAACATTGCCGCGGAAACGACCGGTGTCGGCGCGGCGGTACTCATTCGCGCGCTCGAGCCGTGCGAAGGCGTCGAGCTCATGCAGCGCAATCGCCCGGCGTCACGGCTGCGCGACCTGGCGCGCGGTCCCGGCCGCGTATGCGCGGCGCTCGGAATCGAACGCGTGCTGTCGGGCGTCGATCTGTGCGGCAATGGCGCGCTGTGGCTCGAGCGCAGCCGCGGCCCGGAGCCGGTCATCCAGGTCGCCACGCGCATCGGACTGTCGCGCGACCAGCATCGCCGGCTGCGCTTTGTCGAACGCGGCAGCTCGTTCGTCAGCGTTGCTCCATAGGCACTCGCCCGGCGAGATTGTGACTCGCCATCGGGCGAGCGTGCATTGGCCGGTTGTTGACGCGGCGGCGATATTCGTGGCAGTTCCGGCGTCGAGCAAGCCGTCCGTCGATGGAAATCCAGGCAGCATCGCCGCCTCGGCCGAACTTTTCCGAGCTCGTCCGTTCCGGTTGCGAGGACTACGTCCTCAAAGGCATCGGGCTGCCGGCTGCGGCCTACATCTTTCACGCCGTCAAGCTCGTGCTCTACGTCGCCGCGTGGATGTATTTCTGCAGCTTCACGCCGGGCCTCGGCTCGCCGTCGAAGATCGGCTCGTGGTGGACCGAGGGCATCGCGTTCCAGAAAGCATTTCTCTGGGCATGCCTGGTCGAGGTGCTCGGGTTCGGCTGCATGAGCGGGCCGCTCGGCTTCCGCGTAATGCCGCCGTTTACGGCGTTCCTTCATTTCCTCAGGCCGGGAACGATCAAGCTGGCGCCGTTTCCGAATCTTCCCGTCTTCGGTGGGCTGACTCGCACATGGCTCGACGTGGCGCTGTATGCCGCCTTCGTGCTGTCGCTGCTGCGTGCGCTCGTCGCACCGGCGATCGATGCGTCCGTCCTCGTGCCGATCGTCGTGCTGCTGCCGCTCTGCGGGCTCGGCGACAAGACCGTGCTGCTCGCGGCGCGCTTCGAGCACCACTTCGCGATGATCGTCTGCTTTACGTTCGCCGGTAACTGGATCGCCGCCTGCAAGGCGGTGCAGCTCGCGGTCTGGTTCTGGGCCGGCGTGTCGAAGCTGACGGTCGCGTTCGGCTACGTGGTGCCGATCATGACGGTCAACAATCCGCTGCTGCGAAGCCCTGCGCTTCGCCGCCGCATGTTCGTGTCGTATCCGGACGACCTTACGCCGTCGCTGCTCGGCAAGGCGATGGCCCACATGGGCACGTTCCTCGAGTTCGGCGCGCCGCTCACGCTTCTGTTCGTGACCGGACCGGGGCCGCTCCAGGTCGTCGGCATCTGCCTCGCCGTGATGCTGCACGGATTCATCCTGAGCAACGTGCCGGCGGGAGCCGTGTTCGAATGGAACCTGGTGAGCCTGTTCGCCGCGTTCTTCCTGTTCGTCGGGCATCCGACGGTTTCGATCCTCGACATCGGCTCTGCGCCGCTTGCGCTCTATCTGTTCGTGATGCTCGTCGTGGTGCCGCTGGTCGGCAATTTCTTCCCGGCGAAGGTCTCGTTCCTGCTGGCGATGCGCTACTACGCCGGCAACTGGGCCTGGAGCGCGTGGATGTTTCGCGGCGAGAGCCACCGCAAGCTCGACCGCATCCGGCGCGTCGCACCGCTGCTGCGCGAGCAGCTCGAGCGCTACTCGCCGGCCGACGTCGACGGAATGGATTCCAGAGGCACCGCGTTCCGGTCGCTGCACCTGCAGGGCAGGGCGCTCGGCCTGCTGCTGCCGCGCACCATCGACGGAAAGCCGTTCCGCGACTACCACTACTACGACGGCGAGATCATCGCGGCGTCAGTGCTCGGCTGGAACTTCGGCGAAGGCCACCTTTGCGACGAGCAGCTTCTGGCCGGCGTGCAGGCGCAGTGCGACTACGAAGAGGGCGAGCTGCGCGCGCTGATGGTCGAGTCGCAGCCGCTGTTCGGCTCGACGCTGCACTGGCGGATCTTCGACGCGAAGCGAGGCCTGCTCGACCAGGGATACGTCGAGCTGGCGGAGCTCAAGCGGCGCGCGCCGTGGGATTACGGTTCGGTGTGAGCAAACCGCCAGTCGGATCCCGCTACTGTCCCGGCAGAAGTCCCATGATCGCGAGCGGCAATCCGTTGGCACAATCCGCGTCGTTCAGCCGGGCACTGAGATCTTCAGGCGAGTTGGTGCCGGGACAGTCGGCCGGGACGTCGGGTGGCGTGAACAGGATGACGCTCATGACGTTGATCGGCGAGTCGCCCGTGATGACATTGCCAAGGTCCACGTCCACCTTGCCCTTGCCGCCCTTGAAATCGATCTTCATGACCGGAACGGCGTAGACGTCGTAGCCGACGAAGATGGCGACGACGAGATAGTCGTCTGCCGAACCGAGGACGCCGTCGGTCGTCAGCAACTGCCCGTCGGCGCCGGTGACACCCGTAAGCGAGGCCTTGAAGCGGCCATTGCCGGAGATCTGGACTTTGGATTTCGGAGAGACCGTGCCGCGGATGCAGTCGGCATTGGTGTCGCAATGCTCGAGTGATCCGGCGCCGCAGATGTTGCAGTCGGAGTTCGTCGAGCAGGAGGCGCCTCCCTCCAGGCAGTTCCCCGACTGACACGGATTGGCAGTGTCGCAACTGAACGCTGCCGAGACGAGCGAGCCCTTGATGCTGGTCCCACCGGCCCAGGCCGGAGATGCGAACAGTGCTGCAAGCGCAGCGGCGAGGATGATCTTCATGGCTTGTATTCCCTCCGTGGATTCCGGGACCGTAGAAGCGGCCCGGATCGTGGGGTGAACGTAGCCGGGAAGTGCCGTCCGAATCTCCCAACACTTTCCCAATTCGCCGCGCGTTCTCCGGAAACCGGCGCCAATATCGCCGGCGCTGCGGCGAGGCAGGAATTGGGAAAGTTCTGGGATACCCGGAAGGCCTCGTCGGTCTAGCCTCTGTCCAGTTCGAGGAGGAGGCACCCATGAAACTCTGGCATCCGTCCGCATCTGTCGGTCTTGCGCTCGCGATGGCGATCACGCCGGCCCACGCGGAAAAGAAGGCGCCGGCAACGCCGCACACGCCGAACATCCTGCTCATCGTCATGGACGACGTCGGGATCGACCAGATGAAGACCTTCGGTTACGGCGGCGATTCGCCTCCGGCCACGCCGAACATCGAGAACATCGCCGATGCCGGCATTCGCTTCCGCAATGCGTGGGCGATGCCGGCCTGCACGACGAGCCGCGCCGTCATGTACGACGCCCGCTTTCCGTTCCGCACCAACGTGCTCGGCGCGCTCGGACCGGACGACCTCGCGAACTCGATGGTCTCTCCGTACGAGGTCACGACACCGAAGCTGCTCGCGACGCGCGGCTATGACAGCGCACTGTTCGGCAAGAGCCACACGACACTTCAAGGCCACGATCCCGCCGGCCTTGCCGGTCCGCACGTGCTCGGCTGGAACTACTTCGCCGGCTGGCTCGATGAGACCGGCGACCCGGCTTCGATCGACGTCACGGCCGGCGGCGTCGCTTCACCCGGCAAGATTTATCCGTGCGGCTACGTGCCGAGCTCGAAAGTCGGCGGCGCCGACAGCGGCGCATGCTACATGGCCGACGGCTCGTGCAGCGAGCTCACGACCGAGGGCGGCGTGCCTCCCGGAAGGATCTGCCGCGACCGCGGCGGCATCCTCGATCCGGACAAGAGCTGCGCAGTGCCCATGCCGGCCTACGTCGACTTCAGCCTGCTGAGCGGGCACTACGTTTCGCCAGTCACGTACAACCAGCCCGATGGTCGAGTCGACGACATCCCGTCGACCGATCCGCGCGCGCGCCAGTTCCGAGCCGACTTCGTCGTCGACGAGGCGGTGCGGTGGATCAACTCGCGACCGAAGAACAAGCCGTGGATTGCGTCGGTCAACTTTGCGTCCGATCACACGCCGCTGATGCAGCCGCCTTACGATGCACCGGTGGAAGGAAACGCCGCGAGCAGCGACATGAACTGCCTCGCGCCGCAGGCGCAGCAGCCACTGTCGGACATGCTGATCGAATCGATGGACGGCGAGATCGGACGCCTGCTTGTCGACACCGGCCTCGCGCGTCGCGACAAGAACGGCGGGCTCGTCTACCAGCCGCACGCAACCGACACGATGGTGATCATTCTCGGCGACAACGGAAGCCTTGGCGCAACCGTCAAGACTCCGTTCAACGTCGTGCGGTCGAAGGGCACCGCGTACCAGACCGGCGTCTGGGTTCCACTGATCGTCTCCGGCCCGCTGATGCGAGGGCCGGCGCGCAGCAACTCGCACATGATCAACGTGGCCGATCTCTATTCCCTGTTCGGCGAGATCGCCGGAATCGACGACGTGCAGGCGGAAGTGCCCCGGCCGCTCGATTCGGAGCGGATGCTTCCTTACATCATCAACCCGAAGCAGAAGGCGATCCGCAAGTTCAACTTCACGCAGGTCGGCGTGAATCTTCAGGCCAACGGCTCGATCAACGGCCCGTGCACGATTTCCGGCACATGCACGCAGATTCCCGTCACCAAAGGCGTGTGCGAAGACAACGGCGGCATCTGGTGGGGCAAGGGGCACGATCCGTCGATCACGCACAATCCGGATCCGGACGGGTTCAAGCTGTGCTGCGAGGTCAACAAGTTCGTAATCGACCAGGGCTGCGATCCGCAGGCGCCCGGCTGTCCGTACGGAATCACGCCGCTGGTCTCGATCGGAATCCGCGACAAGCATTTCAAGATCGTCAAGAATTCCGTGACGAGCTACGTCTCGCAGGAAGAACCGTGCCGCGACGACACCCAGACCGAGTTCTACACGATCGATGAAGCCGCACCGGCGCCCGATCTCGACGATCCTGGCGACGATCTTCTGACCGGCGTTCTGACGCCGCGCCAGCAGGCGAGCTACGATGCGCTCTCCGCGAAGCTGACCGAGCTGCTGGCGTCCGAGCCGGCCTGTCCGGGCGACGGCAACATCGATTACGTCGTCGACCAGGACGATCTCGACGGCTGGAGCCAGTACAGCCAGGCAGGTCAGTCGAGCGTCTTCGATTTCACGCTCGACGGGCTGACGGACGGTGACGACCAGGCCGTCATCCAGGCAAATCTCGGAACCGATTGCCGGTTGCCGTAGCGATGTTCGCGCCGAAGCGGTCGCGGCGGAGCCGGGGCAGCAACGCCCGCACGTTGCCTGGCCTTGTGGCGGGTGCGATACGCTACGGCTCGCATGCCGCCGCAGCCTGGTCAGAGCGTCGTTCGCTTCGGTTCGTTTCGCGTCGACATGGCGAACGAGCGGCTCTGGAACGGCTCCGACCCCGTCACGCTTCGGCCGAAAACCTGGCAGGTTCTGCGACATCTCGTCGAACATGCCGACCGGCTCGTCAGCAAGCATGAGCTTCTCGACGCGGTGTGGACCGACGTGGCCGTCGAAGAGAAAGCCGTCAATACCTGCATCGGCGAGATTCGTACGGCGCTAGGCGACAGCTCGCGCCGCCCGCGGTTCATCGAGACGGTGCAGCGGCGCGGCTTTCGTTTCCTTGCGTCGCCGAGCGTGGATGCGGCCGACGGAACGGGGACGGGGCAACACGTGCGGCCGGCGTTCATCGGGCGCTCGCACGAGCTCGGATCACTGCTGGCGCGACTTCGCGGCGGCGCGGGAAATGCGACGGTCACCGTGGTTCGCGGAGCAGCGGGCATCGGCAAGAGCCGCCTCGTCCGCGAGGCGACGGAGCGCGCCGGCGTGCGCACCCTGGTCGGGCAATGCATCGAAGGCGGCGGCATTCCGTATCTGCCGTGGGTCGAGATGATCCATCAGCATCTGCGCACGCGTTCGTCGACGGAGACGGCAGTAACCCCGGCGGCTGCCGAGCTCCAGCGCCTGATCCCGGGACTGCAGCCGGATTCGGGCGATCCGCTGCCGGCGACGACGGATCCGGAGCTCGCGCGGCTGCGATTGTTCGAAGCGCTCGCGGCATTCTTCGAGTCTGCTTCGCGCGACGGCCCCGTGGTGCTCGTGCTCGAAGACGTCCACTGGATCGACGCGTCTTCGCTGCATGCGCTGCAGGCGCTGGTGCCTCGGCTCGCCGCGAGCACCGTGCAACTGGTCGCAACGCTGCGTGACGAGGACGCCGAGCCCGGGTCCGCGGTGCGAAACGCCCTCGAAGCGTTGCGCCGGCGCGCCATCGTCGTCGAGGTGCCGCTGCGCGGGCTGGCCGCGAGCGAGACGCGTGAGCTGGTCGCCGATCTTGCCGGCCCACTGATTCCTCCTGCATTTGTCGCGCGGATTGCCGACAGCAGCGAAGGCAGTCCGTTCTTCGTCGAGGAGATCCTCCGTCACTATGGCCAGGACGCGACGCGCGAGGCCGGCGATGGTGATGCGGGCCCTGCCGACCTCCACCTTCCCGACAATGTCATCGAGATTTTCGAGCGCAGGATTCGCCACCTTTCGCCCGCGGCCCGGCGTCTCGTCGACGCAATCGCCGTCTGCGGTCGCGACTGCGAGGAGCCGCTGCTCGAGCTTGCCCTCGACATGCAGGACGCCCGGCTTGCCGCTGCGGCCAGCGAAGCCATCGATCTCAGGATCCTGCGTGAAAATCCCGGGAGCCCCGGCCGTTACGGATTCGTGCATGCGCTGATGTCGGTGGCGCTGCGCCAGCGTCTCGCACCGCCTCGTCTTCGCGAGCTTCACGCGAGCATCGCGGACGCCGTGATCGCGACCAGGGCCGACGCCGGCGAGCGTGCCGCCGAAGTCGCCCGTCATCTCGAGCGCGCCGTGCCGAAAGTGCCGGCCATGCGCGCGATCGGCGCACTCCTCGAGGCTTCCGAGCATGCGGCGCACGGGCTCGCTTACGAAGACGCCATCGAGCATTGCGAGCGGGCGCTGTCGCTCGCACGTGCGGCAGCAACCGGAACGAACGAGCATCGCTGTCTGCCCGAGCTCCTGGTGCGTTACGCTGAGGCACTTCAGAAAATTGGCCAGGCCGAAAACGTGGCGGCAGCGTTTCGTGATGCTGCCGCCGTCGCCCGTCAGGCCGCAGAGCCGCAGTGGCTCGCGCGTGCGGCGCTCGGCATGGCGACGATCTGGGACTTCGAGGCCCCGGACGTTCGCGGTTACCTCGAGGACGCACTCGAATGTCTCGGCAACGACGCCGCGCCGCTGCGCGCGCGTCTGCTCGCGCGGCTGTCCGTCGTGCTCTACCCGCACGCCGGCACGCGGCCGCGATGCGAATCGTTGAGTACGCAGGCCGTCGAGCTCGCACGAAGCGTCGGCGATGCCACGCTGCTCGCGCAGACTCTCGTCGATTGGCTCGCGGGGCAGTGGTATCTCGACAACCTCGCCGCGCAGGACGCCGTCAGCGAGGAGCTGATCGATGTAGCAGGGCGCAGCGGGGACGGTGCGCTGCTGGCCACGGCGCACGGCTGGCGCGTGGTGATCGCGCTGTGCCGCGGAGAGATCGACCGTGCCGAAGCGCACTGCGAGGCGCTGTGCGATCTCGCGCAGCGCCTCGGACAGCCGACCTATCGATGGTGCGGCCTGTATCTGTCGGCGACGCTGGCGCTGCTGCATGGCCGGCTCGACGCTGCAGAGCGCTTCGCGACCGAGGCATTCGACATCGGACGCACCGCCAGCCCGCAATCGGCAACCATCGTCTATTTCACGCAGATGGTCTCGATCCGTCGCGAGCAGAACCGGATCGGCGAGCTGCTCCCGATGCTGGAACAGAACCCGGCGAGCATGAGCAGCGACGCGCTCGCCTGGAATCTTCCGCACTTCTACATGGAAGCCGATCGCGTCGAAGACGCGGCTTCGGCATTCGCGCGTGCGTGTTCACTCGGCTTCGACGCGATGCCGGGCGAGAATTCGCGCAATCGCCGGCTGCTCACGCTCGGCGCCATGTCGCTGGCGTGCGCCGCGCTCGGCGACAAGGCCGCGGCGGCCCCTCTGTACGAGATCGTGCGCCTGGAGTCGCATCGATGGGCCGTGGCCGGTTTCGGTGCGGTCAACTACGGGATGGTCGAGAACGGCGCCGGAGCGCTTGCGGCGTGCCTCGGCGATTACGAAGCGGCGGTCGGACATTTCGAACGCGCCATTGCCGAGTATGAGCGCAAGAACGTCCCGATCGCGCTTGCGCGGGCATGCTGTCTTTACGCCGATGCATTGCTGCGCCGCGGATCGCCGGGCGACCCGCAGCAGGCGTCAGCGCTGCTTCAGCGTGCAGAGCTGCTTGCCGACGAGCTCGGGCTCGTTCGCGTGCGCGAGATGGCAAGGCGCGTGCGCGACGGCGCTTCGCGTCCGTAGCGGATCCAGCAGTCCACGCGATCGGCGTACCGACCGGTCGATGGCGCACGATGTCGATCTGATGCTTGCGCAGGACGTCCATCGTGACCTTGCGCGTGTTCTCGTTCGTGCCCGCCCGTCTGCGTGGTGCGGGAAGAAATCCTCTGTAAATGGAGCACAAGCGTGGGAAAGGGTGCGGGATGATTTCCCGCATACTGCGGTAACTTCGCGCACCACTTGAAACACGGCCCAACCCGTACGGGTAGGCCGCGAGGTCACTCCATTGCATCTGTGAAGCCAAATGCCCACTTCGATGAGGGGTGTGCTTGTCGAATTCGCCCCCGGACGCTCTTTTGGCCTCGCAATGGCGCACGATTTGCAATGTCGGGAACGGGGAACGCGACTCAACTGCTGGGGGAACGGAAAGATGAGCAGCAAGATCGACACGACCGGAACGATGGAAGGTGCGCAGGAGCTGGCGCTTCAGGAAGTGGAGAGGACGGCGGGGGATCGTCCGGTCGCTGTGCATGACGAATTGCTGCTCGAGTCGCAGGGCGCTTCGCTCGACGGACGCGAAGGGGATCGCGTCCGGCCGAGCGACTGCTCGAGCATCGCTGCGATTGTCTCGCCGCCTGCGGACATCGCAGAGACCGACGAGGTGGTGCTGTTCAGCATCGAGCTGCCGGGGATGAGCGAGAAAGATGTCGAGGTCCAGATCAGTCCCGACCTGCTGGTGATTCGCGGGGTGCGGCGGTCAGACGATCCGGGGATCACGCTCTGGCACCTGCGCGAACGCTCGACCGCCATCGTCGAGCGAATGATCCTCATTCCGGACGGCGTCGATACCGAGGACTGGTCGATGCAGTTCCGCGACGGCGTTCTTACCGTGCGCATGGCGAAATCCTGCCGGCAGAGAAAGAAGCGGCGCGTTTACGCTTCGTAAACACCTTCGGTTTCGAACGCGGGCGTCCGGCCAAGGGGGGCGGACGCCCGCGTTCGAGCCGCAAGCCGACGAGCGCTGCGTGTCATGACGCTGCCTCGGCGCGGGACTATCGTTGCGCGCCGGCATCTCCTGCGATAGCTCCGAGCCATCGATCCGGGCCTCGCGGCCTTCGTCTGCGTGACTTCCATCGAAGCGCTGCGCAGACGGCGGTTGCGCATCGCCCGGACGTACTCTCGGACAAAGCGGTGGGAATGCTCGTCGACGAAGCCACGCGCCTGGTAGTCGGGTATCCGCGATGAAGGGTAGCCTGGGGATTTGTCTCGTTGCTGCCCTGCTGCTTGCCGGCTGTACAGCGACCGTTGCGCAAAAGCCGGTCCGCCCGGAAAGCAGCCGCGTCGAAAAAGCCCCGATCAAACCGGCGCCGGTGATTCCGCGCGCCGAGCACTGCGGGCCGGCGATGGATACGAAGGTGTGGAAGGTCCAGTGCTCGCAAGGAGACCTCGCCATGATGTGCCGGAAGTCGGATCCGACCGACCGCCGCTGCGCCTACAAGCGGTCGGGCAAGTATCGATGGACTTACGGCTCCTACTGCCACCGATCGCTGGCCTGCTACAAGCGGGCTTGCCGCTGAGCGGCGATCCTTCGCCTCGAGCGCGCGCCCGTCCTAGATTTCGCCGCGTGGAACAACAGAAGAAGAGTCTTTACTTCGAAGCGGCGACGATGCCGGCATCCGGCGCGTGGGCGCAGAAACGACGCCTCGCCGCCAATCTGCGAATCATCATCGACCGGCTGGTTACGAGCGATGCGCCCGAGGAACAGCTTGCCCGCGCCGCCGATGCCGCCGCGAGCTTTGCCGAATCGCTCGCCGGGCATCCGCATCGCCAGCGAATGTGGGGTTTTGCCGAAAGCGCGAACGCCGGCGTGGGAGCGTTCTTCGACCAGAGCCCGCTCATCGGCCTGTCGAACCCATTGGCACCGCCGATGACACTCGAAGCCCGGGGAGATCGCGTGTACGGAGAAGTCTGCTTCGGTTCTGCCTACGAGGGGCCGCCCGGCCATGTGCACGGCGGCTTCGTTGCGGCTGCGTTCGATGAGCTTCTTGGCTTCACGCAGTCGCTCACCGGCAATCCCGGCATGACGGCGAGTCTCACCGTGCGTTATCGCCGGCCGACGCCTTTGCACGTGACCCTTCGTTTCGATGCGGGAGTCGATCGCGTGGACGGTCGCAAGATCTACGCGTCCGGTCGAGTCCTCTCCGGCGAAACCGTCACGGCGGAGGCCGACGCCCTGTTCGTTTCTGTCGATCCCGAACGTTTCCAGGCGCTGATCGACGAGGTCCGGACGCGATGAGCCAGCCGCTCCATTTCCCGCCCGACTACTCCGAGACGCGCGTGGTCAAGGACGGCACCGAGATCGGCCTTCGCCTGCTGCGACCGCATGATCGCGATGTGCTCGCGAAGGGCTTCGAGGAGCTCTCTGCCGAGTCGCGCTACACGCGCTTCTTCTCACCGATGAGCAAACTGCCGGAGAAGATCCTCGAGAAGATGCTGGAGACCGACGACTGGAATCACCTGGCGATCGTCGCGTTCCGCAAGGAAGACGGCAAAGGGCTCGCCACCGGAAGATTCATCCGTCTTGCCGGCGAGCCGGAGGTCGCGGAGTTCGCCGTCGCGGTCATCGATTCGATGCAGGGTCGCGGGCTCGGCAAGCTGCTGCTCGGCCTGGTTGCGCGAGCTGCTCGCGAGCGCGGCATCACGCGCTTTCGCGCGCACGTGCTCGCGGGCAACGACGCGATGATCACGCTGCTGCGCGAGCTCGATCCGACGCTCGACGCGACCAGCGACGGCCGTTCCATCACGTACGACCTCGACCTGCCGGAGATGACCGACGAAGCCTCTTCCAGTGGTCCGATCTTCGATCTGCTGCGCGCCGCCGGTCGCGGCCTGGACGTTCTACTTCAGAGCCTGCGGTCGGGCTGAGAGCACTGGCCCGCGCAGACGACCAAGCCGCCGGGCGTCCGGTGCCCGCGCGTCATTCCGCGACCACGGTCACGACCGGGCTCGGCTGGATCTGGTCGCCCTGATTGTCGGTGGCATCGACGATCGTCACGTGGAAGTCGGCGCTTGCCGGAGTCGCCAATCCGTAGAACGTGCAGCGCGCAAGCGTCACAGGGCCATGGAACGGGTTCAGGCTGATGATGCCTACCGACAGCAATGCTCTGCCCTGCTGCACATGCGTCGCGGACACCACCTGCGGAATCAGGATCTCGCAGTCGGCGGTCTCTCCGATCGGGACGAGATCGCCTGCGGCATCCATGTAGTCGACGTCGAATTGCAGCGCGCCAAGGCTTTCGTCCGACGTGAGCACGAGATCGATTTTGCGCGCAACGCTGCACGCATCAACGGCCAGCCCGACCGCCACCCGCAGCGTGCCGAGCGCGTCGATTGCCGTCACGCGTCCGTCGCCGTTGCGATCGCAGCGCTGCCTGGGGCAGCGCGCGGCAAGCCCGACGGCCTTGCGCAGCACGACCAGTGCGCTGGTGGCGGTGACTCTCTCGCCATCGCCGGCGGGGCAGACAAGATCGAGTCGGCAGCGGCGCGTGCAGCGGTCGCCGCCGTCGAGGTTGCCGTCGTCGCACTCTTCTACTCCGGCCCAGACGTAGCCGTCTCCGCAGCGTGCAACTCGGCAACTGGCCAGGCAGGCCGCGTCCCAGTGGCGATCCTCGCCGTCGTCGCATTCTTCGACGGTGTTCTGGACGAAGCCGTCGCCGCAGACCGCGATGCGGCAATTGCTCAGGCAACCGTCGTTCTCGTTGGAATTGCCGTCGTCGCACTCCTCGAGGTCACCGTGCTTTGCGCCGTCGCCGCAAACGGCGTTGCGACAGTCGGACAGGCAGTCATCGGTATCGTCTTCGTTGCCGTCGTCGCACTGCTCCGCACCGGTGACGGCCTCGCTGCCGCACCCGGTCGGACGGCACGTCGAATCGCATCCGTCGCCGTCGACCGCATTGCCGTCGTCGCAGGTCTCGCCGACGTCGCCGGTGCCGTTGCCGCAGCCGCCGATTGTGCGTGCCAGCCGGACAGGACCGATGAGTCCTTCGTATGGCGAAAGCATCGTATCGGCGAGCCACAGCACGGCCCACGTGTTCGCGCCTGCATGCTGAATTTTCGGGTTGCGGTCGACCAGCGCATCGACGGCCTCGGCGGGATCCACCAGCGCCGGCATCGTCCACGTCGCCCCGCTGTCGCTGGAAAAGGACGTGACGACATCGGCGTCGAAGCCGCCGCCGCTCGAGTAGCTGCTCCACGCGATGGCGAACTCGCCGTTGTCGCCTGCGGCGACGCTCGGCGAGAAGTCGCCTCCGCCCGTGTCCTCGTGCCACGGCGCGAGCGCGGAAGGCACGGTCCATTCGGACAGAACCGACGGCGACCGCGAGACGAACACGCTGAGCTTGCGCTCTTCGAGCGGGTCCGCAACCCAGCCGACGTACGCAAGCAGCCAGCTACCGTCGCGGTTGGCTGCCACGCTGAGCTGCTGCGGCGAACGGTGACGTGTGCGAAACAACTTCGCGGCGGCCGACCACGTCGAAGCGTTGTCGATCGAATGCGCAGCCGAGATGCCGTCACCGCTCCACGCCACCAGCCAGTTGCCGGAATGGTCGGTCGCGACAGTCACGGCGTTGACGGTGTAGCAGGGCACCTCGTCCAGCGTGGATGCCGGCGACCAGGTCCTGCCGGAATCGACGGAAACCGACGAACGAATCGCGCAGAACGACGTGTACTTGTACTCGTCCGGAGAATCGATGTAGCGCGCGCCGAAAAATCCTTCTGACCACGCCGCCACCCAGCGTCCGCCGGCGCCGCCTGCGACCGCAACGTTGGAAAGCTTGTACTGCTGCTGATCGAAATCCGGTTTGTGCTCGACGGCATAAAGAACCTGTCGGTCGCCCCAGTTCTGACCGGCATCCGTCGAGCGATTGAACTGCAGATGCTCGTCGCGATAGTCGGCGCCCGCCTGGATCCAGACGCCGTTGCCATCGGTGGCGACGGTTGCTTCGTAGACATCGTCGAACGCGACCGGTCCCGGTTGCAACGGCCGCGCCGGCGGCGACAGCCATCGCCGCGCGTCGTCGAGCGAGGTCGCGACAACCGGCTGGTAGGACTTCTCGTCGACGTAGGCGGTCCATCCGGCGGCCCACCGCCCTTCGGCATCCCCTGCAAGGCTGAAATATGGTGGTGCGGAGCTGGACAGCGAAAAGAGCTGGCGAGTCGAGACGAAGCGAAGCGCATCGGGATCGAGAGTAGTTGTGGTCGTCGTGGTGGTCGTAATGCTGTCGTCGAGGCTCATGCGTCGCGAAACCCAACCGCCCTGCGTGTACGGGTTGCGCCACGACGCTAAGAGTGTTCCGGCCTCTTCCACCCGAAGCATCGGCCACAGACAAAGCCCGGTCGCGGCTTCGCTCAGATCGATGGGCACGCCGGCTGCACCGCTGCTGTCGATAACGACAGCGCGTACGTGAAGAGCGTAATTCGTCATCGAGCGCTCGCGCCAGCCGATGACGATCGTGCTGCCGACCATGGCTGTCATCGTGCCTTCGATGCGATTGTCGACGGGCAACTCCAGGATCCGGATGGTATCGCCGGCGGCGACGCCGTCTCGCGTGAAGAAGCGGCCGAACAGCTCGGTGCCTTGCTCGGCCGCCCACGCGGCGAAAAAACCATCGGCGGTTGCCGTTATGCCCGGCTGATACGCTGAGCACGAGGTTTCACCGCAGACCGTCGCCGCCGATTCGCGGCGGCCCTCCGGATCGACGACGGCCACGCGTCCCTCGGAGATCACCATCACCGCGCCATCGCCGGCACACCCAAAACCATAGTCACGCGAAGCGTCCGTGAATCCGAGCGAAACCGGTCCCGAGACGAGCGTACCGTCCGCGCTGCGCCACTCGACCACCGGTTCGCCGGAATCCGAATCGCACGCTCCGTTGACGGTCGTGAACTCGCAGCGGAAGAAGACTCTGGCCGTCGAGCCGTCGGCCGCGACGCACGGGTCGATGCCGTCGCGTTCGGCGGCGGTAGGGCGGAACTCGTGGCCAACGGCATTCAGTCCGGCATGGGCGACGGCCGGAATCAGGGCGAACGCAGCTCCGAACGAGATCACTGCCTTGCTGGCCAGCGTGAGCGTGCGACGTTTCATTGTGACCCCCTTCGCGCTGGAACCCGCGTCCCGTCGCGATCGTGAAAGCATGACGCCGCGCGAGGGTCGGCGCTACTGACTTTCCCCCACCGGAGGAAAATGCGGCGGGCGCCATTGCTGGCTGCCGCGCCAACGTCTACCTACATATCTGTAAGCCGAGCGATCGGCGGGGAGGGTAAAAGAGGAGGAAAGAACAGAAATGAGAGTTCCGTGTGTCCGGACCGCGGCCGTGCTGTTGGCTGCGCTGACATTTCCCGCCCTGTCTCCCGCCCGCGCGAGTACGTTCGACTACAACCCGGTCCTTTTCGTGCACGGCATCGAGGGCTCCGGCGCGCAGTTCGAGTCGCAGGCGATGCGCTTCGAAAGCAATCGCTATCCGGCCGACTGGATCGACGAGGTGGATTACAACTCGACGCTTGCCGTCGGCGACAAGACCGAAGTGCATCAGCAGATCGACGCTGCCATTGCCGCGTTGCAGGAACGAAGCGGCAAGGCGCAGGTCGACGTCGTTGCGCATTCGCTCGGCACCTCGGTGATGTACGACTACCTGACCGATGAGACACTCGGTGCCGCGCGGCGCGCGAACGTCGGTCATTACGTCAACGTCGATGGACAGAGCGAGCACCCCGGTGTTCCGACGCTCGCCATCTGGGCCGGACGCGGTACGCCCGGCCGCAGCATGGACGGAGCCGAAAACGTCACCGTTCCAAACCAGACTCACGTTCAGGCGTGCACGTCGTCGGAAACATTCGCTGCAATGTACAGGTTCCTTACCGGACGAGAGACTCACCGCAGCATCCGCCGGCACAGCCACATCGAAGTTTCGGGACGGGCACTCGAGTTTCCGCAGAACTCCGGCCTTTCGGGCGCCACCGTCGAGGTCTGGCCGGTGGATTCGGACGGCCGGCGAACGACGGATGCTCCGATCGCAACCGTTGCGATCACCGACGGCTCGGTCGGCGGCGGAAACTGGGGACCGGTCCCCGTCGAACGCCGCGAGCGTTACGAGTTCGCCCTCGTACGTCCGGCGCTGCCGACGCTTCACATCTACTACGAGCCGTTCGTGCGCAGCGATCACACGCTCAGGCTTCTCGCCTCCACCGCTTTTGAGCAGTACGCGGGCAATCGCCCCGGCAGCTCGTCGTTCGTGAGCATCCGCTACAAGGAGCTGTGGGGCGACCAGCCGGGCGAAAGCGACCAGCTTCTCGTCGACGGGCTCAACATCGCTACCGCGGATCTGTGTCCTGCGAGCAAACAGGTCAACGGTTATTTCGGTTTCGACCGCAATCGGGATTCGCAGACCGATCTGAGCGGCGATCCCGTGATCGGTGCCTTGCCGTTCCTTCAGGGTGCCGACGTGTACGTCCGCGGAAGCGCTCCGCCCGACGCGACCATTTCGTTCCAGCTCCTGTCACGCGGCGGCGGCGACATACGGACGCTGAACGTTCCGAACTGGCAGGCGCTCGGCGATGGAATCACGCTGACATGGAGCGATTTCGACCGGCTGAAATTCTGACACGTTTGGCGAGCACGGGCTCCGGCACAGGTTTCGGCGGAAAACCGCATTCGGGACGACCTCCCTTGACCGTCTTCCGGCTGCTGCGATAGGTTCGATCCTGACGCGAAGCCTCGACGTTGCCGGTTCGAAGCATCCGGAGAACCCGAAGGCCAGTCTTATGGCCGAACGGGACGTGAGAAGGCGGAACAGCTGGAGGGGAAAGTGAAGCGCGACAAGCAAGACAATTCCGCAGAACCACAAGATACCCGCAGCACGCGACGGGAAATTCTCCGTGGCGGACTGCTGATCGCAGGCGCCGCCGCCGTCGCTCGCGTGGCCGGCGGAGGACCGAAGGAAGCTCAGGCTGCCAGCGGCTCCCCGCTGATCCTGGGCCAGCCGAACGACGCGACGAGCGCGACCACGCTGACCGTATCTCCCGGCGTCTCGGGTCTCGTCGTCTCGAGCTCTTCGATCGATCCGAACCAACCGGACGGCACCGTCGAGGCTGTATCGGCCCTGCGCGGCATCGGCGGCGATGGGGTCGGAGTCCATGGCACCACGACCACTGGCGTAGGAGTATTCGGCTCGTCGATCAATACCGACCCGAATCAGCCCGTGAACGGAATCGGCGTATTCGGCTCATCGATCAATACCGACCCGAACATGCCCCTGAGCGGAATCGGCGTCTTCGGCCAGGCCGGAACTTCGATCAGCACCGATCCGAATCAGCCGATTTTTGCCGGTGTGTATGGATCATCGGTCGAGGCAATCGGCGTCGGCGGCCGTTCGCTCGAGAACTACGGAGTTCTCGGACAGACGGGCGAGTCGCCGGTCCTTGACCCGAACCAGGTCTTTCCGTTCGCAGGCATCATTGGTCTCGGCGGCAGCACGGGCGATCCGAACACTCCCAATGACTTTGCGGGTGTCATCGGTTTTACCGCCGATCCGAACATGCCGGGTGTGCTGGCCTGGAACTCGACAGCCGACGGCCTTGCGCTCAACGTCCAGGGCCGCGCGCTCTTCTCGAGCGCCGGCACTGGAACGATTGCTGCGGGAAGCGATCGCGTGTCGATCTCTCATCCCGCAGTAACATCGAGCAGCATCGTGCTGGTCACGTTGTCGAGCGATCCCATTGGAGGAAGACGCCTCAAGTTCGCGAGAGTGAAGGGTGGCGGCTTCGACGTGGTTCTGTCGAGCAAGGCGAAGACTCCGGTCAGTTTTGGCTTCCTCGTCGTGAACTGAACGAGCCGGGTCGAATATTCGCGTGAGCGCCAGCGTACCGCGCGCCGCGATGGCGGTGCAGCGGGATCCGGGACTCGCCCGCATCGCGAATCTCGTCCCGGACTCTGCGCGAAGGATTCTCCATCTCGGCTGCGGCACGGGCGTCGCGGCGCTGCTCCTCAAGCTGCGCCGCGCCGATCGCTACGTTACGGGCGTCGTCGGCGACGCGGCGCTCGCGCACGAGGCTGCACTGCGCTGCGACGAGATTGTCGCGCCTGCGCTGAGCGCACGTCTTGCACCCGGATCCTTCGACTGCATCATCGCCAGCGATCTTCTCGACCGTGCGGCCGATCCGCAGGCCGCACTCGCATCGACGCTCCGCCTTCTCGTCCCGGGTGGTCACTTCGTCGTCGAGGCACCTTCGGCGGCGCATGCTTTCGCCGTCGCGTCGTTATCCCGGCGGAAGCAGGCGGCGAGCGCCGGTTTCACGCGCCGCGCGCTCGTCGAGCTGCTGCAGCAGAACGGTTGCGAGGTGACGAGCCTGCGGCTCGATCTCGAGCACTCCATTCCGGTCAGGCCGCTGCCGCTGGTGCGGCAGCACGGGCTTCGCATCGAGCACATCGAGGAGGCTTCCACGCCTCGCCTTTTCGCGACCTGTGTCTACGCGGAAGCCGCCGAACGAATTCCCGTCTGTTCGGTGATCGTGCGTCCCGGCGGCATCGAACCGTCGAGCGGCGATGCGCGAGCGGCGATGGATGCGACACTCGCGGCGCTGCGAAAGGATGCGACACGGCTCGCGATCGAGCTTCTCGTCGCCGGCGGCGCGACGTCGGCCGATCTCAACCGGATCGTCCCCAATGCGCGCGGCCGCTATCTCGCTTTTTTCGATGCCGGCACCGAGCCGCAGCGCGGATCGCTCGCGTCGATGATCCAAGCACTGCAGACGACCGGCGCCGGAGTGGCCGGCAGCGTGCTCGTCGACGAGAACGGTGCGGTCGAGCACTCGGGCCTCGCGTTTCATGCGACCGATCTGCCGTACCGGCACTACCCGTTCCCGATTCGTCGCCCGCCCGGCGAAGCCGCGGCCGTCGTACCAGCAGTCTGCGGCGACGGGATGATGATCGAGCGCTCGCGATTCATCCTGCTCGGCGGCTTCGACGAGCGGCTGCGGTCGGAGCTTTTCGACGCGGATCTTTGCCTTCGGCTGCGTGCGCACGGACGGGCGACGATCTGCTCGGGCGCGAGCATTGTGCATTCCGGTCGCAGTACCTCGCCTACGAACGCGCCCGGTGGCGCGGATGCCGATCACGCGCCCGGTGGCGCGGATGCGGATGACGCGCAGCCGGACGAAGCGCTTTCGAGCGCACCGCGCGGCTATACCGAGCGCCAGTACTTCGCCGACAAATGGTCTCCGGGGATCGAAGCGACCTTTCTCAACCAGCCCGTCGCCGCCAGCCCTCCCGGCGTCGATCTGCGCTCGCGCGCGAACGGTCGGGCGGACTCGAAGCGGGCGCTGGTCTGGTCCGGCCATTTCTACGGCGCCGGCGGCTATGCGGAAAGCACGCGCAATTTCCTGGCCGCGCTCGATCGCCACGGGGTGCGGACGCTCGCCAACTCTTTCACCTCGGACAACCCGAGCTCGCTCGCCGAAGCGATCGAGATCGATCCGTTCGTCATCGACCGTGCGCCTGCGGGTTTCGTCAGCATCGTGTCTCGTCCGGCAATTTTTTTCCGGCGCCATCCGAACGAGCACATTGCGATCGGACGGACGATGAACGAGACCGACAGGATCGGCCCGGGCTGGGTGGCTCGCTGCAACCAGATGGATCAGGTCTGGGTGCCGAGCCGTTTCAACCTGGAAGCGTTTGTCCGGTCCGGCGTGGACCGCGAGCGGGTCTTCGTCATTCCGGAAACCATCGACGACCGAATGTACGGCCCGGATGTCGAACCGATGGCCATCGAGAATGCGAGCGGCTTCGTCTTTCTGTCGGTGTTCCTGCTCGGCCCGCGCAAAGGCTGGAAGCTGCTGCTGCGCGCGTACTTCGACGAGTTCCGGCGCGACGAGGACGTGACGCTGCTCTTGCGCGTCTCCCCGTCCATCCGGTCGCCGCTGTCGGAGCTGACGGATTTCATCGGCGGGCATTTCGGCGGTGACGCGGGGCTCGGGCCGCGGGTCGTGCTTTGCCCCGCGAACGTCGTCGGACCGACGATGCCGCGCCTGTATCGAAGCGTCGATGCGTTCGTGCTGCCGTCGCGCGGCGAAGGTTGGGGACGGCCGTACATGGAGGCGATGGCATCGGGGTTACCGACGATCGGGACCGGATGGAGCGGCAACACCGAGTTCATGACCGCGCAGAACTCGTACCTGATCGACTATGCGCTCGTACCGCACAACGACGAAAGCCTGCCGGCGCACTTCCAGACTCCGGACGGGACGATGTGGGCGGAGCCGTCGCTCGATCACCTCAGGCAGCTGATGCGCACGGTGTTCGAGAATCGCAGCGAAGCAGCCCGTCTCGGCGCTGCCGCCCGGGAATCCATTCTCGATCGCTTCCGGCACGATCAAGTCGCCGCGCAGATCGTCGAACGCCTCGAACAAAGCGGCGTCGAGATCGCGCGGACGATCCGCCGGCTGCCCCGGACACCCGCTCCGGTCTGTTCGGTGATCCTGCTGGTGCACGGCGTCGTGGAAAACGCCCGCGAGTGCATCGAACGACTGGATGCGAACGCGCCCGGGTTCTGCTGGGAGCTCGTCGTCGTCGTGCGCGCTGAGGATCGATCGGTTGCCGCGCAGGCGCCGGCTTTACCATCTGCCGATGCCCGCGCAACGCGCGAATTCCGGATCGTGACCGTCGCCGGCGAGCTCGGCGAGAGTGCGGCGCGGAATCGCGGCGCTGCAGAGGCTCGCGGTGACTACGTCGTCTTCGTGGACGAGGGCACGCGTGCGTGCCCGGGCTGGCTCGACAACCTCGTCGCGGCATTCCGCACCGGTGCGGGAACGGGCGTGGTCGGAAGCAAGCTCGTTGCCGAAGACGAATCGCTTGTTCATGCCGGACTGGTCTTCGGTCCCGAGCTGCTGCCATATGCCATCTATCGCGGAGCGCCGGCTTCGGCGCGTGCCGCAAATCGAACTCGAGCGATGCGCGCTGTCGCGGGCATCGGCATGCTCGTCCCGCGTAAGAACCTGCAGGCGCTCGGCGGCTTCGACGTTTCGCTCCACGGCGTCTATGCCGATGCGGATCTCTGCCAGCGCGTGCGCGAGGTCGGTCTGGAGGTTTTCTACTGCGCGGAGAGCGTGCTCGTGCAAGCCACGTCTGCGGAGCCGGGACCACGCGACGATCACGATCACGGCCTCGATTTTCTCGAAAAGTGGGCGCCGGGCGTCCGCTGCGATGATGCGGACCGGTGCGCGCAAGACGCTACCGACGTGCTTTCCGTTCGCGCGGCATTCTGGCCGATGCCGCCGCGAGGACGAGCCGCCGCTTCGCGGCCGCCGGCGGTACTGTGGTCTGCACCTGTTTTCGATCGCAGCGGTTACGCGAACGAGGCCCGCGACTACGTGCTTGCTCTCGACGATTCCGGCGTGGACATCTATGTCAATCCGTATCCGTGGCAGCACGTCGCCCCGGATCTTCCCAGGCGCGACCTGACGCGAATCACCGAGCTGTCTCGCGCCGCGCTGCCGGCCGATTTCGTTCACGTGATCCAGCACCAGGCGATCCGCTTCTCGCGACATCCCGACGCCATCGCGAATATCGGCCGCACGATGTTCGAAACCGACTCGCTGCCGCAGGATCGCGTCGAGCTGTGCAATGCCATGGACGAAGTGTGGGTGCCGAGCCGCTTCAACGTCGAGACCTTCACCCGTGCCGGCGTCGATCCCGGCCGGATCGTCATGATTCCCGAAGCCATCGACGCCGATCTCTACCGCCGCCGCATGCGGCCGCTCGGGATCCCCGATGCCGGCGGCTTCGTCTTCCTGTCGGTCTTCGCATGGAGCGTACGCAAAGGCTGGGACGTGCTGTTGCGTGCATTCGTCGAGGAGTTCGGCCGGACCGAGGACGTCACGCTCGTTCTCGCGATCAGCACGAGCGCTGCAGGAACGGCCGGCACCCCGGCGCCCGCGATCGTTTCGTACCTGCGCGAAACGCTGCATGTCGATCCGCGGCAGACTGCTCGCGTCGTCGTGTTGCCGCTTGCGCTCTCGCCGGAGCGAATGCCGGCGCTTTACGCCGCGGCCGATGCGTTCGTCCTGCCGTCACGCGGCGAGGGCTGGGGCCGGCCTTACATGGAAGCCATGGCCTGCGGGCTGCCGACGATCGGCACGGGCTGGAGCGGAAACACCGAGTTCATGAACGCAGGCAACTCCTGGCTGATCGACCATGAGCTGGTCGAGTTGCCCGACGACGGATGGGCACGTCCCGGCCTCTTTCGCGGGCAGCGCTGGGCGTCGCCGTCGGTCGAGCACCTGCGCAGCCTGATGCGCGAGGTGTACACCAACCGTGAGGCCGCCCGCCGTATCGCCCGGCGAGCCCGCGCCGAAATTCTCGAGCGCTACGACCGCCGCCGCATCGCGCAGATGATGAAGGAGCGCATTGCGGCGGTTGCGAGTTGAGCGCGCAGCAGGCCATGTCGCTCGTTCCGTCGTAACGATGTCGAAACTGGCTCGACCGAGGGCTTTGCGCGCCGTTCCGACTTGTCCCCGACGGCTATCGGGTTCAGCTTTTTTTGAGCGGCGCGAAGCGCGCGCAGAACGAAAGGAGTCACTCCGATGGCGTTGGACAAAGTGCATGTCAGAACGGCCGTACTCGCGACGATATTGAGCGCAATTCTTCCGGTCGCGCGCAGCTTCGCGGAGGAAGGCGCCAGCGTGGGGATCGATGGCAGAGTCAACACGGGCGAGCAGCGCCTCGGTGTCGGAACGAAGCTCGACGCAAGCCCGGGCGGCGTCTCCGGAGGCGCGGACGCTACGAACAGTGAGCCGAATCTTCGCGAACAGACGCATGGCGGAAATGTACCAAGCGTAAACGTCGGCGGCGGACGACAGGGTGTCCGGGCCGGTGCGGGCGTTGAGACGAGAGACTCGGGCGCCGATCCGGACCGGAACGTTCAGGGTCGCTGAAGCCTTGCATGCCGTCGGCTGCGCCGCTTGCCGCGCGGCGGAACGCGGCAGCACGCATCTCCGGCCCTATCCCACGCCCGGCAATTCGACTTCACAGATCGGGCAAAGCCGTGCCACCGGCTGGGCTACGGCGAATTTCAGAATCAGAAGAGCGTCACCGGCGCTGATTCCCCCCGAGCCGTTCGCGTCACAAAGGCAGAAGTCGCAGGTTTCGAGGCCGACCGCGGTCTGCAGTGCGTCGAGCGCATCCGTCGCCGTGATCGATGCATTGCGGTTCGCATCCCCGCAGTGGAAGAACGGCGGAAGCAGATCCTTGTCGGCCGTGTTCGCAAGCCGGATCTCGTCGAGCGTGCCGGTAAAGTGAATCGTCTGGTCTTGTGCGGTGCATGCGCTGGTGCCGGCAACCAGAGATGCGTCATTGGAAACGTTCGCAGCCGTGCCGCGATCGATCTCCTGATCGAGGAAGCCATCCACGTACGACCTCATGACCGTACCTTCGCGCGTGAACACGACCGTATGAAACAGCCCGTCGTTGATCGGCCGGGTGGTCGTCGTTCCGAGATTCGTATCGGTCTCGTAGACTTCGAGGCTCAGGTCTCCGTGCCCGCGCGTACGAATGTCCCAGAACGAGCCGAACGCGCAGACCGACCGCTTTCCGAGAACTCCCTCGACGACGCCGGTGCTCGTGGTGCGAATGACGAATGCGATCGTAAAGTCGCTGTTTCCGAAGTTGCCCGCGGTCTGTCCGAAGCTGACCTCGTCGTCGACGCCGTCGAACACGAAGGCCTCATCGAACAGGCCCTGTCCGAACGTCGTGCCGCCGGAAAGCGTTCCGTCGGCATCACCGACCGCGTCGAGCGCGTCGCCGTCCGCGGGCCATTCGTGGGTCAGTCCCGCATGGACGGTGGACACGTACAGCAACGGCGGAAGCTGGAGAACGGCGAAGGCCGCGAGCGCAGGAAGCGTGCGAAGGATGCTGCGGTCGGACATATGCCCGCGAAGATATCGTATTTGTCGGTGCGCGGGGAAGGACGGCGGCCCGGTAGCCCGGGTGAGGGTGAGGCGCGATGTGCATGCTCCCATTCCGCCAGCATCCCGAGCGTGCCGTTCGATCCGCTGACGACGTCTCCCGCGCCGCGTCAAGCCGCGGCGACCGGTGTTGCAGTGGCTTCGCGGAAGAAGCGTTCGTACTCGGCGCGCATTTCGCGGCCGCCGATCTCGATCGTCGCGTGATTCTCGATCCATGCGCGCACCAGGCTGAAGCCGGCACCCGGCGGACCGTTGTGCACCAGATCGGCCCTCCAGCCCTCGCGCGCGAATGCAGCCAGGATCGCGTCCGCGTCGCAGGCATCGGTCGTCACGTAACCATGATGGGGCCACGCCTCGGGCAGTGGCAGATTGCTCAGCTCGAGACGCCCGCTTCCGACGCCGCCGCGTGTCTCGGCTGGCCATATTTCGATGGCGCTGCCGTCGCTGTCACCCGCGTATACCAGGAGCGAGCCGTGCGGGTGCGGCATAGGAACGACGCGCGCGCCAAGCACCTCTGCCAGCACACTGGCGACACGTTTCGGGTCGTGGGCAGGAACGGTGAAGTGATGAATTCTCATTCTGGTTCCTCCTTCGGGTTGACGTGATGTAAACTAACACCGAGGTTTACGTAGTGTCAACCAGAAAAGACGATACCAGGGCCCGTTTGTTTGAGGCGGCGCGCAAGCTGCTGCTCGAGCGCGGCTTTCACGGAGTGGGACTCGAAGACATCGCCGAATCCGCGGGTGTGAGCCGGCAGGCGGTCTACAAGTCGCACTTTGCTTCCAAGGCGGACCTTCTGCTGGAGCTCGTGCGGCACGTCCATGCAGCGGAAAAAATCGACGACTTGACGCGGCCCATCTCCGAAGCGCGGACCGCGCTTGAAATGCTGGCCGCCACGATCCGCGCCAGCATCAAGATCGAAGCCCGTGTGCACGAGCTGTCGCTCACGCTTGCCGCCGCTGCCGTGTCGGACGCCGCAGCTGCCGCCGCGTGGCGCGATCGCATGGAGCTCCGGCGCGGCGCATTGCGCGCAGCGGTGTCACGACTCGAAGCGGAAGGCCGGTTGCGTCCGGGCTGGAAGATCGAGCAAGCCGTGGACGTGCTCGACTCAATGCTCTCTGTGGACACCTATCAGCGACTCGTTACGGAACGAGGCTGGAAGCACGAGGAGCTGATCCGGAAGGTGCAGGAGTTGAGCACCGGCACGTTCCTGGTCGAGCCGCCGGGCAGACCGCGGCGCAGAACCGGAGCTACGGCCCTCGCCGCTCCGCGGCGCTGATCTCGCGAACACCGTCATGGTTTCGGCCGACCGGGATTGCCATCATCACCGTAGTCGAGTCGAGCGATGGTGCGCGGTCCCGTCCGGTCAGTCGAGCTCCGCGAAGACCGAGTCGAGCAGGATCGAGAACCCCGGCAGCACCGAGGACTCGGCGGCGCCGCGCATGATCTGTTTCGCCTCACCGTAAGCTTCGCCTTCCAGGCAGAAGATCGTGACGCGACGAGACCTTGGATCGACGATCCAATACTCGCCGACGCCGTTCTTCTCGTAAATTTTCTTCTTCTCGAGGCGATCTCGCGATGCCGTCGACGGCGACAGGATTTCGACGACGAGGTCGGGCACCAGCCTCAGGAACGCGTCGGGATCGGGCTTTGGACCGCGCGAGAGCGTAGCCGCAGAAACGAACGAGACATCCGGCTCGAGCACGTCGCCGCTTGGCAGCTCGTAGCCGGTGCTCGAATCATATCCCCGCCGGCTGCCGTCGTGCGAAGATAGTCGCCGAGCGCAGTCACGATTTTGAAACCGACCGATCCATGTCCCGACCTGGATGGCGGTGACATGACGACCTGCCCGTCGAGCAGCTCGTAGCGGTGGACGTCCCCCCTCGGCCGGCTCTCAAGCCACTCGAAGAACTCGGCCTTCGTGAAACGCTCTTCGGAGCGGAATGCAGTCTCCATGGGCATCGACCTCCGAGTGTAGTCGCCGGCATGATCGACGCAACGTACGGGCATGACGGCGCTCGCGGCTACGACAGCGATCGCAGAGCGGTTCATGGCTCACTCCTCATACGGCGCGTCCGCGATGAACTGGAAAAAGCCGAATCGCACCATCATTGCCAGTCTCGCACCAGGATGGGCTTCGGCTTCGCGGCTCAGCACCTCGACCAGGTGTTTTTTGAGGTCGAGCCGCGGATACTGCGCGACGACTTCCGCCTTGCGCGGTGACACCTTGGCCAGGTCCCATCCGACCACGTCGATCGATGCGCCCTGCTGCAGCAGGTAGTTCAGGTACGGCGGAGCGACCGGCGCGGGTGCAATGTTCAGATGCATCGTGATGCTCTCTGCGATCGTCGGCGCCAGCGCTGGGCGTTCGTGGTCATGAAGCAGTGCTTCGGCCATCTCGGCGCCGCGCACCGCGAAGCACTCCTTCTCCGAACCCGGCCGTGGTTCGCACGCGAGAGCGAGGTCATGGCAAAGGGATGCCACCAGCAGCTCCTCGCGATCGACGTTGAGAGATTCGAGCTGGCCGAGCAGCCCTCCCCAATAATAGGTGCGTATGCAGTGGTTGAGCAGCCACGGCTGGTAGACCTCCTCCGCGTGCTCGAATGTTCGCTTGACCAGCGCACTGTCGATGAAGCGAAGACCTGCCAGGTCGAGTCTCTCCACCCGCAGCGCGGGCGGATGACCTGCCTCGCGTCGTCTTCGCGCGCGGCTGCGCAGTGCGGATGCGACGAAGAGGAAACGGTCTCGAACGGTCAGGCGACCGCCACGACGACGGGCCCATGGAAGCGTGCCGACGGCACTCACTGCGTATTCCCGGCTGAGCCGAACGCAGACGAAGCAAGAAGTCCGCTTCGTTCCAGATCGAGAGTCTGCGCCACGCTCGGGCGATCCTTGACCGAATCACGAAACGCCAGCAGGGCCGGATAATCCTCCAGCGAGACTCCGAGCTGCGGAAGCAGCACCAGGGTCCAGAACAGGTAAGCATCGGCCAGCGAGAAATCGTCGCCAATAAGGAAGCGTCGGTGCTGCAACGCCGCTTCGGGATGAGGAAGCACCTTGGGCAGCACGTATTCGGCGACGTGCGTCTTCATCGCCTGCGGCACGTCCGGATCGAAATGGGCCCACAATGCCTGCTTGTGAAGCTCGGTCGAGATGAAGCTCAACCATTCGTAGAGTCGCAGTCGCCTCTCGCTGCCGGCGGGTGAGGACAGCCCGGCATCCGGTGCAAGGTCGCCGATTGCGAGGAGTACGGCGATGTTCTCGGTCACGATCGAGCCGTCCGGCAGCCTGAGGGCCGAGACTTTCCCCTTGGGATTCACATCGCGGTATTTGCGTCCGTCCGCCATGGCCAGGCTTCCGCGCGCGACCCATGAAACGTCATGCGGGACGGCCGCCTCCCGAAGCGCGATGTGCGGTGCCATCGAACAGGCAAAAGGAATTGCGTAGAGCGTCGTGCTGGTCGTCATGGCGCGAACGATAGGCCTGTATTCGATCGGCCGAAATGACGATGAGCCCACGATTCGAGCCGTCAATCGCTTCGCGCAGAACGCAGCGTGATCTTGCTTCGCGCGATTGACGTACGGACGACTCCAGCCGGTATTGCGATCGGCCGGTTGTGAGACAGACAGCGGGCAATCAAGGCCACTACACATGGCCTGGCCGGCTGAATATCAAGCCACACGTGCTCGCTTCACTCCTGTCTCTCGTCGCTCCAGCGATGCGGCCTCGTCGGTCGGCACCCGGTACTGCAACGCTTCTGAAACATGTGCGACGTCGGTCTCGTCACTTCCGTCCAGGCACGCGATGGTGCGCGCCACACCAATCGTTCGCGAGATGCCGCGTGCAGATAACGCCATCGAGCGTGACGCACGCGCGAGCAGCCTTTCTGCATTCGGGGAGAGAGACGTGGCGGCGCTGCGTTGCCGCCGTTGGCGCGCAGCGCAAACACGTGCGCGAACAGTCGGACTGCTTTCTTCGTTCGTGTCCGTCCGCAACTCGTCCACATCGATGCTGGGAACGTCGACATAAAGATCGATTCTATCGAGCAGCGGTCCACTGATGCGTGCGCGATAACGCGCGACATCGCCGTCGCTGCAGCGGCACTCCCTCAAGCCCGTCCGCCAGTACCCGCATGGACACGGGTTCATCGCCGCCACCAGCAGAAACCGCGCCGGAAACGTAACTTTCGCGCCCGCGCGGCTGATCGTCAGTTTCTTGTCCTCGAGCGGCTCGCGAAGCTGATTGAGGATACGCGGCGAGAACTCGGGGAGCTCGTCGAGGAACAGCACGCCGTTGTGCGCGAGGCTGATCTCGCCGGGATGCGGCCAGGAGCCGCCGCCGACCAGGCCCGCGCCCGACGTCGTGTGGTGCGGCGCGCGCCACGGACGCTCGAGCACGAGCGCCGCATCGCCCTTGGCGCGGGCGACGCTGTAGACCGATGTCGTCTGGATGGCTTCCGCGACGGTCAGAGGTGGCAACAGCGTCGTCAGCCTTCGCGCCAGCATCGTCTTGCCGGCACCGGGCGGTCCGGAAAACAGCAGCGGGTGCTCGCCGACGGCCGCAATCTCCAGCGCGCGCTTGGCGACGCGAAGGCCTCGAACCTCCGCAATGTCGACGTCGTCGTTGCGTGAAGCCGCCGCGAGCAGCGCAGCGGCATTTGTGCGAACCGGTGTCGCCGTGAAATTTCCTTTGACGAGGTCGAGCGCTTCGCGAAACGTCGAGGCTCCGAACACGTCGACGCCCTCGGCGAGTGCGGCTTCGCGCGCATTGTCCCTGGCGACGACGATGCGCTTCGGACCGTCGCGCGCGGTCGCGATTGCGGCGGGCAGGGCGCCCGCGACGGGTCGCAAAGATCCGTCGAGCCCGAGCTCGGCCAGGAACACCGCCGACGCGATGTTCTGCGCGGGAACTTTTCCGTCCGCGGCCGCGATCGCCACCGCGATCGCGAGATCGAAGCCCGAACCGGCCTTGCGGCGCGAAGCCGGAGACAAATTCACCGAGCACCGCGAGCCAGGAAATGAGCCGAACGCGTCGCGAACGGCTGTACGCACGCGCTCGGCGCCTTCTCGTACCGCCGCGTCGGGCAGCCCGACGATGATGAAGTACGGAAGCCCGGTCGCGATGCTGGCTTCGACTTCGACGAGGTAGCTGTCGACTCCCTGGTGCGCGGCGGTTCGCGTGACGGCGTACACGCGGCGTTCTCGCGCGATCGTGCGTGCGACGTCAATGACACCGCCGACATGATCAGCGTTGGTGTTTACACGCGGCCAGCGGAGCCGCAGCCAGGCCGATAGCCCGCGCTTACGAAACCTTCGGCACTGCCATCCCGCGCTTCACCGCATCGCGCGCCCCGACGCGCTCTACCCACGCGCCGAGCGCCGGCATCTCGCGCACCTTGTCCGGCATCATCGCCGAGAACGGTCCCCACGCGGCTGCTATCCACGGATAGCTCGCCATGTCGGCGATCGAATAGTCGCCGGCGATATACTCGCGCCCATCGAGCGCGCCGCTGAAGACGGTCATCAGCCGCACCGATTCGTCGAGATAGCGCTGGATCGCCGGTGCGAGCTTTTCCGGATGCGTGTTCATCCAGTAGTTGACCTGGCCGAGGAACGGACCGATGCCCGCCATCTGGAACATCAGCCATTCGAGGGCGAGTGCGCGCTCGCGCGGCTCGGTCGCGAGGAAGCGCCCGTGCTTTTCGGCGAGGTAGATCATGATCGCGCCCGACTCGAAGATCGCCAGCGGTCCGCCGGCGGCATCGTGGTCGACGATGGCCGGGACCTTGCCGTTCGGATTGATGGCCCGGAACTGGGGCGTGTGCTGCTCGCCTTTGACAAGGTCGACCGGGATCGTCTTGTACGGCAGGCCGAGCTCCTCCAGCAGAACCGAAACCTTGCGGCCGTTCGGCGTGGTCCACGTATACAGATCGATCATGTGGTGTACTCCTCGGTGCCGCTGCTGACCTTTTCGCGGCCACGATGCAACCCGGCGCGCCGTTTGTCGCACTCGCGACCTACCCCGATGCGTGGCAATCTAACCATACGCTCACATTGACACTTCACTGTCCGCCGTCCTTAGTGAACCGGTCCTCCTTCCGGCTGCCGGACTGACCGGCTTTCGGGCGATGGGGACGGCGATTTCCGATGAAAACCGACGCGGCCACGACGATCTCGCTCGATGCACCCGAGGCGTTCCTGAACAGGGAGCTGAGCTGGCTCGCGTTCGCGCGCCGCGTGCTCGAGCTAGCGGCCGACGTCGATCTTCCGCTTCTCGAACGCGTCAAGTTCGTCGGCATCCACGCGATGCTGCACGACGAGTTCCTGATGAAACGCGTCGGCGGACTGCTCGAGCAATGCCGCAAGGGAAGCAGCAAGAGATCGGTCGACGGCCGCACTCCGTTCGAGGAGCTTGCGGCGTGCCGCTCCGAGATCCGCGAGCAGATCCGCATCGTCTCCCTGCTGATGGTCGAAGAAATCCTGCCCGCGATGCGTTCGGCCGGAATTCCGCTTCTCGACTGGGACGAGCTGATCGACGAGCAGCGCACGCTGCTGCGCGACGATTTCGAACAGACGGTGCTGCCGGTTCTGACGCCGCTGGCGATCGATGCCGAGCACCCGTTTCCGTTCATCGGCGGGCAGGGCCTGAACCTTCTGATTCTGGTGCCCGGCTCGTCGGGCGGACGCGAGCGGATCGTGCAGCTCAAGGTTCCGACCAACCGCTCACGATGGGTTCCCGTTCCCGGCACCAGCGGCTTCGTCGCGATCGAGCAGGTGATTGCGGCCAACCTCGACCTCGTGCTCGTCGGAAGCGGACCGTTCCGGCCGTATCTGTTCCAGGTCACGCGGTCCGCGGAAGGGCAGGTCAACGAAACCGAAGACACCGAAGACGGCGACAGCCTGCTGCCGGGAGACATCGTCCGGCAGGTCACGCGTGATCTGAAGGCGCGGCGCTTCGCCGGAGTCTCGGGCCTCAAGGTCAGCGATGACATGCCGGTCGAGCTCCAGCGGTGGCTCGGCCGCCAGCTTCGCGTTTCGATCGACGACATCTATCCGAGCTCGGTGTTCCTCGGCCTGAGCGACATGATGTCGCTGCGCGTGGCGGGTGCCGACAACCTGCTGCTGCCGGCGCACGAGCCCGTCGATCATCCGCGCTTGCGCTCGTACGTGGGCGAGACGCCGCCTTCCATCTTCGAGGAGATCGCGCGAGGCGACATCCTGCTTCATCACCCGTACCACAGCTTCGAGTCGTCCGTCGTCCGCTTCCTTGCGGAGGCGGCCGAGGATCCGAAGGTGCTCGCGATCAAGATCACGATCTATCGGACCAATCGGGATTCGCCGATCATCCGTGCGCTCGCCGAAGCGGCTCGCCAGGGAAAGCAGGTTGCCGTGCTGGTCGAGATCACGGCACGCTTCGACGAAGCGCCGAACATCGCGTGGGGGCAGCTTCTCGAGCGCGAAGGCGTGCACGTCTCGTACGGCGTCGAGAAGCTTAAGACCCACGTCAAGCTTGCGCTCGTCGTGCGCGAAGAGGGAAGCAAGCTTCGCCAGTACGTGCACATCGGCACCGGCAACTACCACACCGGAACCGCACGAATCTACGAAGACATCGGCCTGCTGAGCTCCAACAAGCCGCTGGCGCGCGACGTGGCGATGCTGTTCAACCAGCTGACGGGAGCGCTCAAGTCGCGCGCGTACGACAAGCTGATCGTCGCGCCGCAGGACATGCGCTCGCGCTTCATCGAACGCATACGGCGCGAGGCCGAGAACGCGAAGGCTGGGCGCCCGTCGGGAATCCGCGCCAAGATGAATCAGCTGCAGGATCAGGAATTGATCCGCGAGCTGTACGAAGCCGGCCGTGCGGGCGTGCCGATCGTGCTGCACGTGCGCGGGCTGTGCTGCATCCGACCGCAGGTACCCGGACTTTCCGAGAACATCCGCGTGTTCAGCGTCGTCGGCCGCTTTCTCGAGCACGCGCGCATCTACGAATTCGCCAACCGCGGCTCACCCGAATACTTCCTCGGGTCGGCCGACTGGATGAAGCGCAACCTCGACCGTCGCGTCGAGAGCGTCGCGCCCGTCGAGGATGCCGAGGCCCGGCGCGAGTTGGCGGCCATTCTCGACGTCTACGACTCCGACAATTACTCGTGCTGGGAATGCAACCCGGATGGCTCGTACACGCGGCGCAGGCCCGCACCCGGAGAGCCGCGCCGCGCTTCGCAGGAAGTATTCCTTGCGCTCGCCGCGAGTCAGAAGAAGCCCGAGCGTCCCTCACGCCGGCGGCGGCGCAAGGATTGAACTTGCAGCATTCGGTCATTGCCGTCATCGATCTCGGATCGAACTCCGCCCGCATCGTCGTTTTCCGTGCCACCGCCGGCGGCGTTCTCGATGTCGTTGCGGACGAGCACGTCTCGCTGCGGCTGATCCGCGGGCTCGACAAGAAAGGCCTGCTTCGCGACAAGGCGATCGACGGCGCCGTGCGATTGCTCAGCGACTTTCGAAAGCTCGCCGACGGCGCCGGCGCCGGCCGGATCCTCGCATTCGGCACTGCGGCCCTGCGCGAAGCCGGCAACAAGGACGAGCTGCTCGCGCGCGCGCGCAAGGAGAGCGGCATCCGTCTTTTGATCCTCGACGGCGACGAAGAAGGGCGGGCGGGATTTCTCGGCGCGGTCTATGGCCTGCCGGTCGAAGACGGGATCGTCTTCGACATCGGCGGCGGCAGTGCGCAGATCACGCACTTTCGCGGTCGCCGCCAGAAGCGTACCACGAGTCTTCCGCTCGGTGCGCTGCGGCTTGCCGATCGCTTCCTCAAGTCCGATCCGCCGGCGGCGTCCGAGATCCAGAAGCTGCGTCTTCACGTACGACGTCTGCTGGCCAAGGAGAAGATAGGAAAACTCGCTGACGGCGCGCGCGTGATCGGTACCGGCGGCACAGTCCGCAACCTGGCGAAGGTCGCGGCCAAGCACTGGAGCTATCCGATCCTGAGGCTTCACGGATACGAGCTGAGCTTCGCGCGGCTGCGCGAGCTGCGCGCGCTGTTTTTGTCGCGCGACTCCGCTTCGCGCGGATCGCTGCCGGGTCTCAACTCGAGCCGCGCGGATTCGATCATTGCCGGCGGTATCGTTGCCGAGACGATCCTGGAGGCCTGCGGCGGCACTCGTTTTCTCGTCGCCGGTTATGGAATGCGCGAAGGCTCGGTGCTTGCGGCGGGCGGCGGTCAGCTGCCGTCGCCCGAACATGTCCGCAAAATGGCCATCGGTGCCTTCGCCGCGCGCTTCGCGAGCTGCGAGCGGGAACGAGCCGTGCGCCGCGCGCGCATCGTTCTGTCGCTGTACGACCAGCTCGAGCCGTTTCCCGATCCCACGTGGCGCGAGATGCTGCTGCATGCGGCCATCGTCGTCGACGCGGGGCGCAGCATCGACTTCTACCGGATGCATTCGCACAGCGGCGAGATGATCCGCTCGAGCGGGCTTGCGGGTTTCAGTCATCGCGGCATCGCGATCCTGTCGTCGATCGTCGAGATGGCCGACGTGGAAGGCTGGGATCCGCGCAAATGTTCGCCGCCGCTCGCTGCGGACGACTACGACGCACTCGAGCGCGCCGGTGTGCTCCTGTGTCTTTCGGATGCGATCGAGCAGCGGCGGCCGCCGGGTCTTGCGACCGCCGCACGCGGAAAGACGAAGGGCAGTGCGTTCGTCATTTCCGATCCCGGCATGACGAGCTGGGACGATGCGTATGTTTCCAGGCGCTTCCGCCAGGCTTTCGGCAAGGATCTGGTGTTTTCGGGCTCGCCGGCGAGCGCCGAGCCCGCGAAAGTCTCTGACGATGCGCCGGAATCCGCTGAGCCCTCCGGCAAAAGAGCCCGGCCCTCGCGCAGCAAGAAACCCGCGGCCCGAGACAAACGCGCAAAGAAGAAGAAGTAGCAGTCCGGCTAGCGGCCGCGGCTTGCGCGGCGGAACAGCGGGCGTTCGTCGTCGGCGGCGGCCTGGTACGTGACCGAGAAATCGTCGAACGCGCTGAGCGCTTTTTCGATGTCCTTGCTGGCCTTGACCGCGAATGAATCGATCCCGCAGCGGCTCATCAGGAACATCTCGTCGCGCATGACGTCGCCGACTGCGCGGATTTCGCCCTTGTAGCCGTGCCGGCTGCGCAGCATGCGCGAGGTCGTGTAACCGCGGCCGTCGGTGAACGACGGGAAGTCGACGGCGATGAGCGCCGCCCTGTCGCGTTCCGCGACGTCATCTGGCGACTCGTTGCTGCGCAGCAGCACGCCGATCGGCTCGCCGGCGGCGACGAGCGTCGGTGTTTCCGCGTTCCAGCGCGCGAGGCTCACGATCGCGTGAGAGCCGGCGGTCTCGTCATCGGCGACGAGATGCCATGCGTCGTCGACGATCCGCCTGTTTCTTACAACTTTCATCGCGTGCGCCTCGCTTTGCGGTCGTTCCGACGTGCCCTGTTCATGCCGCGTAGGCCGCTTCCTTGAACGGCTCTGGTCCGAGCCGCCGGTAGCAGTCGAGGAAGATCTCATCGTCGCCGTTGCGCACTGCGAGGTACTTCGCCAGCACTTTCTCGACCGCGTCGGCGACCTGGTTCTCCTTGAGCGCCGGACCGAGGATGCGGCCGAGCGACGCGGAGTCGCTGTCGTGTCCGCCGAGCATCAGCTGGTAGACCTCTTCGCCGTTCTTGTTGATGCCGAGGATGCCGATGTTGCCCACGTGATGATGCCCGCACGCATTGATGCATCCGCTGATCTTGATGCTGCACGGACCGATGTCTTCCTGGTAGTCGATGTCGTCGAAACGCCGCGACAGCTCGAGCGACAGCGGGATCGATCGCGCATTGGCGAGCGCGCAGTAGTCGAGCCCGGGGCACGCGATGATGTCCGACAGCAGCCGGAAGTTCGGCGTTGCCATGTCGAGCGCGACGAGCTGGTCGAACAGCTCCGCGAGGTCGGCGTCGCGCACGTCGGTCAGCACCATGTTCTGCGTGTGCGTGGTCCGCACCTCGCCGAAGCTGTAGCGGTCGGCGAGGTCGGCCACGCGATCGAGCTGCGTGTCGCTGATGTCGCCCGGCGGAATGCCTGGATGCTTGAGCGACAACACGACGATGTTGTAGCCGGCAACCTTGTGCGACAGCACGTTGGTCTTGCGCCAGCGTGCAAAGGCCGCATCCGTCCGCATCCGTTCGGCGAGCGCCGCCGCATCGCCGCGCGCCGAGCCTTCCGGCTGATACGCCGGAGGCTGGAAAAATGCCGCGATGCGCTCGACCTCCGAGCGCTCGAGCAGAAGCTCGGGCCTCCTGCTTCGCGCGAAGTCTTCCTCGACCCAGCGCGTGAACTCTTCGGCGCCGATCTCGTCGACGAGGATCTTGATGCGGGCCTTGTGCTTGTTGTCGCGCCGTCCGTGCAGGTTGTAGACGCGCAGGATCGACTCGAGATACGCGGGAAGATCGGCGTACTCGACGAACGGGCGGATTGCCGTCGCGATGAACGGCGTGCGCCCCATGCCGCCTCCGACCCAGATCTCGAACCCGCGCTTGCCTTCGGCGTTGTCGACGATGCGGATGCCGATGTCGTGGAATCGGATCGCGGCGCGGTCGTGCGACGGCGTACCGGTGATCGCGATCTTGAACTTGCGCGGCAGGAACGCGAATTCCGGATGGAACGTCGACCACTGGCGCAGCAGCTCGCAGTACGGGCGCGGATCCTCGATCTCGTCGGGCGCAACGCCGGCAAACGGATCGCTCGTGATGTTGCGGATGCAATTGCCGCTGGTCTGGATGGCATGCATCTCGACCGACGCGAGCTCGTCGAGAATGGTCGGAACGTCGCCGAGATGCGGCCAGTTGAACTGGATGTTCTGCCTGGTCGTGATGTGCCCGTAGCCGCGATCGTACGTGCGTGCGATGTGCGCGAGCTTGCGGACCTGCCTGCTGCTGAGCACGCCATACGGGACCGCAATGCGCAGCATGTACGCGTGAAGCTGCATGTAGAGGCCGTTCTGCAGGCGCAGCGGCTTGAACTCGTTCTCGGTGACTTCGCCGTCGATGCGGCGCTGGACCTGGCCGCGGAACTGGCGCGCCCGTTCTTCGACGATGGTCTGGTCGTAGCGGTCGTACTGGTACATCGGGTTATCCTTCTGCCTGCGCCGCGCGCTCGGCCTGCGCGGCACCCGCTGCGTGCGGCGCGTGCTCGGCCTGACCCGGGCTGCCGGACGGTGAAGGCCCGGTGCGGTCGGGCCTTCGGTACGCCACGCTCGGCCCGCTCGCGCGGATCTCCTCGCGAGCGGTCAGCGGGTCGATGAGCGAGCCTTCGAGGCGCACGGGAAACGCGTAGGCGTCGGCAACCTCGCTTTCCTCGAGCACGGCTTCCGCCAGCATCGCGTCCCGCTCGGCTTCGGTTGCGACAGGATGCGCGTCCTGGAGACGCGGCGACCAGCTTCGGTCGGTGCGGCGGTACGCCGGCCCGCCGCTGGCGAGAAAGTTCGCGGTTACGACGAAATGTGTTCCCTTCGGGGTAGCCATGACCGGCGATTATGACGCCGGTTGGGGAATATACAAAAGGCATAATATCTATGACGACCATGCCCATTAGTTATGCTACGCTCAGGTCGTGCCGCTCAACCTCAATCATCTGAGGATATTCCGCGAGGTTCTGGAGCAGGGGTCGATCACGGGTGCGGCCTCGGCTCTTCGCATCAGCCAGCCTGCGGTTTCCAGGCAGCTCGCCGAGTTCGAAGCGGCGCTCGGCACGCGGCTGGTCGACCGGCTTCCGAGAGGCATCCGCGCAACCGCCGCCGGCGAGATGCTCGGCGAGCGTGCACGCCGAATTTTTGCCGAGGAGCGCGCGGCCGAGCAGGACCTCGGCGAGCTGCTCGGCCTGCATCGCGGACACCTCGCGGTCGGCGCCAGCACGACCATCGGCAGCTATCTGGTCCCGCAGGTCTTCGGCGACTTCGCCGTGCGCCATCGCGACATTGCGATCGATCTGAGGATCGGCAACACGCGCGCGATCCAGAACGACGTGCTCGAAGGCGAGCTCGACGTCGGACTGACCGAAGGATTCGCCGACGCCGAGCCGCTCGAATCCGAAGTCTTCCTTCACGACGAGATGGTCCTGATCGCCGGTCCCCATGCGTCCGGGCGCCCGCTTGCCGGCGTCACGTCGATTCATGCTGCCGAGCTGGCAAATGTTCCGTTCATCGTGCGCGAAGCCGGCTCGGGAACGCGCGAGGTGATCGAAGCCGCGCTTGCCGGGCGCGGAGTCGATGTCCGGCCGCACATGGTCCTCGGCAGCACCGAAGCCATCAAGAATGCCGTCGTGCTGGGTCTCGGCGTCGCGATCGTTTCGAGGCTGACGGTGACGCTCGAGTGCGACATCGGTCGGTTGCGCGAGGTGGCGCTCGCCGATCTGCGCATCCACCGCGCGCTGCACTGCGTGACGCTGCGGGGAAAGCGGCCGAGCCCGGCGGCGACCGAATTCCTCGCGCTGCTGCGCGAGCGCTACGGCGCGGCCGGCGAGAGCGACGGTGCCGCAACGACGCCGAAGTCTTCGGGCGGATCCAAGCGGAAGCACAGGAAATCTCCGCTTCGCGGATGACGGAAGCGAACTTCGCTGGCGTGAAGCGCGATTGCCCGCGCGTGGTTCTGCGCAATCTCGCGGCTTGCCGATTGCCCGCATGATGCGTCCGGCGAGCTGTCCGCGGGCTGGTACAGGTCGTCGAACAGAATCGGATGTCCGATGCTCGCAAGATGCACGCGAAGCTGGTGCGTGCGTCCGGTTTCGGGACGGAGCTCGACGAGCGTGCGATCCTCGCGGCGCGCGATCACCTTCCAGTGCGTGATCGCCCGCTGCATTCCGTCGGCCTGTACGCAGCGCCGTCCGCGCACTAGCGGATCGCGTCCGATTGCCGCATCGATGATTCCCGCGTCGCGCTCGACCACGCCGGAGACCATCGCGACGTAGGTGCGCGAGAGCTCGCCGCGTTTCTGTTCGCGCACCAGGGCTGCTTTCGCTTCGGCGCTTCTCGCGACGACGAGAAGACCCGCCACCACGCGGTCGAGCCGCTGCACGACATGCGGCCGCCAGTTTCCCCACGGATGGCCCGGCCGCACCCCGGCGTGAAACACGAGCGCATTGATGAGGGTGCGCTCGCGCCGGTCCGCGAGCGGATGCACGTGCATCCCGGCAGGCTTTGCGACCACCAGCACGTCGTCGTCTTCATGCAGGATCGCGACAGGGTGGTCCCACGGCGGATTCCATCGCGACGTGCTTTCGAGGCGGGCGAGCTCTGCGGCGTCGATCGAGATCCGGTCGCCGCCGTTCAGCCTGTCGATCGTCCGTCCCACCTGACCGCGATTGTCGGTATCCCGCCCGCGAAACGCGGAGCCCCCGTCTCGCGAGTCGATGGCAACGAAGCCGCCGGTGATGAGGTCCCCGATTTCGGTGACGGGAACGGCGACCAGGCACGCCTTGAGATAATCGACGAGCCGCACGGACTCGATGCCCGGCGGGACGACGTGCCGGATGGCTGCGGTCGGCGGCATGCATGCGGATAACCAAAAGCCGGCCGAGAGGCCAGCGCGAGACGTCGCGGCGGGCATCCCGACTTGATGACCGTCGGCGACGATGCCGATGTTGCCGACCTGGCGTTGGACGGAAAGTGCATTCGCCGCGCGGTCCGTTTAATCTTCGCCGATGCTGCTGATGATCGATAACTATGACTCGTTCACCTACAACCTCGTGCAGTATCTCGGGGAGCTCGGTGCCGACGTCGAAGTGCATCGCAACGATGCGATCGACATCGCCGGTATCGAACGGCTCGCTCCCGAAGGCATCGTGATTTCGCCCGGACCGTGCACGCCGAACGAGGCCGGAATTTCGCTCGAGCTCGTCCAGTCGTTTGCAGGACGTATTCCGATCCTCGGCGTGTGCCTCGGGCATCAGAGCATCGGACAGGTTTTCGGTGGGCGCGTCATTCGCGCGCCGCGGTTGATGCACGGCAAGACGTCGCTGATCCACCACGACGGACGCGGGATCTTCCGCGACCTCGAGAATCCGTTCATCGCCACCCGCTACCATTCGCTGATCGTCGAGCGCAGCACGCTGCCCGACGTGCTCGAGATCAGCGCGTGGACCGACGAAGGCGAGATCATGGGGCTTCGCCATCGCACGCTGGCTGTGGACGGCGTACAGTTTCATCCCGAGTCGATCCTGACCCTCGAGGGCAAGCACCTGCTCGCAAATTTCCTCGCGACGCTGCCGAAGCACGCCAAAGCCGCGTAACGCACGGCGCGAACCACGCCAGCCGGCGGTTCAGTTCGTTCGCCGCAGCCTGCGCGGCGGAAGGATCTCGACGTCGACGCCTTCGCTTCAGTAGTCGGCAATCTCCGCTGCGCGTGTAGTCGTACGGCCCGTCATGCAGTCCGGCGTCGCCTGACGGCGACTTGGCCCGACTCGACCATGTCGCGAAAGACTCTGGCGTTGAGCGGCGCGCGCGTGTTCGCGTCGTTGTTGAAATACGCGTGCACGTCGATGTCGGAGCTCACGGCTTGCCGGCACAGCTCGGCCCATGGCCGCAGCTCGGCCTTGGTGTAGTCGTGGGCGGCTCCGCCCGCGAGACCGTGAAAGCGGAGATAGACGAAATCCGTCGTGCGCGTCGTGTTTTCCGGCATCGCAAGCGAGCTCAGCCAGACGTGCGCCGCGCGATGCTTCGCCAGAAGCGCGAACGTCTCGTCGCTCTCGTACCACGACGGATGGCGGAACTCGACGGCGTGGCGGAAGCGCCTGGGAACAGACGCAAGGAAGCGGTCGAGCCGTTCGGGATCGAAACGCATCGTCGGTGGAAGCTGCCACAGGATGGGACCGCACTTCTCCCTGAGCAGCCGGGCACGATCGAAGAAGACCTTGATCGACTGCGGCTCGACCGCAAGCCGTTTCATATGGGTAATGAAGCGGCTGCCCTTGACCGCGAAGCGGAATCCCGGCGGCGAGCGCCGGTACCATCCGCGCACGACCTCGGGGTTCTGCAGCCGATAAAAGCTCGCATTGATCTCGACGGATCGGAAATGGTCCGCATAGAATTCGAGGCGGTCGACGCGTCCGGAACCGGAAGGGTAAAACGATCCGCCCCAGCTCTTGTAGATCCATCCGCTGGTGCCGACGAAAAGGCGATCCATGAAACACGCTATAGCAGCGCATTCCCGATCCAGCAGCGCAAGAACGCGCACGTCGAAAAGGTCGGACTCGTCCGCGTCGCGACGCGTCCGCATGAGGCGCGTCTCGTCGAAATCCCGAAACGCTCCGCCGCCATCGAAGGACTCGATCGAGACCGCCATCGAGTCGGCAGCAGAGGCCGGTCTTACCTACGTTACCGATGACCGCCCCGGCTTTCGCCGCATCCGTTCCGGCGCGGGGTTCCGCTATGTCGATGACAAGGGAAAGACCATTCGCTCGCGCGAGCACCTCGAGCGCATCCGGTCGCTCGTCATTCCGCCGGCGTGGAAGGACGTATGGATCTGCCCGACGGCCAACGGCCATCTGCAGGCAACGGGTCGCGATGCGCGCGGCCGCAAGCAGCATCGCTATCATCCCGGATGGCGCGACGTGCGCGACTCGACCAAGTTCGACCGCCTGATCGAGTTCGCCCGCACGGTTCCGAAGATTCGCCGCAACGTCGCGCGCGATCTGCGACGCAGCGGCCTCGGCCGCGAGCGCGTGCTCGCCGCGGTGGTTCGCCTGATGGACCTGACGGCGATCCGCGTCGGCAACGAGGAGTATGCTCGCGACAACAAGTCGTACGGGCTCACCACGCTCAAGGACCAGCACGCGAAGATTCGCGGCGGCGTGATCCGCTTCTGCTTCCGAGGCAAAAGCGGCAAGCAGCACGAAGTCGAGCTCAGCGACCCGCGCCTCGCGAAAATCGTCAAGGGTTGCCAGGACATTCCCGGCCAGGATCTGTTCCAGTATTACGACGACGACGGCGAGCGCCGCGACGTGACGTCACGCGATGTGAACGACTACCTGCACCAGGCCGCAGGCGGCGCGGACTACAGCGCGCGCGATTTCCGCACGTGGACGGGAACCGTGCTCGCGATGACCGAGCTCCAGCAGCGGCAGTGCGACGGAGCAGGCGAGATCAAGCGGAACCTCAGCGACGGCGTGCGCGCGGTGGCGTCCAGGCTCGGAAACACGCCCGCGGTCTGCCGCCGCTGCTACATTCATCCGTACGTCATCCAGAGGTACACCGACGGCAAGCTTCCCGGCGCAAACTCGCGCGCAAGCTCACGGCTCGCCGCAGCCACGAGGGCGCGGGCGACTTCGCTCAGCCCGCTCGAGAAGGCGACGGTGTCGTTCCTGCAGTGCTGCCGGCGTGAAGAAAAAGCCGGACGCAGGGCGGCCACGTCAAAGCGCGCGCGCAAAGCGTCGCGCGCCTGACTGGACCGCACCGTGTGCTGACCTCGACGACCTCGGCCGCCGACCCCGAAGCACACGGTGCGCATCGGTCTCAACGGCTGTGCTCGACGTCCGCCGGGATGCCGTGCTGACCTTTGATGTTCGTCTGCGGCTCGTTGTCATCGAACTTCGCGCGGCGCCCGCCTTTGCGCGCGGGATGTTTGTCGTCGCGGTCGCGGGCAAATCCCTGGTCTTCGCTTCCGCCGCCGCCTTGCCGCGTCGACGACTCGTCTTCGCGTGCGAACGGCGCATCGCCGCGACGCGCGCACTGCGCGTCCGGATCGCTGCCGGCGCCCGCTCCGCCGAGTCCTGTCTGCGGCGTTTCGCCGTATTCGTATTCCTGCCCGGATTGGTGCGGGTGCCTCTCCCGTTTGTCGAGCGGAATTTTGGTGGTGCTGGTATGTCTGGAATCGCATTTCGACATGGCAATCTCCTTGCCCGCGATGCGGGTCACTCGTGAACGCGACCCCGGCCCGCGCACCATTATTCACGCTCGCCAATGTCGTTCCGGTTCTTTGACCCCGGAAGTGCGATTCCCCCATGCGCACGCTTTATGGCTCGCATGGAATTGATGGCGGAGCCTCGCACGCGCTAGCACGCGGCAATGGGTACCGACCGAGCCGCCGAGGGCGCATGCCTGAGCGAGCCCGAGCTGCTCGCGTGGCTGACGCTGTCGCTGTGCATCGATGGGCGCCCCGGTGCGTGGCTCCGACTGGCGGATGCGTACGGCGGAGCCGCCGAGGTGGTTGCGGCCGATGACGAGCAGCTGGCGACGAGCGGCGCATCGCCGGCGGCGATCGCACTGCTGCGGGACGCTGCATCACGCTCCGCAAAGGTGCTCGAGACGTGCCGGCGTCTCGCGATCGAGATCGCTCCAAGGGGCTCTCCTGGCTACCCGGAAATCCTCGCCGGCATCCCCGACCCGCCGATCGTGCTGTTCTTTCGCGGCGCTCCTCCATCGAAGCTGTCGGACGGCAGGGAGGCGGACCCCGACGATGAGAACGCAGCGCTGGTCTCGGTCGCAATCGTCGGGGCACGCCGGTGCACCGCATATGGAGAACGAACGGCGCGGCGTCTCGGCCGCGAGGTGGCCGAAGCGGGCATCGTGGTCACGAGCGGGCTCGCGCGCGGGATCGACGGGGCGGCGCACCGCGGTGCACTCGAGGCAGGCCGCACGCTGGCGGTGCTCGCCGGTGGTCTGGACCGGGTCTATCCCGGCGAGCACCGGGAGCTTGCCGACCGCATCGTGGACAAAGGCGGCAGCCTCGTCTCCGAGCAGCCGCCCGGGGCACGACCGCTCGCGTGGCTGTTCCCGTACCGCAACCGCATCATCACCGGCGTTTCGGCTGCGACGGTGGTCGTCGAGGCGAGCCATCGCAGCGGCTCGCTGGCCAGCGTCCGTCACGCGCTGGAGCAGGGCCGCGAGGTCTTCGCGGTTCCCGGTCCGATCGACTCCCCGGCCTGCGAAGGGACCAACCAGCTGCTCGTCGACGGCGCTCCGCCATTTTGCCGGCTGACCGATCTCCGCATCGTTCGCGGACTCTCGAAACGGATCGAACTAACGACCTCTAAACACTTGCACGAAAAGAAGATTTCCCTTGCAACGATGAGCCCCGACGAAGCCTCGCTTCTGACTGCAATCCGCGCCGGTGCCGCCACCCCGGATGAGATCATGACGGCGACCGCGCTTGACGGCACACGAGTTCTGACGTTGTTAACGGCCCTCGAACTGGACGGCCTGGTTCGCCGTGAGGACCATGGACGCTTTCGAGCGACGGTCCGGGGCGTGTGATTTCGTGGCCGTCGCCATCCTTAGACTACCTGACGCCGACACGCAGCCAGACAAGCAGCAAGGAACTACAGAAAAGAGATGCCCGCCAGAAACCTCGTCATCGTCGAGTCGCCCGCCAAGGCCAAGACCCTGGCCCGATACCTTGGGCGCGACTTCCAGGTCGAGGCCTCGGTCGGCCATCTGGTCGATCTCCCCAAGAGCAAGCTCGGCGTCGACGTCGAGAAAGACTTCCTGCCCGACTACGAGGTCATCCGCGGCAAAGCCAAGGTCATCAAGGACCTGAGGGCGGCGGCCAAGGGCAAGGAGCGCATCTACCTGGCGCCCGATCCCGACCGCGAGGGCGAGGCCATCGCGTTCCACATCCGCGAGCACGTCGTCCCGAAGAACTTCAAGGGCGAAGTCCACCGCGTCCTCTTCAACGAGATCACCAAGAGCGCCGTGCAGAAGGCGATCAAGACGCCGAGCCACATCGACACGAGCAAGTTCGAGGCCCAGCAGGCCCGCCGCGTGATCGACCGCCTGGTGGGCTACCAGATCAGCCCGCTCTTGTGGGACAAGGTGCGCCGCGGGCTTTCGGCCGGCCGCGTGCAGTCGGTCGCGGTGAGGCTGCTGGTCGAACGCGAGCGCGAAATCCAGGGATTCGTTTCCGTCGAGTACTGGCAGCTGACCGCCAGGTTGTTTCAGGATGCGGCCAGGGGCGAGCCGCAGATGTTCGACGCGCGGCTCGTCGAAGTCGACGGCAACAAGATCGACACGAGAAACCTGAAAGCGGTCGTCAGCACGAACGGCGACGGTGCTTCGGCCGAAGCGGCCGACAAACGGTTCTTCATCTCCGACGAAGCGCAGGCTCGCGCGCTCGAAGCACGTTTCCGCGCGGCCACCGACTGGCGTGTCACCGACGTCAAGCGCACCGAGCGGCAAAGGCGGCCGGCGCCGCCGTTCATCACGTCGACGCTCCAGCAGGAAGCGTCGCGCAAGCACGGGTTCCAGCCGCGGCGCACGATGTCCGCGGCGCAGCGTCTGTACGAAGGCATCGATCTCGGCGAGGAAGGCACGACCGGCCTGATCACGTACATGCGTACCGATTCGACGCGCGTCTCGCCCGACGCACAGGTCGCGGCGCTTTCGTACGTGAAGGGCGCGTTCGGTGACGCTTTCGCCCCGTCGCAGCCGAACCAGTACAAGAGCAAGAAAAGCGCGCAGGACGCCCACGAAGCGATCCGTCCGACGTCGCTCGACTATCCGCCCGACAAGGTGCGCCAGTTCCTGCCGTCCGACGAATTCAAGGTCTACACGCTCATCTGGAACCGCTTCCTTGCCAGCCAGATGTCGCCGGCGATCTACGACCAGACCTCGGTCGACATCGAAGCCGCCGGCGGGCGTTTCCGCTCGAGCGGTCAGGTGCTCAAGTTCGCAGGCTTCCTGCGCGTGTACGAAGAAGGCCGCGACGCGCCCGACGAGAACGACGATGCGGCTTCGCTGCCGGATCTTTCGCCCGACGAACGCCTCGCGCTCGAGTCGCTCGCGGCCACGCAGCACTTCACACAGCCGCCGCCGCGCTTCTCGCAGGCGACGCTGATCCGCGAGCTGGAAGAACGCGGCATCGGCCGCCCGTCGACGTACGCGACGATCATGTCGACGATCATCGGGCGCGAGTACGTGCGCCAGGATGAGCAGCGCCGCCTCGTGCCGACCGAGCTCGGAACGCTCGTCACCGACCTTCTCGTCGAATCGTTCCCCGACATCCTCAACGCCGAGTTCACCGCCGAGCTCGAGGACAAGCTCGACGACGTCGAAGAAGGCAAGAGCGGCTGGCTCGATGCGACGCGCGGCTTCTACAAACCGTTCCGCGCCGATCTCGACCGCGCCAAGCTCGAGATGCGCGACGTCAAGCGCGAGGTGCGCGAGACCGAGCTGCCGTGCCCGAAGTGCGGCAAGACGCTCGTCATCAAGTGGGGACGCAACGGCGAGTTCGCCGCGTGTCCGTCTTTCCCCGAGTGCCGCTTCACTTCCAACTTCACGCGCAAGGAAGACGGCTCGGTGGTGCTCGACGAGGCCGAGGAAACCGACGAGACGTGCGAGAAGTGCGGCTCGGCGATGACGTACAAGTTCTCCAAGTTCGGCCGCTTCCTCGGATGCTCGGCGTATCCCGAGTGCAAGAACATCAAGTCGGCCAATCAGGCGATTCCGCTCGGGATCCAGTGCCCGAAGGATCTCGGCGGCTGCGGCGAAGGCGAGCTCGTGCAGAAGGTCTCGCGGCGCGGCAAGATCTTCTACAGCTGCAACCGCTATCCGGACTGCAAGTACGCGCTGTGGGATCGTCCGGTCGAAACTCCTTGTCCAGAGTGCGAGGCACCATTCATCGTCGAGAAGACGACGAAGCGCGCCGGCACGGTGCGGCGCTGCACTCGCGAGGGCTGCACGTATTCGGAGACGATGGACGAAGGGCCCGTGCTTCAGGAAGAAGCTTGAACGCATGCACGCGGATTTCCGTAATGCGCGCGGTCGGCGCGGGCGCATCGGCGCGCTCGCTTTAGTCCTCGCTTCGCTGCGGAACGACTCGCACGCCGACGCATCCGCACCGCCCGCGGGTTCCGGTAGTGCGCGCGGTCGGCGCGGGTGCATCGGCGCGCTCGCTTTAGTCCTCGCATCGCTGCGGAACGACTCGCACGCCGACGCACCCGCACCGCCCGCGGGTTCCGGTAGTGCGCGCGGTCGGCGCGGGTGCATCGGCGCGCTCGCTTTAGTCCTCGCTTCGCTGCGGAACGACTCGCACGCCGACGCACCCGCACCGCCCGCGGGGTTCGGTGGGGCGCGCTTGTCCGCGGCTTCTGAGGCCGCGCTGTGACCCAGCGAATCACGATCGTCGGTGGTGGACTCGCCGGCAGCGAGGCGGCGTGGCAGATCGCGCGGCGCGGGCTCGGCGTGGACCTGTTCGAGATGCGCCCTCACGTTTCGACCGAGGCGCATCAGACCGGGATGCTGGCCGAGCTGGTCTGCTCGAATTCGCTTCGCGACGATTCGCTGACGACGGCGGTCGGGCTGCTCAAGCGCGAGATGCGCGCGATGGACTCGCTGATTCTCCGCATCGCTGATGAGACGCGCGTGCCGGCGGGGTCGGCGCTGGCCGTCGATCGCGTGCGCTTTGCAGAGCGCATCACTGAGGAGATCCGTTCGCTCGCTAACGTTGCGATCCACAGCGGGGAGATCACGTCGATTCCGCAGGGCGGCATCGTCGTGCTCGCGACGGGGCCGCTCACGTCGCCGGCGCTTTCGGCCGAGCTCGCGACCTTCGTCGGCAGCACGCACCTGTATTTCTATGACGCGATTTCGCCGATCCTGACGGCCGATTCGATCGACATGGACATTGCGTTCCGCGCGGCACGCTGGGGAAAGGGCGGAGACGACTACATCAACTGCCCGCTCGACCGCGAGCAGTATGAGCGACTCGTCGATGAAATCCTCGCGGCCGACAAGATGCCGCTCAAGAGCTTCGAGCGCTGCATCCATTTCGAAGGCTGCATGCCGGTCGAAGAGATTGCGCGGCGCGGCCGCGACACGCTCGCGTTCGGACCGATGCGTCCGGTCGGACTCAACGACCCGCGCACCGGCCGCCGCGCGCATGCGGTCGTGCAGCTTCGACAGGACGATCGCGAAGGCCGCCTGTTCAGCATGGTCGGATTCCAGACCAAGATGACGTATCCGGAGCAGCGCCGCGTGTTCCGGATGATCCCCGGCCTGGCGAATGCGCAGTTCGTGCGGCTCGGCAGCCTTCACCGCAACACGTTCATCAATTCGCCGAAGGCGCTGCGGCCGACGTTGCAGACGCTCACGCGCGACGATCTTTTCGTGGCGGGCCAGCTCGTCGGTGTCGAAGGATACGTCGAATCGACGGCGACCGGGCTTCTTGCCGGGATCAATGCGGTGCGCCTTGCGCGCGGCGAGGCGCCGCACCATCCGCCGCCGACGACGTCGCTCGGTTCGCTGCTTGCGTACATTACCGACCGCCACAGGACCGACTTCCAGCCGATGAATGCGAACTACGGCCTGTTCCCGCCGCTTGCCGCGGCGGCGCGTCGGGGCGGGAAAAAGGCGGCACGCGGTCTCGAGAAGAAAGAGGCGATGGCGATGCGCGCGGACAATGATTTCCACGCGTGGTGGATGCCGGTGATTGCGCAGCACGAGGACGGCAGCGCAGACGCTGCGGCTTCCGGCGCCGGACGCGCGCACGACGGTCCCGGCGACGCCAGCACGATCGAAACTCCCGCGACGACGACCATCTGACGATGCGTCCGGCGCTCGAATCCGTCGTGCGCCAGGCCGCGCAGCCGTGGCAGAGCGCATTTGTGCTCGCCATCGAAGCGGCTCCGTCACCCGAGCACGCCGAATCTGCGTTCGAGCGGCTCGTCGAGACGGCCGGGCCCGAGCTGCTGCTGGCATGGCCGGCGGCCGAGCTCGAAGCGCTTGCGGTCGTCGTCGGCGCCAGTCCGTACTTCGCGCGCCAGCTCGTCTCCTCCGCCGAACGCTGGCCGGTGCTCGCGAAGTCGTACGAAAACCCGCCGCCGTCGCGCGAAGCGCTCGCCGATGCGGGCGGCGTCGCTGCGGACGACGACGCGGCAACGCTCGGCCGCAAGCTGCGCCGCATGGCCGCGGCCGAGATGTACCGCATCGGCGCGCGCGACCTGCTCGGGCTGGCAACGCTCGACGAGACGATCACGTCGCTGACCACGCTTGCCGACGTCGCGATCTCGATTGCCGTTGCGCAGTCGCGCGTGCTGCTCGTTCGCAGCGGCGGAGACGCACTCGGCGAGGACGGCCGGCCGCTCGGCTTCGTGGTGCTCGGGATGGGAAAGCTCGGAGGCTGCGAGCTCAACTTCAGCTCCGACGTCGACCTCGTCTACCTTTACGAATCCGACCGCGTCCAGGCGGGAAGCCGGCCAGCGCGCGAATTCTTCACGCATCTCGCATCGGCGGTGACGCGCGCGATCGGCGACGTCACGCAGGACGGCGTCGTGTTTCGCGTCGACCTCAGGCTGCGGCCCGAAGGCATCAACGGACTGCCCGTCAACCCGATCGGTGTCGCGCTCGATTACTACGAGGGGTGGGGCGACACGTGGGAGCGCGGGGCGCTGGCCAAGGCCCGGCCGGTTGCCGGCGATCTCGCCCTCGGCGAGCGCTTCCTGGCAGCGCTCGAGCCGTTCGTCTACCGGCGCCACCTCGACTTCGACACGATCGAAGACCTGCGCGGAATGAAAGACCGCATCGATGCCGAGCTCGCGCTCGAGAAGCCCGGCATCCGCAACGTGAAGATCGGCCGCGGCGGAATTCGTGAGCTCGAGTTCGTCGTGCAGGTGCTCCAGCTCATCCACGGCGGCCACGTTCGCGAAGTTCGCGGGGCGGGGACGCGCCGCGCGATCGATGCGCTCGAGCGCCACGCACTGCTTTCCTCGGAGGAAGCCGCTGACCTTCGAGGCGCGTACGCATTTCTGCGCAACGTCGAGCATGCCATCCAGGTCGAGGAGAAACGCCAGACGCAGACACTGCCGCTCCGGCCCGAAGGGCTGCGCTGGCTCGCGCGGCGGCTCGGTTACGGAACAGGCCGGCGCGGCGCGCCGCTGTCGCCCGACGAAGTGGCTGGCTTCGAGCACGACTGGGATCGCGTCACGCACCGGGTGTACGAGTTGTTCCTGCGCTTTCTCGAAATGCGTCCGGGCGAGGATCCGCGCCGCGACCAGGCAGCCGATCCGGTCGCGCTCGCGGTGCTCGGACAGATCAGCGACGGCCGCTTCGACGATGCGGGAGCCGTGCTCGAGCGCATGGGCATCGACGGCGGCGCCGATGCGGCAAAGAATCTCGCACGCATCTACCAGGGACGCCTGCGCGGACCGGCGAGCCCGCAGCGGCGGCGCGCGGTGGAGGCGCTCGCGCCGCGCCTTCTCGATGCGGTCGCGCGTTCGTCCGATCCGTCGAGGGCGCTCTCGGGCCTCGTCGAGTTCCTGATCCGCACCGGCGCGCACACGAGCTATCTCGCTCTTCTCAGCGGCTCTCCGAAGACGATGGAAATCCTCGTCTCGCTGTTCGCGAGCAGTCCGTATCTGGCGTCGCATCTGGTCGGACATCCCGAGCTCATCGATTCGCTGGTGCGGGCGGACTCTGCTGCCGCGCCGGAGCCGGTTGCCGAAGACCTGCGCACGTCGCTGCGGCTGCAGCTCGAGGCCGCGATGCCGCCTGCGCCGGCTGGCCAGAAGCACGCGCCGATCGACGAGGAAGCGGTGCTCAGCGTGCTGCGCCGCTTCCGCGTGGCCGAGCTGCTGCGCATCGGCATGAACGATCTCGCCGGCGCACTGCCGAGCGAAGCCGTGCATCGCGCGCTCACGACGCTTGCCGAAGTGGTTCTGGTCGAAGCGCTCGAAGCCTCGCGCCGGCTGGTCGCCGCGCGCATGGCAGGGCCGTGGGAACGTGTGCGACTCGCCGTTCTTGCCATGGGCAAGCTCGGCGCGCGCGAAATGTCGTACGGCTCCGATCTCGATCTGGTGTTCGTCTACGACGCCGGGGGCGCCGAGCGGACGGCCGACAATCCCGACGGCGGATACGATGCCGACGTACACGTCCTCGTGACGAAGTGGGTACAGAAGCTCATTTCGCTTCTGTCCGCGCGTACGCGCGACGGCGTGGCTTACGAAGTCGACGCGCGCCTGCGGCCTTCGGGCCGCAGCGGACCGCTGGTCACTTCGCTCGCGAGCTTCCTGCAGTATCACAGCGCCGAGGCCGAGCTGTGGGAGCGTCAGGCGCTCATCCGTGCGCGCGTCGTGTACGCCGACGGAGATCTGACGGCGCGCATCGACCGTGCGCTTTCTGCGCGTGTCTGGAGCGCACCGATCGCAGCCGAAGGCATGGCCGAGATCGCCAGCCTCCGGGCGCGCGTCGAGGACGAGCTTGCCGGTGAAGACAAGGAGCGGCTGAACATCAAGACCGGGCGCGGCGGCATCGTCGACATCGAATTCCTCGTGCAGATGATGCAGCTGCGCTACGGAACCGATCATCCGTCGGTTCGCAGGCGCTCGACCGTCGATGCGCTCGAAGCGCTGCGCGACGAACGCCTCCTGCCGGCGGCCGAGGCCGACGCGCTCCTCGGCCACTACCGGTTCCTGCGCCGGCTCGAAGCGCGGCTGCGGCTGGAGCGCGACCGGCCGGTCGAGCAGCTCGGCACCGATCCTGCCGGGCTCGCGCCGCTCGCCATACGACTCGGCTACGCCGACGATGACCCGGGCCGCAAGCTGCTCGACGATTACCAGCGCACGCGGGAAGCGGTGCGCACGCTCTATCTGTCCAGCTTCGCGGCCGATCCTGCCGGCGAGGCGAAGCTTCGTTGACCTCGATGGCCACGGTGGATACGAACCCGCCGTGGAAAAGAGCAAAAGCATCTGGATGAATGGAACGCTCGTCCCCTGGGACGACGCGAAGGTTCACGTCCTTACCCATACGCTTCACTACGGCGTCGGCGCGTTCGAGGGCATTCGCTGTTATCAGGCAAGCGACGGCCGCTCGGCGGTGTTCCGCTTGCGCGAGCACATCGTGCGGCTGGTGCAGTCGTGCAAAATCCTCGGCATCGACTCTCCGTACGGCGTCGACGAATTGTGCGACGCATGCATCGCAACCATTCGCGCGAACGAGCTCAAGGCGTGTTACATCCGCCCGCTCGTCTACGTGGCCGACGGCGAGATGGGCCTCGGATCGGCAACCGTCAATCCGATTCACGTTGCGATCGCGGTCTGGCCATGGGGCAGCTACCTCGGCGACGAAGGTCTCGCGAGCGGGATCCGCGTGCGCACGTCGAGCTTCCAGCGCATGCACGTCAATACGCTGATGACCAAGGCCAAGGCGGTCGGCCACTACGTCAATTCGATCCTTGCCAGCGTCGAGGCGCGCAGCGGCGGCTACGACGAATCGCTGATGCTCGACGTCGACGGCTATGCCGCCGAAGGCTGCGGCGAGAATCTGTTCATCGTGCGCGACGGGCGCGTCAAGACGCCGCCGATCGCGACCGTGCTCGAAGGCATCACGCGTGCGACGGCCATCGAGCTGTTGCGTGCCGAGGGAATCAGCGTCACCGAAGAGCGCTTCACGCGCGACGAGATCTACATCTCGGACGAGGCGTTCCTGACCGGTACGGCTGCCGAGATCACCCCGATGCGCTCGCTCGACGATCGCACGATCGGCGCCGGAAAACCCGGTCCCGTGACCACGCGGCTTCAGGAAGCTTATTTCCAGACCGTGCGCGGGGGGCGCCCCGCGTACGCGCACTGGCTTTCCAGCGTCTGATGTCTACAGAAGGCGTCTGATGTCGACAGAGCGAAGAATGTTCGCGGAGGCTTCTTGAGACCGACCGGCTACGGAGGACCGCCCGGCTACAGGCCGAACCTGCGATTCGGTCCGGCCGGAGCGGTGCCGGTCGTCGTTGCGCGGCTGATCGCGGTCAATGTCGCGGTCTTCATGCTTCAGCTCGCGACCGGCGGCTGGCTCACGCACGAATTCGGCCTGGTGCCGGCACTCGTCCAGCGCGGCGAGATCTGGAGGCTTTTTACCTACCAGTTCCTGCACGGCGGGGCGATGCACCTGTTCCTCAACATGTTCGCGCTGTGGATGTTCGGCTCGGAGCTCGCGCCGCGCTGGGGGAGCCGGTTCTTCCTGCGCTACTACTTCCTTTGTGCAGTCGGCGGCGGAATCCTGTTCACGCTCGTCCGGCTCGGAACGTATACCCCGAGCGTCGGAGCCTCCGGCGCGATCTACGGAATCCTCATGGCGTACGCGATGTGGTTTCCGAACCGCCAGGTCTACCTGTACTTCGTCCTGCCGATCCGCGTGCGCTACCTGATCGTCTTTCTGATCGTGCTCGAGATGATGCAGGCCATGCAGTCGACCAACACCGGCATTGCGCATGCCGCGCACCTTGGCGGCATGGGATTCGGCTACGCGTATCTTCGATGGAAGGGAGTGCAGGGATTCCGGCCATTGCCGGCCGGTACGATGAAAACGATCAACCGGTGGCGGCGCCAGATCGCACGCTGGCGCCTTCAGCGTCGCATGCGCGGCCGCGGCTGGAACGACACGCTTCACTGAACCCGGGCCGAAGCAGGAAACGCAAATGAAAAGAGGGGTCGCGGCGTTGCGCTGCGATCCCTCTTGTTTTTCTGGTCCTTCGTTTTCGGCCGGTCAACGTTCGGGCGTTAGGCGCCTTCAGGCTTCTGGGAAAAGCCATCCGATGAGCACGAGGCCGGCGACGATCAGTGCCGATTCGAGCATTTTCCTGTCTCCTCTCGAGCCCCCGCAGGCTCGAAGAGCAGCCTATGTATGGAAACGTCGTAACTGCGTCAAGGAATTTCGTGATTCTCGCGACACATTTGGAAGCATCTTCTTGCTGCTGAATGTTCCTACACCGCTGCTGACAATTCCGTATGAAACTCGTGACGGGAACGAGCCTGCGACAGTGCCGTCTCGACTCACCGCGCGACGCGGCCTATACGACGGTCCATGCCCGCACGAAGCGTCGCAACGACATCAAAACACGCGGTCCGTACGACCGAAGGGACCTTTCAGGGCGCACACGGGGTATCGATCTTCCGGCGCGCCTGGCTCCCGGAAGTCACGCCGAGGGCAGCCCTGGTACTGGCCCACGGCATGAGCGAGCACAGCGGCCGCTACGATCCGCTCGGTCGCTTCCTGGCGGCCGGCGGCGTCGCCGTCCATGCCCTCGACCACCGCGGCCACGGTCGTTCCGGCGGCGAAATGGGCACGGTCGAAGAGTTTTCGTACTTCCTCGACGATCTTTCGACGTTTCATTCGCTGGTCCGCGCCGAGCATCCGGCCGGACCGCTGGTGCTGCTCGGCCATTCGATGGGCGGCCTGATCGCGACGGCGTACGTGCTCGAGCGCAAGCCGCAGCCCGACCTGCTCATTCTTTCCGGGCCGGCCATCGTTCCGATCCTCGAAGCCGGAGATCGGCGGATCGACGCGACGCGTCTAACGCGTGATCCGAAGGAGCAGCAGGCCTATCTCGACGATCCGCTGGTGCTTCGGGAGCGGGTTCGCGAGGAGCTGTTCTACCGTCTGGCGGAAGGCATCGGACTTCTGGTCGGACGCGCGTCCGAGATCGCGCAGCCGCTGCTTCTCATCCACGGCACCGACGATCGTCTTTGCAGCGCGGAAGGCGCCGAAGCGTACGTTCGTGCTTCGAGCTCTCACGACGTCACCGTCAAGCTTTACCCGGAAGGGCGGCACGAGATGCTGAACGAGATCAACCGCGACGAGGTCATGAACGATCTCTGGCAATGGCTCGACGCGAGAATTCTGCCGGCGGAATGAGACATCGCGCCGCCCGTGCGCGTCGTCGCATCGCTGGCACCGTCGATCTTGCCGTCGATGAGCTGAATTGAACCGCTCGGCCACGACCGCTAGGCTCCGCGCTCCCATGGAAGAAAAGGTTGTCTTTGTCGTCGGGTCTCCGCGCTCGGGGTCCACGATGCTCGCGCGCATGATTTCGTCGCACTCGCTGGTGTATGGACGGCCCGAGCCGCACCTGCTGACACCGCTCGCGCACCTCGGCTACTTCGCGAACGTCGACAAGGCGCCGTACGACCATGTGCTTGCAGCCGAATCGATGAAAGAATTCGTCGCGGACCTGCCCGGCGGCGAGCAGGACTACGTCGACGCGTGCCGCGCCTATACGGACACGCTCTACCACCGCATGCTCGCGACCAGACCGAACAAGCGCTACTTCCTCGACAAGACTCCGGCCTACGCGCTGGTGCTCGACTTCATTGCGCGCATCTATCCTGACGCGAAATTCGTCGTGCTGACGCGGCATCCGCTCGCCGTGTTCAGCTCGTTCGCCGAATCGTTCTTCGACAGCGACTACCAGGTGGCTCACGCGTACAACCCGATCACCGAGCGTTACGTGCCGGCGATCGCGAAGTTCCTGCGCGAGAAAAAGGCTCCGATCCACCAGGTGATCTACGAGCAGCTGGTTGCCGATCCCGACGCGGTGATGAAGGGCGTGTTCGAGTTCCTCGGCATTCCGCACGAGGCTTCGGCGGTGGACTACGGAAAGCACGAGCACGAAGGCAAAGGGCTCGGCGATCCGATCGGAGTTGCCAAACACACGCGGCCGTCGACCGCCTCGCTTCACAAGTGGGCGGGCGAGGTCAGCGGCGATCCGGCACGCCTCGCGCTGTGCCGTCAGATCGTGGCGCGGCTCGATCCGGCCGATCTCGAGATCTGGGGACATCCGCTCGAGACGTTCTGGAAACCGCTCGACGACCTCGCCGGAAAATCCGTTGCACCGAGGCCGAAGAAGCTCGACCGCTACCGGCTCGAGCGCAAGGCCATCGTCGTGCTGCGCGGACAGGTGCAGAAGCGCGAAGCGCTGCGCAATCTTCTGAAAAGGCTGCGGCTCGGCGCGGACGTGCTGTTGCGCGAATAGTGGCGCCGGCGGCTCGCGCCGGAGCGGCGGCGAGTGTCGCGCAACTTCTGCTGCCCTGCTACGGATAGAGGCCGCGAAGCTTGCGCGCGGTCAGGATGCGCTCGCAGGCAATCGCGAACGCCGCGGTTCGCAGCTCGATATGGTGCGCGGCCGCATGCTCCCAGATCCTGCGCAGCGCATCGATCAGCACCTTGTCGAGCCGCACGTTGATCTCATCCTCGGTCCAGAAAAAGCTCGAGAAGTCCTGCACCCATTCGAAGTAGCTGACGGTTACGCCGCCGGCATTGCAGATTACGTCGGGCACGACCGTGATTCCGCGCCGTGCAAGCACCGGTTCCGCTTCGGAGAGCGTGGGGCCGTTGGCGCCTTCGAGCACGAGCCTTGCTGTGATGCGTTCGGCGCGCGCTGCGGTGATCTGCCCCTCGAGCGCTGCCGGGATCAGGATGTCGCACTCGACATCCCAGAAATCCTCCGTGACGATGACTTCGGCACCGCCGTCGTTTTCGGCGAAGGACTGGAGATTTCCGTCGCGACGGACGGCTGCCATCAGCCTGGACATGTCCATGCCGTCGGGGCTCGCAATGGTGCCGGTCTGGTCCTGCACGGCGACGATCTTTGCCCCCGCGCCGGCCATCATTTCGGCAGCAGCCGAGCCGACGTTGCCGAATCCCTGCACGGCCACGCGGGCGCCGTCGAGATCGAGCCCGATCCGGCGCGCCGCTTCGCGTCCCGTGATGAATACGCCGCGTCCGGTCGCCTTGTTGCGCCCGAGCGACCCGCCGAGATCGATGGGCTTGCCGGTGACGACGCCGGTCGCGGTCGAGTGCGTGTTCATCGAATAGGTATCCATGATCCACGCCATGACTTGCGCATTGGTGTTAACGTCGGGAGCGGGGATGTCCTGCTGCGGTCCGATGATGATGCCGATCTCGCTCGTGTAACGGCGCGTGATTCGCTCGAGCTCTTTCATCGACAGAAGCGCCGGGTCGACGCGGATTCCGCCCTTGGCTCCGCCGAACGGAAGATTGACCGCCGCGTTCTTGATCGTCATCCACGCGGCCAGCGCCATGACTTCTTCCAGCGTGACCTGCGGATGGAACCGGACGCCGCCTTTTCCCGGGCCTCGCGACAGGTTGTGCTGCACGCGGTAGCCTTCGAAATGCCGGACCGTGCCGTCGTCCATCTCGATCGGAATGTCGACGATCAGCGCGCGCTTCGGATGCCGAAGCGTCTCGACCAAGCGCGCGAGCTCTCCGAGATACGGCACTACGCGGTCGATCTGCGCGAGGTATGTGCCCCACGGACTCTGCGTGGTCGGATGGATGTACGAAAGCTCCGGCTGCACGGCGCCGGGCGCGGAGCTCGTGTTGATCTCGGGTGCGGGCGCGATGTGTTTACGCGGGGGAGTCATTGACGTTCGGTGGCCCTGGTCACGAATGTGCTCCGTGCCGCGCGCGTTGTCGAAGCGGAGGCGGTCGCATCGGTACTCGGTCGGGGAGGCAGGCGATCAGCTTCCGCAACGCTGGCCAAGGTCGCGCAGATCCTCGGCCGTAAGCCGGCTGGTGCGGCTCGAGTTGAGGCCGTACATGATCGATTCGGGGTTATCGTTGTGCATCAGCCCGATCGCATGACCGAGCTCGTGCGCGAGCACGTGGATGAGGTCGTCACTGTTCGTATACTCGTAGATGTCGATGCGCATTCCGTGCACGTCGCGCGTGAACAGCCCCTGCTTGAACTCGCGTCCGGCCGTCGTGTTGATCGCAGCGACATTCGCGTTGACGCGCTCGGCGAGAGCATTGTGCCGGCTGGAAAGCCGGTTGGCGCGCTCGGCAAGCGAGTTGACCATGAGACGATCCTGCTCGAGCTCTGCAGCTGCAGCGCTGAGCGTGTCGCGCTCCTGCACGATCGATCGGTATTCTGCCGGCGGCGCGCCGCCGCGCGCATTCCACAGATCGACAGTGCGATTGTGATCGGCGAGGCGCGCTTCGTAAGCCGACTGCTTTCTGAGGTGCGTGCTCTTCGCACGCTGATAGCGCGCGGTGGCCGCGTCGTAGCGCGCCTTGAGGCGTTCGGTCCGGCTTCCGGTGCGCTCGATGCGTCGCTTGCGGAAGCTGTTCTCCTGCGCGACGCGCTGCCGGTTGTCATAAATGAAGTTGACGACGACGTCCCCTTGCGGGTCGTACTCGAGCAGACCCCGATAAGGCGATTTTTCCCAGATGCCTTCGGCCTCGGTGAGCGCCGCGTGCACGTCCTCGGTGGAAAGCCCGAAGCGGCTGTCGACCCGGCCGATCCGATAGGTGAGGGGGCTCGTGCACGGCGGCTGCCACGTCGCCACTGCGTATCCGGCCACGAACAGCAGCGCACCGCCAAGAAATTTCTTCACCACGGAATCGATCGTAGCCCAGGCTGTGCGCGAGATCGCCCTTGCGACGTGCCCGCCTGCGGCTCAGGCGGCTTTGCTGTTGACCGCCTTGCCGACACCAACGAGCAGCTTGACGGCGTCGCCGAGCCCGTCGACCGACAGCGGGAACATCGGATACATGCGCTTGAGGATCCGCGTCGTGTGCGTGCGGTCCCAGCTTTTCTGCGGCTCCGGGTTGAGCCAGACCGCGCGGTCGAAGTGCTCGTGGATGCGCTGCATCCATTCGATGCCGGGAGTCGCCGTGGTTACGCGAGGGTCGATGCCGCCGTACGGCTCGAGCAGCTCGGCCGGATGCATGGCCGCGTCACCGACGACGATCACCTTCCAGTACGGCTCGTGCAGCCGCAGCACCTGCGTGGTTGCGACCGCCGAGTCGCGCGTCAGGCGGGCGCTCGTGTAGACATGGTCGTAGATGCAGTTGTGAAAATAGAACGACTCGAAGGCCTTGAGCCCGCGCTCCTCGTGGAGCGCCGTCAGCAGGCGGCTGACGGGCTCGAACCACGGCGACATCGTGCCGCCGACGTCCATCAGCAGCAGCACGCGCACGTCGTTGCGGCGCGGAGCGCGAAACACCATCTCGATCTCGCCGGCGTTCCTGCACGTCTCGTCGACGGTTTCGTCGATGTCGAGCTCAGTCGCGTTGCCGCGACGGGTAAGCTGACGCAGTCGCCGCAGCGCGACCTTGAGCTGGCGCACGTCGAGACGCACGTCGGTGCGATAGTCCTGGAAGTGGCGCTCTTCGGCGACCTTCATCGCCGAGCGGCTCCGCCCCGGGCCGCCGACGCGGATCCCGGTCGGATGCACACCGCCGTGGCCGTACGGCGAGCGGCCGCCGGTTCCGACCCACTTGCCGCCGCCGTCGTGCTGCTCGTCCTGCTCGGCAAGGGTTTCGAGGAAGCGTCGCATCAGCTCGTCGCCGGCCATGCGCTCGAGCTCGGCGAGCTGCTCGGGCGTAAGCTGCGGGAAGTCTTTCGCTTCCTTCAGCCATTCGAGCACTTCGTCGGTCAGCGAATCGAGGCTGCCCTCGATGCCGTGGAAGACCTTCGCGAATACGCGGTCGAACGCGTCGAAGTGGCCTTCGTGCTTGATGAGGCACGCACGCGACAGGTGATAGAACCGCTTCAGGCTCGAGCCGTGAAGGCCCTTTTCGACCGCTTCCATGAGCGTGAGCCATTCCTGCGTTCCCACCGGAACGTCGGCATCGCGAAGACCGTAGAAGAGCTCGAGGAACATAACTATTTCATCGTCGCGCTTACGCGCTCCTTGTTCATCGTCGTGCTCACGCGCTCCTTGTTCATCGTCGTGCTCACGCGCTCCTTCCTTATTGGTTGTAGCGGGGGCCGAGCTCCGACCAGTTGCTCGGGTACGTGCCGCCCTGTTTCGCGTAGCGCTTGAGTGCTTCGGAATCCTGTTCGGTCTTGAGCAGGCTGCCGATGAACGGGATGTGCTCCTCGATCTTCTCGCCCGACATGCCGGCGCGGCGCAGCGCCGCGATCCAGTCGATCAACTCGGACGTCGACGGCTTCTTGCGCAGCTCCGGCTGCTCGCGCAGCCAGTAGAACTTGATGAGGCACTGGTCGAGCAGATTGGTGTCGAGGTTCGGGTGATGCACCGCGACGATTCTCGTCATCAGGCGCACGTCGGGAAACTCGATGTAGTGGAAGATGCAGCGGCGAAGGAACGCGTCGGGCAGCTCTTTTTCGTTGTTCGACGTGATCAGCACGATCGGACGCTGGATCGCGGCGACCTCGTCGCCGGTTTCGGTAACGGTAAAGCGCATCTCGTCGAGCTCGTGCAGCAGGTCGTTCGGAAACTCGATGTCGGCCTTGTCGACTTCGTCGATCAGCAGGACCTTGCGCTCCGGCGATGCGAAGCAGCGACCGACCGGTCCCATCTTGATGTACGCGCGGATGTCGGAGACGTCGGCGCCGCCGAAACGGCTGTCGTTCAGGCGCTGGACCGTGTCGTACACATAAAGGCCTTCGGCGGCCTTCGACGTGGACTTGACGTGCCAGCTCTCCATCGCGAGGCCTAGTGCCGCGCTGATGTGTCGGGCGAGCAGCGTCTTGCCGGTACCCGGCTCGCCGCGCAGCAGCAGCGGCCGCTCGAGGGCGATCGCGCAGTTGACGGCATCGACGAGGGACTCCGACGCGATGTAGCCGTCGGTTCCGGTGAAGCGATAAAAGGGCAGGGGATCTGACATGCAAGCTCCGTGAGGATGTCCGTAATACTTCGGGAAAGTCCGCGTCAGAAGCCGAGGGTCTTCGCGATGACCTGCTTCATGACTTCATCGGCACCGGCGCCGATCGAGCTCAGGCGCGAATCGACGAACAGGCGACCAGCGGGATTGTCGGTAAGGTAGCCGGCGCCGCCGTAGAGCTGAAGGCACGTGGTGGCGACGTACTGCTGGACTTCGATGCAGAAGATCTTCGCCATCGAGACTTCGCGCACGGCGTCGTCCCCGCTCATCATCTTGCGCACGCATGCATAGCCGAGCTCGCGCGCTGCCTGGATCCTGGTCAGCATGTCGACGAACTTGAACTGGTTGACCTGGAACTTGCTGAGCGGCTTGCCGAACACGATGCGCTGCTCGCAGTAGGCCTTGGTCTTGTTCCAGCAGTCCATCGCTCCTGCCGACGACGCCAGCACGGCGATCAGGCGCTCGTCGATGAACTGCACCATCTGCTGCTGGAAGCCGCGGCCCGGGTCGCCGATCGTGTTGGCGACCGGCACGCGCACGTCCTCGAGATAGATCGCGCCGGTATCCGAGCCCCAGTTGCCGATCTTGTCGAGCAGCGTGTACGTGACGCCCGGCGACTTGGTCGGGACGATGATCTGCGTGAAGCCGCCGTAGCCGGCGTCGGGGTCCGTCACGGCAAGCAGGCAGAAAAAGTCGGCCGTCGAAGCGTTCGTGATGAACATCTTCTGGCCGTTGATGACCCAGTCGTCGCCGTCGCGAACCGCCCGCGTCTTGATTGCGGACACGTCCGATCCCGCTCCCGGCTCGGTGACGCCGATCGCGCCGACGAGCTCACCCTTGATCGCGGGGACCAGAAACTGCTCGCGCAGCTCGTCAGAGCCGAAACGGTGCAGCGCCGGCGTCGACATGTCGGTCTGCACGAAGATTCCCATCGCGACGCCCGCGTTGTCGCAGCAGCCGAGCTCTTCGGCGAGAATCGCCGTGTAGCTCCAGTCGAGACCGAGGCCGCCGAAGCGCGGATCGTAGCGGATGCCGAGCATCCCGAGTTTTCCCATCTCCGGATAGAGCGCCTTGTCGAAGTGCCCCATCTCGTCGAACTCGCGCGAGCGCGGGACGATTTTGTCCTGGACGAACTTGCGGATGGTGTTGCGGAACTGCCGGTGCTCCGGCGTTGCGAACAGGTCGTGCTCGGGGAAGACGGTTTCGAACATAGAAAGGGTTAGCTACGCGAGAGGGCGGGGCTTGGCAAAGCGGGGCGAGGCCGCCCGGATCGACGGATCCCAGGCTTCGATCGGAAGACCCGCCGCACCCCGGCGGCTTGCGCAGGGCCATCGTCCCGACCATCGTGCGCGCTCCCGTCGTCATGGAGCCCGTCCGCAAAGAGCCGTCCGCCGAGCGCGGCCTTCGATTCGAGTGCACGCAGTGCGGCAAGTGCTGCTGGACTCGCGGCGAATACTCCCACGTCTACCTCACCGCCGATGACCTTGCGGCGCTGGCCGCTGCGCTCGGCATCGACGTCGCCGAGGCCAGGAAGCGCTACACGTTCCGCGACGAAAACGGATGGACCGAGCTCGATTTCGAGGGCGGCCGCTGCGTGATGCTCGACGCCGAGACGAACCTCTGCACGGTCTACGAGTCGAGGCCGACGCAGTGCCGCACTTTTCCGTTCTGGCCCGAGCTGATCCGCCGCGGAGCCTGGACCGGCGAGGCCAAACGGATCTGCGAGGGCGTCGGCAACGGCCGGGTCGTCCCGAAGGACGAAGTAGCGTCGCGGCTCGCGGCGCAGCGCAAAGCCGACGAATCCTGACGGCCGCGTCGCTCAATCCTTCCGACTGGCCATATCGCTGAATCGCGCAGCCGGCCGTCACGTGGAGCGATTCACTTGATGCGGCCGCACTGCGCGTGCTACGACCACTGGCGGGTTCGATAAGGACAGGCCGCGCGCCTTCCGATACGGATCATGAAGCGGGATGGGGACCTCCCGCGAATTCGCTCCTTCGTGAACACGACTCAACGAGCGGAGCAGGGGGAAGCATGAAAAATCGAGTTGTCTGGATGGCAGCGCTGTGCGCGCTGGCGGTTCTGCATGGCATGTCCGCGAGCGCTGCGGTCGGATGCGGCGATGGAGTGCTGAGCGGCGGCGAAGAGTGCGACGGCGGTCCGGTTGGATTTTTCGTCGACGGTGATCCTGCCGCGGCCACGTGCACGACGGGAAGTCGCTGCTACTTCCGCAACACGTGCTGCAAGTTCAACTGCCAGTACGTGGGTACGCCGGGAGTGCCGTGCCAGGACGGCGACAACTGCAGCGGACCGGACGCGTGCAACCAGGTCGGCCAGTGCATCGGCGGCCCCGCAGCGGCAAACGATACTCCATGTGACGACGGCCTCTTCTGCACCGGAACCGAGTCGTGCCAGAACGGCGTCTGTACGTCGTCGAGCGGCGATCCGTGTCCGGGGACCGCGTGCAACCACTGCCAGGAAGATACCGACACGTGCGTGGACAGCGCCGGTTCCGCATGCAGCGACGGAAGCGTGTGCGTGACCGGCGGTACCTGCGACGGCGCCGGCGCATGCGTAGGCGGCACGTTCAATGCGGGGCCATGCGACGACGGCCTCTACTGCAACGGCGCCGACACCTGTCTTGCAGGCGCGTGCGCGGTGCACAGCGGCGATCCGTGCGCGGGCCCGGACGGCGATGCCAATTGCCTTGAAAGCTGCAACGAATCGACCGACCTCTGCAACGCTGCCGACCTGGACGGATCGGCATGCGACGACGGACTGTTCTGCAACGGCGCGGCGGACACGTGCACGTCGGGCATCTGCTCCGGCACGGGAACGCTCGCGTGCGACGACGGCAACAGCTGCACCACCGAATCGTGCAACGAGCTGCTCGACAGCTGTACGCCGCTCGGTACGTTTCCCGACGGCACCGGCTGCGACGACGGAGACGCGTGCACGCGCGGTGACATCTGCTCGGCCGGCGCCTGCATCGGAACCGACACGGCACTGGCCGATCTGTGCCCGTGGACGGTCGTGATCGCCGAGCAGGAACGCAAGGATCTCATCCGTTCGTACTTCAAGACCAACGTGACCGGCGACGTGTGCGGCGGAACCATCAAGTTCTACAGCGAGACGCACGTGACGGGCGACGTGGTTGCCGACGAAGCCCAAGGAACGAGGCAGGTTCAGCTCGCGTCGGACGTCCTCATCGACGACGACATCGTCTCGGCCGGCGCCGGTGCTGCGGCCAATCCGACGATCGGCTACCTGCCGTATCTCGACCCGCCGCAGCAGACGCTGGCGCCGCTGTCACTCACCGCAAAACAGGGCGGATCCGGTTCGTACGACTTGACGGGGAATCATCCGCTCGTCGTCGAGTGCCAGGCCGCGCGCACCGCGTACCCGTTCTACGCGGGCGATCTCGACGGGCTCGCCTCGACGCAGACCCATGGCCGCATCGACATGGGCCCGCTCGACACACTCTCCGTCACCGCAGCTCAGCCGGGAAGCCTCAACGTCATCGACGTCGACGGCTCGATCAAGGTCGGATCCGGCGGCGTGCTCACGCTCGACGGCGGCGGCAGCGCCGACACAGTGGTCGTGCTCCGCGTGAGCGGCCGACTCAAGCTCTACGTATCGTCCGCGCTCGAGCTCGGCGGCGGCCTGACCCCGCAGCACACGCTGATCTACGTGAAGGGCAAGAAGTGCCTGCTCAACACCCAGTCGATCGGAGCCGGCACTCTGTTCGCATCCGCAGGCCGCGTGATCGCAAAGCAAGGCGCCGCATGGGTCGGCGCTGTCTACGGCGCCGGAACACTTCTTTCCACCGGTCAGGAATCCTCGTTTTATTACGCTCCGTTCCAGGGATTCTGAACGGAACATTCACGTGGTGACGTTCGGCTCGCGCGATGCGCCGGGCGTAACAGAGACGTCCGGCCGTGCACGCCGTCTACGAGCGACGAGAGCTCACGGGATACGAGCCGGGCGTCGAGAAGGGCCCAGATGCGAGGCGGAGCCCGCGAGAGCGAGCGAGGCGTACTTCCCGTACGTTGAGCGAGCGAAGCGGCGACAACGAAGCAGATGGGCCCTTATCGACGTCCGGCCCACCGCTCGAGCCGGACGTCACGCCGTCGTTACCTTAAAAGCCCTTGAACGCCTTGTGCTTGAAGTCGACGTGGCGTCGGACGCGCACTTCTTTGGTGCCGCCCAGTGCGGTGCCTTCCCAGGTCGTGCCGAAGCCGAAGAAGAACTTCCTCGCCACCGGGCAGAACCATGTGCCGCTGCCGGTTACGCGTGCGGCGACCTTGCAACGGTTTCCGCGACCGTAGAACAGCACGTTCTCAGGCAGCAGGCCGTCGAGCACAATGTGGCTGGCGTAGCCGATCCTGAGATCGCCGAGTGAGCGGATGACCAGCACGTCGTCGGCATCGCCGTGGAGCGTTACCGTGGCCTGGCCGCCGATCTTGAAGGACGTGTATTCGAGCACCGTCAGGCCGCTGGCATCGAGCTGAAGTGCGCCGGCGTGCTTCAGCTTGAGCTTTCCGAGTGACGTCGTCGCCGGCAGCGCGTCGAGAAGCGTTGCGGCGTCGCCGAGGATGTCCTGGTCGTCCTTGCAGACATCGACCAGGTCGTGCGTTCCGGTCGTGTCGACGAACGTGCCCGTCGGCAGCAGCAGGTCGGTGAGACGCTCGACGAGCATGCCGCTCCCGATCGTTCCGAATCCGGTCCCGGGAACTGTCTGGTACGCCCCTGCTTTTACCGTGGACTGGCCGGTGACGATGTCTCCGGCGGCATCACCATTGGTCCCGAACTTGATGCCGACGCCTTTGTGTCCCTCGCCCATGCCGGAGGTCGCGACGAGATCGCCGGTCGCCAGTCCCCGCGTGCGGAAACTGTAGAAGCCGCAGACGCTGCCGTCGAGCAGCGAGGAAGCATCGTAGCGGGCGCCGGTTGTCGTCACGGTGCCGGATACCTGGCTCGGTCCGACTCCGGCGAGCACGATCCATCGGCACGACGGCGACAGCGTAATGTCTTCGCCTTCGCACACGCCGTCCTCGCAGACGCCGGATCCGGAGATGATGCAGTCCTTGTCGCAAGGGTTGCCGTCGGTATCGAGGCAGTTACGGTTTTCCTCGCTGCAGACGTTCTGGCACTGCGGGCCGTCGGCGCACGGATCGCCGTCGTGCGTGCAGGTGCCGTCCGCGCAGTTGTCGTCGCCGTCGCAGAACAGGCCGTCGTCACATGGCAGGGTATTCGGAGTGTGTGCGCAGACGCCGCTGCCGTCGCAGTGATCGTCGGTGCAGATGTTGTCGTCGGACGTGCACGCGACGCTGACGTCTTCGTTGCACGTATTGGCTGCTTCGTTGCAATTGTCGGCGCACTCGTCGCCCTCGGCGCACGGGTTGCCGTCGTGCGTGCAGGTTCCCTCGACACAGACGTCATCTCCCGTGCAGAACAGGCCATCGTCGCACGGATCCTCGTTGTCGGTGTGGAGGCACTGGCCGGCTGCGTCGCAGACGTCGTCGGTGCAGACGTTGTCGTCGCTCGTGCACGGTGCATCGGCAGGTTTGTAGCCGTCTCCCGGGCAGGGACCGCCCTCGCCGTCGCACGTCTCTGCGACGTCGCACTCGCCGGCAGCCGGCCGGCAGATCGCCGTCGAGGGCGACAGCAGGTCGAGCGGGCACGAGGCGTCCGAACCGTTGCAGGTTTCCGCGGCATCGCAGATCCCGGTCGAGCCTCGACAGACGGTCGACGTGCTTTCCAGCGTGTCCGCCGGACACGCGGCGCCTGCGCCGCTGCATCTTTCGATGATGTCGCAGACTCCGCCCGACGCGCGGCACGTGGCGGCCGACGAAACGAACGCGTCGTCGGGACAGCCGGTACCCGTACCGTCGCAGCGCTCGTCGATGTCGCAGACGCCGGCCGCGATTCGGCAGATGGTGGCCGTGCCGGCCACCGCGTCGGAAGGGCAAGCGCCGCTGCTTCCCGTGCAGCGTTCGGCGAGATCGCAGACGCCGGTCGTGTCGCGGCAGATGGTCACCGACGAGACGAACGCCTGCGTCGGACAGTCGGCGGACGTGCCGGTGCAGTTTTCGGCGACATCACACACACCGCTGGAGCCGCGGCAGGTCGTCGTGCTCAGACGGAATGCGTTGGACGGACAGGCGGCGGACGTGCCGGTGCAACGCTCGGCCGTATCGCAGATGCCCGCCGACGTGCGGCACGCGTTTGCCGTCGACAGGAATGCATCCGTTGGACACGACGCCGTGGACCCGGTGCAGACTTCGCGCACGTCGCAGACCCCGGCGCTCGCGCGGCATGTCGTACCGGCTGCTACGAAGCAGTTGTCGAGGTCCTCGTTGCAGGCATTGCCGCAGACGCCGCCTCCAGCGCACGGATTGCCGGCGTGCGTGCAGACCCCGCCCGAACACGTGTCGGGCCCGTTGCAGAACACGCCGTCGCCGCACGGCACCGTGTTGTTGTCATGGCTGCAGCCGAACAGGTCGCCGAGACCGGATTGCAGGCTGTTGCAGACTTCCGTGGTGCAGAGGTTCCCGTCGTCGTCGCAGTCCGCGGCCGAACGGCAATGTGGTACGGCGAGGTCGGTTTCGATCTGCGCGCACTGGCATTTCGAGCCGGTGCCGGGAACCGCCTGGCTCGAGTTGTTGCAGGTCGTGTTCGCGTTCTGGTCGTAGCTCGCGCAGATCGCGAGATCATAGAAGCCGTCGTGATTGGAATCCCGGCAGGTCGCGACGATACCGGTCATGCCGACCGCGATCGTCGTCTTCGGGTAGTCTCCGCAGTTGTCCCCGTCGAGGTCGGGAAGCGTGCAGATGCCTCCGCCGGTGCAGTCGGCGTTGGTGTTGCATGTCGTCGCATTGTTCGAACATTCGCGACGGTCGGGGTCGATGATGCCGACGGTGCAATTGCCGGTCAGGGCCTGCGCGCTGTCGAACCCGACGTAGAAACCAAGATCGTAGCGCGCCGTTGTGCCGGCAGCGACGTTGACCTCGCCGTCGAAGGTCATGGTATCGCCGAGCCCCGTGCACGACTCGTTGAGCGACGTCAGGTGGAACGACGCCACACCGAGATCGTTTGCGACGCAGTTCAAACTCGGGTTGCCGGACGCCGTCGCCATGCATGGGCTGAACGCGGCGTGCGAGACGGCCGGCAGGCCGCACAGCACAGAGGCAATCCACACGGCTCCGCCGAGCGCGCGCGCGCAATGTCTTCTGATCGAATTCATGAGCTCCCCTCCGCTCGTTCAGCGTCCCCCGACGAGCGTCTTGTTCCCCGGCCTGACCTGACCCCTGAGGCGCAGGCGACAAAGATTCCGTCCCCGGTTTTCCCTGCCAGTCCTGCTACTTGCGACACTCTACCCGCACTCGCAAGGGAAATCCGCACTCGCTCCGCGCGTCTGCTGCCGCCGCTCATAAAAAAACGCCGCAGACGGCGAACCGTCTGCGGCGTTTTTGTCTACGTCTTTCGACTCGGGCTCAGAGACCGGAGAACGGCGCGTACGACAGCTGTGCGCGCCGGCGGATACGGACGTCCTTGACGCCTCCCAGCCACGTACCGGTCCACTCCGCTCCGGTACCGATCTGGAACTTGCGGGCGGCCGGACAGAACCATGTGCCTGCTCCGATCACCTGGCGGCCCGTCTTGCAGCGGCGACCCTTTCCGTAGAACAGCACGTTCTCCGGAACGATGCCGCCGCTCAGCGAGATGTTGGCGCCCTTGCCGATCTTGATGTCGCCGGCCGAGCGGATGATCAGCACGTCCATCGGACCACCGACCAGACGGATCTGCGCACGGCCGCTGATCTTGACTGACGTGTAGCTGAACACGCCCGTTCCCATCCCGGTGGCATCGATCGTCGCAAGGCCGCCCGGTTTCACCCGGTACTTGGTCCCGCTGACATCGGCCGGAAGGGCGTCGATCAGAGGTACCGCGTTCGCGAGCTTGTCCTGGTCGTCGTCACAGACGTCCACGAGCGGGTGCTCGCTGGTCGTGTCGATGTAGGTTCCGGTGCCCTGCAGATCGGCGTCGAGCTTCTCGACGATCTGGCCGAACAGGATCTGCTTGAGCTCCGTGCCCGGGATGTTGCCGACCTGGCCGACGCGCACGCCGGCGCCGCCGGTGGCAATGTCGCCGAGGACATCGGCTCCGACGCTGAACTTGATGGCGAAGCCCTTGACGCCCTGGCCGACGCCCGCGGTAACGACGTAGTGCCCACTGACCACGCCGCGTGAACGCTTGCTGAAGAAGCCGCACACGCTGCCGTCCGCCAGCGATCCGGCGTCGTTGCGAATGCCGGTGGTCTTGACGGTGTTGCCCTCGGAAACCGGACCGACGCCGCCGATCACGATCCAGCGGCAGGTCGGCGACAGCAGCGACTCGACGCCCTCGCACTGGCCGTCCGTGCAGGTGCCCTCGGTGCAGGCGTCGCTGCAGTCCAGCCCGTCGGTATCGTTGCAGTCGTTCGCCAGCTCGTCGCAGACGCTCGAGCAGATCGGATTGCCCGTGCACGGGTCGCCCAGGTGACTGCTGCAGGTCCCGGCCGCACAGATGTCCGGGCCGTTGCAGAACGTTCCGTCGTCGCACGGCGCGGTGTTGGCGGTATGCGCGCAGGTGCCGGTACCGGAGCAGTGGTCATCGGTGCAGTCGTTGACGTCGTCGGTGCACGGCGTGTTGCTGTCGGAGAAACACGTGTCCGCGTCTTCGTCGCACGTATCGGCGCACTCGCCGCCGGCCAGGCATGGGTCGCCGGCATGCGTGCAGGTGCCGCTCGCGCAGACGTCGGTTCCGTTGCAGAACGTTGCGTCGTCGCACGGAGCGGTGTTGTTCGTGTGGCCGCACGTCCCGCTGCCGTCGCAGAGGTCGTCGGTGCAGACGTTCGAGTCGCTCGCACAAGGAGTCGACGAGCTGGCGAATGCATCCGCGGGGCACGTGGCCGCGCCGCTGCAGACTTCGGCAACGTCGCAGACGCTGCCGGCGGCGCGACAGGTCGTCGCGCTCGACGCGAAGCCGTCGGCCGGACACGAAGCGGACGCACCGCTGCAGGTCTCGGCCACGTCACAGATTCCTGCCGATCCGCGGCAGGTATTTCCGGACGTGAACGAATCGGCCGGGCAGCTCGCCGACGCGCCGGTGCAGTTCTCCGCGACGTCGCAGACGCCCGCCACAGAGCGGCAGACCGTCGCTCCGCTCGCGAAGCAGTTGTCGGGGCCTTCGTTGCATGTGCTGCCGCAGATTCCGCCGCCGATGCATGGGTCGCCGGCGTGGCTGCTGCACGTTCCGCCTGCGCAGGTGTCCGGCCCGTTGCAGAACAGGCCGTCGCTGCACGGCGCGGTATTGTTGTTGTGCACGCAGGTTCCGGCGCCGTTGCACTCGTCGTCGGTGCAGACGTTGCCGTCGGTCGTGCATGCCGACCCGAGGTCGTCGTTACAGGTATCGGCCGCCTCGTTGCACGAGTCCTGGCAGACGCTGCCGCCGGTGCACGGGTCGCCCGAATGCTGGCTGCAGGTACCGCCGCCGCAGATGTCGGTGCCGTTGCAGAACAGGCCATCGTCGCAGACGTTGCCGTCGCCGCCGTCGCACGCGTTGGTGGCCTCGTTGCAGGCGCCCGCGCAAGTGCCGATGCCGCCGGCGCATGGGTCACCGGGATGGACGGTGCACGATCCGGCCAGGCACGTGTCGGGGCCGTTGCAGAACGTTCCGTCGTCGCACGGACCGGTGTTGTTCGTATGCGCGCAGGTTCCGGTGCCGTTGCAGAAGTCGTCGGTGCAGACGTTGCCGTCGGTCGAGCACGGAGTCGAATTGCTCGCCTTGCCATCCGCGGGACACGTGGCCGAGCCGCTGCAGACTTCGGCGGCATCGCACTCGTCCGTTGCCGCGCGGCACGTGATCGCACCCGCGAATCCGTCGGCCGGGCACGAGGCCGACGCGCCGCTGCAGGTCTCGGCCACGTCACAGACGCCGTTCGCTGCGCGGCAGGTATTGCCGGACGAGAACGAATCGGCCGGACAGGTCGTAGAGGCTCCGGTGCAGTTTTCCGCGACGTCGCAGACGCCCGCGGAAGAGCGGCAGACGGTCGCTGCGCTCGCGAAGCAGTCGTCGGTCGACTCGTTGCATGTGCTGCCGCAGATTCCGCCGCCGGTGCACGGGTCGCCCGCGTGCGACGAGCATGTTCCGCCGCTGCAGGTATCCGCGCCGTTGCAGAACTGCCCGTCGTCGCACGAAGCGGCATTGCTCGGATGAGCGCACGTTCCGCTGCCGTTGCAGAGGTCGTTGGTGCAGACGTTTCCGTCGCTGGTGCACGGCGTCGAGCCGCTCGCGAAGGAATCGGCGGGACACGTGGCCGCACCGCTGCAGACTTCGGCGGTGTCGCATTCGCCGGTGGAGGCGCGGCA
>Ga0134124_10000058_pt1 | contig 113396 bp, 97 predicted proteins | sample KB304_FD_96880 | JGI IMG/M metagenome (GOLD analysis project Ga0134124, IMG submission 96880) | Terrestrial soil microbial communities without Nitrogen fertilizer from Kellogg Biological Station, Michigan, USA - KB3-0-4 | ecosystem: Environmental > Terrestrial > Soil > Unclassified ...
ACCAGGACGCATCGCCGCCGACGATCAATTCGACCAGCTACATGTTCCACGGCGTGTGCACGCCGATGTTCGAGCGCACCGACACCTGGTGCGCCGGCGGCGGCCAGAACGACCCGAACTTCTGCGACTCCAATCCCGACAACGTTCGCGCCGTCGTGCAGCGAACCGTGCACGGCAACGTGTTCGCGCGTGCGACCGTCGACGGCGCACCGGTTGCGCTCACGCAGCAGCGCGCGAGCTTCTTCAAGGAAGGCCAGAACGCGCTCGCGTTCGAGAAGATCAACAAGAATACCGCGTCGCCGACCAAGTTCCTCAAGTCGATCAGCAAGGCGCCGGGCAGCTTCAACTGGCTCTACGTGAACAAGAGCGATCTCTTCTACTACCACTCCGGACTGCTCCCGATCCGCGCGGCCGGCGTCGACTACAACCTGCCGAGCTGGGGAACCGGCGAGTGGGAATGGGCGGCCGGCGAGTTCGTACCGACCGAAGCGCATCCGCAGGAGCTCAATCCTCCCAAGGGCTACGCCACGTCGTGGAACAACAAGCCGGCGCACGACTGGCATGCGGCCGACAACAACTACGGCTACACATCCACCTATCGCGTCGCAATGCTCGACAAGGCGATCGAGGAAGCTCTCGTCAGCGCACCGCTCGACGCCGGCGACGTGGTCGAGGTGATGGCCACGGCCGGATACACCGACCTTCGCGGCCAGGAGATCCTGCCGCTCGCGCTCGACATGATCGGCACCGAGCCGGGCCTCGAGACCGTGCTCGACGTGCTCAACGACTGGGTCACCGCCGGCACGCAGCGGCGCGACCGCAATCACGACGGCGAGTACGACAACGCCAGTGCCGTCGCGATCATGGATGCGTGGTTCGAGCCGATGATCGACGCGACGCTCGGCCCGCAGCTGTCCCCGTACTACGGCGACATTCCGATGGGGTTCGACAACAAGCCGTCGGAGATCGGCTCGGCATACCAGTCGGGCTACTACGGCCTGCTCAAGAAGACGTTCAAGATGGCGCTCGGCGAGCCGGTGACGACTCCGTACAGCGTGCTCAAATGTGCGGACGGTACCGAGGCCGGATGCCGTGCGGCGCTGGTCGCGAGCCTTCAGGATGCGGTCGCCGCGCTGACGGCGCAGTTCTCGTCTTCGGATCCCGCCGACTGGACGGTCGACCCGACGGCCGAAGACATCGAGTTCCGTCCGTTCGGCCTCGCCGAGGTCGATCCGATGCCGTGGGTGAACCGTCCGACGTTCCAGCAGGTCGTGCAGGTCCGCTAGAAGCCTGCCCGCTTACGATCGCCGCGCAGCCGCCACAGTCGGCTGCGCGGCGCATCGCTCAGCGCCGCAGCGATTCCAGCCGCGCCATCGTGGCTTCGAGATCGCCGAGCCCGCTCTCGTGTCCTTCGCCTTTCAGCACCGTCAGCGGATCGCGAAGATCGTCGACATAACCGAGCGCGTAACTGCCGCGCTGGTAGCCCATCACGCGCAGCAGCTCGTCCGGCAGCGTGCGCGCAATGTCCTGCGGCACGGCGAGATACTGGTTCTCTTCCTGGCGCAGCCAGCTCAGCGCGTACGTGATGTTGACGCCGTAGCGCACGGCATCCGAGCGATTCGCTCCGCCGCCGTGATACGTCGAGCCGGTGTAGAACAGCACCGACCCCACCGGCATTTCGGTAGCTTCGGTCTGCTCGGGCGTGAACTCGAGCCGGTCCTCGAACTTGTTGCTGCCGGGAATCACGCGCGTGCCGCCGTTGGCCTCGGTGAAATCGCTCATCGCCCACATCGTGTTGCACTGGACTTCGAAACCCGGCGGGAACGGGAAGAAATCGAATCCCCACTGGTCGCGATGGATCACCTGGCCTGCTTCGCCGGGACCGATCGCGATGACCTGCGTCAGGTGAAGCTGCCAGCTCGTCGCGTGCGAGAGCACGCCCGAGACGACGTCCGTGACCTTCGGATGCATGACGAGATCGCGGCACGCGGCCGAGCGCCCGATGAGGCCGCCGGTGCGCCGCGTATGAAATCCGGAAAACGAATCCGGACCGATATCGGTCGCTTCGAGCCACGGCGAAAGCTCTTCGCGTGCGGCAGCCATGTCGCGCTCGGAGACGAGGCGTTCGACGATCGCGCAGCCGAATTCGGCGATGGCGTCGCGGATCGCGGAGGCGTCGGCCGTTGCCTGGAATCTCGGTATCGTCATGGAACGGCCCTCCTCGGGTGCGGGCAGATTGCTCCGCCACCGCCGGGCACTTCATCGGCCGCGCCCGCGGCCTATGCAACCGGCCGCGGGCGCGGCCTATCGCAACCGGCCGCGGTCCGTCGGGCAACGGCATCCCCTTGCCAGACGCCGCGGTCACAGACATGACTGGCGGGGATGGGCCTGTACTCGCGCTACGTGCTGCCGCGGCTTCTGGATTTCGCGATGCGCGACAAACCGATCATGCGCCAGCGCGCGAAGGTGGTCCCGCTCGCCCACGGGCGCGTGCTCGAAGTCGGCATCGGCTCGGGCCTGAACCTTTCGTTCTACGACAAGAGCAAGGTCGACAAGGTGCTCGGGCTCGATCCGTCGCCCGAGCTCAACGTGTGGGCGCGCCAGCGCGCGGCCGAAGCGGGGATCGACGTCGACTGGCTCGCGCTTTCGAGCGAACGCATTCCGCTTCCCGACGACAGCGTCGACAGCATCGTGATCACGTACACGATGTGCACGATTCCCGACGTGCATTCGGCGCTTCTCGAGATGCGTCGCGTGCTGCGGCCCGGGGCGAGCATGTATTTCAGCGAGCACGGCGTCGCTCCCGATGCATCGGTTCGCAAGTGGCAGAACCGGCTCAATCCGCTGTGGGGCAAGCTCGCGGGCGGCTGCAACATCAATCGCAACGTGCCGAAGCTGCTCGAAGACGCCGGACTTCATCTCGACGAGATCGAGACGATGTATCTGCCCGGCCCGCGACCGCTGACTTTCAACTACTGGGGAAGCGCCTCGAAGGCGTAACCCGCTCCGGAGGACGACAACATCATGGGCATCGCTGTTGGTGACAAGGCTCCCGACTTCAAGCTGCGCGACCAGAACGGCAAGGACGTCTCGCTTGCCGATTTTCGCGGGAAGAAAGCCGTGGTGCTCTATTTCTATCCGAAGGATGAGACGCCGGGCTGCACCAAGGAAGCGTGCAGCTTCCGCGATTCGTACGAGGATTTCGTCAAGGCCGGCGCCGAGGTGATCGGCGTCAGCGGCGATTCGGTCGACAAGCACCAGTCGTTCGCCACCCATCACCGGCTGCCGTTCACGCTGCTCGCGGACGAGGGCAACAGGCTGCGCAAGACGTACGGCGTGCCGGCCACGCTGTGGATTCTTCCGGGGCGCGTCACGTACGTGATCGACAAGCAGGGGACGGTGCGCCACGTGTTCGATTCGCAGCTGCAGGCGACGAAACACATCGACGAGGCGCTCGGGGTCATCAAGTCGCTGCCGAACTGACCGATCGGCCGGGCTCGCTTGCGCACGGAGACGCCGGCCGCACCAGCCCGCGAAAACACACAGGTATTTTAAATGTACCTGTCCCCTTTTTCAGTCGGGGAGGCCGAGGATGCGTTTGGCGACGACGCCGAGCTGGATCTCGCTGGTTCCGCCTTCGATCGAGTTGCCGCGCGAGCGCAGCCAGTCGCGCGTAGCCTCGAGCTCGTCGTCGTCGAAGCCTTCGCCTTCCCAGCCGAGAGCCTGCGGGCCGGCGATCGACGTCAGCAGATGATTTCGCCGCATGTTGAACTCGGACGCATACCACTTGAGCAGCGAGCTTTCGGCGCCCGGTTTCTCTCCGGGAGCGCGCTGTCCGGCCAACCTTCGAATGGTGAGCTCGAAGCAGCGCCGGTCCATCTCGCTCTGCGCGATCTCGCTGCGGACCTGGGGCGAACGGATGCGGCCGTCTTCGGTTCCGATGTAACGACGTGCGGCGACGACCAGCGGGCTTTCCTCGGACGTGCCGGCCGTGCTGAAGACCTCTCCGTGCGTCGAACGCTCGAACTCGAGCACGGCCTTGCCGACCGTCCATCCGTTGTTGATGCCGCCGACGACGTTGCGCACGGGGATTCGCACCCCGTCGAAGAACGTCTCGCAGAACGGTGATTTGCCGCTGATCAGCTGCGTCGGGCGGATGCTGACGCCCGGCGATGCGAGATCGAGCAGCAGGAACGTGATTCCGGATTGCTTCTTTGCGGCGGGGTCGGTGCGCGCGAGCAGGAACATCCAGTCCGACTCGTCGGCATGCGACGTCCAGCACTTCTGGCCTTCGACGATGAACTCGTCGCCGTCGCGAACCGCCGACGTGCGCAGGCCGGCAAGGTCCGAGCCGGCGCCGGGCTCGCTGTAACCCTGGCACCAGCGGACGCGTCCCGACGTGATCGCCGGAAGATGCTCGCGCTTCTGCTCGTCGGTTCCGAACGCGAGCAGCGCCGGTCCGATCATTGTAAGCCCGAAGCCGACGAGCGGCGGAGGAATGCCCGCGCGTGCCATCTCTTCGCGCAGGATGCGCGCACGGTCTTCGTCGAGATCGCCGCCGCCGAATTCGGACGGCCATCTCGGCGCGGTCCAGCCGCGCGCGGCCATGCGCTCGAGCCAGAGCTTTTCGTCCGGCTCCCAGTCGTAGCGGCTGCCGCCCCAGCAGCCGTCGAACGGCGTCGTCTCGCGGCCGACGAGGGACCGCGGACAGTTCTCGGCGAGCCAGCGGCGCGTGCCTTCGCGAAAGTCTTCGAGGTCGTTCATCAGCTTCTGTTCTGCATTCCGCGCTACTCGCGCAGGTCCGCGTGAAAAGACAGAGGAATTTTAAATGTACCTGTCCCCTTTTTCAGCTTTCGCGATCGACGCCGAGGCCGGCGCGCAGCGCGGCCACCGCATCGGAGAACGCGCGGCGCGCTTCGCGCACGACGCCGGACATCGAGATGAAACCGTGGATCAGGCTGTCGTAGTTGCGGTACTCGACGTCGACGCCGGCGTCGAGCAGCTTCTGCGCATAGGCCTTGCCTTCGTCGCGAAGCGGATCGTAACCGGCGGTCATCAGGAACGTCGACGGGAGACCCTGGAGCTTTTCCGCGCGAAGCGGTGACATGCGCGGGTCGATGCGCGAGCCGTCGCCGGCGTAGTGGCCTGCGAACCATCGCATCGAGCCGCGCGTCAGGTAGAAGCCGTCGGCGAACAGCTCGTACGACTCGGCTTCTTCGCCGAGATCGGTGACGGGATAGATCAGCAGCTGGAAGTCCGGGCAGCGCACGCCGCGTGCGAGCGTCTGCTGCGCGACCACTGCCGAAAGATTTCCGCCGGCACTGTCGCCGCCGACGGCGAGACGGTCCGGATCGCCTCCGAGCTCCGCAGCGTGCTCCGCGACCCAGGCAAACGCAGCCAGCGCGTCGTCGACGGCGGCGGGAAAGCGGTTCTCGGGTCCCATGCGGTAGTCGACCGAGACGACGATGCATTCGGCCTGGTCGGCGAACGCGCGCGCAACCGCATCGTGCGTGTCGAGCGAGCCGATCGTCCAGCCGCCGCCGTGATAGTAGACCAGGATCGGATGCGGCGATTTTCCCGAGCGCGGCACGTAGATGCGCAGCGGAAGCTCTCCGTCCGGCGTGGGAATTTTCCGATCCGTCACGCGGGCCATCTCGCCGGAGGTCGCGGCCAGCGTGCCCGCCGAATCTTCGAAGTACTTGCGCGCAGCGGCCGGCTCCATCGATTCGAGCCGCGGCAGCCCGGCCGCAGCCAGCAGTCTCAGCAGGAGCTGAAGCTGCGGATCGAGCGTCTGGCCATCGCGCACCTCGGGCCTGCCGGCCAGCAGCGTAACGACCGGATCGGGCAGTCCGACCAGGAAAACGACGACGGAGTTGAGCGCAGTTTCGACCAGGGAAGGCATCGGGCCGGATCTCTGTCGCGATCCGGCACCTTGCGCAACTGACGAGGCCGGCGCGACGCGGCTTGCCGCGCGCTTGCGCAAAAACCAAAGTTCGCGCGACCGGGCTCAGTGGCCGGCTTGCACAGATTGCGCAGCGTGACCGGTCAGAAGAACCAGCCGCGGCGCCGCGGCATCAGCTCCTGCTCGCAGCGCGAAAGCTGCAGGTCGTAGCGGGCTGCTCGCGTCGCCACGCGTTCGGCCGTGCCGAGAAGCCATTTCTTGTTGCGGTGCGTGCCGCGCCGGTATCCCACCGGTCCTTCGTGGTACGCAAGGTAGAGCCGGAACGCATCGTCTTTGGCGATGCCGCACATCTTCGACGTGCGCGCGTTGTACCAGCCGATGAAATCGACGGCGTCGGCGAACTCGTCGCGGTCGGCACCTCGCGCGCCGACCGCCTTGCGGTATTCGTCCCACGTCGATTCGAGCGCCTGCGCGTAGCCGTGCGCGTTCGACGGACGCGAACCCGGAATGAAGCCGAGGATCATGTGCCGTGGCGGCCGTGCATCACCGTCGAACGACGACTCCTGGCGGATGAACGCGAGCTGGATCGGGATCGAGATGCCCCAGCGCTTGCGCGCTTCGAGCGCGTCGCTGTACCAGTCTTTCTTCTCGCGGAAGATCGCGCACGCATCGTCGATGCGGTGCGGTGGTTTGGTGGCGGAGCAGCCGGCGACGAGAATCGGGATAAGCGCCGTAAGCAGCGCGAGCCGGGGACCGGAGCACGCCGCTGCGCGAACGGAAACGAGCCGGCTCGGCACCCTCCTCCACCTCCTCCGCTGCATCCACCGCATACCGCTCCACCTCATCCACCGCGTACCGCGGCACCTCATGCACCGCGTGCCGCTCCACCGGTTGCACCGCGTACCGCGGCACCTCATCCACCGCAGAGCTTAGCGTCCCGATGCCCGGCGTTCCACTCATTCGCGGCGTACCGGCGAAACCTTCCGGGCGATCGCCGGGAATCGGCGACAAACGGTCGCGATCCGCTTCAGGATTTGCGCGCGCGCATCGTCGCGGCGATCGCGTCCGCCGAGAGTCCCGCTTCGCGAAGGACTTCCTCGGTGTGCGCGCCGACGGGCGGTACCGGTCCGAGCCGCGCCGGCGGAAATCGCTCGCCACCGTCGCGAAAACCGACCGGCGAAGCGATCGCACGGAAATCGTTCGCGTCCGCGCCGGTTCCGGCAACGTCGCAGACCGCGCCGTTGGCAAGAGCCTGCGCATCGCAGACGGCTTCGGCCGGCGACTGCACCGGAACCCACCAGACGCCTTCGCGATCGAAGCTGTCTGCCCAGACGTCGCGCGCACGTTCGCGAAAGATGCCGTCGAGCGTGCGGATGAGCTCCCTGCGATTGATGCGGCGCGCCTTCGGCGACGAGAAGCGTTCGTCGGAGGGCAGCTCCGGCCGCTCGATCGCCTTGCACAGGATCGGAAAATGGCGGTCGCCCTCGAGGCCGATCAACCAGAACCACGCGCCGCAGCCGGCCTGGTAGCAGTTGACCATCGGGTTGTCGCTCTCGGTTCGCGGAAGCGTTCCGCGCAGCTTGTCGTAGACGAGCTGGATGCCGAGATCCCAGCCGATGCAGTACATCCCGGTTCGCATCAGTGACGTCTCGACGAGACGCCCGCGTCCGGTTTTCGCGCGCTCGAGCAGCGCACCGAGAATTCCGGCAACGGTCGCGATGCCGGTGACGTGATCGCCGAAGCCCCCGCGCAGCGCGAGCGGCGGCTCGCCGCCGACGCGGAACAGGTCGGCCACGCCGGTGCGCGCCCAGAATGCACCGACGTCGTAGCCGGCGCGGTCCTTCTCGCTGCCTTCGAGGCCGTAACCGGTCACGCTCGCGTAGACGAGGCGGGGATAGCGCGACAGCAGCGACTCGTGATCGAGCCCGAGACGCGCGAGCGCGCCGGGGCGCATGTTCGAGACGAACACGTCGGCAGTTTCGAGAATGGCGCCGAGGGCGGCCTTGCCCGCATCGGTCTGGAGGTCGAGAACCACGCTGCGCTTGCCGCGGTTGTCGAGGTCAAACGGAGGATTGTGGGCGGCGTCCGATCCGATGGCCGACTGGAAGAACCCTCGCATCGGGTCTCCGGCCGGAGGCTCGACCTTGATCACGTCCGCCCCCCAGTCCGCCAGGATTCCACCGGCCGCCGGACCGGCCACCCAGACCCCGAGCTCTACTACCCGCACGCCATCGAGCATGAATTTCCCTTCTTCTTCCGTCGCCCGTGCGGCAGACGGCACGGATTTGCGACAGTCGCTATGCCGGCACTTGCGCCGGACCCGCCGCATTCCATAAACCGTGCTGACGATGCCGAGTCGAACCGATGCGTTTTCGAGCGCGACCTATCCTCGACTGCGGGGGTATGGTAAGGATTCCGCGTTCGGAGGCTCGGGCTCCCGCGGAGCCCGGTACGCCTTGCTTTCGCGCGCGAAGTTTCGCTTCGCGATGCCTGTCAAAACCGGTTCCGAAAGCGAAGGAGACGCCCTTTGAACGTCGACCGCCAGCCGATCGTGATCCTCATCGCCGACGACGATGAAGAAGATCAGATGCTCACCCGTGAAACTTTCGAAGACCGGCGCCTGGCCAACGAGCTGCGCTTCGTCAAGAACGGCCAGGAAGTCATGGACTACCTGCGCCGTCAGGGTCGCTTCGCCGAGCCGTGGACGTCACCGCGGCCGGGCCTGATCCTTCTCGACCTCAACATGCCGCGCAAGGACGGGCGCGAGGTGCTTGCCGAGATCAAGGCGGATCCGTCGTTCCGCGACATCCCGATCTTCGTGCTGACGACGTCGCGGGCCGAGGAGGACGTGCACCAGACCTACGAGCTCGGCGGAAGCTCGTTCATCAGCAAGCCCGTCACGTTCGACGCGTTCATGGAGCTCGTCACCACCGTGACCGGATATCGCGTCGAGATCATCACCGGCGCGTAATGGCCCGCGTCCTCATCCCGCTGCCTCGCCGCGACTTCGATCCGACCGAAGCGGCCGTGAGCTGGAAAGTTCTTTGCAGGCTCGGCCACGAGGTGTCGTTTGCGACGCCCGATGGTCGTGCGGCCGTTGCCGACGACGTGATGGTTACCGGCGAAGGACTCGATCCGTGGGGACGAATCCCGCTGCTAAAGAAGCTGAGGCTCGTCGGCGCAGTTCTTCGCGCCGACTCCGAAGGCCGGGCTGCTTACGCCGCGATGACGGCCGACCCTGCGTATGCGGCGCCGCTTCGATGGGATTCGCTCGACGCGAACGCATTCGACGGGCTGATCCTGCCCGGCGGCCACCGCGCCCGCGGAATGCGCGAGTATCTCGAAAGCGACGTTCTCCAGCGACTCGTCGCCGCATTTTTCGCAGCTGGAAAACCGGTGGGTGCGATCTGCCACGGTGTCGTGCTTGCGGCGCGCAGCATCGATGCGCGCTCGGGAAGGTCCGTGCTGTTCGGCAGAAAGACGACGGCGCTGACGTGGGCGCTCGAAAATGCAGGCTGGAAGGTCGGCCGCATCGCCCGTTTCTGGGATCCGAACTACTACCGGACGTACATGGAGAATCCCGGCGAAGCGCCCGGATACCGGAGCGTCGAGGCCGAAGTCACGCGCGTGCTGTCGTCGCCGTCCGACTTCCTCGACGTCGCCCCGAACGACCCCGATGCGAAGCGGAAAACCGGCGGCACCAGCCGCGATCGTTTCGACGACGAACGGCCGGCGTTCGTCGTGCGCGACGGAAACTATGTTTCCGCGCGCTGGCCGGGCGACACGCATACGTTCGCGAAGACGTTTGCGGCGCTGCTCGGCTGACTGCTTTCCAGCTTCACGCTCAGGGCGGCGGCACCTACGGGAGGACGCAGTCCCCGTTGTTGTCGCAAGCCGTTACGGAACAGGTCCCGCACGTTCCATCGGGTAGTCCTGTCAACTCCAGGATGCACGCACCGCAGCTACCGTCGCACGCGGTCCTGCAGCAGACTTCGCTGACACAGTGGCTGCTGCTGCACTCGCTGTTTGCTGAGCAACCCTCGCCGATGTCGAGCAGTGTGACCGTCGTCGTCGTAACCGTCGTCGTCGTGGTCGTACTGACCGTCACGACTGCTGCCGGATGGGTGAGGTCGCACGACGCACCGTTCGCCAGCGTGCAGCTCGTGGTGGTGATGTCGAAGTCGGTTTCGCTGGCACTGCCCTGGAAGCGGCAGAACGCCAGCGCCGAGCCCGAAGGAATCCCGTTCGGGTTGGAGATGTGGATGGTCAGCTGACCGCCGTCCGAGTTCGAATCGAATTCGGGCTTTCCGCTGCCGATCGTCGTCGTGGTCGAAGACGTGCTGGCGGTCGTGTTGGTGGTGTGCGTCGTCGTCGTCGTGCTGGTCGTGGTCGTGGGCTCTTCGGTCGACGTGGAAGAGGAGCTGGCCGCAACGAGCCCACTGGAAGTCGCTACGGCAACCGTCGCCGCCGAAGACGATCCGGCAATCACGATGTTCGTGCCGGCCGCCGCATTGCTCGGATCGCAACCTCCGTCGGATTTCGTGAAGTTTCCCGACGAAGCGTTGACCTTGAAATCGATGCTCTTGATGCGACCCACGTTGCGGTCGAGCACGAACCCGACGGTCTCGGTTGCATCGCTCGGCCCGCACTGCGGAAGCAGCACGCCAATGCCCAGGATAGCCAGCGGAAGAGAAAGCCGCGCGGCGGCGGCCAGACGACTCACGAATGCGTTTCGATTCACTGCGATACCCCTTCCGTGCGTCGCGCCCGCCCGACGGACCCGGGCCACTACGGCGCGGCAGATTGCCTCATCCACCGAAGAACGCCACCGATCGCGACGCGAACGACACCAGTGCGTCCGGCCACAGCCCGATGCCGATCGTCCCCGCCAGCAGCAGCGCGATCAGCAGCATCGCGTCGGCGTCGAGCTCGACGGGGCGCTGTCGCCGACGGCCAGGGTCCGCGTCCTCTGCGCCGGTTCGCTCGAACAGCATGGCGCTGACGCGCACGCTGCAGACGAGGCCCAGCACGCTGTTGAGACCGCCGATCGCGGCAAGCAGCAGGTCGTTCGAACCGAACACCGCGGTGAACAGCCGCGCCTTGCCCGCAAATCCGGCCAGCGGTGGCACAGCCGCGAGCGACAGGAAGAATACGACGAGCGCGGCCGACAGCATCCGGCAGCTTCCTCCACGCCGCGCAAGACCGCGCAGCACGTCGATGTCCGGTCCGCCTGCGTGCCCGACCTGCTCGAGCACCGGCGCCAGGCACGCGAGCGCTCCCATCAGCATCAGCGCGTACACGACACCGTGCGTGAGCATGGCCTCGAGGCCGCGATCGCTCGCGGCCGCCAGTCCCATCATCAGGTAGCCGGACTGCGCAACCGACAGCCATGCGATCATGCGGCGCAGATTGTCGGCGCGAACGGCGGCCAGGTTGCCCATCGTCATCGTCACCATGGCCGCGACCGAGATCACGTGCGGCCAGCGGATTCCGGGAAGTGCGATCCAGTAGCCGCTTGCGAACGACGCGACCAGCGTGGCGCGCAGGAAGCGCGCGATCATCGCGAGCACGGCGATCGTGCCGGCCGTCTCGAGCCACGCCGATACCGCGAGCGGTGCATTCTCCGTCAGATCGGCCCGCCATGGCTGCCAAGCGACGACCGCGATCCGTGATGCGAACCCGGCCAGCACCAGAACCAGGCCCGTGTAGAGCACTGCCCTGCCGCCGGGCATGGCGAGCGCGAGCGGCAGCCTCGAGCCGAGGCCCGCGTATTCGAGCGTGCCGGTCAGCCCGTAGAGCAGCGCGAAGCCGAGCAGCGCCGTCGCGGATGCCGCCACGGCCTGCAGCAGGGCTGCGGCCGCTTCGGCGAGCGCGGCGCCGCGCTGCGTGCCGATCCACAGCGCCCACGCCATGCTCACCATTTCGAATCCCAGCCATGCCGTAACGACGTTGGCCGCGCTGACCATCGTGAACATTCCAAGCAGCGATGCGGCAAGCGCCGTTGCCGACCAGCGCGACGTTCCCGCCGGCTCCGCACGCGAGCGCGCGGCCAGCCATACCTCTGCCATCGCCATCATCGACAGCGTGAATTGGAAGAACGACCCGAACGGATCGACGACGAGCATTCGTGGAACCGCCCAGCCCGGCTGCGCGTCCATCGATGCGACCGACGCGACGGCGGTCGCCGCGAAGACGAGCAGCGCAACGTCCGCGCTGCGCGCGCGAAGCGAGACGACCTGCGCGCACACCACCAGCGCAAGAATGCCCGCGCACAGAACGAGGTCGGCGAGCAGCGGCTGCAGGGTTTGCGGAACGCCGGTGATCACCACGTGTCCGTCAGAAGAGCGATGGTGATTCCGACGAGGGCTCCGGCCAGGCCATTGGCGAATCGCCCGGCCGCCTTCGCATCGAGATCGAGGCTGCCGAGCCGGATGGCCACGAGCGGCGCAACCGACGACATCACGACCACGAGCGCTGCCAGAAGCCGTCCGTCGCCCGCACCGCCGACGAACCGCGCGACGGCGGCAATGGCCAGCACCGACGCGCCGCTCATCAATCCCACTCCGATCCATGCCGCGCGCGCGGTGCGCTGGAGCACGATCGCGAGCATCCCGATCGTGAACAGCAGCAGGCTGACAAAAACGTAGTGCGAGAGACTCACGTGCTGCGGGCCGGCCGCCGCGCTCATCGGATCGAGCGGCCAGCGCGCAATCAGGAGCGCGTGGGCTGCAAGGGCGAAGAATGCGAGCACGAGCGCGACACTGCCCAGGCTTCGCGCGCGCGGCGTTTCCGCGTCGTCCCGAAGCATGGGGACATTCGTCGACTCGACGGCGTTCGCGTCCGCACGCCGCTGCAGCGCAGCGGCAGCCAGGACGACAAAGGCCTGCAGCGCGGCGGCTGCGAACGCGCCGAGCGCCGCCAGCATCGCGGCGAGCGTGAGCCCGCATGCATAAACGGCATTCGCTCCGCGCCGAGTGTCCGCAACGAACGTCGCCGCCAGGGCCGCGCCCACGAGAGCGGCTGCAAGGATGGCGAACGCGACGTCGGCGGCGTTCATTCGGACGATTCCCGTTGCCGCCCGCCTTCGGCTGCACGAGCCATGCCTCGACGCAGCGGAAGCACATTCAGGTGGCCCGTCAGATGATTGCGGTCGACGTAAACGTCGGTATCGAAAACGGCTCGCACGTTCGCGTATGTGATCACGTCGTCCGGCGCGCCGTACGCGAAGATGCGTCCGTCGCGGATCATCGCGACGTCCTCGAAATAGAGCGCCGCGAGATTGAGATCATGCAGCACGGAGACGACGGTCAGTCCGGCCGCGCGGCTGCGCTCGAGCAACACGTCGTAGAGCTCGATCTGGTGCTTGATGTCGAGGAACGCACCGGGCTCGTCGAGCAGCAGCAGCTCCGGCTGCTGCGCGAGCGCGCGCGCAACCGCCGCACGCTGGCGCTCGCCGCTCGAAAGGCTGTCGAAGATCCGGTGGGAGAGATGCGCGACGTCGAGCGCCGTCATCGCGTCGCGCGCAATCGCCACGTCCTCGTCCGACTCGAGCCCGTAGCCTTCGACCCACGGCGCGCGCCCCATCAGCACGACTTCCTCGACCGTATACCCGAAGCCGACCGACGCGTGCGCTGCAACGACTGCGATGCGCCGGGCCATCTCGCGGCGCGGCGCCCGCGACGGATCGAGCCCGCAGATCTCGATGCGGCCCGACGCGGCCTTGATCTCTCCCGCCGCGAGCCGCAGCAGCGTGGTCTTGCCGGATCCGTTCGGTCCGACGATGGCAAGGCTTCGACTTGGCTCGACGGACAAGCGGATGTCCGAAAGGCACGGCGGCGCTCCGCCGCGCCTCTGCGCTTCGTGCGAGTAGCAGACAGCATCAAAGTGCAGCCTGCCGCGCGTCATCGGGGATCGCTCCCGGCCATCGGAACGCTGCGAACATTGGACGCAGCGTGGCTCATGCCAGGCCTCCGTGCTTCTCACGGCCGCGACGCAGCAGGTAGACGAAGAACGGCGCACCGGCGAGCGCCGTGATTGCGCCGACCGGCAGCTCGGCCGGCGCGGCGACCCATCGCGCAAGCGCATCGCATGCGACGAGAAACGCAGCGCCGCCGAAGAACGATGCGGGAAGCAGCAGGCGGTTGTCGCTTCCGAGCAGGCGGCGCAGCACGTGCGGAACGACGAGCCCCGCGAACGTGATGATGCCGCAAAGCGAGACGACCGCACCAACCAGCAGCGACGATGCCAGGAACACGCGCCGGCGCACCGAATCGGCGTCGGCGCCGAGCGAACGCGCGGCTTCGTCGCCGAGCGCCAGCAGGTCGAGCGAGCGGGCGTCGCGCAGCAGCGCAAACGTCGCTGCTGCGACCAGCGCAGCCGCGAGCGCGACCACCGGATACGGCTCGATCGCGATGCCGCCCATCATCCAGAACACGATCGAGTGGGAGCGTTTGAGATCGACGAGCGCGTGCACGAGCAGGATCAGCGCCGCCGCGAACGTATTGAACGTCACGCCGACAAGCACCTGCGTGTACGGGTCGAGCCGTCCGCGCACGTGCGCGAGCTGGAACACGAGCAGGCTCGATGCCGTTGCACCGGCGAACGCGATGACCGGCACGAGGCCGTTCGACATCGCTCCGGCCGGAAGAAACGCCAGCGCAAGCACCGCAGCGATTGCGGCTCCGCCGGAGACGCCGATGATCTCCGGGCTCGCGAGCGGATTGCGCAGGGTCGGCTGCAGCGCTGCGCCGGATACGGCCAGCGCTGCGCCGACGATCGCCGCGAGCAGCACGCGCGGAAGCCGCAGGTCGAAGAAAATCGTGCGCATGCCGGGATCGCCCGCGACGAGCGCGTGAAAGTCGACGGGCACGCTCCCGACCGTGAGCGCGATCGCGATTGCAACGGCCGCTCCGAGCGCCGTCGCCGCCACACCGCTCGCAAGCCTTGTCGGGGTCAGACGGCCGGGCATCCGGTCAGCGTCCTGCCGTGTCGCCGGATGCGTCGGGAACGGGTGCAGAGGTTCCAGGCATCGTCGCTGCGTCGCTTCGCAAAGCGGGATGCAACGCCGCGAACAGCGTGTCGGCCGCATCGGCCATCCGCGGGCCCGGGCGCAGCATCATCGAATCGCGCTCCGTTATGATGCGGCCGTTGGCCACCGCGGGAACGGACCCGAGCTCGAGCCATGATGCCGCGGGATTTTGTGCGGTGGCGTCTGTTTCCGCGGCTTCGCTGTTCTTCGCGGTTTCGCTGGTCCTTGCAGCTGCGGTCTCCTTCAGAGCTCCGCCCATCGCCGAGGTCAGATCGATCAGCACGTCGGGTCTGGCTGCGACCAGGAACTCCATTCCGACGCGCGGCCAGCGACCCCCGATTGCTGCCGCGACATTGACGCCGCCGGCAAGCTCGACAAGCTCGCCGAGGTAGCTCGCCGGACCCGCCAGCACGAGCGGCTCGCGGCCGATCACTACGGCAGCACGCAGGTGCGGAAGATCGCGCGCGCGGGCCTTCAGTGCCGCGAGACGCGCGTCGAGCTCGGCAACGAGGCGGTTGCCTTCGTCGATCGCGCCGACGTTGCGCGCAATGTCGAGCATGGCGCTGCGTGCTTCGGCAATTGCTCCTTCACTCTGCACCACCGCCACGCGTACGCCGGTGCGCTCGATGGCGCGCACGGCAGTTTCGTTTCCGGGGCTCGGAGAAGTCAGAACCAGATCGGGGTGGAGCGCGACGATGACTTCGGCGACCGGCTCGGTAAACGTTCCGACCTTCGGAAGCGCGGCTGCGTCCGGCGGATAATCGCAGTACGTCGAGACACCGACCACCCGGGCGCCGAGACCGAGCGCGAACAGCGTCTCGGTAATCGCGGGCGCGAGCGAGATGATCCGCTTCGGCGCGGCCCCCTCAGCGGCGCGGGCGCATGTCACGGCTGCAAGATTCCACGTGACGACTGCAGCAGAAGCGAGAGCGGCCGCGGTCACCGCACGCGTCGTAAAACCCCGAAAAGCCGGGAAAACTGCACGCTCGCGGCGCGGCGTCGTCGAAAAAATCGTTTCTGTCATCGAATGAAGCCCTGCTGCTCCCGTCTACGTTCCCGAAGCCGGACGAGTGGGAGTTTCCCCTCCTTTATCTTCCACCGACCGGCACTGAGAACGGCGTCCCCGCACGCCGTTCTTCGACCGGGAAAAAAGGCCGTTGGGAGGGTCCCTCCCCCTCACCCACGGTCTCCGGTTGCCAAGCCGGGCAGTTGTCTTCCCCCCAGCAACTGCCCGGCTTTTTTATTTGCGGACGCCGCCCGGCACGCATCGTCCGCCACAGCCCGTCTTGCTGCTCAACTTTCCGGTCGCGCCGGCCGCCCGACGTGGCTCTGCCTCGAATCGTCACGCAGGATTTTGCGCGGCGCGCAGACGGATTTCCGATTCGACCTGGTGAATCCGGTCCTGGCCCCACGTGCAGAAATCCGCATGGCCGGCGGGGCCGCGCAGGCGATAGCTCGGCACGCCCCACAGGCCCATCGCGAGCATCTCTTCGCGGTTCGTTTCGAGCTCGGCGCGCCAGCCGTCCTGGTCGGCGTGGCGCATGGCATCGGCCCACGGCAGGCCGGCTCCTTCGATCACGTGCCGGAGTCCTTCATCGGTGCCGGTCGCCACGCCTTCGGCGAACGCTGCGCGGCAGAACGAGTGGAGGTATTCGGCGGCGCGCCCTTTCGACGCAGCGTACGGATAGAGCGAGAACGCGCGCTCGACCGGACGTCCCACGGGATCGGCGATCCTTCCGAACGGAACGCCGATCGAATCGGCTTCGCGCTTGGAGTCGAGCGTGATGTACCAGCGTTTGGCCGCGGGAACGGCGAGCCCGCGCATGACCATCGGAAGCACCGGCCGGAGCTTCAGCTCGACGCCGGTCCTCGCCGCCAGCGCATACGTGCGCGGCATCGAGATGTAGCTGTACGGGCTGCGCAGCGAGACGAAATATTCAAGCGTCATCGCCGCGCCGCCGGCGCCGATGGTATCGCCCGTGACGTCGATGCGCGGTGCGAGCAGCAGCGCGTTCGCATCGCGCGCGGCGCCGAGGCCGACGAGCCGGTTCTCGAGATACCCGAGCCGGTCGACACCCCAGTACGATTCCCCGCCGTAACAGAACACCGCGCCCAGATAGTGCCCGAGACTGGTCCGAAGCTGCTCGCCGGCAGCGAGGACCGACCGGACGTCCACCGACGCTGCGCGAGGCTGATCGCGGACGAGCGCGTGGAGCGTCTCGTCGTCGTGATCCCACAGCGCTTCGCCGACCTTGGGGGCAAGCGCCGCGAACGCCCGCGGCGACGGCGCTGTCGCCAGCAGGCGCGTTGCAAGCATGACGAGAGCATCGGCCGGCTGCGCGCCCGGATCGCGAAACACGAGGCCGCGTTCCGCGGCGACGCGCGAGGCGTCCACGCGGGAATACTCGACGAGACGCTCGCGATCGGGAGCTGCCGCATCAGCCGGAGGACCGACCAGGTGCACGTCGAGCTCGACGTCGTACCGTTCGAGAAACGGCTCGAGGAGCTGTGCGGCAAGATGGCTGTACGGATCGTCGACCTGGTGAAAATAGTGGACGCGGTGCCGGCCGCCGCCAAGGTAACGGCGGAGCTCGACGGCACGGCGCCGCAGGTCGCGCGTGCGCGTGCTCGTGATCATCCCGGCGACGCGAGGCGCGATGGTCGACTTCAAAGACATGCTCGCTCCGGTTTACAGCGCCGTGCCTTCCACGTCGACCCGGCTGCGCGGTCAGTCGGTGACGATCGCATCGACTTCGATCTCGACCACATACTCCGGAGCGACGAGGCGCGACACTTCCACGGCCGTCGCTGCGGGATCGATGCCGGAGAACACTTCGCGGTGGGCGCGTGCGAACTCGTCGAAGCGCGACAGGTCGGTAAGGAAGCATCGGGTGCGGACGACGTCGCTCATGCCGGCGCCGAGCTCAGCGAGCGCCCGTTCGATCTTCGCCAGGGCGTAGAGCGTCTGGGCATGGACGTCGCCCGGCGCGACTGCGTTGCCGTGCTCGTCGGCGGCGACGGTACCGGAGACCGCGATGAAGCTTCCGACGCGCTTTGCGCGGCAGTATGCAACCAGCGGCTCCCACCGGGTTCCGGAATAGACGCTGCGGCGTTCGGTCATGGCCGCGGCAGACTAGCGGGTTCCGAATCCGGTGCGACCGGTTCGGGCGCGACGTCCGCTTGGCCGCCCGTCCGCCCACCGCTATGCACCGCCAGCCGACCTGCGCAGCGCCGTCCCGGCGCGCGCATCCGTCGCAGAGGACGTCATGGAACAGAAGGCTCGTCTTTCGAAGCTCAGCCGCTCGGTCGCGGGAAAAATTGCGCTGGTTACCGGCGCTGCATCCGGCATGGGGCGGGCCACCGCGCACCTGTTTGCCGACGAAGGCGCGCATGTGATCGTGACCGATGTCGGCAGCGACCGCGTAGCAGCCGTTGTCCGCGAGATCTCGTCTGCGGGCGGTTCGGCGAGGGGCTGGGAGATGGACGTCACCGACAGCGCGGCCGTCGCGAAGGTCGTCGGCGAGGGCGCGGCACATTTCGGCGGCCTCGACATCGTCGTCAACAATGCCGGCGCCGTCTGGATGACGCCGATCGATGCGACCGATTTCGAAGAGAACTGGGCGAAGTCGCTCGACGTGTTGCTGACCGGCCAGACCCGCGTCGTGCGCGCGGCGCTTCCGTTCCTGCGCAAGTCGGCGACCCCGCGCATCGTCAACATCGCGTCGACCGAAGGCTTCGGCGCGACCAAATATGGAGCCGCGTACACCGCCGCCAAGCACGGCGTGATCGGCCTGACGCGATCGCTTGCGGTCGAGCTCGGAAGCGAGGCGATCACCGTCAACTGCATCGCGCCCGGCCCGATCCGCACCGGCATGACCGATGCAATCCCGGACGAAGCCAAGATGATCTTTGCGAAAAGGCGCACGGCGCTCGGACGTTACGGCGAGCCGGAAGAGGTTGCGCACGCAACGCTCAACTTCTGCCTGCCGGCGATGACGTTCGTGACAGGCTCCGTGCTCGTCGTCGACGGCGGCGTGCTGATCCGCAACGCGTAGCTCGGTCCGGGCGCGTCTGTTTCCGTGCGCGACGCGAACAGCCGGCGGACCGCTCAGTGCGCCGCCGGTTTCACCTCGACCGTGACCTTGTCGATCCTGCCGGTAAACGCGCTGTCCTTCGCGTAGGTTTCGACGACCGGTGTCGCATCATCCACGCCGACGTCGGCGGTCTCATCGGCGGAAAAAATCACCGCCTGCGTGCGTTCGAGTCGCTTCTGGCCGACCGGCTTGCCGTTGACCGAAAGCGAAGCCATGCCGCCCTTGCCGAGTCCGCCGCCGTCGTACGCGAAGTCGAAGCGCACCGTGGACTTACCTGCACCGAGGACCGCGGGCGCCTGCACGGTGGAACGCTCCAGGCCGAGATAGTTGTACGTGTAGGTCGGCTTGCCATTGTCGAGGTAAAGGCTCCAGCCGCCAAAACGTCCGCCTTGGGCGATAATGACGCCGTTCGCCTTGCCGCGCGGCACCTCCACCTCGGCGGTGATCGTATGCGAGGTGTCCTTGACGTTGATGAAGACGTTCTCGGACATTCCCTTCATGCCGGCATGAAGCGTCAGGGTAGTGCGGCCGTCCATGAGGTCCGGGCGTCCGGCGAGCTTCGCCACACCGCGCTCCATGGTGCGGTCGTCGAGCGGCAGCACGCGGTATTTCTCGGCCTCCTTGAGAAACAGCTTCTCGAGCTCCTTCGCCTTGCCGGGATTCTCCGCCGCCACGTCATGCGACAGGCTGAAATCGCTGCGGGTGTCGTACAGGGCCCATGTGTCGTTCTCGAGAGTGGCCCGCGGTTTCATCTCCCATGGCGCGCGGTGGATCACGCGTGCAAACCAGCCGTCGGAGTAGATCGCGCGATTTCCGAACATTTCGAAATATTGCGTATGCCGCTTTGACGCCGCGCCGGCGTCGTCGAACGAGTAGACCATGCTGACGCCTTCGATCGGCGACTGCCTGGTGCCGTTGACCGATTTCGGCTCGGGAAGAGAGGCGGCTTCGAGGATCGTCGGCGCGATGTCGATCACGTGGTGGAACTGGCTGCGGATCTCGCCTTTGGCCTTGATGCGGCTCGGCCAGCTCATGACCATGCCGTTGCGCGTTCCGCCGAAGTCCGATGCGACCTGCTTCGCCCACGTAAACGGCGTATCGCCGGCGATCGCCCAGCCCGCCGCCATGTGGGGATACGTCATCGGGCCTCCCCACTGGTCATAATACTTGAGCTGATCGGCGACGGTCTCGGCAACGCCGTTGAAATACGTGTACTCGTTGAACACGCCGTCCATGCCGCCTTCGGCGCTCGTCCCGTTGTCGCCGACGATGTAGACGATCAGCGTGTTGTCATACTCACCGGTCTCCTTGATCGCATCGACGAGACGGCCGGCTTCGGTATCCGCGTACTCGGCAAAGCCGGCGAACGTTTCCATCTGGCGCGTAAACAGCTTCTTTTCGTCGGCATTCAGCGTGTCCCAGTCCTTGATGCCGGGCGGCTTGGGCGCGAGCCTGGTATCCGCCGGGACGATGCCGAGACGGATCTGACGGGCAAGCGTCTCTTCGCGCATCTTGTCCCAGCCGCCGTCGAACTTGCCCTTGTATTTTTCGATCCACGACTTCGGCACGTGGTGCGGGGCGTGCGTCGCTCCCGGCGCGAAATACAGGAAGAACGGCTTGTCCGGCGTCAGCGCCTTCTGGAACTGCATCCAGGCGATCGCCTTGTCGGTCATGTCGGTCATGAAGTTGTAGTTCGCGGTATGCGGCGTCTCGATCTGCGTCAGGCCGTCGTAGAGCATCGGCGCCCACTGGTTGGTTTCGCCGCCAATGAAGCCGTAGAACTTGTCGAAGCCGGAACGCGTCGGCCAGCGGTCGGTCGGACCCGACGGGCTGACTTCCCACGCCGCGGTCTCATGATTCTTGCCGAAGAAACCGGTGCTGTAGCCATTCAGGCGCAGCATCTCGGCAAGCGGCGCGACGTCGTTCGGCCGCTGTCCCGTGTAGCCGGGGAAACCACTCGCGAATTCGGTGATCACGCCCATGTTGTTCATGTGGTGATTGCGTCCGCTGAGCAGCGCGGTGCGCGTCGGCGAGCACAGCGACGTCGTGTGAAACTGGTTGTACCGCAGACCCTCGGCGGCCAGATGCTCGACCGTCGGCATGTGGAGCGGGCCGCCGAACGCGCCCGACATGCCGAAGCCCATGTCGTCGATCAGCACGATGAGGACGTTGGGAGCTCCCGCCGGCGCCTTGACCTGAAAGCGAGGCGGCATTTTTGCATTTCGCGCATCGAAAACGTCGCTGTGCGGGTAGTCCGGCTCGGCGATCGGGAGAACCGTGCGATCCAGCTTCGGATCGGCAGCGTGCGCAGTCGCAGCGGACAACACGAGAGCGACCAGCGTTGCCTGCGTGATGAACGCGGCAAACACGTGCAGAATGGACTTGGTTTTCATGCTTCCCCCGGACCCGGTGCGGGTCCTGATCGATTGAGCGCGATACTTCTGGTTGCCGCGAACGATGTCCATCGCGGACGCGCGCATTCGACGCGGTTGTCCTATTCCGGCCGTTGTCAGACCGGCAAACCCGGATGCAGCGGGAAACGTCAGTTCGCGGAGTCTCCGGCCGCGGCGAGCTCGGCCACATCGCTCGCGAATGGCCGGAGAAGCTCGATCCTGCTCAGCTCGTTCGCAGCAGCGGCAAGTTGGGCGACGAACGGCCGGTAGACGGCTGCATTGAAATCGTCAGCAAAACGAGTCCTCGCAGCGCGATTCGCGCGCGAAAGCGCCAGCATCGCGTCGACGGCTTCGCGCCGGATGCGCGGATCCTTCGATTCGTATCCGAGGATCGCCCACGCGGCGCCGCGCATGTCCCCGCCGTCGCGCAGTGCTCGAAGAAGAAGCAGCGCGCCATGCCGGTCTTCAGGAAGTGCAGCCGCCTGCGCTTCTTCCGGCGTCATCGATTCCATCCATCGCCACGCGGCCTGGCGGCGCCGTTCGAGGTTCGGCTGGATGACGCTGTCGCGACCCGAGGCGGTTCCCGCGGGCATCGGTGAAATGTCAGGCAGCGAAGCATCGCCACCGATCACGTCGCGCCTGCCGAGAATGTCGTAGCGCCCGTAACGCGCGGCCAGCCCATATTCGCGCACCACGAAGGCTCGAAGCTGCGAGAAATACGCGGGCGACTCGTCGAGGAAATTCCATCCCTTGTTCAGCGTGACGATGAAGCGCGGACGCGCGATCGCGAGCAGCCCGAGCACGCGCGCCTCCTCGGCCCGGTCGGGGCGGCCGGGGTACCAGTAATCGTGAGGCGCGACGTTTGCCCGGCCGGCCGCGAACAAGAGCCCGCTCGTCGCCGGGAACGACCACAGCGCCTCGCCTTCGTCGGTTCGGGCACGAAGGAACGCGACGGTCGATGCGATCGACTCGACTTCGTCGCCGGCGGCGGCTTCGACGCGAACGTCGAGTCGCGCAGGCATCGGCGTTACCGGCGCGGCGCGCATCATCGACTGGATCGGCCCGCCGAGATTGTCGACGAAACCGATGGCGACGGTCGCGGCCGCAGCCGTGAGCACCTTGAGCCGCACGATGAATTCCGCGTTCCAGCGGTTCGGCCAGTGGCCGCGGCTCCACCACGCCGCCGTCCGGTCGAGAAGGCCGCATGCGACAACCATCGTCAGCGGCACCGACGTGATCTGGTGCATGAAATCGCTGCGCGGGAACATCTGCATGTACATCGCCGTCGCGATCGGCGTCAGCACCAGCAGCGCGCGCGTGCGCGGCGAGCGCCCGAGCTCGTCGGCGCCGACCCGCCACAGCCAGCCGGCGGCGCCGAAGCTGGTGACCGCGGCAAGCCAGAACGACGCGTTCTCGAGTTGCGCGACGATCGAATGAACGAGGCCTTCCGGAGCGAGACCCTCGCGGAATACGACCAGCTTCGTGATTGCGCCGACGGCTGCAACCGTGAGCAGAATCGGCAGCGGCCGTACGCGTCGCGCGGCGACGAAACGGCCGCCGACCGCGACTGCGATCAGCGTCGCCACGATCAGCAGAGCGTACGGCTCGGCCGGCGGATGCGGTTTGTAGTACAGCGTCTGGTAGTCCGCGCCGACGAGAAAGACTTCGTACAGGAAACGGTCGCGGCCGAGCGACAGCCACAATGGGAGCGCCCACGCCAGAGTCGGGATCGCGAACGCCGCACCGAGGCAGGCCAGCGATGCCGCTGTGCCGGCTGTATCCCGGCGTGGAAGTCGCCGCGCCACCGGACCCGCGAGCAGCGCAGCGATGGCAAACATCGGCACCAGGTGGACGAGCGCGTCCATCCCCGCCACGCGAAATTCGAACGTGTACCAGACGCCGGCCGCCATGAACACCGCTGCCAGCGGCGCGGCAATCCGGTCGAGCAACGAACGTCGCGAGCTTGCTGCAACGACGAGCCACGTCGCGGCGGCGAGCGCGAACGCGCCCGAGTTCGGGCGGAACCACATCGCGAGCGCCGCGGCTGCGCCGGCGCCGACGAGCAGCGCGGCCTGGCGAGACTCGATCCACGCGAGCATGGCAAATGCGAGCAGAGCCCATGCGAACGTGACCGCCCACGTCGGATAGGGGACGTTGAACGCCGCGAACTCCCCGGTGAAGACCGGCACGAACGCGAGCCACAGCAGCGGCGGTACCCACGCGATCCACGATCCGGTGATACGGCGCGTAAGCTCGGCCATGCCGGCCGCTGTCAAAGCGTTGACGACCGCCAGCACCGCGCGAAGTGCCGTCGCCGACTCGCCGAACAGCGAGAACACCGCCTTGCCGAACGCGAAGAAGCCGGGCGTGTAGCCGGTGTGGAAGTCGACGTACGGCTGCTGGCCGCGCATGACGCGGTCGAACCAGAACAGGTGCGTGCCTTCGTCCTCGAGCTGGAATCCGTAGGGACGCAGAACGAGAAGATACGCGAGCGCGACCAGGAAGACGCCGGCGGCCGGGGCAAGGTCACGACGGGAGGTCACGTGCGACTGCTATGGCTCGGCAGGATCTAATGCCATCGCCGTCGTCGGCGCGGCAGGGCCTACCCTGCCAGCACGTTCTTGAACACGCGCGCCACCGCTCCGAGGATTCCCGCCGGCACGACGCCGGCGACGACCGTGACGACGGTCGCGACCGAAACCACGGCGCACGCCAGCACCGACGGCCTGGCAAGCACGTTGCCTTCGGCCGGCGCTTCGAAATACATCGTGCGCACCACGCCGAGGTAGTACGCCGCCGACAGCACGCTGTTGAAGCATGCCACGACGACCAGCACGACGAGGCCGTGCGCAAGCGCGGTCTGGAACAGGTAGAGCTTTCCGACGAAGCCGAACAGCGGCGGCATGCCGGTCAGCGACAGCATCGAGATCGTCATCGCCGCGGCGAGCATCGGATGCGCCTTCGAGAGCCCGGCGTAGTCGGATATCTTCTCGGCCGACCGGGGCCCATTGGCGAGCGCGATCATCACGCCGAACGCGATCATGTTCATCGCGCCGTACGCGACCAGGTAGAAGAGGACAGCTTCCGCACCCGCGGACGTGCCGGCGACGACGCCCATCAGCAGGTATCCGGTGTGCGCGATCGACGAGTACGCGAGCATGCGCTTGAGGCTCTGCTGGCGAAGCGCGATCAGGTTGCCGGCCGTCATCGTGATCGCCGACAGCGCCCACAGCACGCCTTCGAGATCCGGATGCAGCGGCGCGAGGCCGACCATCGCCGTGCGGAGCAGCGCCGCGAAACCGCCCGCCTTGACCGCAGTGGCCATGAACGCGGTAACCGACGTGGGCGCGCCCTCGTAGACGTCCGGCGTCCACAGGTGGAACGGCACGGCGGCGATCTTGAAGCCGAGCCCGACCAGCACGAAGCCGGCGCCGAGAACCATCACGAGGTGGTCGTTCGGCGAGATGCCGGGACGGGCGAGAGACGCCGAGATGTCCGCCAGCGTCGTCGAGCCGGTCATCGCGAACAGCGTCGCGATTCCGTAGAGAAGAATCGCCGACGCGAAAGCCCCGAGCAGGAAGTACTTGAGCGAGGCCTCGTTCGAGCGCACGTCGTTGCGCAGGATGCCGGCCAGCACGTAGACCGCCATCGACATCGTCTCGAGCCCGACGAACATCACGATCAGGTCGGTGGCCGCAGCCATGATCACGACGCCGAGCACGGCGAACAGCATCAGCGGATAATATTCGCCCTTGTTGATGCCGGCCGCTGGAAGATAGTCGATCGACAGCACCATCGCCCCGATTCCGAACGCGCACGTCAGCACGGTGAAGAACGTCGTATAACTGTCGTAGGCAAGCGCGTTTACATAGACGCCCGGCGGATACGGCTGCAGCGCCAGCGCGGCGATTCCGACCAGGCCGAGGATCGACAGCCACGCGACGCCGGTGAACCGCCGGGACGTCGAAAACATCTCGACGACGAGCACGAGCATGGCCCACGCGCTTCCCGCAAGCAGCGGAAGCACGGGCAGAAGCGACTGGAATGACATCGGCTGCGGCATGTTACTCCGTTGCTCCGGCGGCGTGCCCGGCGCCCGACGGCGCTTCGTACGTCACGGATGTGGGCGTGCCCGGCAGGCGCACTTTTGCAGGACGTGCATCGCCGACGTGTCCGGCCGCGGCCATCGCCGCCGGCGGAATGCGGTGGATCGCCGTCGCCACCGACGCATGCATCGTGTCGAAGAACGGCTTCGGGTAAACGCCCATCACGAACGCGAGCACGATCAGCGGGACGATCACGGCGAGCTCACGCCCACTCATGTCCTTCATCGCCAGGTTCTTCTCGTTGGTGACCTCGCCGAACATCACGCGCTGGTACATCCACAGCATGTAGGCTGCGCCGAGCACGACGCCGCTGGCGGCGATCGCGCCGAGCACGTGGTCGAAGCGGAACCCGCCGAGCAGGATCAGGAACTCGCCGACGAATCCGTTCATGCCCGGAAGCCCGATCGACGACAGCATGATCAGCAGAAAGCAGACGGCGTAGACCGGGAGCGGCTTCCACAGGCCGCCGTACTCGGAGATCAGGCGCGTGTGTCGCCTTTCGTAGACGACGCCGACGAGAAGGAAGAGTGCTCCGGTCGAGACGCCGTGGTTCAGCATCTGGTAGACCGCGCCTTCGACGCCGGGCGTGTTCAGCGACGCGATCCCGAGCATCACGAAGCCGAGGTGACTCACCGAAGAGTACGCCACGAGCTTCTTCATGTCGGGCTGGACCATCGCGACCAGCGCGCCGTAGACGATGCCGATGACGGCCAGCACCGCGATCCAGGTCGCCGAAGCTGCCATCACGTTCGGGAACAGCGGGATCACGAAGCGCAGGAACCCGTACGTGCCCATCTTGAGCAGCACGCCGGCGAGGATCACCGAGCCGCCGGTCGGAGCCTCCACGTGCGCGTCGGGGAGCCACGTGTGCAGCGGAAACATCGGCACCTTGACCGCGAACGCGAGGAAGAACGCAAGGAAGCACAGCGTAGCCGCCGACGTCGGCATCGCCGTGCCGTAAAGGTCGGTGAGCGCGAAGCTCGGCACCCCGGCCGCCTGCGTATGCGCGAAGACGAGGTAAAGGATCGCGGCCAGCATCGGCAGCGACCCGACCATCGTGAACAGCAGGAACTTGATCGACGCGTACATGCGCCGCTCGCCGCCCCAGACGCCGATGATCAGGAACATCGGCACCAGCATCAGCTCCCAGAACACGTAGAACAGCAGCAGGTCGAGCGCGACGAGCGTGCCGAGCATCGTGGTCTCGAGCAGCAGCATCGCGACCAGGTAGCCTTTGACCTTGGTGTGGACGGTGTCCATCGCCGAAACCAGCACGAGCGGCGTCAGGAACACGGTCAGTGCAACCAGCAGCAGCGAGATGCCGTCGATGCCGACGAAGTAGGACGCTCCGATCCCCGGCAGCCAGCCGAAATGCTCGACGAACTGGAAATCGCCGTACTTGCGGTCGAACAGGTTCCACAGCTCGAACGCGAAGAACGCGGGGACGAGCGAGACGGCGACGGCCAGCCAGCTCATCAGCGCGCGCGAGCGGTTCGGTACCAGCGCGACCAGAAGCGCGCCAATGGCCGGGGTGAACACCAGAAGCGTCAGCAGATGCCTGGTCACTGGCCACCTGCCATCGAAAGCGCGAACACGGCGATCGCAAGACCGACGAGCACCGTCAGCATGTAGTGCTGCACGTTGCCGGTCGACCAGCGGCGCAGCACGCCGCCGAAGCCGACCGCGGCGGCAGCGGTACCGTTGGCCGCGCCGTCGATCACCGCGACGTCGACATCCTGCCACAGCGCTTCGCTGCCGCGCATGACCGGCTGGACGACGACGTGGTCGTAGAGCGCGTCGACATCGTATGCGCGCTGCACGCGCGGATAGACGCTGCGAAGCGAGCGCGCCATGCCGCGGTCGGCGCGCGGATCGCGCGAGTACATGATCCAGGCCGTGCCCATGCCGAGCAGCGCCGCACCCACCGAGACGGCCATCAGCAGCCATTCGGTTTCGTGCGAAAGCCCGAGCTCGTGGTGGCCGACCGACGGCGCGAGGTAGCTGGCGAACGCATCGTGGCCGCCGAGCGAGGCCGGAAGACCGACGTATCCGCCGACGACCGACAGCACCGCGAGGACGATGAGCGGCAGCGTCATCACGCGCGGGCTCTCGTGCGCGTGCGACCACGTGTGATGGTCGCCGCGGAACTCCCCGCGGAACGTCAGCACGTACAGCCGCGTCATGTAGAACGCGGTCAGCATCGCGCCCACCACGCCGCAGATCCACAGGTTGGTGTGGCCGGTCGCGAACGCGGACGCGAGGATCTCGTCCTTCGAGAAGAAGCCGGCAAAGCCGGGGATGCCGGAGATCGCGAGCACGCCGATCGCGAACGTCCAGTGCGTGGTCGGCATCTTTTCCATCACGCCGCCCATGCGGCGGATGTCCTGCTCCTCGTGCAGGCCGTGGATCACGCTGCCGGCGCCGAGGAACATCAGGGCCTTGAAGAACGCGTGCGTCATCACGTGGAAGATGCCCGCACCGAACGCTCCGACGCCGAGCGCGAGGAACATGTAGCCGAGCTGGGAGACCGTGGAATACGCGAGGACTTTCTTGATGTCGTTCTGCGTGACGCCGATCGTCGCGGCCATCAGTGCCGTGGTCGCACCGATCCCACCGACGATTTCGAGCGCGAACGGCGAGGCTTCGAACAGGCCGTGGAGCCGCGCGACCATGTAGACGCCGGCGGTGACCATCGTGGCCGCGTGGATCAGTGCGGAAACCGGCGTCGGGCCGGCCATCGCGTCCGGCAGCCAGACGTAGAGCGGAATCTGCGCGGACTTGCCCGTTGCGCCGACGAACAGCAGCAGCGCGGCCGCGGTCGCGATGCCGGGGCTGAGGGATGCGGCCGATGCATTGATCGTCTCGAACGAAAGGCTCGCCGAACCCATGTCGGCCAGCGACCAGAACAGCGTGAACATGCCGAGCAGGAAGCCCGCGTCCCCGATGCGGTTGACGAGGAACGCTTTCTTGCCGGCCGACGCCTTGTCCGGATCGGTGTACCAGAAGCCGATCAGTAGGTAGCTGCACAGGCCCACGCCTTCCCAGCCGACGAACATGACCGGAAGGTTGCCGGCCAGCACCAGCACGAGCATCGCGGCCATGAACAGGTTGAGGTACGCAAAAAAGCGCGCGTAGTCCTCGTCGTGCGCCATGTAGCCGGTCGAATAGATGTGGATCAGCAGGCCGACGCCCGTGACGATCATGACCATCACCGACGAGAGCGCGTCGACGCGGAAGCTCATGTTGACGGCGAGGTCGCCCGAACGCAGCCATTCGTAGCCGGGATCGAACAGCGCAAGCCCGGCCGGCCCGTTGAACACCGCGAGGAATGCGGTGGCCGCGAGCACGAAGCTCGCGAGCACGCTGGCGCACGCGACCAGCCCGACCGCGCGGCGGCCGAGGCGATTTCCGAGCGCGACATGGAACAGCACGCCCACAAGAGGCGCCAGCGGAATGTAGCGGAGGTAGGTCGCGGCTTGCGCGACGGGTGCGGCGGCTTCTGCGTGCATTCCGGAATACCTGTCAGCTCACCACTTGAGCAGGGCGATTTCGTCGGCGGCGATGGTCTGGCGATTGCGGAACAGCGCGAGGATCACGGCGAGGCCGACGGCCGCTTCCGCGGCTGCGACCGTCATCACGAAGAAGACGATCGACTGTCCGTTCATCGCCCCGGTGTTGTGGGCCGCGGCCACGAACGCGAGGTTGGCCGCGTTCAGCATCAGCTCGACCGACATGAAGATGATCAGCACGTTCCTGCGCACGACGACGCCGATGGCGCCGATCGCCATCAGGATTGCCGACAGCACCAGCCAGTGCGTGAGTCCGATGGTACCGGCGGCGCTCAATGTCCCGTGACCTCCTCGGCATTCTCGGCCGCGCTGCGCTTGGCGAGCACGACCGATCCGACGACGGCAACCAGCAGCAGCAGCGACGTGAGCTCGAACGCAACGAGGTAGCGCCCGAACATCTGCCGCGCGAGCACGACGGTGGTGCCGAATTCGGCCGGCAGCAGCGCTCCGGCCGGCTGGACGACGCGCGCCATCGCGAGTGCGAGCCCGCCGGCAATGATCGCGCCGGCGGCGAAGCCCGCCGCCGTGACCTTCGGCTTCTCGCCGATGCCGTGGTCGGACTCGAGGTTGAGCAGCGTGATCACGAATAGGAACAGCACCATCACGGCGCCGGCGTAGACGATGATCTGCAGCGCGGCCAGCAGATGGGCCTGCAGGAACGCGAAGAAGACCGCCAGCAGCGACATCACCGCCACCAGCGCGAGCGCGCTGCGCACGGGGCTTTTCGCGAGCACGACGGCAAGTGCGAAAATGACCGAGGCGGTCGCCATCGGATAGAAGAGGAACGGGCTCATACCGGTTTCTCGAAATAGAGGATGAGCGCGGCGGTCAGGATCAGGTTGGCGATCGCGATGGGGACCATGCCCTGCCAGCCGAGGCGCATGAGCTGGTCGTAGCGGAAGCGCGGGATCGTCCAGCGGATCAGGATCTGCAGCCAGCAGAAGAACAGCACCTTCAGCATGAACGCGCCGACCTGCAGCAGCGTCACCGCCAGCGCCGGAACCGCAAGCGTCGCCATGCCGGGAAGCGCGAGGCCGGCCTTCGAGAGGTACGGGACCTGCCAGCCGCCGAAGAACAGCGTCGTCACCAGCCCGGCGACCATCACGCTCTCGGCGAAGTCGGACAGCATGAACGAGGCCTGCTTGCCGCCCGAATATTCGGTGAAGTAGCCGGCGATCAGCTCGGACTCGCACTCGGGCAGATCGAACGGCACGCGCTTCGACTCGGCGATGCCGGCGACGAAGATGATCAGGAACGCGACCGGCTGGTAGAAGATTCCCCAGTTCGGGAGAAACCCGAGAAACAGCCCGCCCTGCTGGCGCACCATCGCCTGAAGATCGAGCGACCCGTAGAACAGGATCATGCTGACCAGCGCGACCCCCATCGCGAGCTCGTACGAGATCATCTGCGCGCTGCCGCGGATGCTTCCGAGAAGCGCCCAGCGGTTGTTCGACGCCCAGCCGGCAAGCGCGACGCCGTAGACGCCCATCGACACCAGCGCCGAGACGTACAGCACGCCGACGTCGAGGCGCACCGCCTGCAGCTCCACCGTCCTGCCGAAGATCTCCGCGGTGTCGCCGAATGGAACCGCGACCATCGTCACGACCGCCGGAAACAGCGCGAGGAACGGCGCAATCGCGTGCACGAACTTGTCGGCACCTTCCGGCACGAACTCTTCCTTGGTGAAGAGCTTCATCGGATCGGCGATCAGCGTGTTCACGAAGCCGAGATTGAACGGCATGATGCCGAGGATGCTGGCGCGGTTGGCGCCGACGCGGTTCTGGATGAGCGCGCTGCCCTTGCGCTCGATCCACAGCAGCATCGCCGCCAGGTTGAGCACCATGAAGATCACGATGAACGACTTGGCGCCCGGAATGATCCAGTCGAAGAGGAGGGTGTCGCTCACGCTGCTATTTCCCGCCTCTATCCAGTTTGTCGATCAGCGCGACGGCGCTCTCGACCGTGAGGTTCTCGACGTAGCGGTCGTTGTTGAGCTGCAGCATCGGCGCGGTGTCGCACGATCCGAGGCACTCGGCGCGCTCGATCGACCATTTGCCGTCTGCCGAAACTTCGCCCGCGGCAACGCCGGTGCGCCGGCAGACCGCGTCATAGATGTCTTCGGCGCCGCGCAGGTAGCACGACAGGTTGGTGCAGATCGCGATGTGCGAGCGTCCCATCGGGCGCCGCCAGTACATCGTGTAGAAGCTGACCACGCCTTCGACCCAGGCCTGCGGCAGATCCATCAGGCCGGCCACGTACGTCTGTACGGATGGGCTGATCCAGCCGAACTCGCGCTGCGCGAGCCACAGCACCGGCATCAGCGCGGCGCGGCGCTCGGGATACCGGGTGAGGATCTCGTTGTACTCCGCCATCGCCCTCGGGCCGAAGGAGACCGGGCCCGTGTCCACGGCGGCGTCGGTTGTCGAATGCTGAGCCATCGGTTGTCCGTTCGATCCGCGACGCGCGTCAGCGGTCGCATTCCCCGCCGATCATGTTGACGAGTCCGAAGATCGCCGTGAGGTCCGAGACCATGTGGCCGCGGCACATCTCTTCGAGCGCGGCCATTCCGTACCAGCACGGAGGACGCACACGCACGCGATACGGGCGCCCGCTGCCGTCGCTGACGATGTAGAAGCCGAGCTCGCCGTTGGCGCCTTCGCCCGCGAAGTAGATCTCACCGGCGGGCACGCGCACGCCCTCGATGACGATCTTGAAGTGGTTCATCAGGCCTTCGATGTTCTCGTAGACGTCTTTCTTGTCGGGCAGCACGTAGCGCGGGTCGTCCACGCTGACGCGTCCCGCCGGCATCTGCTTGAAGGCCTGGTCGATGATGCGGATCGACTGCTTCATCTCCTCGAAACGGACCGAGAAGCGGTCAAAGTTGTCGCCCTTGGTGCCGACCGGAACCTCGAAGTCGAAGCGGTCGTAGAGCATGTACGGTGCGGCCTTGCGCACGTCGTAGGAAACGCCGGTCGCGCGCAGCAGCGGGCCGGTCAGGCCGTACGACAGCGCTTGCTCGCTGGTGAGCACGCCGATGTTGTTCATGCGGTCGGCGAAGATGCGGTTGCGCTCGAGCAGCTTCTCGCTGTCGATGAGCACTTCCTCGGTGCGCTTGATCGCCGCGCGCACTTCCTGCTCGAAGTTCGGCGGCACGTCGCGCGTCAGGCCGCCGACGCGCCCGTAGCTGACCGTAACGCGCGCACCGGTCACGTGCGCGTTCAGGTTGTAGTACATCTCGCGCGCTTCGTTCATGTAGAAGCCGGCCGAGATCGCGCCGAGCTCGGTCACCGACATGCCGAGGCAGGTCAGGTGATCGGCGATGCGCGAGCATTCCGACAGGATCACGCGGATGTACTGCGCGCGCTCGGGAGCCTGGATTCCGCAGAGGCGCTCGACGCCCTCGCAGAAGATCATGTTGTTGATCTGCGGCGACGCGTAGTTGAGACGGTCGGTGTACGGGATCGCCTGCGTCCACGTGCCCTGCTCGCACATCTTCTCGAAGCCGCGGTGCAGGTAGCCGAGCGTCGTGTCCATCGAAATAATGTTCTCGCCGTCGAGGCGAAGGTCGAACTTGACGGTCCCGTGGCATGCCGGATGCGAAGGGCCCATCTGCAGCTCCATGATCTCCGACAGCGGGTCGGAGGCCATGGCGAGATTCTTTCGGGTTTCTTCGGTGCTCATCGTTCGCGCTCAGTGATCTCGCGTGCCGTCACTGTTTTCTGGGCCACGGATTGGCCAGCGGATCGCGCTCGGGCGTGAGCGGCTGGCGCTTCTGGTACGGGTAGCTCTTGCGAAGCGGATGGCCCTCGAACTCCGGGTACATCAGGATGCGACGCGGATCCGGGTGGCCTTCGAAGACGACGCCGAACATGTCCCAGATCTCGCGCTCGGCCCAGTTGACGCCGGCGTACACGTGGGAGGACGTCGGCATGACCGCCTCGGCCGCATCGACGACGGTCTTGACCACGACCATGGCCGACCAGTCGCTGATCGACCGCACGATGTAGACGACTTCGAGAAGGCCCTGCGGGGCCTCGCGGTCGATCGCGGTCGCATCGACGAACAGCTTGAACTCGAGGCCGGGGGCGTCGCGAAGGTACCGGAGGACTTCGGGCATCTCCGTCGAGCCGACGAGAATCATCGGCATGAGCGATCCTTCGACCGCACGGGCGTCGCTGGCAGGAACGGCGGCGGCCACCTTCGCGGCCAGATCCTGGACGTCTAGCGCCATTCGAGCGCTCCCTTGCGCCACGCGTAGGCGTAACCCACGAGCAGGATCGCGACGAACGTCATCATTTCGACGAAGCCGAACATCCCGAGCTCCCGGTAGATGACCGCCCACGGGTACATGAACACGACCTCCACATCGAAAACGATGAAGAGGATGGCCACCATGTAGAACTTGATCGAAAAACGCCCCCACCCCGGCCCGGTCGGCTCGTTTCCGCATTCGAAGGCCGCGCTTTTGATGTCGGTCGGACGTTTCGGGCCGAGCAGGCGATTGAGGTTCGTCATCGCACCGACGATGACGCCGCCGATGATGAGCGAAATCAGTACCGGGATGTAGTCGGTCATCATTGCGATCGGGTACCAGTGGAAAAGCGGGCAGTTGTGCCCCCTTTCGACCGGCGGCAACCCGGCCTTATCGCCAGCCCGTGACACGATGTCAAAAAAGCCGGGGCGCCATCCGAACCGGCGAGGATTGCGCAGAACACAGGCTTGCCGCGCCGGAGGTGGCTGTGTACGAAACCCGCGAGATGCCTGCCAAGATGGTTCCCAGAATGCCGCCCAGCATGCCTCCCAGTATGCCTCCCGCGACGCCTCCGATCATCGCTCCGGTCGCCGGCCTCGAAGACGCGAGGGAGTTCTGCGACCGCGTCGCCCGGCAGACGTGGCCGGGAGCCCGAGTCGCATCGATCGCTCCGATGCGCGGGGATGCATCGACGCGAAGCTACGCCCGCGCCCACCTCGCGGGCGGCGCCGCGCCCCACAGCGTGGTCGTGATGATTCTTCAGGATGCTGCGGTCGCGCTTTCGTCCGAGGAGCTCGGCGTTTTCGGCAAGGATGGCCCGAAGGAGCTCGCGTTCGTCAACGTCGGCCGTTTTCTGGCGGGCCGGACCGAGGCCGTCCCCGCGATTCATGCCCTTTCGCAGGATCGGCGATTCCTCGTACTGGAAGACGTCGGCGATGTTCCGCTCTGGGACGCGGCCGGCAGTGATCCGAAGCGCACCGAAGAGCTCTTCGCGAGCGCGCTCGACCTGCTCGCCGATCTGCAGGCACGCGCCGTGGACGACGGCAGCGGCTGCTATGCCTTCGCACAGTCCTTCGACGAGCGGCTCTTCGCGTGGGAGTTCGAGCATTTCCTCGAGTACGGCATCGACAGGGACGCACCGCAGGCACTGGTCGCGGCGAGCCGGCAGGAGCTTGCCGCCGTCGCGGCGCGCCTCGCCGCGCTGCCGCAGGTGTTCTCGCACCGCGACTATCATGCGTGGAACATCCACGTGCACGGCGGAAAGCTTCGGCTGATCGATTTCCAGGATGCGCTGCTCGCGCCCGCGCTCTACGACGTGGCGTCGCTGCTGACCGATCGCATCACGCCCGAGCGCATCACGCCCGATCTCGAAGAGACGCTGCTCGCGCGCTACTTCTCCCGCCAGCAGGCGGGACGGCTCGCGAGCATCGATGCGACGCGCGCCGCGTACCGCCTCGTCGCGCTTCAGCGCGTGCTCAAGGTCGTCGGTCGCTTTCACTATCTGAACGAAGTGAAGGGCAAGCCGCACTATCTCGGTTTTCTACCGGCGGTCTGCCGGACAGCGCGCCGCCTGCTTGCAACCAGCGAAGGCGTCGGTGCGACGGCCGAGCTCTTCGAGATCGCCGGACGCGATCCCGCGCGCACGCCGGACCAGCCGCGCACCGCCGCCGGAAAACGGATCTAGGTTGGCCGCACGCAGCAACGGCAAAAGCGGCAATGCCGACGAAACCGGCGGGCTTCGCGCGATGATCCTGGCGGCCGGGCGCGGCGAACGGCTTCGCCCGCTTACCGACACGACGCCGAAACCGCTCGTGGTCGTCGGCGGAAAACCGCTCATCGAATATGCGCTCGATTCCGTGCAGCGCGCCGGAATCGACGAGGTCGTGATCAATCTTCATCATCTCGGTGAGCAGATCCGCGCGCACGTCGGCGACGGGTCGCGTTTCGGCGTTCGCGTACATTACAGCCAGGAAGACATCCTGCAGGACACCGGCGGCGGAATTCGTGACGCACGCCGTTATCTCGACGGCAGCACTTTCGTCACGATGAATTCGGATACGATCGTGGACGTCGACCTCACGGAGATCGTGCGCGTTCACCGTGCGAGCGGCGCAATCGCAACGATGCTCCTGCGCAAGGACCCCAGGATGGAATCGTTCGGTATCATCGAAACCGAGAGCGACGGACGTGTCGGACGATTTCTCGGACGCGCGCGGCAGGGAATGCAGGCGCCGCTCGAGCCGTGGATGTACACCGGTGTCCAGGTGCTCGAACCGGCGGTTTTTCGATATCTCGACTACGAAGGTCCGTTTTCGATCACGAAACTTTCCTATCCGGCCATGCTCGATGCCGGAGAGAAGATTACCGGCCTGCCGTTCGACGGCGCATGGATCACGGTCGGAACTCCGGCCGAGCTCGAACAGGCGGCAAAACGGATCGGTGCAATGCAAAAACGGTCGCTGGACAACGCGTAGCGTCGAACGTTAAGATCAACGCTCAGGTTGGGGGTTTGGGCACGCGATCGGGACGAAGGGGGCCAAATGGGAATCACGATCATTCAGAAGAGTGACCTGTCCACCCGAAAGAAGAATCCGAAAGTTGCGCTGGTGCTGGCAGGGGGTGCCGTCACCGGTGGAGCATTCAAGCTCGGCGGACTGAAAGCGCTCGACGATTTCCTCATCAATCGCAAGACGACGGATTTCGATCTTTACGTCGGACTGAGCGCAGGCGCGCTTCTTTCCGCGCCGCTCGCGGCCGGCGTGCCGCCTTCCGAAACACTGCGCGCGCTCGACGGATCGTCGTCGATCGTCTCGCAGTTCATGCCGCGCCACTTCTACAATCCGAACTACGAAGAGCTTCTGAGAAAGCCGGCCGAATTCATCGCCGACCTTGCGCTGTTCATGCCGCGCACGCTGCAGAAGATGATTTCGCGCTCGCCGCACCTCGTCGACCGCCTGCGTCCGGCGCTGCGCGTGTTTCAGAAACAGCCGTCGCTTTCGACGCTTCAGGATGTCGCCGCGCCGATCGTCCGCGAGATCCTCGCCAACCGCATCCCGATGCCGCAGGACTACCTGCCGTCGGGCCTGTTCGACAACTCGACGATCGAGCACTACCTGCGCGACAATTTCGAGCGCAACGGCATCCCGAACGACTTCAAGCAGTTCCACGATCGCATCGGCAAAGAGCTCTATATCTGCGCGATGAACCTCGACACCGCCGAGCGCGTCGTCTTCGGCCACAACCAGGACGCATCGGCGAAGATCTCCGAGGCCATCCAGGCGTCGACCGCCCTGCCCGGCTTCTACAAGCCGGCGCGCATCAACGGCACCGACTACGTCGACGGCGGAGTGCGGCACACCGCCAACATCGACGTTGCCATCGAGCAGGGTGCGGATCTCGTCATCTGCTACAACCCGTTCCGCCCGTTCAACAACCGCGTGCACCGCAGGTTCGACATGGAAACCGGCCAGTGGGTCACCGAAGGTACGCCGATCGCCGACAGCGGCATGACGGGCGTGATCAACCAGGTGTTCCGCACGCTGCTGCACACGCGCCTGCAGTACGGCATCCGCCAGTACCAGGAAGATCCCAAGTTCCGCGGCGACATCATCCTGATCGAGCCGGCGGAGACCGACGTGCACATGTTCTCGATGAATCCGCTCGCGCTGTGGGACGGCCCGCGCGCCGGCCGCTACGGCTACTCGTCGGTCACGCAGACGATCGACACGCACTACGACATCGTCAAGCAGATCCTCGGCTCCTACGGCATCCTGATGACCCGCCGCGAAGTGCGCGCAGGCCTCGAGAAGATGAACAAGGGAAGCTTCGGGGAAACGACGGTCGAGGTGCTGCTGCGCGACGTGCCGCGGCGGAGTCTGGGCGTCGCGTAATACCGGCGTAGCGCATCCGGGCTTCCTTGCCTTGCTGCCACCGCCCGCTAAACTCCGCCCGCTTTGCGAATCCTCGTCACAGGCTCGAGCGGTCTGATCGGCTCGGAAGCCGTGCTGTGGTGCGACGGCCAGGGCCACACCGTCCACGGCATCGACAACAACATGCGTCGCGACTTCTTCGGCGAGAAGGGCGACACACGCTGGATGCTCGCGAGACTGCGCGAGAACACGAAGCGCTTCACCCATGTCGACGCCGACATCCGCGACCGCTCGCGCATGATGGACCTTTGGCGTGAGATCCGCCCGGAGCTCGTGATCCACTGCGCGTCGCAGCCGAGCCACGATCTCGCTGCGACGCGTCCGCTCGACGACTTCGACGTCAATGCGGTCGGCACGATCAACCTTCTCGAAGCCACGCGCCTTTGCGCGCCGGAGGCCGTCTTCGTGCTGATGAGCACGAACAAGGTCTACGGCGACAGCCCCAACACCCTGCCGCTCGTCGAGACCGAGACCCGCTACGACTACGCCGATCCGGCCGACTACGACGGCATCCGCGAAACCCAGTCGATCGACCAGAACCTGCACAGCGTGTTCGGCGCCAGCAAGGTCGCGGCCGACGTGATGACGCAGGAGTACGGCCGCTACTTCGGGCTGCGCACCGGAACGTTTCGCGGCGGCTGCCTGACCGGCCCCTCGCATTCCGGCGTCGAGCTGCACGGCTTCCTCAACTACCTCGCGAAGGTCGCCGTGGCGGGCGAGCACTACCGGATCTTCGGCTACAAGGGCAAGCAGGTCCGCGACCAGATCCACAGTTACGACGTGATGCAGGCGATCTGGGCATTCGCGGAGAATCCGCGGCCCGGCGAGGTCTACAATCTCGGCGGCGGCCGCGACAACGCGGCGAGCGTGCTCGAGTGCATCGCAAAGATCGAAGCGATGCTCGGCCGCCGGATGGACACGAGCTACCACGACGAGGCGCGCAAGGGCGACCACATCTGCTACATCTCGGACCTGTCGAAATTCCGCCGCGACTATCCGTCGTGGCAGCTCACGCGCAGCTTCGACCGCATCCTCGAGGAGCTGGTCCCCGCCGTTTACGATGCTGCCAAAGTCTCGTGACCGCCACCGGTAGCGACACGTGAAGCTGTCGGTCATCATTCCGGTCTACAACGAAGAGAAGAACCTGCCGGGGACGCTCGATGCGTTTCTTCCGGTGCTGCGCGGTGAACGGATCGACTTCGAGCTCGTCGTCGTCAACGACAACAGCCACGACCAGACCGAAGACATCGTCCTCGAGCGCATGAAGACCGATCCGGAGATCGTGCTCGTCAACAACCTTCCGCCGAACGGGTTCGGCCGTGCAATCCGCGCCGGTCTCGAGAACTTCTCCGGCGACGCGGTCGCGATCGTCATGGCCGACCGGTCGGACGAGCCGGCAGACCTCGTGCGCTGCTTTCGCGAGCTCGAAAAAGGCTACGACTGCGTGTTCGGTTCGCGCTTCCGTCAGGGCAGCACGGTGGTCGCCTACCCGCCGGTCAAGCTGGCGGTCAACCGCATCGTCAACCGCGCGCTCCAGGTAATGTTCCTGACGCGCTTCAACGACCTGACCAATGCATTCAAGGTCTACCGCCGCGAAGCGATCGAAGGGCTCGGCCCGCTGCAGGCGTGCCATTTCAACATCACCATCGAGCTGTCGCTCGGCTGCGTGATCCGCGGCTACCGGATCTCGGAGATCCCGATCAGCTGGTCGGGCCGGACATGGGGAGTCTCCAATTTGCGGCTACGTCAGATGGGACGAAAGTATCTCGCGACGCTGCTCAAGGTCTGGCTCGAACGCCTGCTGATCGCCGACGACATCCACGCCGAGATGGTGAAGGGCCGCACGCGCACGAGGCGCCACGGATGACCGACATCTCGAAGCTCTACAGCGAGCGCTTTCCCGAATCGGATCACGCCGGCCGACAGAGGATCTGGCAGGCACTGTGCGAAGGCTTTTTCGATGATCTCGTCGGTGCCGATGCGACCGTCCTCGACATCGCGTGCGGATACGGCGAGTTCATCAACGCGGTCCGCTGCCGCGAGCGCATTGCCATCGACATCAATCCCGACGCGAAGAAGTTCCTGCGGCCCGACGTCACGTTCTTCAACCAGTCGTGCCTCCGGATGGATTCGATCGCGGACGAATCGGTCGACGTCGCATTCGAATCGAACTTCTTCGAGCATCTCGCAAGCAAGGACGAGGTCCGCAGCGTGGTCGAAGAAGTCCGGCGCAAGCTTCGTCCCGGGGGACGCTTCATCATGCTGCAGCCGAACGTCCGCTACGTGGGCGGCGCGTACTGGGACTTCTGGGATCACCTGGTCCCGATGACCGAGCGGAGCCTTGCCGAGCTGCTGGTCAACTCGGGCTTCCGCATCCACAAGATGATTCCGAGATTCCTGCCCTACACGACGAGGAGCCGCATTCCGCAGCATCCGTGGCTGGTGCGTCTGTACCTCAAGGTGCCGGCGGTCTGGAAAATCCTCGGCAAGCAGTTCCTCGTGGTTGCCGAGAAGTAGAAACGATGCGGCCGGCGACCATCGTCGTGACCGGCGGCGCCGGGTTCGTGGGATCGGCGCTCGCGCTCGATCGCAAGCAGAGCGACCCCGCCGCGCGCGTGATCGCGTTCGACAACCTCCGGCGCAAAGGCTCGGAGCTGAACCTTCCGCGCCTCGAGGCCGCCGGTGTCGAATTCGTCCGTGGTGACGTGCGCAGCACCGACGACATCGCGGCGCTTCCAGCGTGCGACCTGCTGATCGAATGTGCTGCCGAGCCATCGGTTCTTGCGAGCTACGGGCCGGACCTGCGCTACGTGCTCGACACCAACCTGGTCGGCACGCTGAACCTGCTCGAGTACCGCCGCGAGCACGGCTCGAAAATGCTCTTCCTGTCGACGAGCCGGGTCTATCCGGTGGCCACGCTGTCCGGACTTCGGCTCGTCGAAACCGCGACGCGCTTCGAGCTCGACGGCGAGCAGACGATCGCCGGAGCGTCGGCTCGCGGCATTTCGGAGGAGTTTCCGCTCGGCGGCGTGCGCTCGATCTACGGCGCGACCAAGCTCGCGTCGGAAATGTTCATCGAGGAATACGCGGCGGCCCACGGCCTCGATGCCATCGTCGATCGCTGCGGGGTCCTTTCGGGTCCGTGGCAGATGGGAAAGATCGATCAGGGCGTCGTCGTGCTCTGGGTAGCCCGCCACGTCTACGGCGGCAGGCTCGACTACATCGGTTACGGCGGAACCGGCAAGCAGGTGCGCGACGTGCTGCACATCGACGATCTCTGCGATCTGGTCGAGATCCAGCTCGCGCGCTTCGAGTCGCTGCGCGGAGGCGTGTTCGCCGTCGGCGGAGGCCGCAGCTGCTCGACCTCGCTGGTCGAGCTGACCGATCTTTGCCGGCGCATCACCGGACGCACGATCGAGATCGGATCAACGGCCGAGAACCGTCCCGCGGATGTGCCGGTCTACATCACCGACAACTCGCGCATTCGTTCGGCGACCGGCTGGACGCCGGCGCGCTCGATGGAACAGATCGTCACCGATGTGCACGACTGGATTCTCTCGGCGAAGGACGAGCTGGCGCCGGTTCTGGGCGGCTGACCTTTCTTTTCGGGATCAGCTTGGAAAAAGCCTTCTTGATGTCGACCGACTTGCCGGTGATCGACTTGCCCGATCCCGGGCGTGTTTTCTTCGACGGTGGATTCCGCACCTCCGCCCCCTTCGCAGACGCCGCCGCCCTGGCGGCCGCGGCGAGCTCCGGATTGCCGCCGGTGTGGTCTTTGAGGAAGGCCGCGCAGCCGTTGTCGTCCTTGTCGCCGATGCCGATATCGAAAGGCGTCAGCAGCCCGACGATCGGCGCGAGCAGGTAATCGACCTTCTCCATGAAGCCGCCGACCGGCCCGAGCCGGAGCGGATCGGGATAGTAATCGAGATTGGCAAGCCGGCCCTCGACGCGAAGACGCTGGCGAAGCGCCAGCAGGCTGATGTCCTTCGGATGCGGCGAGATCGACATGTCGAGCTTCTCGGTCGCAAGGTTCAGGTGCACGTCGGCCGTGATGTTGGTGTCGTCGGTATCGATGACGAACATGTTGCTGCGGACGTCGCCGTCCTTTGCGGTCAGGTCGAAGGCGGCACAGCGAACCGGGATCGGCTCGTCGCCGCGGAAAACCACACCGAGCGACTGCATCACGTCGAGCCCGGCCAGCTCAACCAGAAGATGGCTGACGCGTGCGTCGGCGAGTGCCAGGCGGATGCTGCCGTCGGCGGTGGCAGCCATCTCGCGCACCGATCGGCCGCGCATGGCGAGCTTGATCTGTCCGCCGAGCGACCCGTGCGTCTCGTCGGTAAACGGCGTGTCTCCGAGGATGCGGGCGATGCGTACGCCGCGCGCGCTGAGGTCGCCTTCGACGCGCGGCTGGCCGCCGTCGGCATGCAGGGTTGCGTTGAGCTCCACGCGGCCATTGGCGACGTCGAACGTCGCCGGCGCTGCTTGCAGGACCCCGTCCTTCAGAAGGAATTTGAGGTCGAGCTTGTCGATCGGCAGATGGTTCGGCGGATTGACGTGATCGGCACGCAGCCGTGCATCGATATCCATGGCCTGCAGTCGCGGCACGTCGATCGACGTGTCGGGCAGCACGAGGCCCGAACGCACCTGCTGGGCAACCTCGGCCTTCTGCTCGGCCGATGCCGTCTCGCCCGGCTTCGCGCTCGGAGGCGCGCCGACGAGTCCGGCAAGGTCGTCGAAGTCGAGATTCTTCGACCGGAAGTCGGCGGTCATGATCGGCCGCTTGCCGCCGAGCGCGACCGCGAGATCTCCCGACAGATCGCTGTCGCCCATTTTTCCGTTGAAGTCCCGGTAGCGCCACGTGCTGGTCTCGTGCTCGAGCCGGCCGGCGAGGCTGTACGGCGGAGAATCCGGGAGCACCACGCCGATCAGCGGAAACAGCTTCGCCATCGAGCTGCCCTTGATGTTCATCTGCACGTCGAGACCGCCCTGGTCGAGCGGTCCGCGGAGATGTCCCTTGATGGTCGCCGACGTGTCGCCGGCCGTAATCGAAACGTCGAGCGGATACGGCGTCTTCTCGTCGTGCAGCGCGGCGATCGAGCCGGCATTGAGCACCAGCCTCGCGTCCATTTTCTGGTAGCGCCCGCGGGCATCGAGCCTCACGTTGGCTGCCACCGTGCCCCTGGCCTGGCTGAGCTGGAGGTCGATGTCCGACTCGGGCGCACCTTGACGAAAGTACGTCAGGTGCGCGCTGCGGATCATCACGTTCTTGATCGCCGGTACTTCGGTGCGGTCATCCGGCGTCGCCGCTTTGGTCGGCCATAGCGTCCAGTTATTGGTTCCGTCCTTCTGCGCTTCGAGGCGGACGATTGCGCGGTCCAGCATGAGGCGCGGGAAGACGATGTCGCCGTGCAGCAGGCGGCGAAGCGCGAGCCCGATCCGGAAGCGGCCGACCTCGACCATTTCCTTCTGCTTGCTCCACGGAGCGTTGCCGAACGTGACGTCTTCGAGCACGAGGTGAGGATGCCAGGTCAGGATGCGCAGGTGCCCGGGCCCGCGAATTACGAACTCCCGTCCGGTGGTCGACGTGATCAGATACGGAAGGGCACGTTTCCAGTTGGCTGCGAGTGCGATGACAACGACGAGCACAGCGGTGAAGAGAACACCGAAGATTCCAAGAACGACGCGCAGGGCGCGCGATCGCCCGCTGCGGTTGCCGGCAGGCATCGAACAGTACGACGCCTCGCGATCGGGGCTGTTCGACGCGGTGGTGGATTGAGCGCATGCGCGCGACGAATAGATCGCAGCCGGGGCGCGTAGCGGCGCAGGTGCCCGCAGAGCTGCGCTACGGAGTCGACAGATCTCCGCAGCGAGCTTCTATGACCGCTGCCTAGCGACCGACGTCGGCATTGTTTGTCGTGCCAAGTCGCCGGCCGACATCCGCGTTGGTCGTCGTACCGAGATGCCGGCCGGGATCAGGGCTGGTGGTGCCGAGACGCCGTCCAAGATCGGAGTTGGTCGTTGCACCAGGAGGATTCTGCATGCCGGGTGCGGTGCCGGACAGTCCCGGAGTCGCTCCGAGCGGCGGAGGCGCGCCGAGCTGGCCCGGAGCGCTGTTTGGCGCAGTTCCGAGCTGTCCGGGAGCGCCTCCGGGTGCTGTTCCCATCGTGCCGGGGGCACTGCCCATGGAACCGGTGCTGCCGGCACCGGATGCTCCGCCGCCCGTCGTCTGCGCAAATGCGGCGGAGCCGGTCGCGAGAACGCCCGCGAACGCCGCGGCCAGAATTCTGCGTTGGTGAAGATGCGTCATGGGGACCTCCGTGCGCCGTAATGTTCAGGAGGGACGCCCGTCAAGAAACGGCCATTCAAGAAGCCCGGCGCAGCGGAGCGCAAAAAAAGGGAGCTTCCTTCGAAGCTCCCTTTCTTTGCTTGCTGTCCCGATTGCCGGCGCGCCGAGCGGTGCGCCGCAAACAGTCGGTTGTCAGGCGTTCGGGAAGATCTGCTGCATTTTGAGCGCGAGGCTCATGTCGCCCTTGATCTTCAGCTTTCCGCCCATGAATGCCATCTGCGGATTGAGCTTGCCCGTGATCATGTCGAGGTAATCGCTCGCCGCCATCGTGATCGTGATGTTCGGCTTGTCGTTCGGCGTGCCCTGCGCGACGTTGCAGGTGCCGTTGGCAACTGCGACCTGCCAGGTTCCACCGTTATCGCCGGTGAGGTCGAACTGGTACGTGGCGTTCACGCCGGACGCCGCCGCCGCGTTGAAACGCGAGGGCATCATGTCGAAAACTTGCTGAGCGCTGGTAGGTACGTCTGCCATGGTATCTCCTGATCCTCCGAAGGGGTCGAATTTCCGGCTTTCCTAGGGGACGCTTCGGATCTTGTCAAAGCGGGAAGTAGAACTTCCGATGAACGGGCGTCCCGGCATGCCATGACAGGAAGCCGGATTGAGGCGATTTTCACTCCCGCTGCCCCAACAAAAAGCCCCCCGGGGTTCCGGGGGGCTTCTTGCGAACCCTTTACGGGTTCGGTGTTCGCCTGTGAGGGTGTTTGGCGGTGGTACGAACCGGGCGGACGTACCTTTTTTGTTAACGGATCAGGTCGTTGTTCTTTCGGACCAAGTCCTACTTGCGGGACTTCGCTTTCTTGCGGCGCTTCGGGGCAGCACCCTCGGCAGCGGGTGCAGCGGCCTTCTTCGCCCTGCGCTTGCCGGCCTTCTTCTTGCCGGCCTTCTTCTTGGTGGCCTTTTTCTTGCCAGCCTTCTTCTTGGTCGCCTTCTTCTTGCCGGCCTTTTTCTTGCCAGCCTTCTTCTTCGATGCCTTCTTTCTTCCAGCCATTGGTTTGCCTCCTTCAGCTGTTATCCGCGATCACCCTCGCAGGCGAAGCATCGAACGCGTATGCACTCCCGTGCATACAAAACGAATTATAGTGAGCCTGTGACAAGGTAGTCAACAAAAACACACCCGAGAACGTGCATTCGTGCACGTGCATGACGATTCCCGGATGTGATGTGCGCAAAGATGACGTCATGCGAAGGCGTCGCGACCCGGATAAACCGCTCGCTTCCCGAGTGCCTGCTCGATCCGCAGAAGCTGGTTGTACTTTGCCGTTCTCTCACCGCGTGAAAGCGATCCGGTCTTGATCTGACCGGCTCCGACAGCCACCGCGAGATCGGCGATCGTGGCATCTTCGGTCTCGCCCGACCTGTGCGAAATCATCGATGTATACCGGGCTTTTTTAGCAGTCTGGATTGTCTCGAGCGTCTCGGTGAGCGAGCCGATCTGATTCACTTTGATCAGGATCGAGTTGGCCGCGCCGGCCTCGATGCCGCGTTCGAGACGCTCCCGATTGGTCACGAAAAGGTCGTCGCCGACGACCTGGACCTTGCGTCCGATCTTCTTCGTGAGCTCGATCCAGCCGTCCCAGTCGTCCTCGGCGAGACCGTCTTCGATCGACAGGATCGGATATCGGCCGACCAGTTTTTCGTACAGCTTGACCATCTGGGATGACGTCAGGCGGGCTCCGGTCGACTTGTGGAAGACGTAACGTCCGTCCTTCCAGAGCTCGGTGGCCGCCGCATCGAGAGCGAGGGAAATGTGCTTTCCAGGCTTATATCCGGCCTTTTCGACCGCCTCGAGGACGACGCCGATGGCGGCGTCGTTGCTCGCGAGGTCGGGCGCGAAGCCGCCCTCGTCACCGACGTTGGTGCTCTGTTTGCGCCCCTTGAGAACCGCCTTGAGCGCGTGGAATACCTCGGCGCCCATCCGGAGCGCGTCGGCGAACGTCCGCGCGCCGTGCGGCACGATCATGAACTCCTGGAAGTCGAGCCGGTTGTCCGCATGGGCACCGCCGTTGACGATGTTCATGAGCGGAACGGGCAGGATCCTCGCCTTCGCGCCGCCGATCGAGCGGAACAGCGGCTGCCCGGTCGCGGCTGCGGCCGCGTGCGCCGCGGCAAGCGAGACGCCGAGGATCGCATTGGCGCCGATACGGCCTTTGTTCGGCGTACCGTCGAGGTCGATCATCTTGCGATCGATCGCCCGCTGGTCGCGCACGTCCATGCCTTTGACTGCCGGGGCGAGAATCTTCGAGACGTTCGTGACCGCCTTGAGGACACCCTTTCCGCCGTAGCGCTTCTTGTCGCCGTCGCGAAGCTCGAGCGCTTCGTGGGCACCGGTCGATGCGCCCGACGGGACACATGCGCGCCCGACGAATCCACCGGCGACGCGGACCTCGGCTTCGACGGTCGGGTTTCCGCGCGAATCGAGAATCTCACGCGCCGTTACGGACTCAATCTTCATCTTTCGCTGGTCTCCTTGTGTGGGCGCGGCTCGCAGACATTGAACATGGAGGCGGCCGCACGCTATCTTGAGCGTCCCGCAGCCGCCCGACGGGTCGCGGGCGAAACCGATGCGCTCGTCTCACACATTCTTTCTCTGGATGGTTCGCGCCCTTGGCGTTTTCGCGATGGTTCTCGCTTATTCCCTGTTTCTCGGCCCGTTCGGCTTTCGCGGCCTGCGTGCCCAGCAGGGAAGCGTCGCCGAGAGATCCACACGCGTGTTCGAGCGCGTTCAGGCCAACCGCGACCTCGAGAAGCGTCTGGACGCGCTTCAGAACGACCCGCGCGCGCTCGATTCGGAGCTGCGCGCTTCCCAGAACTGGGTCCGTCCCGGCGAGGTCATGATCGTGCTCCCGTCGGACGGGAGCACGACCGCGGCCCGCTAGCCTGCCGTCTTCCGCGCGTCGCTCTTACGATTCCCCTGCACGTTCGCCCATCGGCGATTGCTTACGAGCAACCGCTGGTGGCTCCGCAGTTGTGGCACTTATAGCAGGCGCCGTTGCGGATCATGATCGAGCCGCAGTCCGAGCACGTCGGCGCATCGCTCTGCGACAGGATGAAGTCCGTCGGTTTGCCCTGCTGTCCGCCTTCGAGAAGCTCGAGCTTCGGGCGCGCCGGCGCAGCCGCCTGACGGGCCTGCGCAGCGTGAGCCACTGCCGTTTCCGCCGCGACTGCTGCCGCCGCCGTCGCCGCGCCGGCCTCTCCACCGAAACGCGTACCGAGGAAGCGGAAGATGTAGTCCGTCAGCGACTTCGCGACCGGGATGTCCGGGTTCTTGGTGAAACCCGACGGCTCGAAGCGGACGTGGGCGAACTTGTTGACGAGCGCCTCGAGCGGCACGCCGTACTGCATCGACATCGACGTCAGCGTCGCGATCGTGTCCATCAGGCCCGAGATCGTGCTGCCTTCCTTGGCCATCTTGATGAAGATCTCGCCAGGCGCGCCGTCGTCGAAGAAGCCGACGTGGATGTAGCCTTCGTGCCCGGCCACATCGAATTTGTGCCGGATCGAGCGGCAATCGGCCGGCAGGCGCCGCCGCTGCGGCCTTACCGCCTCGTCGGCCGCGGCCTTTTCGGCGGTCGCGCCGGTGTTGAGCGGCTGGCTCTTCTTGCAGCCGTCGCGATAGATCGCGACCGCCTTGAGCCCGAGCTTCCACGACTCCAGGTAGATGCGGCTGACGTCTTCGACGGTCGCCTCGGGCGGCATGTTGACGGTCTTGCTGATGGCGCCGGACAGGAACGGCTGGACCGCGCCCATCATGCGGACGTGGCCGCCGGGCTCGATCGAGCGCACGCCGGAGCGCGGCTTGAACGCGCAGTCGAAGACCGCGAGGTGCTCGGCCTTCAGATGCGGGGCGCCTTCGATCGTGTCGTTCTCGTCGATGTGCTCGAGGATGTCGGCGACCTCGCGGGTCTCGTAGCCGAGCTTGCGAAGCGCGCGCGTGACCGTCGTGTTGACGAACTTGAGCATCCCGCCGCCGACGAGCTTCTTGTACTTGACCAGCGCGATGTCGGGCTCCACGCCGGTGGTGTCGCAATCCATCATGAACGCGATCGTGCCGGTCGGCGCGAGCACCGTGACCTGGGAATTGCGCACGCCGTGCTCGCGGCCCATCGTCGCAGCTTCGTCCCACACTTCCCGGCTGGCCGACAGCAGGTCGAGCGGCACGTAGGCCGAGTCGATCGCGCGCGACTTCTCGCGGTGCTTGTCGAGGACGCGGATCTGCGGCTCGCGGTTGGCGGCGAAGCCGGCGTAGGGGCCGAGCGCACCGGCGATCCGCGCCGACTGCACGTACGCCTCGCCGCACATCAGCGACGTGACGGCCGCCGAGAACGTGCGGCCCGCGTCGGAATCGTACGGAAGACCCATCGACATGAGCAGCGCGCCGAGGTTTGCATAGCCGAGGCCGAGCTGGCGGTACTCGTGCGAGGTTTTCTCGATTTCCGGCGTCGGATAGCTGGATTTCGCGACCACGATGTCCTGGGCCGTAATGATGACGTCGACCGCGTGCTTGAAGCCGTCGACATCGAAGCGGCCGCTCGGGTCGGTGAACTTCATGAGGTTCAGCGACGCCAGATTGCAGGCCGAGTTGTCGAGATGCATGTACTCGCTGCACGGATTGGATGCGTTGATGCGTCCCGTGTTCGGGCACGTGTGCCAGTCGTTGATGGTGGTATCGAACTGCAGTCCGGGATCGCCGCAGAAATGCGCCTGCTCGGCGATCAGCTGCCACAGCTGCCGGGCCCGGATCGCTGCGTTCGGCTTGCCGTCGGTCACGTTCTTCGTGTGCCAGTTGGCGTCGTTCTCGACGGCCTTCATGAACTCGTCGGTGACGCGCACCGAGTTGTTCGCGTTCTGGAAGAACACCGACCCGTACGCTTCGCCGTCGATCGCGCCGTTATAGCCCGCGTCGATCAGCGCCCAGGCCTTCTTCTCCTCGTCGCCCTTGCAGCGGATGAAGTCCTCGATGTCGGGATGATCGATGTTGAGAACGACCATCTTCGCCGCGCGGCGGGTTTTGCCGCCCGACTTGATGACGCCGGCAGAGGCATCGGCTGCGCGCATGAACGAAACCGGACCGGAAGCCGTTCCGCCGCCGACCAGCGGCTCACGCGACGAGCGGATGTTCGAAAGGTTCACGCCCGAGCCGGAGCCGCCTTTGAAGATGACGCCTTCCTTGCGGTACCAGTCGAGGATCGAGTTCATCGTGTCTTCGACCGACAGGATGAAGCAGGCCGAGCACTGCGGCTTCGGCTCGACGCCGACGTTGAACCAGACCGGGCTGTTGAAGCACGCCTCCTGCTCGAGAAGCAGGTGCGTGAGCTCGTCGCGGAACGTATCGCGATTCTCGGAGTCGGCGAAGTAGCCCTGCTCCTCGCCCCATCCGACGATCGTGGTCACGACCCGCCCGATCAGCTGGCGGACGCTGAACTCGCGCGTCGGGGTGCCGAGGTGCCCGCGGAAGTATTTGGAGGCGACGACGTTGGTCGCCAGCTGCGACCACCCGGCCGGGAACTCGACGCCATGCTGCTCGAAGACGGCCTTGCCGCCCTCGCCCTGGATGACTGCGTCGCGGGTTTCCCAGTCGACGCTCGCGTACGGGTCGGCGCCCTGCGTGGACAGGCGGCGGGTGAATTCGAGGCCGCGGCCGGTCTGGCGGCCTTCGGAGGCCTCCGTGGTATCGGCCGGCATCGACGAAGCGGCGGCAAGTGCTCCTTTTTCCTCGGTCATTCCTCTCTCCTTGTAACGGGGAACGGACGAATCCGGTCCCGAAAAGCGTTGGTCTGATGACGCTGCGACGCGCCCGGCCGGGTCCGCCGGAAGCTGACGATCGCGTAAAGTCGATTGTGGTCGAAACGCTGCATCTAGCGTAGTGCTCGCGTCCCGGCCACTAGATATTGTGGCATCTTAATCCCGGTGTCGCTGTCATGCCAATCCGTCCCGACAGTTTCCGACAAAATTTCTCTGGCCCTTTCCCCAATCTGTGCGCCCATCTGTGCGCTGACCGGCGCCGGCCCCGCGCGGCCGCGGAGGATCAACCGGGGCTGTTCCTGCAGAATGCGGTCAGCCTCTGCAGAACTGCTTCGATCTCGTGCGCGGGGGATGCCCGACTCTGATACGAGACGCCGCCGTGGCGCGTTCCGCACCCACCCGGCTCTCGGCCCTTCTCGAGCAGACCCTTGCGCGATTCGGTCTGGATCGCCGGCTCGACGACTATCGCGTCTGGCAGGCGTGGGACGAGGTAGTCGGCCGGACCATCTCCCGCAACGCCCAGCCTGTGCGCTTGGACGGGACGCGCCTGATCGTCACGGTGCGCTCTTCGACGTGGCTTCAGGAGCTCAGTCTGCTCCAGCGCGAGCTCGTCACCCGGCTCAACGAATGGATGCAGCGCGAAGTCGTGCGCGAGATCTTTTTCGTCGTCGGCCGCGTCGAGCAGCAGTCGGAACGCGCAGCGAGCCGCGCTCCCGGCGAGCCGCAGGGACAGCGGCTGCGCGACGAAAACGCAGACCAGCTCGAGCTGGTGTCGCCGCCGTCATCGAGCGGCCTCAGTCCCGAAGTCGCAGCGACGTTCGAGCGACTCTGGCGCGCAGCGCGGGCGCGCAAGATCGACTGAAATCGGGGACAGACACCGATTTCGCGAAATCGGTGTCTGTCCCCGATTTTCAAACCAGCGCTACGCGGTTCTTTTCCGAGATCGGCTCGGGCCAGGACGGCTCGATCCATTCTTCCGTCGACGCTTCGATGCACGAGCTGACGAGGGCTTCGATGTCGAGCGTCGCTTCGGCGGCGACGACGGCATCTTCTTCGGCAGCGATCGACGGATGCTTCGGCACGAACAGCGTGCAGCAGTCCTGGTCGGGCTGGATCGAGATCTCGTAGGTTCCGGCGCGGTCGGCGTATCGGCTGATCTCGAGCTTGTCGGCGCCGACCAGCGGACGCAGCACCGGGAACTTCGACGCCTTCTCGACGAGCGTCATGTTGCGAAGCGTCTGCGACGCGACCTGCCCGAGACTTTCGCCGGTGACGAGCGCCTGGCAGTGCGTGTGGCGCGCGATGCGCGACGCGATCCGCATCATCATGCGCCGGTACATCACCACGCGAAGCGGGCGCGGCGCGAAGCGCACGATCTCGGCCTGGCATTCTCCGAACGGCACCATCGTCATGCGAAGCCGCTGCTGGCCGCGCGCGAGGATCGCCGCGAGCTGACGGGCCTTGTGCTGGCTGGCGGCGCTCAGGTACGGGACGCTGTGAAAATGCACGGCGTCGATGCGCGCGCCCCTGCGCTGCATGCGAAGGCCCGCGACCGGCGAGTCGATGCCTCCCGAGAGCAGCAGCAGCAGCCGTCCGGACGTCGACGCCGGCAGGCCTCCGCAGCCTTCCATGCGTTCGAACGACAGCAGGATCTCGCCGGGAAGCACCTGCACGTGGACCGCCGTGTCGGGCGAGCGCAGATCGACCGGAGCGCCGGTGCGCTCGACGATGCGTGCACCGACGCGGGCGCCGATTTCCGGCGACGGCGTCGCGAACCTGCGGTCGACACGCCGCACCTGTACGGCGAATGTCCCGTTCGGCTTCCAGCCGCCGTCGAGTGCTTCGTCGACCGCACGGTCGAGGTCTTCGAGCGACTCGCCGATGCGGCGCGCGACGAAGCAGTTTGCGATTCCCGGAATCGACGCGAGCCGCTGCAGCACGGACGATACGTCCGCGTCGGCGAGCTCGACGAAAAGCCGCGACCACTGGTGGCGTACTTCGGCGACCCCGAGCCCGGCAAGACCTCGCCGCACGTTGTCGACCAGGCGGGAGACGAACATCGGGCGCTGCCCGAGCTTGAGCGCAATCTCGCTGAAATGAACGATGATGACGTCGCCCTGCACCGGGCGACCCTAACCACCCCCGTCGAGCAATGACAACGTACTCCACGGGCGCGATCCGCGCGTCGGCAACGGCACTTCGCTTGCCCGCGCGCACGAGCGTGCGCACGATGCGCGCGTGACGATTCTTCCGAACGGCCGCGCGACCGGCCTTGCGCGCGACCTCGCACGCCATCTGAAAACACGCGAGCGCCAGCCGATGATCGACCCCGATGCCGTCTGCTGCGCCGTGCTGATCCCGCTGCTTCCGATTGCGCCCGCCGCCAACGGATCGGTCATCGAGGACTACGACGTCGTCTACACGCTTCGCAGCGAAGACCTGCCGAGCCACAAGGGCCAGGTCGCATTCCCGGGCGGCAAGCGCAGCGGCGACGAGGAGCTTCTCCAGACCGCGCTTCGCGAAAGCTCCGAGGAGATCGGAATCGTGCCGTCGGACGTCGAGGTCATCGGCTGCCTCGACGACGTCAGCACCATGGCCGGCCAGTTCGTGATCACACCGTGGGTCGGCCTGCTGCCGCCCGGCTACCGCTTCAAGGCGAACCCTTTCGAAGTCGCCGACATCTTCACCGTCCGCCTGTCCGAGCTCGCCAACCCGCGCCACCACGCGCAGACCACCCGCCAGTGGAACGGCAACACCTACGACATCTCGATCATCACCGCCGGACGCCACGAAATCTGGGGCGCGACGCACCAGATCACCACGAACTTCCTCGACCTGATCAAGGAAATCCGGCGCGAATAGCGCGAGACAGTTCCTCCAGATACCGAACGAGCGAAGCGGCGGCCTGCGATACCGCGACAATGTTTGCAGTACGCTGCGTCACAACGGGCGCACACTGAATGGCGAGAGCGGCCGCATGCACGAAGCGGGCTGCACAGAAGGGTCCAGATGCGAGGCGAATTCCGCGTAGTGAGCGGAGGCGTACTTCCCGTACGTTGAAGCGAACGAAGCGGAATTCAACGAAGCAGATGGGCCCTTATGTGCAGACCGCCCAGCGGGCGAGACGGAGACGGCCAACCGCTAGCGCTTGATCTCGACGACCATCCCATCTTCTGCGCGCTCGAACTTGAAGGTCTCAGCGCGGCGGACGTCGGCGCCGAGGTGGGTCAGCAGCAGGCGCTTGCACTGCAGGCGGTCGCGCTGCTCGAGCAGCTCCATGTAGCTCGTATGCATCGGAACCGTCGGTTCCATCGTGCAGCACTCGCACAGGAAGACGTCGACGCCCTGGCTCTTGGTCACGAATTCTTCGTTCCACGCGGAATCGCCGGAGAAGAGCATGCTGCCTTCCGGCGACACGATCCGGTAGCCGAGCGAGAACGGCTCCGCGTTGTGCGTGACCTTGAATGCTTCGATGTCGAAGCCGGCGGCCGTTACGCGATCCCCCGGCTGCAACTCGACGGCCTTGATCTCGAACGGCAGCTCGAACGTCTGGAGCTCCCGGTACAGCGCCGAGTACAGAGCGAAGCATCGCTCGAGAATCGTCGGCGGGCCGAGAATCGTCAGCGGGCGGTGGCGGGGATTCTCAAAGAGGTACTCGAGGAACAAGAACGGGATCCCGCCGAAGTGGTCCCCGTGAAGATGCGAGATCAGCACGGCGTCGGGAGCGGCCGACGGGATGCCCAGGCGCTTCATCCCCGCGAGCACCCCGGGACCGCATTCGATCATCAGCCGGCCGGCGTCATGTTCGAGAAGATTGCAACTATGCAAAGCGCCGCCAGAACAGAAGGCGTCGCCCGAACCGATGACCGTCAGCTTCACGGGGCGCAAACTAGGGGGCCGGAATGCGGCAAGTCAAGGCGACGCCATGATTTTCGAGCCGTCACTGCAGTCCGGGAAGTGGTTTCGAATCGCGCGGTCGCCGCTGCGATCGGGTTTGCAACCGGACGCGCCCGGTCACAGTTACCCTCAATGACAATCGACGTTTCCATCGATTCGCTAGCCTACGGCGGAAGCGCCGTTGCCAGGCACGACGGGCGCGTCATTTTCGTCGCCGGCGGAGCTCCGGGAGAACGACTGCGAGTTCGGATCACCGGCGAGCACGATTCTTACGCCGAAGCGGAGATCGTCGAAATCCTCGAAACCGGTCGCTCGCGTGTAGAAACGCCGTGCCCGATCGTCGGGGAGTGTGGTGGCTGTCCGTGGCAGCACGTTGAGTACGCTTCCCAGCTCGAGGCCAAGCAGCAGTCGATCGTCGAGGCTTTTCGCCGGATCGCCGGCATTGGCCCTTTGCCGATCGAGACGATCATCGCGTCACCGGAGAAGTTTGGCTACCGGAATCGACTGAGCCTTCGTTTTGAAGGCGGACGGATCGGATTCTACCAATCCCGCACGAAACGGCTGGTCCCGGTGCCCGACTGCCTGCTGGCCGAGGATCGCGTTCGCGAGGCGCTGCCGGTCGTGGAGCGCTTCCTCGCGACTCTCGCGACCCGCGTGATGCGGGTGGAGATCGCGTCGCGCGGACTACTGCCCGGCGTCACCGTGGCGGTCCAGAGCGGAAGCCGCCTTCGCCATGCCGATACGATGGCTGCGCGCACCGTGATCGACGATCGTGGATCGCCGATCCGCGGCCTCGTCATGCACGGGCGCGGCTGGAGTCGTTCGTGGGGCGATCCGACACGGCGCTACGAAGTCGCGCCGAATCGGATCGTCGATTTTCCCGGCGCATCCTTCGGCCAGGTCAACACGGGCGCCAATCTCGATCTGGTGCGCATCGTCGTCGAAGAGTGCACCGGGAAGCCGCCTGCGCACCTGGTCGAGCTTTATGCAGGCGCCGGCAATTTCTCACTCGCGGTTGCCGGCAGAAGCGGCCGCGTGCTCGCGGTCGACGAGGACGAAGCAGCCGTCGAGGCGGGACGCGCTGCTGCAAAACAAGCCGGACTGCGGAACGTCCGCTTTGCTGCCGCCCGGGCCGAGGAGTGGCTGAGAACGGCAACAGGGCCGGTCGACGTCCTGCTCGTCGATCCACCGCGCAGCGGACTTCGTGAGACAGCCGGGACAGCGGCCGCACTGCGCGCCCCTCGCGTGGTCTATGTTTCTTGCAATCCTGCGACCCTGGCGCGTGACACGCGCGTTTTCATTGACGCCGGATACCGCATCGGACGCGTCGCGCCGATCGATCTTTTTCCCCAGACCTTCCACGTCGAAACAGTATGCACACTGGAATTGACATGATGCGGACCTGCTCTTAGGCTCGACCCCGACGAGAACGGGGGCCCGAGATGAAGAAGAAGACACCCGCTGCCAAGACTGCGACCGGCCCCCGAACCAAGATCACGATCATTCCCGGCAAGGGCGTCTCGCAGGCCATCAACTACCTTCTGGAAGATCGCGACGAGCTCGAATGGCTCGTGGCCGTCGGTCGCAACAAGGACGGCGAGATCTTCTTTTACGATACCGGCGGCGACATCATCGAAGATCTCGGAACCCTCGAGTACCTCAAGGCCCGCATCGCGCGCGCCCATTTCGGCGAAGACGTCGAATAAGCGCGTCTTTCGCGGGCAATCAGCCCGCACACCTGACGAATTGGACCTGCCCGTCGGCGGCGTATAGCCAGCCCGATGCCTGCGTCGCGTTGGCGACCGTTTACTCCCAAGCTCGTGACCGTCCTCGGCGAGGGCTACTCGCCGGCGGACTTTCGCGCCGACTGTCTTGCCGGCCTGACGGTTGCGATCATCGCGCTGCCGCTTGCGATGGCCCTCGGCATCGCGTCGGGAACCACACCGGACAAGGGACTGCTTACCGCCGTGGTGGCCGGCTTCCTGATTTCCGCGCTCGGCGGAAGCCGCGTGCAGATCGGCGGGCCGACCGGCGCGTTCGTCGTCGTCGTGTTCAACGTGATTGCGAAGCATGGCTTCGACGGCCTCGTGCTGGCGACGCTGCTCGCGGGCGTGCTGCTGGTGATCGCCGGCTTTGCGCGGCTGGGGACGTGGATCAAGTACATTCCCGATCCGGTCGTCACCGGTTTCACGACGGGGATCGCCGTCATCATCTTCTCGAGCCAGGTGCGCGACCTGTTCGGACTTCGCATGACCGAGGTGCCCGCCGACTTCCTCGAGAAGTGGTCGGCGTTCTGGTCGGCACGCATGTCGGTCAATCCGTGGAGCGTCGCGGTGTCGGTCGTTGCCGTCGCGCTGATCCTCTTCTCGAGGCGCTACCGGCCGCGCTTTCCATCTTTCCTTGCGACCGTGATCGCAGGTTCGGTGGCCGTGGCGGTCTTCGGCCTTCCCGTCGATACGATCGGATCCCGCTTCGGCGCGATCGCCGCCGGGCTGCCGATGCCGCACGTGCCGGCCATTTCCATCGCACGGATCCGCGATCTGATGCCGAGCGCGCTCACGATCGCATTTCTTGCCGGCGTCGAATCGCTGCTTTCGGCCGTCGTTGCCGACGGCATGACCGGACGCCGTCACCGTTCCAACTGCGAGCTCGTCGCCCAGGGCGTCGCGAACATGGCGTCGGCGTTCTTCGGTGGAATTCCGGCGACGGGCGCGATCGCGCGCACCGCAACGAACGTTCGTTCCGGTGCGCGCTCGCCGGTTGCCGGCATGCTCCACGCGCTGTTCATCCTTCTCTTCATGCTGACGCTCGCACCGGTGATGATTTACGTGCCACTGGCGTGCCTTGCGGCCGTCCTCGTCGTGGTCGCGTGGAACATGAGCGAGCTTCATCGCTTTCGCCGGCTGCTCGGCGCACCGCCGGGAGACCGCATGGTCCTGCTGCTGACGTTCGGCCTCACGGTGCTCGTCGACCTGACTGTTGCGATCGAGGTCGGCGTCGTGCTCGCGTCGGTGTTGTTCATGCATCGCATGGCGGAAGCCGTGGCGGTCGAAGGCGGACCGGTTCTGTTCGAAGAAAACGGCGACGACGACGACGAGATCGGCGCAGTGGCCCGCGAGGACCTGCCTCCCGGCGTAGAGGTATTCGAGCTGCGCGGGCCGCTGTTTTTCGGTGCGTCGGGCCGCCTCCTCGATCTTCTCGAAGCCACCGCGCACCAGCCCCCGGCGGTTTTCGTGCTGCGCATGCGCGAGGTTCCACTGGTCGACACCAGCGGCGAGAGCGCACTGCGCGAATTCGTACGCCGCTCGGCAGCGCTCGGGACCCGCGTCGTCATCACCGAGTTGCAACCGGCGGCAGCCGGCCTCCTCGATCGCATGAGCTTCGGCGGTCATCATCCGAACCTCGCGATCACGGCGACCCTCACGGACGCGCTACGGGCTGCGGCACCCGCCTGAGCCCACCCGGCAGTACGATCATGGAGCTCGAGCCGCGCGTGACAGTGCGCATCTCATCGATATCGTGCTACACGCGGTAGCCACACGGAGCCCGGGCGTCTGGCCGCGCTCGTGCAATCCAGCCGCACCCGACACGGAGACTTCGTGAATCACGACACTGGGCGTCTTCCTGGGACCGACGCCAACCCCGACACCGGCCGCCTCCAGCGCGCGTTCGACGCAATCCTGCGCAGCAGCCGGCTGATCCTTGCGATCTATGCGGTCCTGCTCGTGCCTTCGGTCTACTACGCGGTGCGCGTCGGCCAGGACAATTCGATCGACCGCCTGATCGTTGCCGACGATCCGGATGCGATCGCGACGCGCGAGTTCGAGAAAGTGTTCGGCTCCGGCGAATACGCGATCCTGCTCGCGGAGGCTGACGATCCGCTGGCACCCGGCGCCATTGCCAAAATCGACGCCGTCGAGCGTGCGCTCGCGGACATCCCGGCTGCAACTTCGAACTCCGCGCTGTCGATGTACCGGCGCGCGAAGGCCGGATTCGAGCCGACGCCCGAGCAGTGCGAAGCCTTTCGCAAATTCGTCTCCGGCACCGACCTGCTGAGGAAGCAGGGCCTCGTCGGCGATCATTTCCTCGCCATCGGCGTGATCCTGAACGTCAAGGACACGGCCGATCGCTCCGCCACGCTCGATGCGATCGATCGCGCGGTCGCACCGATCATCGCCGATCCGGCGCCTCTCACCGGCTTCTACCGGCTCGGGCAGCCGTACGTGAACCGCTATCTCGACGAGACCCAGCGCTCGGCACCGATGTACTTCCTGCTGTTCACGGCGTTCGTGATCGTGCTGAACCTGTCGCTGTACCGTTCGGTCCGGACACTGTTCGCGTTCCTCATCACGCTTGCCGTCAACCTCGCAATGGCGGTCGGGTACATCGGGTGGACCGGAGGCAACTTCACGATCGTCTCGCCGATGGTGCCGATGACGATCCTCGTGACCGCCACCGCGTCGCTCGTCTATCTGCATTCGCGCTTCGTCGACTGTCCTGCCGGCCGCGACGTGCACGCGCATCATCTCTTCGCGCTCGACAACAAGTTCGTCGCGTGCACCGCGTCGATCTTTGCGACCGCCGTCGGGTTCGCCGCGCTGCTGGTCTCCAACATCCGCCCGATCCGCGAGATGGGCTCGTGGGTGGCCGTCGGGCTCATGATGACGTGGGTCATCGTCTTCACGCTGTTCCCGGCGCTGCAGAAGGAGCTCGCGACGCCCACCGAGCAGGAGCGCCATGGCGTCGGCGATCGCGTCCGGCGCGCTGCCGAATGGCTGCCGCTGTTCACGTATCGCTGGCGCTGGCTGCTCGTCAGCACCGCGCTCGCGATGAGTGCAGCCGGCGCGGTCGCGCTGTTCGGCCTTCCCGGCTTCGTCAAGCCGCTGCCGATCCTCACCGATCCGGTCGAGTACATGGATCCGTCCAACCAGCTCTACAAGGACACCAAGCGGCTCGGGACGATGATCCCGGGCCTTTCGGTGTCGCAGGTCTGGCTGAAGGGCGAGCTCGGCTCCGTCTCCGAACCGGATGTGCTGGCCGGCCTCGACCACTTCCAGGCCGATCTCGAAAAAGACCCGGACATCGGCGCCGCCGTCGGCCCCACGACCATCCTGCGCATCATGCGCTACATCGGCGGCGAGCCGGAGGAATGGCCAAAAGATGCCGACGGCCTGGATGCGCTCGGCGTCGACCTCGAAGGCCTGGTCGGCAAGGAACCGATGCTGCAGCGCTTCGTGCAGCCGCACGAGCTCGCGCAGACGCACTACACCATCGTCAGCCATGAGACCGAGCACGAGGACTTCGAGCGCCTGAACGCCTCGATTCGCGCGCGGTGGAAGGCCGCCACTGAGCGCGACCCGGCGCTCGCGAAATTCGAAATGAGCATCGTCGGACTGTCGGCGCTCAACGCGAAGATGGCGCAGAGCCTCGTGCCGACACTGATCGACAGCTTCCGCATCACCGTCGCGATCATCTTCCTCGCGTTCCTGATCGTGTTCCGCAGCGGCATGGCGCGCCTGCTGGCGATGATCCCGTCGCTGTTCGCGATCCTCGTGATGTTCGGCGTGATGCGCGTGTTCGACGTCCCGCTCAACGTCGCGACGATCCTGATCGCTTCGACGATCCTCGGCACGTCGGAGAACGACCAGATCCATTTCTTCTGGCATTTCCAGGAGGCCGATCCGAAGCGCAGCGTCGAGCTCGCGCTGCGCCACACGTTCGTCGTCGCCGGGCGCGCGATCTTCTTCGCCACGCTGATCAATGCCGGTGGCTTCCTCGCGTTCGGGCTCGCCGACCTTCCGTCGATGCGTCAGTTCGGCGTGCTCGCCGCGCTCGCGTTCGTGCTGTCGATGATTGCCGACTTCTTCGCGCTGCCGGCCGCGCTGTGGATCCTGCTGCGGGCCAAGCCCGATCCCCGCCCGACGAGCTGAAAAAGCAGATCAGCCGCGCGGGATGACTCCGAGCAGCTTCTTCTTCTTCGGCGTCGGAATCGGCGTCGGCCCCGGGCACTCGACTTTGCCCGCGTCCGAGAAGAGGTTGACGAGCAGGGTCTGCTCGTCGTTGCGCATCGTGTCCTTGACCGAAAGGCAGTAGCACAGGTGCGGCACCGCCGGTGCCGGGTCGTTGAGCGTGATGTATGCCTCGGCCAGAAACAGGTGGTTCTCCGGATCGTCGGGATACTCGGTCACCTGCTGCTCGAGCAGGTCGAGACCGACCTCGGAATCGCCGTGCTCGACGAGGTTGGAGGGGGCCGCCACGTACATCGTTCCGAGGATGCGCCTGGCCGCACCGTTGCGGAAGTGCGGGTCCAGCTCGAGACTGCGGCGCGCGTGGCTCTCGATGCTCTTGAGCAGGTTCGCCGCCAGCAGGCCCTTGTACTGCACGTAGCGGCCCGTGATCCCGGCCCACGCAAACTGGAACGCCGCCGTGTCTTCGTTCAGGTCGCGGATCTTCCGGTACGCTTCCTTTCGATCGGCCTTGGTATCGTCGCCTTCGGCCACGAGAGCTTCGAGCGTGTCGTAAATCTCGATCGCCTGCCCCTGCTTGAGCGCCGTCTCGAACGCGTCGTAGCCGGCCGGCCGCAGCAGCACCGCGCAGCTCGGCATCAGCAGGAGCACGGCGAGCGCCGCAATCTCGACGGCGCTTCGAACAGGGCGTTTTGCAGAATGCTCGGAGGGCAAGGTGGATCGCATTGGCGCCGCCCCTTTGCGCGCTTCGCGCGTCAGTTGCCGCCGTACGCTGCGACGACCGAGGCGTAATCGGCGGCGCTGGCCATGTCGAGCGACAGGATTCCGACTTCGGCGCAGGCCGGCTTCGCATCGGATTCGCAGACTTTGTTGAAGTTTCTCTGGAACCCGAGCCGCTCGGCAGTCGGTGCACTCGGGAACGCCGCCACTACCATCGGCGGCAGCTTCGGGCTCGACCATACCGTCTTGACGTCGCTGGCGGTCGTCAGCTTCGCGAGCTCGCTCGCCTGCGCGTCGTCGATCAGCGCGCAGTCGGCGGCGTCGGAGACGACCTCCTTGATCGTCTGCAGCGGTCGCTGCGTCGGGTCGAGCGTGAAGTCCGAGAGCACGAACTCGCCGCGCGCGACGACTTTCTCGATGAAGCGCTTGTCGGTCGTATGATCGCTCGCGAGCTTTTTGCCTTTGCAGCCGGCGAGATCCTTGGCCGTCTTGCTGATCAGGAAGTACTGCTGCCCGCCGACCAGCGACACGGCGACCTTGCCGATCACTTCGAGGCCGTACTTGATGCGGAAATCGAGGAAGGCCGCCAGCGAGATGATGCCGTAATGCGGCTTCTGCGACTCGATGAACTGCTCGGCTGCGGTGCGCGTCGTGTAGTACTGGCCCTTCGCATCGCCCCACTGGTTGTACTGGGCCGCGGCCGCCACGAAGCGGTCGAGATACGGCTGCGCGAGCGTCGGGCTGCCGACGCCGTGCTCCTTGAGGACCAGGATCCGGATCGGCTCGCTCTGTGCGCGGCAGGGCGCGACAAAAGCGAGAATTACCGTGAAAAGAATTGTGGAGAGGCGCACTTGGAGATTCATGACGGTGCCGCTCGCGAACTTGTCGGGGATGCGAGCCGCGGTCAACCGGGGTGCTGCAGGATGGGGATTCTTTTCCCCGGACGAGGTCAGCGCGGCTCCGCGGCATCGGGCTTGTCGGCATCGGGGCCGAACATCTTTCCGTTCTCGTCGCGGATGAACGCGACGATGCGCGAGAAGTCCTTCTGCGTCAGCCGGCGGCCGATCGAACGAAAGGGCTCCCGCGACGCCAGCTCGTCGGGAAGATCGATCACGAGCGAAGCCTGCCCGTCGAAATCGATGCCGTCGATTGCGTCCGGGTTGTCGATCGGCATCGGCGACGGATTCTCGCCGCACGCCGCGCGCAGCTTCGGTCCCATCCGGGAGCCCGGAACCAGCCACGGATGAAGGGCCGGACCGCCGTCGAAATTGCGCCGCAGGACCAGCGACACGTCCGGTATCCGTTTTGTCGAGTCCCACCACAGGCCGTCGACCGACAGCATCGCCTCTTCCGCGGTCTTGGCCGGCACCGAGCCGACCAGCTCGAGCGAGCGGTCGAGCCACTGGTCCATGTTGCGGTTGTACGCGAACTCGTCGCGCGCGCCTCGCTGCGACACGACCGCGGCTGCGATGCGTGCGCCGAGAAGATCCGAGTACAGGTCCTCCGGCGAGAACGACGAGACCTTTTCGGGAAACAGCGTGAACGTGGACCAGCCGAACCACGTGACGATCTCGTGCCAGACCGAAGACTGGAACGCGAGCCACTGCCCGAGCGGAATCGCGATCGCCCAGCGGCCTTCCTGCGAAAGCGTCGCCGGATCGATCGGCTGCAGCGCCACGTGCACCTTCGCGCCTTCGCTCGGAAGAGGAATGTCCCCTCCGCTCTCGAGATTGCGCGCGACCGCAGTGATCAGGTACAGCGCCGCGTCGGCGTTGTCGCGAATGTGCGCGACGTCGAGAAATCCGGCGCGACAGCTGTAGATGAGACCATTCTCTTCGCTGTGCAGCAGCTCCGGCGCGCCGCCGCGCGATCCGAACGTCGAGCTGCCGCTGTCGTACACGTGATGCCGCAGCTTGCGGCGATCGACCATGTTGCCGAAGAAGTACAGAGGAACGGGCACCGGCCCGACCCGCACGCGAAGCTGCGCGCCGAATGCGCAGCACGGGCGCATCTTGACGCGCATCGGCACTTCGGCGATCTCGCCGGCATACGGGTCGCGCGGCGCTCCGAGCGCGCCTTCGGGCCGGAACAGACGGGCCGTATCCCGGCCGGCCGGCGACTCGTCGGAATGCCAGCGCGGACGGGCCGCGCACGACGAAAGCACCAGCAGCAGCACGGCAAACGTCAGCCGCGCCGCAGGCCTCGCGGAGCGAACGTGTGCATCCGGTCGCATGTCGATGTGCCGCTGCGCAGCCAAGCTCGAATTCCGCAATGGACGGCCACTTTGCCTGACGGCAAACCCAACACCAATGCTGGCGCCCGGCTGTGCAGCCTATTCGAGCGAGTGGAAGACCAGGCCCGTCAGAAGCTTCGGATAAAAGTAGGTCGACTTGTGGGGCATGAGCTCGCCGGCCCGGCAGACCGCAGCCATCTGTTCGGGACGCGTCGCGTTCATCAGGAACGCGCCTTCGAGCTGGCCCGAGCGAACCCTCGAAAGGATCTCGCCGGCATCGATCGAGTACGCGAGCTTCGGCTCCGTGGCGCCCGCACGCACAAGCGCGCCGCCGATGATGTCGTCGTGGAGAACCTTGACGTCGAGACCCTCGAGCGGCGACGACGGATGCGCCGCGACCGGCCGCGTCGCGAGCAGGACATGCGGCAGGCCGGCAAGCGCAACGCCGAACGCATGGCGGTCGGGACCGACCTTCGAAAGCGCATCGATCAAGCGGCGCGCGCCGTCCTCGTCGGCCGCAAAGCTCTCGAGCGCGAAACTTTCGGAAAGCGCACGCTCGAGCTCGCGCGCATCGGCGCCGCCGGCCGAAACCAGCTCGCGGTGGGTCGGAAGGATCACCATGCCGGGATCCTCGAACGCGGCGAGAAACGCGAGCACGTGCGCCGCGGGCGCTTCTTCGTCTCCCGGCGAATCGTCGCCGGTCGGCGGCTCCGCACCGCCCGAGACGTCTTCGTACCAGTAGTTGAGCGCCGTCTCGTAGCGATGATGGCCGTCGGCAATGAACAGCGCCTGGTCACTGACGGCCTTTTCGATCGCGCGCACGCCTTCGCCGCTTCGCACCGCCCACAGCCGATGACGCACGCCCTGGTGCATCAGGTCGACATCCGGCGTTGCCGACCATCCGCCATCCGGCTCCGGCACGAAGCCGGGCTTCGAATACACGCAGAAGATCGGCGACAGATTGGCCTTCACGCGTCGCGTGAGCTCGAGCCGGTCGCGCTTGTGATGGGCGAACGTGTTTTCGTGCCGCAGCACGACGCCGGTCGAATACGGTTCGAGCGCGAGCGCGCCGAGCACGCCGATGCGCCTTCTCGGGCCGCCGGCCTCGAATTCCTGCGTGTACAGGTAGAAGGCCGGCGCCGCGTCACGCGCCAGCACGCCATCGCTCTGCCAGGCGCGGTACTGCGCGGCGGCCGAGTCGTGGCCTTCCTTGTTGAGGATGAGGCGCGTGCAGTTGAACGGGCTCGCCTCGTAGAACGCATCGCGCTCGGCAGGGCTGATCACGTCGTAGGGCGGCGCGACGACACCGTCCATCGCGCCGACACGCGACGGGGAATAGCGGACCGCACGAAACGGACGAAATCTGGCCACGGGATCCCTCTCAGGCAGGCTCGAGCGTGATGATGGAAGCGATCGACTCGGTGCGAACCGCACCGGCGCGAACCACGGTCGCACGGCCCTCGTAAAACTCAACTACGGTCGACGCGCTGGTCGAGTCTCGCGGGCCGCCGTCGACGACGAGCGCAAGCCCGCTCGCACCGTCGAATGCACGGCGCACTTCATCGGCGCTTCGTGCCGGCGGCTCGCCGCTTCGATTGGCGGACGTCGACGTGAGCGGCGCGCCGAACGTCTCGACGAGCCGCGCAGCCCACGGATCGCTGCTGCAGCGAAGCCCGACGCCGCCCGACGGCCCGCGCAGCGCGGGCGCAACCGAAGCAGACGCCGGCAGCACGATCGTCAGCGGACCGGGCCAGAACGCGTCGACGAGCGCGTACGCGTCCGCGGGCGGCGCCGCGTCGAGAAGCGGCATCGCCATGTCGAGATCGCGGACCAGAAGCGAGATCCCGCGTCCGTCGTCGCGGCCCTTGAGACGGACCAGCGCCGCTACCGCTTGCGCGCGGCGCGCGTCGACGGCGAGCCCGTAGACGGTCTCGGTCGGATACGCGACGATCCCGCCGCCGGCGAGCACGCGCGCCGCAGCGTCGATGTCGCGATCGGAAACGGTCAGCTGTTCCCGGGCCATCTGCGCACGAGTCCGGGCACCGCATCCGCCATCGTTCTCTTGCGCTCGACGAGCGCGCGAGCGAGGCGCGCGTCGGACAATGCCAGGATCTGTGCCGCCAGCAGCGCAGCGTTTCGCGAGCCGGCTGTCCCGATCGCGAGGGTTCCGACCGGTACACCGGCGGGCATCATCACCGTGGACAGCAGCGCGTCCATCCCGCGCAGTGATCCGGAGTCGAGCGGGACGCCGAGCACGGGAAGCGTGGTTGCCGCCGCCACTGCACCGGCCAGGTGCGCCGCGAGACCGGCCGCCACGATCAGGACCTTCAGGCCGCGGTCGGCGGCGCTTGCCGCGTAGTCGGCGGTCTTGCGCGGAGACCGGTGCGCCGACGTGACGACGACTTCGTGCGCAATGCCGAGCTCTTCGAGAATCTTCGCGGCCTCGTTCATCACGTCGAGATCGCTCGAGCTTCCCATCAGGATGCCGACGAGCGGCTGGGCCGCTTTCGTCCGGGCGGCTTTCGCAGCGGGTTTTGCAGCCGGCTTCGGGGCTTTTGCGGCAGCTTTTGCGGAAGGCTTCGCGGCTTTTGCGGTCATGCGGTTCTCTCTCCTGTTTGGCGCTCGCGCTGGTCGCGTTCGCTATTTGGCGCTCGCGCTGGTCGCGTTCGCTGTCTGGCGCTGGCTTTGTTCGCGCTCGATTGCGCGCCACGCGATGTCGCGGCGGCAGTGCGCTCCGTTCCAGTGAATGCGATCGACGGCGGCGTATGCCGCGGCCGCTGCATCCGCAACGCGCTCGCCGGTCGCGCACACGCCGAACACACGGCCTCCGGCCGTGATCCAATGACCCGACGCATCGCGCTCGGTGCCGGCGTGAAAGATCTGTGCACCGGCCGTTCGCGCGGCATCGTCGATGCCGTCGATGCGGTCGCCTTTGCGGATGTGACCGGGATAGCCCGCTGCCGTCATCACGACGCAGACCGACGATCCGTTCTTCCACTCCAGGCGATGGCTCGCGAGCGTGCGGTCGATCGTCGCATCGACGAGGTCGAGCAGGCTCGAATCGAGGCGCATCATCAGCGCCTGGCACTCGGGGTCGCCGAAGCGGACGTTGTATTCGAGCACTTTCGGGCCGGATGCGGTCAGCATGATGCCGGCATACAGAACGCCGCGGTAGTCGATGCCGCGCGCGGCAAGCGTTCGCACCGTCGGCTCGATCACGCGGCGCATGATCTCGTCGTGAATCTGCGGCGTCACGCACGGCGCCGGCGAGTACGCACCCATGCCACCGGTGTTCGGCCCCGCGTCGCCGTCGAAGACCGCCTTGTGATCCTGCGACGATGCGAGCGGCAGCGCGGTTATGCCGTCGGTGATGGCCATGAACGATGCTTCTTCGCCGACCAGGAACTCCTCGACCACGACGCGCCGGCCGGCGGCGCCGAAGTCGCCGCCTTCGAGCATGCCGTCGATCGCGCGATCGGCTTCGGCCGCGTCCGCGCAGATGATCACGCCTTTTCCGGCCGCGAGCCCGTCGGCTTTGACGACCACCGGAAAGCCGAGGCGGCGCGCGCATTCGCGCGCGGGCGCCGCTTCTTCGAATTCGCCGTAGTCGGCAGTCGGAACGCCCGCATCGAGCAGCAGCCGCTTCGTGAACGCCTTGGACGCCTCGAGCTCGGCGCCGCGCCGGTCAGGCCCGAAGATGCGAAGACCCCGCGCGCGGAATTCGTCCACGATGCCGGCCGCGAGCGGCCCTTCGGGACCGACGATCGTCAGATCGATGCTCTCGCTTTCTGCAAAACGCGCGAGCGCTTCGAGGTCGGACGGATCGATCGCGACGATTTCGGCGAGGCCGGCAATCGCGGCCGAGCCGGGCGCCGCATAGACGCGCGGCCGGCGCCGATCGTTCGCGATCTTCCAGACCAGCGCATGCTCGCGTCCGCCACTGCCGATGACGAGGACTTTCATCGCATTTTCCTTGTGATGCTTCGGGCGGATCCGGAGTCGGTGCGGTCAGTGCCGGAAATGCCGGACCCCTGTCATGACCATCGCCATCCCGTGCTCGTCGGCGGCAGCGACCACCTCGGCGTCGCGAAGGCTTCCTCCCGGCTGGATGACAGCCGTTGCGCCGGCGGCCGCAACCACGTCGAGACCGTCGCGAAACGGAAAGAATGCATCCGACGCGCAGACCGAGCCTTCGAGCACGAGGCCATGCTCTCTCGCGCGGGCGACCGCCAGCCGCGCCGAATCGACGCGGCTCATCTGGCCGGCGCCGACGCCGACCACGTGGTCTTCGTGCGCGAGCACGATCGTGTTCGACTTGGCGTGCTTGCAGATCTTCCACGCGAAGTTGAGCGCGCGAAGCTCGGCGTCGGTCGGCGCGCGCCTCGTCGCGACCTTGCACGCGGCCGCATCCGACGGCTCGAGGTCGCGCGTCTGTACGAGAAGGCCGCCGAGCACGCGCTTCAGGTCGGGCGAGTCGGCTCCGCCTTTCTGCCGCGCGTCGACCGCCAGCACGCGCACCGCCTGCAGCTTCTTGGTGCTGCCGAACAGCTCGAGCGCCTCTTTGGTGAACGACGGCGCGAGCACGATCTCCAGGAACACGTCCTTCATCGCCTCGGCCGCAGCAAGGTCGACCTCGCGGTTGAACCCGACGATTCCGCCGAAGATCGAGACCGGATCGCAGCGGCGCGCCTTGACGAAGCAGTCGAGCGCGTTCGTTCCGACCGCGACCCCGCACGGGTTCGTATGCTTGATCGCGACGCAGACCGGCTCGTCGAACTCCATGACGAGCTGTAGCGCCGCGTCGGCATCGACGATGTTGTTGTAGGAGAGCTCTTTTCCCTGCAGCACGCGTGCCGTCGCGATCGACGGCCCGTCAATGCGCGGCGCGCGGTAGAACGCCGCGCGCTGGTGCGGATTCTCGCCGTAGCGCAGGTTCTGCACCAGATGCCACTGGTGATGCATCGTCTCGCCGAACTCGGCGGCTTTGGCCTGTTCTCCGGAGGCGCCTGCCGCGCCGGCGAGCGCATCGCGACCGAACCAGTCGGCGATCATCCCGTCGTAGGCCGCGGTCGCGCGATACGCCTTGCGTGCAAGCAGCTTGCGCCGCTCGATCGACGTCGTGCCGGTGCGGCGGAGCTCGTCGAGCACCAGCTCGTAGTCGGCCGGGTCGGTCACGACGACGACGCTCTCGTGGTTCTTGGCCGCCGAGCGCACCATCGACGGCCCGCCGATGTCGATGTTCTCGACCGCTTCCTCGTAGCTGCAGCCGCGCGCCGTGACGTCGGCGAACGGGTAGAGGTTCACGCAGACCAGGTCGATCGGCTCGATTGCGTGCTCTTCCATCTGGCGTACGTGCGACGGCTCGCCGCGCCGTCCGAGAATTCCGCCGTGGACTTTCGGATGCAGCGTCTTGACGCGGCCGTCGAGAATCTCCGGCGAGCCGGTGTGCTCGCTGACGTCGACGACCGCGAGGCCGGCTTCGCGCAGTGCCTTGGCGGTGCCGCCGGTCGACAGGATCTTGACGCCAAGCGACGAGAGCCCTTTGGCAAACTCGACGAGACCGGTCTTGTCGCTGACGCTGAGCAGCGCCGTCTTTACAGGTTGTGTCTCGCGCATGTCCTCGACCCTTTCGCATTTTGCGGTGGAAGCGGTGGAAGCAGAGCTCATTTGGTCTCCCGGCGCACGCGGCGCCCCACTCTCGCGAGCAGCTCATAGGCAATGGTGTCGGCGAGCGATGCGATCTCTTCGACGCGCGGATCGTCGCCCCACAGCGTAACTTCGTCGCCGACGGACACCGGCGGCGCGTCGGTCACGTCGAACATCGCGTGATCCATGCAGATCCTGCCGACGAGCGGAACGCGCGTGCCGGCAACCGACGCAACGGCGAGATTGCCGAGGCAGCGCGGATAGCCGTCGGCGTATCCGAAGCGGACCGTCGCAAGGCGTGTCGGACGCGACGTGCGGAACGTGTGCCCGTATCCGATGCCGTCGCCGCGCGGAACGTCGGCAACGCGGATCACGCGTGCGACGAGCGTCATCACGGGCCTCAGATCGGCGCGGCCGCGCAGCGCCGGATCGGGCGCAACGCCGTAGAGCATGATGCCCGGCCGTACCACATCCAGATGCGCGTCGGGCCGGGAAAGGATCGCGGCGCTGTTGGCGAGGTGGCGCTCGAGCGCGAATCCGGCTTCACGCAGTGCGCGATCGGCGCCGAGCATTGCCTCGAGCTGCCCGGCCGTGACTTCGCCGGTGACCGATTCGGCCTGCGCAAAATGCGAACAGATCGCGACCACGCGCACGCCGCGCACCGCGCTCGCCGCGCGCACGAAGTCCACCGCGTCTTCCGGCGCGATGCCGAGCCGATGCATGCCGGTATCGATCTTGACGTGCACCAGCGCTTCGCTGCCGCTGGCCGCCGCAGAGGCTCCGATGGCGCGCACCACGTCGATCTCCTGCGTGGTCACCTCGATGCCGGCATCGACGGCTGCCGCCGCTTCGCCGGCGAGCACACCGCCAAGCACGACGATGCGCGCGCGCTGCGAGCCGGTTGCCTGCTGGAGCACCGGCTGGATCTCGATCGCTTCGTCGATGGTTGCGACGCCGAAGCGGCTGCAACCCGCACGTGCGAGGATCGATGCACACAGCGGCGCGCCGTGCCCGTACGCATCCGACTTGATCATCGCGATGACGCCGGTGCCGCCGCCGACGAGGCGAGTCACCTCACCGTAGTTGTGCGCAAGCGCGCCGGCATCGATCTGCGCCGACGGTGTCGACGACGCATGCGCGACCGGGTGCGCGGAAACTGGAATTTCGGACGCAGAAACTCGCTCGATGCGAGTAGAAGAAGTTCCGGATGACGCTCCGACGGGAGCCGCGACGACGGCCACGCGGCGTGGTACCAAAGGCGACCCCCGGTTGTAAAACCGCACCTGTGAAGCTAGCAGGAACCGATGCGTCTGCGGATCAACGGCGAAGACAAGGACGTCGCCGACGGAATCACGATCGCCGGTCTCGTCGACTCGCTCGGTCTCGGCGGGCGCCGCGTCGCCGTCGAGCGCAACCGGGAAGTCGTTCCCGCATCCGGCTGGAATTCCGCGTGCCTGGCCGACAACGACGTCGTCGAGATCGTGCACTTCGTCGGTGGAGGATGACCGTGGGAGCACCTGTGCAGAGTCAGTCGAGGAGCCCGGGCGAAACCGCGACTACGGACAGCGAAGATTCTCTGGTCCTGGCCGGTCGCAGCTACCGCTCGCGGCTTCTGGTCGGCACCGGCAAGTACGCCGACTTCGAGCAGACCCGCATCGCGATCGAGACTTCGGGCGCCGAGATCGTCACCGTGGCCGTGCGGCGCGTGAACATCACCGACCCGACCAAACCGAACCTGCTCGACTTCGTCGATCCGAAGCGTTTCACGATCCTTCCGAACACCGCCGGCTGCTACACCGCCGAAGATGCGATCCGCACGTGCCGGCTCGCGCGCGAGGCCGGCATCGGCAAGCTCGTCAAGCTCGAGGTCATCGGCGACGAGAAGACTTTGTTTCCCGACGTGCCCGCGACGATCGAAGCCGCGCGCATCCTCGTCAAGGAAGGTTTCGACGTGCTGCCGTACGTGACCGACGACCCGGTCGCGTGCAAGCGCCTCGAAGAGGCCGGGTGCGTTGCCGTCATGCCGCTGGCTGCGCCGATCGGTTCCGGTCTCGGGATTCGCAATCCGTACAACATCCGCATCATCATCGAGCAGAGCCGCGTGCCGGTGATCGTCGATGCCGGCGTCGGCACCGCTTCGGACGCCGCTTACGCGCTCGAGCTCGGATGCGATGCGGTGCTGATGAACACGGCCATCGCCGGCGCACGCGACCCGATCCTCATGGCCAGGGCCATGAAGCTCGGCGTCGAAGCCGGTCGCGCCGCGTTTCTTGCGGGACGCATCGCCAAGAAGCTTCATGCGAGCGCATCGTCTCCACTCGCCGACCTGATCGGCTGATTGCCGCCGGCGGCAACGCGCCGATTCGCATGCTCGCCCTGCCCGATCCTCCCGTTCAGCTCATCACTGGAGCGTGGACCGACCTCGACGATCTGCGTTCGCGCGTAGCCGCGGCGCTCGCCGGCGGAATCCGCTGGGTGCAGCTTCGCGCCAAGGCGAGGCCCGCGAGCGAGCTTTACGCCGCGGCGATGCTCGTCGCGCCGATGCTGCGTGAGAGCGGCGGCCTTTTTGTCGTCAACGATCGCGTCGACATTGCGCTCGCGAGCGAAGCCGATGGTGTCCATCTGCCGGAAGACGGCATGCCGGTGGCCGACGCGCGCCGCCTGCTCGGAGAGCAAGCATGGATCGCGCGGTCCGTTCATTCGGCCGATGCGATCGCCGCGATGAAAGGCGACCCTCCTTGCGCCGTGCAGTACGGTCCGGTGTTCGAGACCGCGTCGAAACGCGCGTATGGCCAGCCGAAGGGAACGCGCGAGCTCTCCGCTGCGTCGGATGCCGCGCACAGCGTCGGCATTCCGCTGGTGGCCGTCGGTGGAATCACCGCGGGACGCGTACGCGACTGCCGCGAGCACGGCGCCGACGCCGTCGCCGTGATCGGAGCGATCTGGGATTCGGACGACGTCGAACGAGCGGCGCGGGATTTTATCGGCAAAGCGGGATGAGCGACGGTTTCGACGTGACGCACGGCGTCTGATGCAGCAGCGCACCGGACCTGCGGTAGCCTCCGGCCGAATGCTCGTGTAGTCACCCGCGATGCTCGATCGCAGCCAGCTCTACGCACTGCACGAAGAGTTGCCGCTCGAGCAGGCGCACGGGCCGTTCGAGTTCACCGTCGACGTCGAGCGCCTCGGCATCGACATGGCGCTGCTCGAGCCGGTGGTCGCGAGCGGGCCGCTGTGCTTCCTCGACTTCGAGGCTACCGGCCTTGACCCCAAGCTCGACGAGCTGATCGAAGCCGGCGCGATCCGCATCGAAACCGGCGGCCAGCGCGCGCGGATCTTCAATACGCTGATCCATACCGGCCAGGAGCTGTCGCCGTTCATCAAGCGGCTTACCGGAATCACGCAGCGCGACGTGCAGACCGCGCCGCCGCTCGTCGAAGTTGCCGCCGCGCTCGACCGTTTCATCGGCGACGCGCCGGTGGTCGCACACAACGCCGCATTCGAAAAGAGCTGGCTGCGCCAGGCCGTGCATCCGCGCTTCGCGTCGCATCCGTTCCTCGACACCGTCGAGATCCTCGCGCTCGTCTATCCGGACAGCGCGAACATGAAGCTCGATACGTTCTGCCGGCGCGGGCTCGGGCGCGGCGAGCGCCACCGCGCGCTCGACGACGCCCTCGACATGCTGCGCGTGCTCGTCTGCATGCTCGCCGAGTCGCGCGGCGGCTCGCCCGCCGGAGCCAACGCCGTCGCCGCGCTGACGCACTTCCATCCGACGTCCGCGTGGCGCGTGCGCCTCGAGAATTCGGTCGGGTACGAGTTCACCAGCGACGTCAGCGACGGTCTGGTGCCCGTCGTTCCGGACGTCGTGCTCGATCCGGTGCCGTTTTCGAAGGAAGCCATCTCCGCACGCCTTCTCGACGTCGACAATGTCCGCCGCGTGCTTCCCGGCTACGAAAAGCGGCCGGGCCAGATCCAGTTCTTCGAGCATGTGTTCGACTGCTTCGCTGCCGTCGGCGGCCGGAACGTCGTGGTCGGAGAGGCCGGCACCGGCATCGGCAAGACGCTTGCGTATCTTGCCGCAGCGATTCCGTTTGCGCGGCACACCGGCCAGCAGGTGGTGATCTCCACCTCGAGCAAGCTGCTGCAGACGCAGCTTCTCGAAAAGGACATTCCCGCGGCTGCCGCGATGCTCGGATATCCGGATCTTCGCTACAGCGTGATGAAAGGGCGCGCGAACTACGTGTGCCGGCGCCGGCTCGACCGTTTCCTGACCGCGCGGCAGGCCGGCGGCGCGACGATGGATCCCGAGGAAGGCTTCGCGTCCGCGCTGATCGCGGCGTTTTCGAGCAGCGCCGCGCACGGCGAGATCGACCGCATCCCGACCGTGCTCTACCAGCTCAACCCGTCGTTCGAGCGCTTCGCGCGCGAGGTGACGAGTGCGGACGCCGACGAATGCCGCAGGCAGAGCTGCGAGACCACCGGCGGCCACTGCGTGTTCCGCTCCGCGCGTCACCGGCTCGAAGCCGCCGAGATTGCCGTCGTCAATCACGACCTGCTGCTGCGCTGGCCGCCGGACTATCCGCCGCTTCGGCACCTGATCTTCGACGAGGCCCACGAGCTCGTCGAAAAAGCCGACAACGCGTACGCGCGAAGCGCCGAAGGCATCGAGCTCGCGCACCGGCTGGAAGAAATCCTCGGCCTGCGCGGCGCGCCGCCGCTTGCCGACGACGACGAAACCCAGCTGCTGGCGCGGCGCGCGCTCACGCTCGTGTCGATGGTCGGCGAGACCGCGCGGCACATCGTGCGCGCCGACAACGAAGAGGTTGCGTTCCAGTTCGGCCGCGACGAGCTGCTCATTCCGCGCAGCGGGCCGGGAAACGAATGGAAGGAGCTGACCGATGCCGGGCTCGAGCTCGCGCGCGCGCTGCGTTCGCTCGCCGGCCGCTTCCAGGGCGGAGACGATGAAGGCGACGAGAGCAATCGTGCGAGGATGCGCGAGGTCCTCGAAGAAGCCGGCTCGGTTCTCGAGCATGCGCTGCCGTACCCGAAGTCCGACATGTACGTGTTCCGCATCCGCGGGCTTGCGAGGACGACGCCGATCTCGTGGCGTTTCGTTGCGACTCCCGTGCTGCCCGGCGACGACTTTCGCGAGCACGTGCTCGAGCAGGCCGAAACCATGTTCGCGACCTCCGCAACGCTTGCCGTCGCCGACGAGGAAGACGGTGCACTTCGCGAGCTCAAGCTGCACGAGCATGCTGGCAGCCGTTATCGCGTCGCGCCGGCGATCCCGAGCCCGTTCGATTACGCGCGCAACCTCGAAGTGATCTTCATCCAGGACGCCACCGACCAGGCCGCGCTCGTCGATCGCATGACGCGCACGCTGTCGGTCATCGCACGCCGCCTCGACGGCCGGTCGCTCGGGCTGTTCACGAGCCGTGACCGCATGATTCGCGTTGCCGATCTTCTGGCCGGGCAGCTGGCTGCCGAAGGGATTGCAGTGGCGACGCCGGCCGCGGGCAACAGCGATCCGCACGAGCTCGTACGCACGTTCATGGACAATCCGCGCTCGGTGCTGCTCGGCTCGCGCGCGTTCTGGCAGGGCATCGATATTCCCGGCGACGCGTGCCAGGCCGTCGTGATCGAGAAGCTTCCGTTCGACGTGCCGGGCGATCCGCTGCTGCAGCTTCGCTCGGAAGTGCTGTTCGGGCGCGGCAGCCGGGTGTTCGGTGATTACCAGATCCCGCGCATGCTGCTGCGCCTCAAGCAGATGATGGGGCGGCTCATCCGCACGCCGACCGATCGCGGGATCATCGTTCTCGTCGAGCCGCGCGCGGACAAGCCGTACTTCCGCCGCGTGATCGCGTCGCTGCCGCCGGGCGCGAGGCATCACCTGGTGCGCCTCGACGACCTCGATGCCGTCGTCGAGGACTTCCTGCGCCGCAGCAATGCGCTGCGCGCGGAATAAATCTCACGCGGTCACATAGCGGTCCCCGTGCAGTCGCATCAGCGGCGGTTCGCCGGGGCGGCAGCCGAGCTCCCATGTAATGTCGTGCGGCGCGAGCCCGCTCGCCTGGACGATTCCCGCGTGAATCCCATGCAGATGGTGCGCCGCGCACACCGTCGTACGATTGCCGCGCGCGTTGCTCCCGCCCGCAGAGCGGAACTTGACGTGATGATCGTGCAGGTTCCGGCGCGAGCTGCAGCCCGGCACCGTGCATCGCCACCCGTCGCGCTCGAAGACCGGGTCGCGGTGCCGCGGCGCCGAGGTCCACTCGAGAAGCGCTCGCGCGATCATGCGTTCGAATGCCCGCCCGCGCGCGCCGCGGCCGCCATTGACCTGGAAGAGCATCGATTCGACGAGCGCGGCAACCGAAACCGGAAGCGAAAACGCGATCCGGACTTCTTCGCCGGGCAGCTTGAGGCGCGGGATGTCTTCGCCATGCGCACGCATTTGCACTTCATCGACGGTCACGCCGGCGAGACCATCGATCTTAAGGTCGGCGTGAAGCGGCGGCGGAGCCGGCCGACCCGACGTGGATGCACGCTCGCCGAATTCGAGCGCCCACGCGACTTCTTCGGCAAGGCGGCGAAGCGTGACTTCGCGTGCGCGGCGGATCCATTGCTCGCCGTAGTGCGGGCCGACTACCGGCAGGATCGTGCATGCGGCGAGATGAGAAATCTCGCCGTCGCGCCACGCCGCGCGAAGCTGTTCGCATGAACGCCATGTCTCGCGTTCGATCGCGATCAGGCTCCAGACCTTGCGCGCCGAGCAGCCGAGCCGTGATTCCACGTAAAGCTTGACGGTGGCGAAGCCGATCTCGCGGAACAACCGGCGGTCCACGCCGATGCGCAGCAGCGCGCCCATCTGGTAGTCGATGCGCTGCATGGCGCGATGCGCGTCGCGCAGCCGGCGATCGAGCTCGAATGCATCGGCGGTTTCGAGATCTTCGGTCAGCTTTTCCAGACAGGCAGCGGGCCCGGCATCGTAGGTTGCCGGTGCGAGCCACGGGAAGCCTTCCGCAACACCGGTTTCCGCGAGATAGGCAAATAGCGTGCGGCGGCCGCGGGCTTCGTCCGAACGCTGAAGAGCAAGGAGGCGGCGCTGGTGGTCGTCGAAGCTCGGCGACCACTTGGCATCGGCACCGACGAACTCGTTTGGCGATCCGCTGGCCGCCTCGGCAGCCACGAGCTCCAGCACCTGCGCGGGCGACAGGGGCGATCCCGCAACTCGGCTGGCGGCCTCGCGCACCGCGCGCCAGAGCCGGCGCCCGGTTCGCGAGACATTGATGCTCCAGCGGATTTCAGGGTCGCTCTCGTCGGCAGGGTCGGGAAGCTGATCGAATGGTGCGGATGCTGAAATTGCATCGTCCGCGGGCCGCGCCGGTACATCACAACTGTGCTCATCAGCAGCTTCGACCTGCTCCTCCGCTGCGAACGTTCGAACAAATTCCTCGAGCTCGCGCGTCGGAAGCGTCAGCGCCTGATGCAGAAGCGCTTCCTCGTTTTGCGTGGTCGCGACCCGTACGAGCATCCGGACCTTCGTCCAGCCGAGCAAGCCCGCCTCGAGCGCTGAACAAAGGCGCGGCAGTCGATCGAGCGTACGCACAACGCGGGCATCCTCTTCGAGCGTACGGGAGGAAACGCCAATGCGCTCGCGAGCGTAGTCCGACAAACGCACGAAGCCGAGTCGCCGCCACGATCGCGCGTTCATCAGCCGGAGTGCGAGGCGTGCGATGACAAGGCGGCAGCGGCTTTCCATGCCCGCCAGCACAACGAGCTGCTGATCGAGAACTACGCCCGCATCGGTGCGCGAGCCGCCGCGAATCGGACGGTCGGGCGGATCGAGGAGTTCCTGCCGAACGACGTCGAGTGGGGAGATCGACTGCGGACCCGGTCGAGCGGGCACGGCCATCGTTGGCGAACCTTCATTGTCCGAGATCGTTTCGAACTGCCGCGCCAAAAAAGAGTCGGCATGGCGACGGTCCGGATGTCGCAATTGGTCGGACCACGCCATTGCGGAGTCGCCGGGCAAGGAAAGATCAACGCCAGATTCTGCTTGGGAACCGCCTGTGATCACAGGCGAACAAATAGCAAATATCCACAAGCCCGGCAAGACAAAAATGGCTTATTTCATGCTGGAAATGTCATATTTCGTGACGCCGGCTCTGCACACAGGAAGCCAGTCGGAGGCTGAATGGCGATGATGCCAGCCTCGAACGGAACGCGCGCGAACGACGAACGACGAACGACGAACGACCGAACGATGACCGAACGATGACCGAACGATGAGCGACGATTAGCGACGATTAGCGATTAGCGATTAGCGATTAGCGATTAGCGATTAGCGATTAGCGATTAGCGACGAGCGACGAGCGACGAGCGCGAACAACCAACGCGAAAGCCGCAACGCAATCGCCGAGGGCGAATGACCAGCGCGAGCAGGAACGTGACCGCGATGCCGAACGCCAAGCCCGAAACGCCGGGTCCGCACCTCAACAGGATCGACGCAACTGTCGGTCCCGGCGCTGAGACGCTACCGAGCGCCGCTCAAATCAGCGCCACAATCATATAAACGACGAGCGCCACCTGCACGGTAAAGAACGCAGCGCGCGCCTGCACCAGCCAGTGATTCACGCCGGCGAGATGCACGGCGCTCTGCGCGACACGCGCGGCCAGCACGTACGGCATCGCCCAGTCCGCGACTCCCGGCTTTCCGAGCACGTAAGCAGACAGTACGACCGCAGCGACAATCGGCAGATTCTCGACGCAATTCATGTGCGCGTGCTCGGCGCGACGCACCCAGCCCGGAACTTCATAATTCTGGCCGCGCGTCCACGAATCGGCCTTGCGGCCGCCGAGCACCATCGCGGTGCGGTAGCCGACGAACGTCGACATCAGCAGGAGCGTCCATGCGGCAAAAAGCAAAAGCGCAGTGATTCCAGTCATCGAAGTTCCCCTTGAGTCAGGTTGAGGAGCAGGCGTGGTCGACTCGCACAGACGCTCCTTCCCTCAACTCTCCCGCGAGTCAATGATCGGCCGATGAGAGTACGCATGGCAGGTGCGGGCGAAGTGACGTGGGTAACGGAATGAAACGGATCGCAATCCGCATCGTTTCTGCCGTTCTGCTGATCGTGGTTCTCCTCGGCGTCGCCGTCAGCATTGCCGGCATGGTGTACCGTCCCCAGGCCGCCATCCCGTCCGGTTTCGCCGGCAGCTACGTGGACGTCGCTGGTATCCCGTTGCGCGTCGTGCAGGAAGGCAGCGGCCGCGACATCCTGATGATCCACGGCTCGCCCGGCATCCTCGAGGACTTCGACGCGCAGGCCCGTGACCTTCGAACGTCGTTCCGCGTGACGCGCTACGACCGGCCGGGCCAGGGCTTCAGTGGCGACACCGGCAACTATTCGATTCGAGACAACGCGCGCGTCGCGCTCGCGCTGATCGAAAAACTCGGACTCACCAATACGATCGTCGTCGGGCATTCCTACGGCGGCGCCACCGCACTCGCACTCGGTGAAATGAAGTCGCCGCGCGTGGCAGCACTGGTGATCCTCGACAGCGCGGCCTACACGTCGATACGCGCAGTCAATCCGCTGTTCCGCTTCCTGCGTTTACCGGCGTTCGGCGTCGGCATGGCGCGCATGGTGCGCGGCACGACCGAAGGCAAAGTGCGCGAGTCGATTCCAGCCGAGTTCAAGGCCGGAGCGCCGCCCGAAAACTTTCTGTCTGTCCGCGCGCCCATCTACTCGGAGCCGAAGGTCGTTCATGCCATGGCCAACGAGCATTGGGATTCGACGGCGGAGCTTGCGCTGCTCAGCCCGCACTACGCCGAGATCGACGTCCCCGTGTACATCGTCGCGCAACGCGACGACGCTGCACGCAGCGCGCAGGCCGAACGGCTTCAGCGCGAAGTGGCGCACGGGAACCTCACGCTCGTCTCACCGAGCGGGCACTATGTGCAGGTCGAGCAGCCGGCGGCCGTAACGGAAGTGATTCAGCGCGCGGCCGGATCCTAGAAAGCAACGGCGAGATTCGCCGCGCGGCTGGATCCTAAAAAGCTACGGCGAGATCGATTCACCGCACGATGCAGGACGAGGTGCGGCGAGCGCCTTTTCTCGATCTTCCTGCGCCGGCAATCCTTGCAGGAGGACCAGGGCTGCAACGTGACAGCGCTCACCTGCCGCACACCGCGATTGCCGCAACTCAGCCGGCCATGCACAAATCGCCGCGAGCCAGACTTCTGCGACGGAGATCCCGATGACGACATTTCGATCCTGCGCGTTACCCACGTCCGTTGCGCTGGCGTTCCTCGCCGGCTGCACAGCGATCCACGTAGAAGCGCTCCCGCGCAGCGAGGTTCCCGTGAGCCATGTCTGTATCGCGGAGAATCCGGCCGTGATCGTTCGCGACTTCCTCAACACGCTGATCGGTGGTTTCCAGCGCCACGGATTTACGTCGGAAACCTTCACGGGAACCAAACCCGAGAATTGCGACGTCGTCGTCACGTATACGGCGCGACAGAGCTGGGACATTGTTACGTACCTGGTGAAAGCGGAGATCTGGATGCGGCGCGACGGCCGACAGATCGCCTATGCCGAATACCATCTGCGCGGCGGCGGCGGGTACGCGTTGACGAAGTACGAAGGTACGGCAACCAAGATGAAGCCGGTCATGGACCAGCTGCTGGTCGAATACCCTGCACCGCCGAGCGCCGCTGTCAGCACTCTTTAGAAGCGACCTGCACCAGCGAGCGCCGCTGCCAGCATTTGCTGGCGGTCGCTGGCCCGGCTTCCCGCGCATCACGCAAAATCGGGGACAGACACCGATTCCGGAAAATCAGTGTCTGTCCCCGATTTTTCCGTTCAGGCCACGGGCCGGATCTCGAATGCGGGATAGCGATCGACGAGCGACGCGAACGCCTCGACACGAGAGCCGGCGGGAACCGGAAAGAAGCGCTGGACCTGAGAGCGATAGGTATCGAGATAGGATTTGAGGATCGCCGGTTTGTCGGCATCCGCAACGGCGTGCAGGCTGTAGCGCCGGCTCGTGCGGCCTTGACGCAGATTGACCTCGCCGCTCGCCGCAGCGTTGCGCACCCACTGCGTCCGCCCGCGCGGTGCCACGAGATAGTCGCGGCCGTTGTACGCCAGCAGATCGACGGGAGTCGAATACATCCGGCCGCTTTTCCTTCCACGCACCTCGAGCAGGAAAAAGTTGGACGGCGCGAGCCCTCGTGCGATCAGCCACCCGAACAGCCGGTTGAACAGACCGTCGATCAATCCGGGCGGATTCACATCTGCGGGTTTTTCCATTGCGGCCTACCTCCAGGTTGAAATGGACTATACGGTGAATCCTTCCTGCGCTGCGCAATGCGAAACGCAGGTGGATGCGACATGACGGGGCTGCTCAGATCCATTCTTTGTCCGCTGATCGGTGTTGTGCTCGCCTGCGCCGCGCACGCCCAGCCGCCGACACCGGACAGGAGCGTCGTCGCAGAGCTCCAGAAGGGCGGATACGTGCTGTTCCTTCGTCACTTTGCCACCAATCACGAGCAGCAGGACACCGACCCGGCCCATCTCGACAACATCGCCGCGCAACGCCAGTTGACGGACGAGGGTCGCAAGCAGGCCGTGGCGCTCGGAGAGGCGCTGCGCGCGCTCCGGATTCCGATCGGACGCATCGTCTGCAGCCAGCTGCAGCGCGCCCGCGAGTCGGCCACGCTTCTGGGCGTCGGAACTCCCGAGCCGACGCCGGACGTCACGAGTACCGGCGCGACCGTCCCCCCGGAGGAAAATCAGCGCCGCGCAGATGCGCTTCGCAAGCTGCTGTCGACGGCGCCTGCCGCCGGCAAGAACACTCTCATCGTCAGCCACGCTCCGAATCTGCAGGACGCGGCCGGAAAGGAATTTTCGGATATCGGCGAGGGAGAAGTCGTGGTGTTCCAGCCCGCGGACGGCAAGTACCGCGTGGTGGCCCGCGTCTTTCCGCCGGCGCAATGGACGCAGTGGACGAAGTCGCCGGGACCGTGACCGTACGCGACAGGCGCGTCCCGGCGTCAGTACCCCGCTTCCTGGTGAAAGACCCGCTGCCGGATGATGTACGGGATCGATTTCACCATGTCGTTGACGACCACGATGAACACCTTGCGCAGCTTGCCTTCGGGACAACGAATCGAGCGCACGCCGTGCCACGAGTTGCCGCGCCGCGCGAACAGGAAGCTGCGGTTGCCGACCGCAATCGCGGGCGTCGCCGACTTGAAGTCCTCCCACTTCGGTGCGGATTTGGTCGGCAGCTTGCCCTCGTCGTCGAGAACGACCGTCTCGCCGCCCCACGACGGATCCCAGGTCTCCGGATCGTTCATGTAGAAGATATGCGAGCCGAGCTTGCGCGGGCTGTCGCAATGCGGCGACACCGATGCGCTCGCCGGCGTGTAGTGCCAGTGAAAGTTCAGCCACAGCCCGCCGCGGCCGAACATGCGCTTGATCCATCGGCCGTAGCGCGCACTGCGAAGCTCGCCGATGAACGCGCGCCAGTCGTCCGAAAGCTCGGCGTTGCGGCTGTACTCGAGCACCCAGCGATCGTGCGGCTCCTGCCCGTGTTTCCGCTTGATGCCGAAATACGGACGCATCACTTCCGTAGGGGGCAGCGTGGCGAGAAGCCGGCGGTAGCCTTCTTCGGTCAGCGCGTTCTCCGGGTTGAGGAATGGATAGGGGGACGTCGCCTGGAAGGCCCTGGTGTCGAAGGATTCGAGAAGGTCGAAGTTCAGGTATCGCACGCTGGTCCGCTCGTGAAAAAAGATTAAGCGATTCTCTGCTTCGAAGTCGAGCGACAGGTCACGAACGCCGGCCCTGATGTGCAGGCTCGAGCAGATCGGTGACGGTCTTGACCGGATTGAACGTCTCCAGAGGCACCTCGACGAACACCGTATTCCACCCGGCCATCGCGCCGTTCCACAGCCCGGGACGTTCGAGCGATCGCAGCGGGCGTCCGTCCTGGGATTTCTCGGCGATGAAAAACGCTTCGCGATCGACGAAAGCGCCGAGGTCGTACGCCCTGCCCTTCCAGTCGCGCGTGATGCAGATGAGATCGACCGGATTGAAATGGCGCGTGCTCGCGAGGATCGCTTTCTGCGCAGGGTCGCGAAGGTCGACCTGCGAGGTCTCGACGATCTGCTTGCTCTCGCGGCCGCCGGCGCCGGCTACCCAGAACGGGCCTCCCCCCGGATTCGTGTCCGACGAGACCATGCCGCACGCGCGAAGCGGCCTGTCGAGCGCGCGGATGACGATCTGCGCATCGAGCTCACCCGACGTCTCCGAGCTTCCGAACCTCTTCGCAAGGAAATCGGCGGCCGCGCGGATGGTGGCGGCGCCGCCGCTTTCGACTGCGCGCCGGTGCGCGAAGACTTCGTCGCGCAGCTCGAGCAGCAGCCCGGCAAGCGCGCGTTTCCACAGCGACGTCACCGGCAGGAACGATTCGACGGCTACGTTGTCGATGTTCTTGACGAACAGCAGGTCGGCACCTGTCTCGCCGAGGTTCTCGATCAGCGCGCCGTGGCCCGCTGGCCGGAACAGCAGGCGTCCGTTTTTGTCGCGGAACGGACGACCTTCCGGATCGACGGCGATCGTGTCGGTGGCGGGTTTCTGGTGCGAAAACCCGACGTCGTAGCGAACCTCGAAGCGCTGCTCGTACGACGCGCGCACACGCTCGAGCAGGTCGCGAAAGCGGCTTTCGTGTTCCGGCGAAACGGTAAAGTGCAGGCGGCAGACGTCGCCTTTTCCGCGGGCGTAGGCCGCGGCCTCGATCAGATGTTCCTCGAACGCCGTTCGCACCTGGCCGCGCTCGCGGTGAAACGCGAGCAGGCCTTTCGGCAGCGACGCGTAGCCGAGCGCACCGTCGTCGAGCAGCGCGCGAAGAATCGCCGGCACGTCCCCAGTCACTGCCGAATCGATATCGATACCGGACCGCGCAAGCTCGGCGGACAGCGAATCGAAGAATGCGAAATCGCGAAGACCGCAAAGGAACGTCACGACCACTTTCGCATCGGCGGAACCGGCCGCAGCGCGGGCTTCGAAATCGCCGCGCGTGACGAGCGACGGATCGGCAAGCGCAGCCAGCAGCGACTTGAACATGCGGCTCGCGGCGCCCGAGGCCGGCACGAACTTGGCGACGTCGAGCGAGCGCGCGAGCTCGTCGTAGCGCGACGCGTAGCCGCCGGCCTGTTCGTCGGTCAGTTGCAGGATCCCGTCGCCCGGCGAGCATGGCCGCACGAGGCACGCCGGCCGGGGCGGCGTCGCGTACAGATGGAGCTGGCCGTGGGCATCGTCCGGCGAGATGCCGCGTGCGGCGAGGTCGGAGAGGTCCGAAGGGGAAAAAGACGGAGTGGCCATCAGGGAAGCGGTAGCAGCAGAAGTGGGCGCGAAGCCGTGAGCTGCGGGCGCACCGAAGTGTTCGTCAATCCTATAGGCCTATCGGCGAATCGCGAAGCGGCAGATCGGACGCGCGGCGCGGCCGCGATGCGCCGGCGAAGCCGTCAGTGGGCGTGGCTTGCCTGGGCTTCGCCGGCGACGAGCTTCTCGAGCTCGCCGCTTTCGTACATGGCCATCGCAATGTCGCAGCCTCCGACGAACTCGCCGTCCACGTAGAGCTGCGGGATCGTCGGCCAGTTGGAGAACTGCTTGATGCCTTCGCGCAGCATCGGATCCTCGAGCACGTTGTAGCTGGCGAACTTGGCGCCGACCGCCTTGAGCGCGAGCGTGACCTTCTGCGAAAAGCCGCACTGGGGCATCAGGGGCGTTCCCTTCATGTAGAGAACGATGCGGTCCTTCTGGATCTGGGACTGGATGGTCTGGAAAATGTCGTCGGCCATGATGTTTCGCTCCCGGCGTCGTGGACGCGAGCTGCGGGCCCGCAATTCGATGAATGTTTCCCCGGCGATCCTCGAAAGCAACAGCAGCCTTTGACGCACCGCTAGTCGACGTACCCGAGGGAACGAAGCGCCTTGCGGGTCTCGAGATCGAGCCGCTCGTTTGATTTCGGCGCGGCAGGGAAGCGGCTCTGCCAGCCGAACAGCTCGGCGTCGAGCCTGCGAAACAGATTCTCGATCGCATCTCGGGCCGGTGAGGCAGCAGCGGGGGGCGGCAGGTTCTTCAGCAGGTCGGTCTGCTCGCGAGCGTCGGCGGCCAGGTCGTAGAGCTCGCGCCGCTGTTCGCCGGGCGCGACGATCAGTTTCGACGAGCCGGCGACGACGGCCGTCATTTCTCCGGCGATCAGCCGGCCGCGCTCGTGGCTGCTTCGATAGTCGCGCCGCTGCAGGAAAATCGATCGGCCGGCCTCCGGCGGATCGAACAGATGACGGCCGTGCACCTCGGTCTTCGGATCGATCTCGAGCAGCGAGAGAATTCCCGGCGCGACGTCGATGAGCCCGACAGGATCGTCGACGACGTTCTTTGCCGGCAGGTGGCCTTTCCACTTCGCAATGAGCGGCACGCGCACGGCTTCTTCGTAAAGGTTGATCCCGTGCGTCATCCAGTCGTGATCGCCGAGGCCTTCGCCGTGATCGCTGGTGACGACGATCAGCTGGCCGCGCCGGGTCTCGCGCGCGGCGAGCCGGTCGATGAGCCGGCCGAGCTGCTGGTCGGCGTAGCGCACTTCGCCGTCGTAGCGCTCGATCGCAGTGTCGTGACCGGTCGGCCAGTCACCTTCGAAGCTCGCCGGTGGACGATAAGGAAAATGGGGGTCTACGAAGTGCACCCACAGGAAAAGCGGCTTCGTGTCATTGCGCGTCTCGAGCCACGCGACGACGCGCGCCAGCGTCGCACCGGCCTCGCGATCGTGCGCCTGCTGACCGGGATGGCGGCGGCCGGCCGACGCTTCTTCCGGTACGAAACGGTCCTCGTAGATGTCGAAGCCCTGCGAAAATCCAAAACGGCCGATCAACGGGAACGAGCTGATGAAGCCTGCCGTCTCGTATCCGACCGCATGCATCGATTCCGCGAGCGTCTCGACGTCGTCCGGCAGCGTGCCGCCGTTCCTGGTGAGCCCGAACGTGCGGAAGTGGCGGCCGGTCATCAGCACCGCGTGCGACGGCGCGGTGGTCGACGACTCTGCGTACGCGCGCCGATAGAGGACTCCGCCCGACGCCAGCCGCTCGAGGGTCGGCGTAGTCGGCACCGCGTAGCCGTAGGCCGAGCAGTGGTCGCTGCGCAGCGTATCGATCGTGACCAGCAGGACGTCCGGCCGCGGTGGTTCATGACGGCAGCCGGCCGAGGCCGCAACGATGAAAAGCGTCGCGACAGCGATCGAACGAGCCACTCTCGCCGGCGGCAAAGCGCGCAGCGCCGGCCGCGGCATCCGGCTGCGGCGAATTCGTCGCATGGATTTCATCGGAACCCGGTGCTTTACTCGAAGCTTCCCGACGCCGGAAACGCTTGGTATTTGCAGCGGTAACGAACTATCGCGCACTGGCCGGGCACGGTGTGCCGATGCCGTCGGGACGCCTTCGGCACGCCATCGAATGGCCACGAATGGAAAAACGCTGATCGATTGAAACGGAAGATGATGCCGCCGACCTCCATTGCCCTTGCCGGGCTCGACACGCTGACGGACCTGTCCGAGCGCCTCGTGCAGTGGGCGAGCCCGGAGCGCGCGTACGTAACCGAGATCCTGCGGCTCGTCTCGCTGAAGTCGGGCGACCGGCTGCTCGATATCGGATGCGGAAGCGGCGACCTGCTGGCCATGGCCGCATCCCAGGAACCGGGAGCAATCCTGGTCGGTCTCGATCCCAACGAAGATGCGCTCGAGCTAGCGTCGCACAAGATTCCGGGAACCATCCACGCGGCCGAGCTTTATCAGGGCGTCGCCGAGGCGCTGCCGTTCGAGGACGAAAGCTTCGACATCGTTTGCGCAACGCGCCTGTTCGCCAGGCTCGATGCGCGGACCCGGGCCACGGCGCTGCGCGAGTGTTGGCGCGTGCTGCGTCCCGGAGGCCGGTTGCTGGTGGCCGACTGGGCGCAGGAGCCGAGCGGCCTGGAGGCACTGATCACGTACCCGTGGCGGCTGCTGCGCGATACGTTCCTTTCCGATTCCGGAACGCCGACCATCTCCGAGGCCATTGCGATCGCCCGGTTCCATCCGGCCGAGCCTCGCTGGCGCTTCCGGACGGCCGTCGGCGTGCTCGAGATGCTCGAAGCATTCAAGCCCCTACAATCGTAGAGAAGCGCCGGCTTCACGGCGCGCTTGCGCCCCCAACTTCTCACTGGCTTCTCTGATTCGAACCCGGTAGAAGCGGCGCTTATCTGAAATCCGGACGCCGCCATAGGGCGCGCACTCGACGCGCCGGCGCAGCGGATGGGCAGCACGCGAAGCCGATCAAAGAAATCAGGAGGCAAGGGACCGCCGATGCACAAAGGACTCGAGCAGTGGGTCAAAGAAGTTGCGGAGCTGACGACGCCGGATGCCATCTACTGGTGTGACGGCTCCGAGGAAGAAAACGAGCGTCTCTGTCGCGAGATGGAAAGCCGCGGGGAGCTCACCCGACTCAATCCCGACCTCTACCCCAACAGCTTTTACGCCCGCAGCGACATCAACGACGTCGCACGCGTCGAGCACCTCACGTTCATCTGCTGCGAAAAGCAGGAAGACGCCGGGCCGACCAACAACTGGAAGGACCCCGCCGAGGCCCGCGCCCTCGTAAAGCCGCTGTTCAAGGGCTGCATGAAAGGCCGCACGCTGTACGTGGTGCCGTACATCATGGGCCCGGCCGGCTCTCCGATCTCCGCCGTCGGCGTCGAGATCACCGATTCTCCATACGTCGTCATCAACATGCGCATCATGACGCGCATGGGAAAGATCGCGCTCGACCAGCTCGGCGACAGCGGCACGTTCGTCAAGGGTCTCCACTCGCTCGGCGACCTGTCGCCGGACCGCCGCTACATCCTGCACTTCCCGCAGGACAAGGAGATCATCTCGATCGGCTCCGGCTACGGCGGCAATGCGCTGCTCGGCAAGAAATGCTTCGCGCTGCGCATCGCCTCGACGATGGCCCGCCGCGAAGGCTGGCTCGCCGAGCACATGCTGATCCTCGGTCTCGAAAGCCCGAAGGGCGAAGTCACATACGTGGCCGCCGCGTTCCCGTCGGCTTGCGGAAAGACCAACCTCGCGATGCTGCTCCCGCCCGAAAGCCAGGAAGGCTGGAAGGTCTGGACCGTCGGCGACGACATCGCGTGGATGAAGTTCGGTCCCGACGGCCGCCTCTACGCGATCAATCCCGAAGCGGGATTCTTCGGCGTCGCGCCGGGCACCAGCAACAAGACCAATCCGAACGCGATGGCATCGCTCAGGAAGAACAGCATCTTCACCAACGTCGCGCTGACCGACGAAGGCGGCGTGTGGTGGGAAGGCATGGGCCCTGCGCCGAAGCATGCGCTGGACTGGCAGGGAAAAGACTGGACGCCCGACTCGGGGCGGCCCGCCGCGCATCCGAACTCGCGCTTTACGGCGCCGGCGCGCCAGTGCCCCGGGATCTCGAAGGAATGGGAGAGCCCGACCGGCGTGCCGATCTCCGCGTTCATCTTCGGCGGACGCCGCGCGAAGACCGCGCCGCTCGTGTTCGAGTCGTTCGACTGGAAGCACGGCGTGTACGTGGGCGCGGCCGTCGCGTCGGAGACGACCGCTGCCGCGCAGAACCAGGCCGTCGGCGTGATCCGCCGCGATCCTTTCGCGATGCTGCCGTTCTGCGGTTACAACATGGGCGACTACTTCGCGCACTGGCTGTCGCTGGGCGCGGATCCCGCCAAGGCCGCGAAGCTTCCGAAGATCTTCCACGTGAACTGGTTCCGCCAGGCCGACGGCAAGTTCCTGTGGCCGGGCTTCGGCGACAACGTGCGCGTGCTGCGCTGGATCCTCGACCGCTGCAAAGGCGAAGGGAAGGCCGTCGAGACGCCGATCGGCCGCGTGCCGGCGCCGGGCGCGCTCGACCTTCGCGGCATCGAAGAGGACGTTCCGCCGCCGGTGCTCGAAGAGCTGTTCCGCATCGACAAGGAAGACTGGAAGATTGAGCTCGCGAGCCAGAAGGAGTTCTTCGCGAAGTTCGAGGACCATTGTCCGCCCGAAATCTGGAAGCAGTACGAGGAGACGGCCAAGCGGCTCGCGATCTGAACGCATCCTTGCTCCGAGATGAAAAAACGCCGGCCCGACATACGTCGGGCCGGCGTTTTTCTTTGGCGAGGAGTTTTCGCGAGCTTACTTGGCGTGCGGATTCGGATTCGTCGCCTCCGACGGACTCGTTCCCGGTTTGCCGGGCGCGGGCCGGGCGGTGGTAGCCGCAGTGGTCCCGTTCCCACCCTGCTCCTTGCACTTGTTGACCTCGGAGACACTGATGCCCATTCGTTCCGAAATGTCGGCGGGCGTCCGTCCGCGGTCGAGGTCCTTCTTGACGATGCCGCAGTTGACGGCAGCGAGAGCGGACGCCGACGAACCGGCAACAAGGGCGAGACTGCAAACGGTAGCGAAAACGATTCTCTTCATGACGGCTCTCCTTCGTCGACCCGAAGGTCGCGATCAGCAGCTGGCAACCAGCTGGCATTGGATGAGGGCAGATCGATCAGCCTCCATCCTGAGCCGACGGCGACGACTGAACAGGTTCTTCTGCCCAGGTGCGTGGCAGTCCGTCGGTTTTTTTACCCGGTGTCGTGGCGCTCGGGCGGCGTTCCGGGCGCCGATGAGCGCATGACGTGTTGCGTCAGTGGCACTGACGCAATTCTGCCTTTCCTCGTCAGAGTTACCGGGGCATAGTTCCCCGGTTCCCCACATCCACACTCGGCTTAAACGGGAGGAGTCCATGGTTCATCTTCGAGCGAAAGCTCTGATTTTTTCTGCGCTCGTGGCGACGACCGGACTGGTCGCGGCACCGTCGGCGAACGCCGGCGGAACGCCCGCCGACCAGTGCGCGCAAGCGATCGCAAAGTCCCTTTCCAAAGGCATCAAGAAAACCCTCGGTGCCCATGCCAAGTGCTACAAGGGCACCGGCTCCGACTGTGCGCCGGGCGATTCCGCGATCGCGGACGCGCTCGCAGACGTTCAGGGCGGAATCCAGAGCAAGTGCACCAACACGACGATCGTCGATGCGGGCTACGGCGGCTACGCTTCGGGTGCTTCCAATCCCACGCTCGAGCTCGCCAAGTATTTCAAGGATCTCACCGGAGATCGCGCGCAGTTCGTGACCGACCAGACGTTCGGCGGATACGGCGCGGCCGATGACGACGGCAAGAAATGCATCCTGACGGCTGCCAAGGAAGCCGGGAAGTACTACAGCGGCGCGCTCAAGAACCTCGGCAAATGCGTCCCGACCGGTTGCAGCTTCGATTTCAGCTCGGGAGCTGTCTTCGATCTCCTCACGAAGGAAATCGCCAAGCTCGACGGCAAGACCGACTGCAATTTCACGTCGCTGCTCGGCGCAACCTCGTCGGCCTACCTCGGTATCGTAACGCGTCAGCTCTCGCCGACACTTGCGTCACCGTGTGACTCGACCGACAGCAAGCGCTGCATCTTCCCGTTCCCCAGCGACTACTTCACGATCTCGTCGGACGACGATACGCAGCCCGTCACGACCACGGGACGGCGTCTCAACATCGCCAGCAAGGCGCTTCCGAAAAATGCCGGCGGCGCGTTCGTGAATCCCGCCCGCTGGAACGAAACCGACGGCTGGAGCGTCGGTCCGATGCTGCTGTTCAGCAACGCGGACATCGACCTGACCATGACCGGCGCGCCGCCGCTGACCGATCTCGCCCAGTCGCTGAGCCCGACTTCGCCGGTTCTGCTCCTCGACGCGGACACCTGCGCGCAGCAGCTGCTGTGGGTCGAGCGTGACGCGCGCGGAGCGTCGACGGCCGACGAGGCACTGATCATCCGCGTCGCGAAGGACCTCAAGGAAAATCACCGCTACATCGTCGCGCTTCGCGACATGAAGAACGGCGCCGGCGCGACGCTTCCGGCGAGCACCACGTTTGCGGCGCTTCGCGACGGCACGCAGACGACGAACCTTCCGCTCGAAGCCCGCCGTCCCCAGACGGAGGCCATCCTTGACGAGCTTACCGCCTGCGGCGTTACGCGCAGCAGCCTGTTCCTGGCGTGGGACTTCACCACGCAGAGCACCGACAGCGTGGCCGGACGCCTGCTCGAGATGCGTGACGATGCGTTCACGATCCTCGGGTCGAGTGCGCCAAGCTTCACGGTCGACAACGTGACGGCCGACCCGTTCACGGGCATCGCCAAGAAGATCACGGGAACCTACCAGGTGCCTGTGTACCTGAATAACGACGGAACGGCCGGGACGTACGCGGGAGCGACGATGCGCACCGATGCGAATCACGTTCCGTTCAACAGCGGCGATTTCTACACGGCGCACTACGAGTGCCTGATCCCGACGTCTGCTACCGCAGGAACACCTGCGCGCATCTCGCTGTACGGGCACGGACTGCTCGGCCACTACGACGAAGTCGAAGCCGGCAACGTCCGCGACATGGCGACCGAGCACAACTTCGCGTTCTGCGCGACGTTCTGGACAGGGTTCTCCGAGGACGACTACGTCTTCGCCGCTGCGGTCGTCAACGACTTCAGCTATTTCCCGACGTTCATCGACGTCCAGCACCAGGGCATCCTGAACCAGATGTTCCTTGCGCGGCTCGTGAAGCATGCGAACGGCTTCTCCAGCGATCCGGCGTTCCGGGACCTGAGCAATCAGCCCGTGATCGACACCAGCGAGATCTTCTACGACGGCAACAGCCAGGGCGGCATCCTCGGAGGCGTGCTGGCGGCGTTCGAGCAGGACATCACGCGATTCTCGCTAGGCGTGCCGGGCATCAACTACAGCACGCTGCTCAATCGAAGCGTCGACTTCGAGGACCCGTTCTACGTGCTGTTCTCGGCATCGTACACGACGTCGACCGACCGCATGCTGATCCTGTCGCTCGCGCAGCTGATCTGGGATCGCACCGATCCGAACGGGCACATCAACCATGTGCTGTCGGATCCGTACGAGAACACGCCGGCGAAGAAGGCGCTCTACAGCGTTGCATTCGGCGATCACCAGGTTGCACCGGTCACTGTCGAAGTGGCTGCCCGCTCGAACGGCATGTACATCCACACGCCGGTTCTCGATCCAGGCAAGGTCGTCGACGAGGTGACGCCGTACTACGGCATTCCCGCGATCCCCTCCGATCCGTTCGACGGCTCGGCCATGGTCGTCTGGGATGCGGGCAATCCGCAGCCGCCGCATGCGAACGTCCCGCCGGGCCCGATCATCAATACCGACCCCGAATGGAACGACCTGGCGCTGTGCGCGCAGTCGAGCTCGAGCGGTGATCCGCACTCGTGCCCGCGCAAGACTCCGGAGAATCGCCAGATGAAGTCGGACTTCCTGAAGACGGGTGGCGCCATCGTCGACTCCTGCGGTGGAGCGGCCTGCGTGATCAATCCGTAAGACGTCCTGCAACCGGCCGCTCCCGCACCGCGCAAACGGTGCGGGAGCAGCCACAGAAAAAAGCCGCCGCAACGAAAGTTGCGGCGGCTTTTCTTCGTCACGTACGCGACGGCTCCGGCATTCGGAGCCCGCCGATGTCGTTACCGGGCGCGACTGGCGGGGGCGGCACCAGTGTTCCAGTGCCGCCGCCGCTTCTACGTGATCAGCCAGCGATCTATTTCTTCGACGAGCCCGACTTCGAGCCGCCGCCGCTGCGATTGCGCGCCCTGGTCCGCGCGGCCTTCTGCGCGCTCTGGCTGCGCTCGGTCTTGGTGCGCTTGCGCGCCGCCTGCTTCGCCTGGCGGCCGAGCGCCGCAGCCGAAGCCGCGCGACGCGGCTCGCGCTCGAGTGCCTCGCTCGTCGCTTTCGAGCGGCGCGAGCTCGTGGTCTTGCCCATGCTGCGCTTTTGCGAAGCGCTCTTCGACGTCTGACGCGTGCTTGCCCGCCGCTGCGACGATTTCGCACTCTTTTGAGTGCTGGCCTTGGTGGTCTTGCTCCTCGCGGCTTTCGGCTCTGGGAGCTCAACGCCGGCCTTGCGCGCTTTGGACAGCCCGATCGCGATCGCCTGCTTGGTCGATCGCGCTCCGTGCTTGCCGCTGCGGATGTGATCCATTTCCTCGCGGACGAACTCGCCAGCCTGGGTCGACGGCGCCTTGCCTTCGCGTTTGTCTTTGCGTGCTCTCTCGATGGTGCGTTTTTCTGGCATGACGTGCCTCCTTACGCGAAGAATTGGCACGCCGCTTTCATGACGTCATCCGCGATCGTGCATTTTCCGACGCGATGGCGTGTGAGTTTGAGCGATTTTTTACGCGATCACAGCGGTGTTCGACGTCGATGCTTGCGACCTTTGTCCGACAGGCACGCTCCTGCGTCTTCGGCGGCAGCAGGAAAGTACACACGCGTGCCAGCGAGATGCCCCTTCCATGGACCGGCCGCGCGTGGTGCGGCATGTGCCGCTACAGGCGACAAAGGGCGGCGAATGCTCCCACGCGGCCGAGGACAATCAACAGAGATCGTCGACGTGAGATTGCCGGTCAGGAGATTGGTGAAGCTGGTCGCTCCGGCAGTGATTCGGATCCCGCGCGCGGCAATTCGCCGACGACAGGACACGTCCACGAGCCGACACTAGGTTTTCCATGTCAGGCCGGCGTAGGTTTCCCGTGAGAATTCGGTTGGGACGCGCGCCGGGTCGAACGGCAGACGCTTTCGCGAAGAAGCGACCTTTTTAGCCCATTGCTTGATGCGTCGACCCCCCGGTATCGTGCGCCGCGGTTGCCAGACAGTCGCGACCCAAAAAAGAGGAAAACCATGAAACTCGTCCAGGCTTTCGCCGCCGCCAGCCTTGTCGCGGCCATCGCAGCGCCGTTGCCTTCGGGCGCCACCACGTACCGCCTGTCGACCGGCGAGTACGCGGGAGGCTGGGCCTACGCGATCAACGATGCGAACCAGATCGTCGGCGACCTCCTTGGTTCTTACCGCCACGCGTTCCTGGCCGATGGCGACCGTAACGCGATCGATCTCGGAACCCTGGGCGGGAACGAAAGCTCGGCGATTGCAGTAAGCGAAAACGGTCTGGTGGCGGGCTTTTCCGACCTCCCGGGCAACAACGCGTACCACGCATTTCTTTACCAGCACGGTGTCATGACCGACCTCGGCACGCTCGGCGGAAGCAGGAGCTTCCCGTACGCCGTCAACAGCGCGGGCGACGTCGTCGGCTCGTCATGGCTGGCCGGCGACACCGTCGAGCACGCCTTCCTCTATCGTGGCGGCACGATGATCGATCTCGGAACGCTCGGAGGCACGGGCAGCGTCGCATACGACGTGAGCGAATCCGGCGAGGTCGTCGGCAGCGCGGACCTTGCTGGTGATACTCAGACCCATGCTTTCTCCTGGAGCGCCGGGACGATGACGGATCTCGGCACGCTCGGAGGCTCGTTCTCCGAGGCCAGAGCCTTGAACGAAGCGGGCGCCATCGTGGGCACCAGCAAGATCGCAGGTGACGCAGTCACCCGTGCGTTCCTCTACTCCGGCGGAACGATGCAGGACCTCGGCACGCTCGGCGGAAACAGCAGTGAAGCCCGCGGCGTGAACGAGTCGAACACCGTGATCGGGAGGGCCGAGATCGCAGGCGGCGTCATGCACGCGTTCGTGTGGAGCGCCGGCGTGATGACGGATCTCGCGGCATCGGTCTCATCCACCGAAAGCTTCGTAGGCGCGGTCAACGACAACGGCGAGGTCGCGGGATTGATTCGTCGGCTGGAGGCGGGAACGCCGGTCGAACGCGCGTTCACGTGGAGCGCCGGCACGCTCGTCGTTCACGAGGACGGATTCGCCAGCATCGCCGACGACATCAACAACGCGGGGCATACCGTCGGCGCGTATCTGGACGAGATCGGGCCCGATGACCCGGACGATACACCTGTGCTCCTTTCGCAACCGGTGATCTGGCTGGGCCCGTGCGGCAACGGCACCGTCGACCCGGCGGAAGATTGCGATGACTCCAACTTCTGGAACGGCGACTGCTGCTCGGCTGCGTGCGAAGCTGCCGCCGCCGATTCGGCGTGTACCGCAGACACCAATCCGTGCAGCCGCGACGTCTGCAACGATTCCGCCCAGTGCGTTCACCTACTCGAGCCCCGGCCTGCAGAGGAGTGCATCGTCGGCGACGCCAGCAGCCTGCAAGTGAGAGACTCCGCGATCGCCACAAAGGATCGTGTCACCTGGCGCTGGTCGTCGGCCGGTCCCGTCGTGCAGTCCGACCTCGGCAATCCCCACGACGACACGACGTACGACTTCTGCGTGTGGGACTACGCGTCGGGTGCGGCATCGGCCGAGGTGCACAGCGTGTCCGGCTCTGCGCTGCGCTGGATCTCGCGCGACCCGAGGGGCTGGATCTTCCGCGGCGGCGACGCACCGCCGAGCGGCCTGCGGTCGCTGCAGATCAAGCTGAAGAGCGACGGATCGGCGGCTGTCAAGTTGATTGCCGGCGGCGAGAGCTTCTCGATGCCGACGCCGGTATCGCCGTCCAGCTATTTTGCGATGTCGCCGAGCGTCGTCGTGCAGCTCGTCGCCAGCAACGGTCTTTGCCTTACGAGCGAGTTTAGTTCGGCAGATCGCAACGACGGCGAGCGCTTCAGCGCCGAGACACCATAGCGATAAAGCCGGTCCAACCGGCCACCTGCACGGCCCTCAAGGCATCTGCGTCGCGGGCACGCAGAGCACGTCCTCCTTGACGGTGTCGACGCGACCGACCCCGAACTGGTTCTCGAGGAATATCTGACCGACGAGCGGCACATGCTTCGGCTCGTCTGCGGCCGGCTTGACCTGATAACAGACGAGACGATCCAGCGAATGCTGGATACCTTCCCCGTTCTTGTCCACCGGATTGCACAGCAGCCTGGGCTTCTTCACGTCATAGACGCGCATGGTCGTCTGGAACTGGTCTGTGACGGTGACCTGCGTTCCTTTGGGAAATTTCATGGTGTCTTTCGTGATCTTGACGCTGTAGCACTTGAAGTGATCGGCCGTACCGATCTCCGGCGGCCCGCTCGGCGCACTCCCGAGCTGCTTGTTCGTCGGAACGAAAAGCCGTGCCGGCCTGACGGTATCGAGCTCGAGCGTTCCGAACGTGTCCGTCACGGTGATGTCGAGCTGGGGTGTATGATCGAGCGCCTGCTTGATCGGATAGGACTGCTGATGCGTTACGGGATCAACGACGCCATCGCTGTCGGCGTCTGCCGGCAGGCACAGGTCTTTCGGCTTGCTCACGGTCGCCTGCGTGGACTCGAACTGATCCACCAATGAGACCGACGGCAGGTTCGAGTACTGTGTGACCTTCGTCTTGTAGCAAAGGTACGGGTCGACACAGCCCGGCTCACCAGTGCAGACGCCGTTCATGCATGCGTCGTTCCTCGTGCAGACTGCTCCGTCGCTGCACAACGTACCGTCGGTGCTTGCTCCTCCTTCGCAGGCTCCGGCATCGCACGTGCCGGTCGTACAATCCTGCGAGCAGGCGGCGCCGTCGTTGGCCGGGCTGCCCGTGCAGGTGCCGCCGATACACTGATCGGAGCCTGTGCAGACCGTGCCGTCGTTGCACGGCGCACCGTCGCTTTGCGCGTCACCGCGGCAGACTCCGAACAGGCACTGGTCGCCGGTCGTGCAGGCTTCGCCGTCGCTGCAGATTCTTCCGTTCTCCACACCGGTACCGAAACAGAGCCCGGCAGCGCAGATGTCGTTCGCCGTGCACGAATTCCCGTCGTCGCAAACGGTGTCGTCGGCCTGCGTCACGCCGTTGCAGAAGCCATAGGTGCACTGGTCACCGTTCGTGCAGGAGTTCGTATCGTCGCACCCGGTACCGTTGCCAACGGGTGCACCATTGCAGCTCCCTCCAAGACATTGATCCGGGCTCGTGCAGAAGTTGTGATCGTTGCACGGCGTGCCGTTCGGGCGCGGGGTACTGTCGCAGATTCCAGCGGCACACTGCCCGCCGCTGACGCAGTCGTTCGCCGAGACGCACGACGTGCCGTCGGGCCGCAACGCAGCGGCGTCGCAGGAACCGTTGACGCAATGATCGCCGGTCGTACAGCTGTTGCCGTCGTTGCACGACGGACCGTCCAGCGGCGAGTTCGAGACGCAGAATCCCACGAGGCAGAAATCGAAGGTCGTGCACGTATTGCCGTCGTCGCAAGGTGCGCCGTTGGGTCGCGATGCTCCGCCGCATACGCCACTGCTGCACTGGTCGGCTGTCGTACAGGTATTGTCGTCAGTGCACGACGTGCCGTCGGGCACCGACGAGCCGGCGCACGATCCGCCGCTGCACTGGTCGCCGCTCGTGCACAGGTTCCCGTCGTTGCAGCTCGTGCCGTTCGACACAAAACCGTCCGCCGGGCACGTGTCCGACACGCCATCGCAGGTTTCTGCGAGATCGCACATCCCGGCGGGCGGGCGGCACACGGAATTGCTCTTTGCGTCGGCGGGGCAATCCAGGTCCGTCCCCGTGCAGTAGTCGGGCGCGTCGCAGGCCCCGACCGAAGCCCGGCAGACCTGTGTCGTCGGCTGCAGCTGGTCAGCCGGGCAATCGTTGCCCACGCCGTCGCAGCTTTCCGCCGCGTCGCAGTCGCCGACGGCATTGCGGCACGGCGCCGTGCTCTTGGCGTCGGCGCAGACGGCGCTCGAGCCGGAACAGTGGTCCTCCAGGTCGCAGCCGCCCGAGGCCGTGCGGCAAACGACGCTCGCGTCGGCGAAGCCGTCGGCGGGGCACGTTGCGCTGCCGTTGCAGGATTCCGCGACGTCGCAGCTGCCGTTCACAGGCCGGCATACGGCGCCGGTATTTCCGGCTGTATGAACGCACGTGCCGGTGGCGTTGCATGCATCGATCGTACAGGCATTGCCCTCGTCGGCACACGCCGCGCCGAGCGTTTCGAACTGACACGCCCCCGAGCAGCAGTCGCCGTTCGACGTGTTGGCGTCGTCGCACTGTTCACCGCTGGTGGTCACGCCGTTGCCGCATCCGGTAAACGTGCAGTTGTTGTCGCAGCCGTCGCCATCGTTCGTATTGCCGTCTTCGCAGTCTTCGCCGGACTCGACGATGCCGTTACCGCAGGTGCACGTTCCACGACTGTCCGCGGCATACATGGCGGCCACCTCGCACCCCGACAACGCGCGATCGAAGATTTCGACCTCGTCGATCACGCCGTTGAACGTGCGCGGAAAGCCGATTCCGCGCGCCTCGGGGTTGTTCGCACCGATCACCCACGGCACCGAGCTGTTGTAGGAAATCGTCGTGACCAGCGGGGTCGACGCCTGGAGCTCGCCGTTGCGGTAAAAGCGCACGTTCGCCCCGTCGTACGTGCCGACCACATGGTAGAAGGAACCCGGCGGGAAGACGTTGTCTGCTCCCGCGCCGGTGGTTCCAACGACGAACCCCAGACCGTTGGTCTGCGGATTCCAGCCCATCCCGACGGAAACGTCGTTGGCGTTCGAGTTCTTGACCACGATGATGCTGCCGTCGAGGTTCGGGCCCGGACCGTCGGGCCGCACCCACGCAGCGATCGAAATCTGCTGGAGCTGCAGACTGGGTGAATCTGCGACGTCGATGTAGCCGCCTGCGTCCGGCGACACCGCTTGCCCGACTTTACCGGCCACGAAGCTGACGTTTGCCGAAGCCGAAGGATTGTTTGTACCAAGCCGGTCGGCGACAGAGCCTTCCATGGGGTACCAGCTCACCATGTTGGGCGGCACCGGGGCACACGTGCCGCTCGAGCACGTACACGACGGAGCATCATGCGTGCAGCTCGAGGCAAGCGAGTCGTAGTCGTCGAGCGTACACGGATCGCCGTCGTCGCAATCGATGGGCGTCAGCGCTGCGATTTCCGAGGCCGTCAGCGCGCCGTCGTAGACGCGCGCTTCTTCGATCCGTCCGGTCAGTGCGCGATTGCCTGGGTCGGCTGTTCCATGGCGACGCCCGAACATGACGTTCGTATCGCTGCCGCCCGGGTACGTCTGCAACGCGCCTTTCGTGTATGCACTATAAAGAACATCGTTGCGGTAGATCGTGATCGAATTGTCCGCCTTGTACACGATCGCCATCTTGATCACGGTCGACGAGCTCGAGCCCTCCGCCGTCCCCTGCTGGGGCGGGTCCTCCGTACGGGCAAATACGTTACTTCCCGACATCCACTTGAAGCTCTCGCGCTCCGCGTAGACGACCGCGTCGAAGACATTGTCGGTTTGCTTCTCGATCGTCAGCGCGGAGCCGCCGCGGTCGGCAAGGCTGTCGAGATAGACCCAGGTGACGAGAGTTTTCTCCGTGAGCGTGGGACCCGAATACGTGCCGCTGCGGGCGTAAGTATCGAGCGACGCCGAAACCGAAAGCCGCCCGTTGGCGACTGCGGCTCCGAACAGCGTCGTCGAGGCGAAGTTGCCGGTAACGTCATCGGCGTTCGTGCCTTCGAAAGGCCACCAGCCGACCAGCGTGGCGGCCTCCGCTGCCAGCGGCATACACGCAATCGCGACTGTCACGCAGCAAGCGACGAACAGCGTCTTCGCGGTTGTGCCGCCACGGTAGTGCGTCCAGCTCAGGAATGTGCGCGAGGATCGGCACGACGATCGGCGCGAGGATCGAATGGAAAGACGAGAGCCAGCCGGGTTGTGTGACAACATCGAGTCCCCCAGGAGCGTCCTGCGGCTCGAATGCCGAGCAGGTTCGCAGTGGTTACGACCGACCTTGGAATTCCGTTGTGTAGCCTGAGCCACACGGCGTCGCCCAATGGCACGTCGAAGGCGTCCTACCTGCCGACTTGCCCACGCCATGACAAGGTTCGCGACGGAGTTCCGCCATCGAATGCTGACAAAACAGCACCCGGCCATCCGAACGCGGCCGTCGCCGACCGCCGCTCTTCGATATGCATCGCCCTTGGACGAAAGAGATCAGCGGGGCCGCCGCTCCTCGGCATACATGCGCATCACGAACTGCCCTGCCCTCGTCGCCCGCAGCATTTCGACCTCGGCGCGCCAGTCAGCGGGAAGCCGCTCGACGGGAAGCTGAGTGACGCTTGCGGATCCGCCGGTGTAACCGTCGGGAAAGATGATCAGCGCTGCGAGGCTCGCGAACGTGATGTCGACGAACGTGAGCTCGTCGCCGCCCATCAGATAGCGCCTGCCGTCGGCGAGCATCGTATCGACTTCGGCAAAGATTTCGCGAGTCTTTACGATGCCGCGGGCGGCGTTCGCTTCGTTGAGGCCGAGCATTCGCCGAAGCAGCGCAGCCAGGACCGGACGAAGCGGCGGCAGGAGCGCCTTCTGCCACTGCGGAATCGAAGGCTCTTCGTGACCCCACATGATGAGCGTCAGGTCGGGGCGCTCGAGCAGATGCCAGTACGACCACAGCCGCACCGGCACGCCGAGGTCCTCATTGAAATGCGTCTCGAGCGCGATCGCTTCCGGGCTCGGAGCGAGAAACCGGGTCCTGTCCGGCAACTCGCCGGAATAACGCCCCCACAGGAAGCGCAGGATTTCCGTCGAGTCGCCGATGGACGTCCTCGTGGCCGGAACGGCGAGCGTCGGAACGGTTCGCCCGGTCAGCAGTACGCCGAGAATTCCGATGCTCGGTACTTCTTCGTACGCGACCCCGAGTCGGTCGAGGCACCAGCGCGCCTTCTCGACGTAGTGCGAGTACGTGATCGTATGCAGCTCCAGCCGTGACGGATCGACGCGTCCGACGAGTCGGCGCGAGCGGACGAAGATCCCGACCACGATGATCACCAGGCTCGCAAAGAATGCCGCCGGCACGCCGAATCCGAACAGCGCGACGGCAACGGGCAGCGCGTACAGCGCCAGAGTCAGGAGAGTTTCGGGATCGCGAAGTCGCATCTTGGGAGCAGGCCGCGGAAATCGGGCGCATTGCTATCCTCATGCCGCTCGATCGCAAACGAAATGCAGACCGGGCCTGCCTCGCATCTGTCCGGACTTGGATTCGGAAGAGAATCTGAGAAACAGAATTGAGAAATGCGGGGCCGTGGCACTTTATCGGAAGTGACGTCGCTTCCTGGTCTCTCGTGGCACGCGCTCGTATCCATCGGCTTGTGCTTTCTGACCGCGCGCGACGTCATCGCACAGGCGAAGCCCGAAGCCTTGAAGGATTTTCGTATCGACGGGCTCGTACGGTTCCATGATCCGATCGAAGCCGAGGCGGCCCGCGAGCGGTTGATCCACGCCATCTGGCCGGGCGGGCTGCCGAAAACCCGCCCCGTCACCCATGACGCAGCGAAGAATTCCGACCCGCTCGCGAGCCTCGATGCGAATTTGATCGTATCGGCCACGCGCCTCGACGTGAACGTGTCGGGCTTCGATTGGCACGCCAATGTTTACGTTGTCGTCCCCGCAGCCGACGGCCGTCTGGGAAAAAAACTGGCGATCGTTCACTGCGGCCACATGCCCGAAGGTCGCGCGAACTATCTCGTGTTCGGACTGAGCGAGACCGTGAATCAGCTACTCCGCGACGGTTACGTCGTGGCGATCATGCAGATGCCTTTAACGGCATGGAATCGCGATGCAGAGGGCGTCGTCGACGGCAGGAAGATCGAAGTCGACCAGCGAAGCTCACTCGGTCACGACGAGCTGTTCTCCAAGGTCGAACCTGTATTGAGGGCCGGAACGATGCGCTTCTTCCTCGAACCGGTTGCGCAGACCGTGAACGAGCTGCTGGCCGACTACCCCGATCCCGATCAACTGCTCATGATCGGTCTGTCCGGCGGCGGATGGGCCACTCACCTATGCGCTGCAGTTGATCCGCGCATCGATGTCTCGATCGCGGTGGCCGGGGCGCTTCCGTTGTATGCGCGACCGTTCAGCCCCGGCAGCTCCGGAGATTCGGAACAGGAATATCGCCCGATCTTCGGCGAAGAAGACTAGAACAACGACGGCTTCCTCGATCGCGCAACCGGCATCGCCTCGTGGCTCGAAGTCTTCGCGCTCGGCGGGATCCCACGGACGGGTGGACGCCCTCGCAAGCAGATCCAGGTGCTGAATCGATTCGATTCATGCTGTTTCAACGGAGACGTCTACAAAACCTACGCCGAGCCGCTCGAGCAACTGACCGGCGCGATCAACCACGGCGACTGGTCGATCTTTATCGACGACACTCACCGCGACCATGTGATCTCGCCGCATGTGTTGAAAGACGTGTTGTCCAAAGCGGTCGTGCGGTAGCGATCGGTGTTTCCGCCTGATGCAGGCCCGACAAAGGCTCCGGATCGCTGGGTTTCCGGCAGTCGACTGTTCGACGCTGACCTTTCCATGACTCCGTACTGACGTGTGCAGACGCCGCGCGCTCGGCGCGGCGCCTGCTGCACGAGTCGGGTGCGAGCCGATGCCGTCAGGCCCGCCGAGCTGGCCTGCTACTGCGCGGGTTTCGTTCCGGGCGCCCCGCCGTCGTTCCGTCCCTGCTGCTTGGTATCGCGCTTCACTTGCCGGCATTCCGCGCGGGTCTTCTCGTCGCCGGCTTTGCACGCCTGTTTCTCTGCGCGAGCTCCGGCGCGGTCATCGCGACGCTCGTTGCGGCGGTCCATGCCCTGGGTCTGCGCGTACGTCGGGGCCACGTACGCCATGACCATGACCGCAGCCAACGCATAAATCGCTCTTCGCGTTCTCATTTTCGGTTTCATCGGCTCTCTCCAATTCGGGTTCTGGTCAGTCAATGTTCGAGATCGCAATTCAAGCAGGAGGTGGACCGGATCGTGCCTGAGGTCCGAAACCGGTGAAGCTCCGGAAGCGTTGTCTCGCCTGCAACCGTCCAACGCCAGCCGTAGCCGACCACGGCGGTTGTTGACGACAATGTAACTCCGGCTGACGACTCCACGCCGCCGGAATCCTCGAGCACCCTCATTTTCCCACTGGCGAACAGCTACCTGGCGCGATAGGCGAGGGCTCATGCGACACTCCATTTCTCGCGTACACCGATGCGGCTTCGCCGCCGCCATGGCAATAGTGATCTCGTTAGCCGCGGGAGGCAGCGCCGAGGCAACCTGCGGGCAGCCTGTTACAAGCGGACCGGAGCCTACGGCGACCGACGCAAAGCGTGTGCTCGATGTCGCAGTCGGACAGGCGGTGTGTCCGCCTTCTGTCTGTGACGTCGACAGCAGCGGCGCGATCACCGCCGGGGACGCACTCCGGGTGCTTCGTCGGGCGGTCGGTCTCGAGGTGACACTGGTGTGTCCGCCGATCGCTCGAATCGCATGCTCGTCGGGAGAGATTCATCTCGGCGAAGGCTCGACGCTGGACCTCGGGTACGGCCGCAAGACGCAGTTCGATCTCGCGAGCGCACTGCCGATCGATTTCCGCATTGCCAGGCGGTGCTCGACTGACGCGGCGCCGTGCACGAGCGACGACGACTGCGGCAACGGCACGTGCGTGGCCACGTGCGACTGCGTCGTCGACACGACGTGCGAAATCATCGGTCCCACCGGCCGCGGTCACTGTCTGGAATCATTCGACGAGTGCGCGAGCAACTCCGACTGCGAAGACGACGAGCCGTGTGTTGCGCTCGTGGCACCGCCGGTCGGCGCCGCGTTCGAAAATTCCCTGTTCTGCATGACGCTCTGGCTGGACGAAGGCCTGCACGGAACTCTGGATACCCAAAGCGGCGCGATGGATCTCGACGGCCGCCTGCTCGCGACGCTGTACTACGGCGTCGGCGGCGGCCAGGCGTGCCCGCGATGCGGCAAGCCGTCCGACAACCCGACGATCGGTGACACCTTCGTGTGCGAAGGCGGAACCAAGGACGGCGAGCCATGTGCCGTCGAGGCGGTGAACGAAATCTTCGGCGGCGCCTCGACCGACTGCCCCACGGGAGACGAGGACGAAATCACGCCGACACCGATCGCGGTGCCGCTGCGCGGATTGACCACAGGTGCGACGTCGCGCACGGCGCTGCTTCCGTGCGCGGCGACCGGCTTCGACAATCCGCTGAAGGGCGATGCCACGTGTACCGACAACCAGTCGGCGTGCACGTCGAACGCCGATTGCCGGCGCTGCTCGGAGGAGCCGTCGATTGCGTGCAGCAGCAATTCCGACTGCGACGGTCATGGCGCGTGTGCGACCGCGCCGGACCAGCCGGTCACATGCGGCTACTGGTGCCACTGCGGCTACTGCGACGACGATCCAGATCAGCCCTGCTTCGAAAGCTCCGAATGCGCCGACGGCGCGACGTGTGAGGTCGGGACCGGGCTGTTGCAGGCAGCGAATCGCCCGCAGCAGCTTCCGAACCAGTGTTCGGAGGATCAATTCATCTGCGGATTGTCCGCGGCAGAGGAATGTTCACAGAGCGTCGCCGGACATTGCTCGCTCGCGCCGGAGCGGCCATGCACGGCGGAGTCGACGATCTGCGCCGACAATGATGCGGGCTCGTGCGTCGTCGGCCCGGAGAAATGTTACGAGTCGCGGATCGAGCGCGAAGGCAGCCCTTCGCCGTATGGCGCGTACTGCCGGATCGCGCGGAATCCGTGCACGACCAACGTCGATTGCGGCAGCGCGGACGACACGTGCGCATACAGCGCTCTTGCGCCGAACCTCGAGGCGCTCGTCTGCGCGTCGGGGACGCGCAGCGGCTTCCTCGACGCGGGCATCACGATTCCGGGCCCGGGAACCGCAGATCTGCGTGCGTTCGTCACGATCTGCGGATGCGGAGACGGTGTAATCGGTTGCGACGAGATGTGTGACGACGGGAATTCTGTAAACGGCGACGGATGCGATGAGAATTGTCAGGATGCACCGGTAACGGCGCGAAAAGATCCGCGCCCCTAGCTTTCTTCACTTACCCACGCCGCCGCAAAGCGTGCATTGCACGTGTCGGCCGCGGAATCGTTACAGCTCCGGCCAGCAATCCATCGGCCGTACGCGGTCGTACGCTGCGGCCACCTGAAGCACGAGGTCGTCGCGATGGCGCGGCGCGACGATCTGCAGCCCGGCGGGAAGTCCGTTGTCGGTGAATCCGGCGCGCACCGTCGCGGCGGGATGGCCCGACAGGTTGAACGGATACGTGAACGCGACTGCGTGAAGCGGCGAGTCGACCGGCTCACCGCCGATCGTGGACGGAAAAGGCCCGGCTGCACCGAATGCTTCGGTCGGAAGCGTCGGCGTCAGAAGAACGTCGTAGCGGTCGAACAGCTGCCACAGCGCCGTGTTCAGCGCGTAGCGCTCGCGCTGGATATCGCCCATCTGAAGCGCAGTGATGCCGCTCGTCGCGAGCGAGCCCTGCCAGAAGCCGCGGCCGAGCAGGTGCTCCTTGCCGGCAACCTCGCGGGCAACTTCCGCATAGACTTCCGAACCGGCGAGATACGCCCACGCACGGCCCACGTCCGGAAAAACCGTATCGATCTCGTCCACGTCGTGCCCGAGCCCGGAAAGCACTGCGACGGCCGCGCGAACTTCGCGCAGGACATCCGCATCGACGCGCGCGTGGCCGAGCCCCGCGCTGAACGCGATGCGAAGCCGCGGCAGCTCGCGGCCGAGGCACTCGACGTAGGAAATTCCGGGATGCGGCAATGAATCGGGGTCGCTCGGATGCGGACCCGCAGTCACGTCGAGCATCAGCGCCGCATCGCGCACGGAACGCGTGAGCGGCCCCGAGTGCACGGTGTCGGACCAGCGAAGCATTCCCATCGACGCGTCTCCGGGCGGCACGCGACCGAACGACGGCTTCATGCCGAATGCGCCGACGTAACACGCCGGAATACGCACCGAGCCGCCGCCGTCGGAAGCGGTCGCCATCGCGACCATTCGACTGGAGACTGCGGCCGCCGAGCCACCGCTCGAGCCACCCGGTGTGCGTTCGAGGTTCCAGGGATTTCGCGTGACGCCGAACTGGCGGTTTTTGGTGAACCCGGTGTAACCGAATTCCGGCGTGTTGGTTTTGCCGACAACGATCGCGCCGGCCGCACGAAGACGTGCGACCTGAACCGAGTCTTCTTTCGCAATGCGGCCGGCAAACACGCTGGATCCGAACGACGTCGGCATGCCGGCAACGTTCTCGAGGTCTTTTACCCCGAACGGGACTCCCGCAAGCGGGCCAATTGTTTTTCCCGCGATAAGCAATTTTTCCTGCGCGCGTGCTTCGGCAAGTGCACGCTCGCCATCCAGATGCACGAATGCATTGAGCGCCGCGTTGAGAGCCTCGATTCGGGCCAGCGATGCAGCGACCGATTCAACCGGAGAGATCTCGCGGCGGCCGACCATCGCGGCCAAGTCGTGCATCGGAAGTTCAGTCAGTGCCGTATCTTTCATCGAAACTCCTCTCAGTTCTCTGCGCGCTGTTCAGGCTGTGCGCCGGCTGCTGAATCGAGCTTCCAGTGTGCGCATCCGGCGCGCATATCACCTTTGCAGAAATCTGAATGTCGGCTCATGGCGCTAGCAAGCCCCTCACAGGAGCCTGAGTATTTTCTCAATCGAGGGCCCAGGCTGCTTGCGCGTCGCGTCTACCTTTTCTAATGTAAGCAGTGCGCGGGGAGGAATTTTGGTCATGGCGCAAAGTGACCGCTTACCACCGGGGGGTGGAAACGTGGAAGCAAAACAGCTGATTCCGGGTCTTACTCGAAACGAGAACGACGCAGCGACGGCGCTCGGCTTTTTCCTGATCGGAATGCTGGTGCTGCTGTGCACCACGGTTCTCGCTCTTCATCTTCTTTCCGGGCTTCCCGACATCATGACCTACGGGATCCTGTTCGCGGTGATGGTCTTCACCGTCGTATGCGGCGCGGCCCTGGTCAGCATCAATGTGCCGGCGCGGCGGCACGGTCCGCCGGAGATTCAGTTCCGCAATCCGCCGAGACGGCGCCGGCAGAGGCCGCGCCCTCTCGTCTGATCGAGCCGCTGATCGAGCCGCTGGATCTCGACCCACCCGATCGATCGACCGTCCGACCGCTCCGGTCGCATGTAGCAGCCGTCACACATTGAGGTCCACGACGACCGGACAATGGTCCGAGCCGTAAACCTCGTCCCAGATCGCCGCGGCCTTTACCGCCGGCAGAAACTCCCTGTTCACGAAGTGATAGTCGATCCTCCAGCCGATGTTCCGTTCACGGACGCCGATGCGGTTGGACCACCACGTGTAGTCGCGCTCATGCGGCGCGCGGCCCTCGTATAGCCGGGCCGGGTGGAAGTGGCGGAACGTATCGATCCACCCCGTCTTCATGTACTTGCCGAGCGCCGCGCGCTCCTCGGACAGGAATCCGGTCGTGCCGCGGTTCTCCTGCGGGCGCGCGATGTCGATCTCTTCGTGCGCGGTGTTGAAGTCGCCACAGACGACGAGGTGCTTTCCTTCGGCGCGTTCCTCCTCGAGCACTTCGAGGACCGACTCGTAGAACGCGAGCTTGAAAGCCAGGCGCTCCGGATCAGGCCCGCTCGGCGTCTGGCGACCGTTCGGGAAGTAGATGTTGTACAGCGTGAAGTCGCCGTGCTCGGAGACGAGGATGCGGCCTTCCTCTCGCTCGAAGTCGAGACCGTAGGTGACGAACAGCGGCTGTTTGCGCGACAGCGTCGCGACGCCGCTGTAGCCGGCCTTGGTCGCCGGATGCCAGTGCGCCGTGTAGCCGAGTTTTTCCAGGCGCTCGAGATGTTCGGCGGCGATCTGATCGGGACGCGCCTTGATCTCCTGCAGGCACAGGATGTCGGGCAGCTCGCGTTCCAGGAAGTCGAAGAAGCCGCTCTTCGCCGACGCGCGAATGCCGTTGATGTTCCACGAAACGATGCGGGTCAACAAAGTCCCCTTCCGACAAAACCGGAACAGCTCCGGAAATTGTCGCGGCCTACGCCGCTCGGGCGGCGTTCTGCTGCGGCTGCGCGAAGGAGTCAAGGCACCGGTGAAGGCCGAACACCGGCGTCAGGTCACGTTGACTACAAGGCGCTGCGGAGCCTAGAAACCGACTCTCCGGCGCGATCCTGCGCGTGGCCGGACCGAGAGGACTACCGATGAAGACTGACGACGACCGAAGCGGCCTCCCACCGATGTCCCAGAGCTTTCCGAGCTCGACGCGGGTCCTTCACAGCTCCGAGATGCCGGTGCCGGCCAGGGAGATTCGACTCTCGGGCGGCGAGCCGCCTCTGGCCGTCTACGACACATCGGGACCTGCTCCCGTCGACAGTACCGGCGGCCTGGCTCCGCTTCGCGCGCCGTGGACCGAGCGCCGGCGTTCGCTCGGCACCACCAACATGTCGCAGATGCACTGGGCCCGCCGCGGCATCGTGACCGAAGAGATGATGTTCTGCGCGATTCGCGAGAACGTCTCGCCCGAGCTCGTGCGCAGCGAAATTGCCGCCGGCCGCGCGATCATTCCTGCAAACATCAACCATCCCGAGCTCGAGCCGATGGTCATCGGCCGGCGTTTCCTCGTCAAGATCAACGCCAACATCGGCAACTCGGCGGTGCGCTCGTCGATCGACGAGGAAGTCGACAAGCTGCGCTGGGCGACGCGCTGGGGCGCCGACACGGTCATGGACCTGTCGACGGGCGAAGACATCCACGAAACGCGCGAGGCGATCATCCGCAACTCGACGGTCCCGATCGGCACCGTGCCGATCTACCAGGCGCTCGAGAAAGTCGCGCGCGTCGAGGACCTCACGTTCGAGCTGTTCATGGAGACGCTCGAGGAGCAGGCCCGCCAGGGCGTCGACTACTTTACGATCCATGCCGGCGTGCGGCTTGCGTTCGTGCCGCTGACCGCGCAGCGCGTGACCGGCATCGTCTCGCGCGGCGGCTCGATCATGGCGCAGTGGTGCCTTGCGCATCACAAGGAAAACTTCCTCTACACGCGCTTCGAGGAAATCTGCGAGCTGATGAAGCAGTACGACGTCAGCTTCTCGCTCGGCGACGGCCTCAGGCCCGGCTCGATCGCCGACGCCAACGACGCGGCGCAGTTCGCCGAGCTCGATACGCTGGGCGAGCTCACGCTCAAGGCGTGGGAGCACGACGTGCAGGTCATGATCGAAGGCCCGGGCCACATCCCGATGCACAAGATCCAGGAGAACATGGACCGCCAGCTCGCGGTCTGCCACGAAGCTCCGTTCTACACGCTCGGCCCGCTGACGACCGACATCGCGCCCGGCTACGACCATCTCACGTCCGCGATCGGCGCCGCGATGATCGGCTCGATGGGCACGGCGCTGCTCTGCTACGTGACGCCGAAGGAGCACCTCGGTCTGCCCAACCGCGACGACGTCAAGCAGGGCGTGATCGCGTACAAGATCGCGGCGCACGCAGCCGATCTGGCCAAGAGCCATCCCGGCGCGCAGGCACGCGACAACGCACTGTCGAAGGCGCGCTTCGAGTTCCGCTGGGAGGACCAGTTCAACCTGTCGCTCGATCCCGAGACCGCGCGCAGCTTCCACGACGAAGAGCTCCCGAGCGACAACGCCAAGCACGCGCATTTCTGTTCGATGTGCGGGCCCAAGTTCTGCTCGATGCGCATCACCGAGCAGGTGCGCGAGTACGCGCGCGACCATGGGGTGGACGAAGCCGCCGCGCTCAGCGAAGGGATGCAGGAGAAGGCGCGCGAGTATCGCGAGATCGGCTCGCCGGCGCCGGATCGGGTCAGCGTGCAGTAGAAAAAGGGGACAGGTACATTTTTGTAACTGCGCGGAAAACCTGAGTTCCAGTTTTTCGCTTACGGCGCGGGCCGAAATGCTCGCGAAACGATCCCGCCGACCGTGCGGATCACCCAGCGCGGCTGCCAGCTCTCGAGCATCAGCAAAAATTTGTACGTCAGCCCGTTGACCTGAATCGTCGTGCCTTCGAGGCACGCATCGACGCCTTCGCGCGCGACGGCCGCGGCGTCGAGCTTGAGGAACTCCGGAATCACGTTGTCGCCGGCTTCGTCGGCAAACTTGTCGAGCATCTCGGTCGACGTGAAGCCCGGGCACAGCGCCGTGATCGTGACGCCCGTGCCGCTGAGCTCGGCGGAGAGAGCTTCGGTCAGTGACAGCACATAAGCCTTGGTCGCGCCGTAGACGGCGATCAGCGGCGTCGGCTGGAACGCGGCCACCGAGGCGACGTTGAGAACGCGGCCGCGGCCGCGCGCAACCATCGGCTGCAGGAAGAGGTTCGTCATTGCGGTGAGCGCGAGGACGTTCAGCCGCACGATCTCCAGGCTCTTCTCGGTTCCCTGCTCGACGAACGGCGAGTAGTGCATGATGCCCGCGTTGTTGACGAGGATATCGATGGCGATGCCCTGACCGCTGACTGCGCGGAACACCCGTGACGGACCATCGGCCGTCGCCAGATCCGCCGGGATCACGCGCGCCGTGATCGGAAATTCCGTCGCGAGCTCGCGCGCAAGCACCTGAAGCCTGGCTTCGTTGCGGGCGACCAGCACGAGATTGTAGCCGCGCGACGCGAACTCTTTCGCGATCTCGCGTCCGATGCCGGTCGAAGCCCCTGTGATGAGAACCGTTTCGCCGATCCGCCTGTCGTCTGCCATGGAGTGGCTTATATCGCCGGGACCGCGGTTCGCAATGCTGCGTGAAGCGGGCGTGAACGCAGCGGCAGCCGAAGACCTGGGTCGTGCACGCAATCCGCGTCAGGCGAAAGCCACAAAATCAGTGTCTGTCCCCGATTTTCACGGTATGCGTCAGGCCGAGGCCGCGTACTCCGCGAGAAACGGCGCGAGGCTTTCCAGCACCGCCTCCGGCCGCTCTTCGTGCGGCATCAGCGACGCTCGCGGGATGCGAACGAGCTTCGCGCGGCCGGCAAACTCCGGAACCATACGCTCAGCGTATGCGACGGGGAACGTCACGTCGTCCTCACCCCACAGAAGCAGCGTCGGTCCCTGGAGCGACGCGTGGCGCTCCTTCAGACCATCGACCACGTTCCACTCGATGCCGGTCAGATATCCGAGCATGCCGTTCATGCGCTCCCGCGATGACAGCAGCGGATCGAGGTAGGGGCCGAGACGCGTCGGATCGTCGAACAGGCTGTGATCCGAGTAGAACGCGCCGAATCCCATCCCAGAGCGCACGTACCACTTCGATGACAGAAGCGGGCGGAATGACAGCGCGGCGCCGGGAAGCTTCGCGGTCCTGCAGTAGAGCGGAATCCATGGCGGACGGTGACCCGGAATTTCCGTGTTGATCAGTGCCTGTCGCCTGACGCGCGACGGCTCCGCGAGCGCGACGAGGCGCGCGATGGTCGCACCGGTGTCGTGCGCGACGAGCGCGCAGCGCTCGATGCCGAGCTTCGCGAGAAGCTCGGCGACGCGGCGTGCCTGCGCGGTGAAACGGAAATCGGTGCGTGCGTCGAACCTGCTGTCGCCGAGGCCGGCAAGATCCACCGTGTAGCACGTGAAATTCTTCGCGAGCTCCGGAAGCAGGAAACGCCACGTATACCCGTGCGTCGGAAATCCGTGAATGAACACCAGCGCGGGTCCGCTGCCGAACCTTCTCACGGCGAGCGATGCGTCGCCGAGATCGTGATGCTCGACTGCCGCGGACCGATACGTCTTCGCGGGGTCCGTGCCGTTGCTGCTGTTCATGAGGCCTCCATTTCTGTCACGGCATGCTCTGCTCTTGCTGGTGCACTCTGTTCCGTTCGCGCCTGGATTCCTGGCGTTTCATGCCTGGTCAAAGCCTGCGCGTCATGCGCGAAAATCCCGGTGCTCCGATCAGTTTCTCGAACGCCGCGCTGCGACGCTCCTCGACGACCTCAAACCCGGCGCGCTCGTACGCCCGCTGCGCCGGGTCATTGCCGATCAGGCACGAGATCTGCGCCTGTTTCCATCCGCGCTCGCGCCCGAGCTCGACAGCGCGTTCGAGCAGAAGGCGCACGAGGCCTTGCCGCCGCGCCGACTCGAGCGTGCCGACATTCTCGACGATCCACGTGCCGGCCGGCATGTCCGGAAAGCATTCGAGATAAGGCGCGACGAGCGGCCCCACGCCTGCGATCCTTTCCGGCGTCCAGCCGAGCAGCGAGAACGACTCGTACAGAGGAATTGCGAGCGACGTATCGCCGAGCTCGGCCGGCTCGAATGTGACGAGTGCCGCCGACGCGACGCCGCCCTGCTCGGCGACATGGAACAGTGAATGGTGACACCAGGTTCTGGTCGCGCCGCCGGCGAAATGCTCGAGCGCGCGCATGAGCTCGACCGGATCGGGATAGATCAGGTTCCAAGGGCCGCGCTCGAGATGACCGCGGCCGGCCATCTCGAGAACCTGCGCAATCAGCGGCACGTCGTCACGCCGCGCGTCGCGAATGCGAACGCTGCCGGAATCGCTCGCGGGCTTTTCTTCAGCGGACGGTCGAATGCTCATGCCGCCGCAGTCGCCTCTCGAGTCGCGTCGGCTTCGCGAAGCAGTCCGAGGCTTGTCGACAGCTCTGCGACCGGGACGCCGATCTGGTCGCAGAACGCCGCAAGGTCGAAGAAGAAGCGTTCACTCGCAAGCGTGCCGCCGGCAAGTCCGAACACGCAGAAGATCGCAGCGTCCGCGCTGCGGCCGGTCGCACGATAGCCGAGAAAATCTCCGCCGAACGTCATGCGCGCGCGTCCCCAGCACGTGACGACGCCGGGCCCGGTCGCGAAGCCTTCGAGCGTGACGCGATAATCGGGGAACGCCGCGAAGAAGGCCTCGAGCTGCGCATGCGTGTCTTCGCGGTCGCGCGACGTGATGCCGAACGCGATGGTCTCGATCGAAAATCCGGGATCGCAGACCGCAAGCGCGGCGGCCGCATCCTGCTCGCTCTTGGCACCGCCGTAGCAGCGCACAAGAGAGCGGCCCATCGCCGCTTCGAGAAGCGCAGCGTCGCCAGTCGACGGCGGCGCGAACGCCGAGCCGGCGGGCCGAAGCGCGCCGTCGTGCTCGACAAGAAAAGCCGCAACGCGCGCAGCCTCGCCGGGCGCGACTTTCTCGCTCAACGCTTCGATGCGGCCGTCGCGATAGCGCGCGAGGTGTTCGCCGTGCACGACGAGATCCGGCACGCCGGCGCGACGAAGCGTCAGCTCGAAGCGCATCCAGATGCCGTCGTCGCGCGTGACCGGCCCGTCGACGATCTCGGGAATGCGCGCGTCGAAGCGCCGGTCGACGGCATTCACCCCGGCGCGAAGCCCCGCAATCACCGCCTCGCGTCCCGTCCCGCCGACACCGAGCGGCAGCGCTCCACCATCGATCCGATGGATGGCGTCCTCATGGAAGTGCGGCTCGAGGACGCTCCATTCGTCCATCACGTAGGCGACTTCGAAGTCGCGCATGTAGCCGAACAGGCTCAGCAAATCGCTCGGGGTCTCGTTCGGTTCGGTGGATCGGGCGGCGGCTGTCGTCATCGCGGTCGTCTCCTTCGCCATCGCGGCGTCTCAGGTGCCGCAACTATCGCCCGCCAGCGGCTCCCCGGCGAGATCCACATTCTTTAAACTTCATGGTACCGCTTGCGCGCGTGCTGTGGGTCAAACTCGACGGCGAAGGCGCCCTTCATCGCCAGCTCTACCGTGCACTGCGCGCGTCGATCCTCGACGGGCGTCTCGGGCCGGACGAGCGGCTTCCGTCGACGCGTTCGTTTGCGCGCGAGCTCGGCCTGTCGCGCAACACCGTCCTGCAGGCGATCGACCAGCTCGTAGCGGAAGGCTACGCGAGCGGGCGCGTAGGATCGGGAACTTACGTCGCGTCCGAGCTACCCCAACCGCCGCGCGGCCCGCGTACGCTCGGCTCCGCGTCTACGGTTTCGTCCCTGGGCGGCGCACAGCCTCGCCTGTCGTCGCTCGGCGAACGTCTCTCGCTCGTCGCTCCACCGGGCCGCGCATCGTGGAGCCCGTGGCCCGAGCTTCTGCCGTACGACTTCCGTTACGGAGAACCGTCGTTCTCCGACCTTCCGATGGACGCATGGTCGCGGATTCTCGGCCGCCGCGCGCGCCGGCTTTCTGCGCGGCGTCTCGCGTATCAGCCGCCCGGCGGCGCCGCCGAGCTTCGCGAAGCGCTGGCCGGATATCTTGGCCGCGCGCGCGGCGTCGTCTGTTCACCGGACGACATCGTCATCGTGCACGGCTCGCAGCAGGCCGTCGACCTGGTCGCACGGCTGCTCGTCAATCCCGGAGATCCGGTCGTCATCGAGGAGCCGCATTACACCGGCTTTTCGTTCTGCTTGAACGCTGCAGGGGCGAGTCTCGTGCACATCGGCGTCGACGAGCACGGGCTGCGCACCGACGACCTCGAGCATGTCGAGGACGCGCGCCTTGTCTGCGTGACGCCGTCGCATCAGTACCCGACCGGCGCCGTGCTTTCGCTGGCGCGACGCCTCGCGCTGATCGACTGGGCCACGCGGCACGAGAGCTACGTGCTCGAAGACGACTACGACGGGGAGTTCCGTTTCGACGGCAAGCCGATCGAATGCCTGCAGGCGCTCGATCGCAGCGGACGCGTGATCTACACCGGAACCGCATCCAAGCTGCTGTTTCCGTCGCTGCGGATCGGGTGGCTGATCGCACCGCCGGCGCTTGCGCCGTACTGCCTCAACGCCAAGGCGCTCGCCGACACCGGCACTCCATCGATCGAGCAGTTCGCGCTCGCCGACTTCATCTCCGAAGGCCATCTCGAGCGTCATGCCCGCAAGGCCCGCACCAGAACGGCCGCACGGCGTCGGGCCCTTCTCGAGAGCGTCGACAGCGAGCTGGCAGGTCGCGTCGAGGTGCTCGGTGCAAGCGCCGGCCTGCATGTGCTGATGAAGATTCCGGACATGGATGCGCGCGATGTGACGCGGCTACGCCAGGCGTGTCGTGAGCTCGGCGTCGGGGTTTATCCGGCGGGGCCTTTTTACTCGAAGCCGCCCGCGCACGCGGAGCTGCTGCTTGGCTACGCGGCGCTCAGCGAAGAGACGATTCGTGAAGGGATCAAGCGTCTTCGGCGTGCGCTCGATCTCATGTAGAGCGGCTGGTCACGACGCCCGCCCTTCCTGATTCAGGCGGCTGGACACCGGCTCGTGTCGATGCCGCTGCTGCGATGGGCTTGTTGTTGCGATGCGCAGAACGGCCAGCGCGCTATGTGCCTGCTGCGCGAACATTCCGCGGGGAATGTGATCCAGGTTTCGTCCGATGCATCAGTGCTCAGAATGATCGGTGTCTTTGAGCATCTGCACCGGCGTGGGTCCGGAGGTTTGTCGGATCGTACGCGCGCGGCGTCGACTCGGATGCGTGCGGCGTCGGGCTCGGACAGCGGCCGGCTATCGGTCTGAAAAGTTCGTCGAAAAACACGCGCCGCGTCGGGCGCGGATCACGGCCGGCTATGCCACTTTTGTTATGGAAGCGTCGTCGCGATGTCGATTTCGCTTGACGCGAATTTTCGTCGCTTGACGTCGCCTATAACGAAGCGAAACGGAGCGCACGGATTTTTTCGCCGACTTCGAGCGTTACGCCGCTTGGATCTCGCGGCTTGTCGCGACAGGCGCATGTCTCTGAGCGGTCGCGTCCTTGGGACGAACGACGCCTGAAAAACCCATGTTACAAGCGTCGTCATGACGACATCCTTCAACAGCATTGCAAAGCTCTCCGAACAGGAACTGCTCGATCACTTCGAGCACCTCGTCGCCCGCG
>Ga0134124_10000059_pt1 | contig 112860 bp, 85 predicted proteins | sample KB304_FD_96880 | JGI IMG/M metagenome (GOLD analysis project Ga0134124, IMG submission 96880) | Terrestrial soil microbial communities without Nitrogen fertilizer from Kellogg Biological Station, Michigan, USA - KB3-0-4 | ecosystem: Environmental > Terrestrial > Soil > Unclassified ...
ATCCTGTGAATCGTGTCCATCCCTGTTGAAGCTCTTGTGTATTGGCGGGTCTGCCGATTGCTCGATGATCAGGCGATGGCCGCGTGCGGAAAGCGATATGAGTAATCAACAGGGATAGACAGGGATGAACAGGATAGAAGCGAGAGTCTTCTTGCGTCATCCTTATCCTGTGAATCGTGTCCATCCCTGCTCAAGCTCTTTTGATTGGCGGGTCTGCGCTTGCTCGGTGATCAGGCGATGGCCGCGTGCGGAAAGCGATATGAGTAATCAACAGGGATAGACAAGATGAACAGGATAGAAGCGAGAGTCTTCTTGCGTCATCCCTATCCTGTGAATTCTGTCCATCCCTGTTGAAGCTCTTATGTATTGGCGGGTCTGCGCTTGCTCGATGATCAGGCGATGGCCGCGTGCGGAAAGCGATATGAGTAATCAACAGTGATAGACAGGATGAACAGGATAGAAGCGAGAGTCTTCTTGCGTCATCCCTATCCTGTGAATCGTGTCCATCCCTGTTGAAGCTCTTTTGTATTGGCGGGTCTGCGCTTGCTCGATGATCGGGCGATGGCTGCGCTGTTCGTATTGCCCGCGGTGAGAATAATGTTGTGCGAGAGTCGCGGTGCTTGCAACGAACGACCGCTGTGAACGCGTCTCAAGGGAATCACGACTGCAAGGAGAGAAAAATGCTTAAGTGGATTTTCGTGGTTACTCTATGTGTGACCGGCGTAGCCTTTGGCCAGGCGGGTTCATCAAACGGCGGACGCACCGCCGCTATCGAAATAACAACTGTGGCCGGCGCGAATACCGCAGCCGAAGCGACCACTCAACCTTTCATAGAATCAAACGAGAAGCGCGAGTATCGTCTTCTCGGCACCAATAAGACCTCGACTATGGAGAAGGAAATGAACGAGGCGGCCAATGCTGGATTCCGCTTCGAAGGCACGATGGGCGGCGAGACTTCCTTTGGAGGTTCGGAAGTTGTCGTCATCATGTCGAGAGATCCTTCGTCACTAAAGGAGCGCTACCGGTACAAGCTTCTCGCCACCAGCAAGACTTCTACCATGCAGAAGGAACTGCAACAGGCCGGCAACGCGGGGTTCGAATACAAGGGCCAGTCTGTTTACTCTTCTTCGTTCGGTGGGAAGGAGGTTGTCGTCATTCTCGAGCGCGATCTGGAGGCCCGACTGATGCAGTGGGAATACAAACTCCTCGCGACAAAGAAGACCTCGACCATGCAAAAAGAATTGAGCGAAGCGGGAGCCGAGGGCTTTGCTTTTGTCGGTGTCACCGTCGGCGAAACGGCAATCGGCGGGAGAGAAGTCGTCTCCATTCTGCGTCGGTCTGCTTTAAAATGATCGTGCAGCAGCATCGCGTGTGGTCTTCGGTTTGTAGTACGGCCTTCAGGCGGAAGTTTGTAACTCATCCGTGTGAGAGCACATTCTACAAACTTTCGCCTGAAGGCCGAACTACAAACTGAAGCACGAACCCATGCGTCTCTTATGACCACGTCTGGCTTCACAAGACGCGAAGTGCTTGCGGCGTTCCTTGGCGTGCCGGCGGCGCTTGCTGCCTGCCGCTCGCACGGTGCGCCGCCCGCGTTGCCCGAAGGAGAAATCGTCGGCGCGTCGGACCTGATCGGCCATCGCATCCGAGACGGCTTGCGTGTCTCGCCCTCTGCTGATCAATGGAAGCGAATCGGCGTAGTCATAGTCGGAGGCGGGATCGCCGGTCTTTCTGCCGCGTGGCAATTGCTCAGAGCAGGCTTCGAAGATTTCGTGCTGATCGAACTTGAACAGGCGCCCGGAGGAACGTCTCGCAGCGGCTCCGCACCGCTTGTTTCTTATCCGTGGGGCGCGCACTACTTGCCGGCTCCAATGAAAGAGAACGCCGCGCTTGTTTCTTTGCTTGATGAGATGGGCGTGCTCGAAGGACGCGATGCTGAAGGTCAGCCCGTCGTTGCTGAACAATATCTGTGTCGCGACCCTGAAGAGCGAGTCTTCTATCGAGGCCGTTGGTATGAGGGCCTGTACTTGCACGCGGGTGCGAGCCCTGAAGACCTTGCCGAGTTCGATGCGTTCAACGCTGAAGTCAATCGATGGGTGGCGTGGCGCGACTCGGAAGGGCGCCGGGCCTTTGCGATTCCGGTTGCGACTGGATCGGATGACGTTGAAGTAACCTCGCTCGATAAAGTCACGATTGCAGAATGGCTGGATAGCCGGGGTTGGCGTTCAGAGCGCCTTCGCTGGTTGATCGACTACGCGTGTCGTGACGATTACGGACTGACGGTCGAGCAGGCCAGCGCGTGGGCGGGACTCTTCTACTTTGCATCGCGCGTGACGAAGCCCGGCGCTGAAGCGAGACCGTTGATGACCTGGCCTGAAGGTAATGGCCGGTTGGCTTCTCATCTTTACAACAAAGTGAAGTCGAAAGTCAGGCTGGGAGTCGCCGCCTGCGAGATTGTTCCTACGGATGCAAACGGTAGAGATGGTGTCGACGTTATCGCGATCGATCGGGACGGGCAGACCGCGAGCGGCTTTCACGCTGACAAAGTAATCTTCGCCGCACCGCATTTCCTCACTAACTATGTCATTCGTCCTTACCGGGAGAATCCGCCGGCTCACGCGGCCGAGTTTCAATACGGGGCGTGGATGGTTGCGAATTTGTTTTTGAAAGACAGACCACAGGACCGAGGGTTTCCGCTTGCGTGGGATAATGTGCTCTATGAGAGCAAGTCGCTCGGATATGTCGTCGCGAGTCACCAGCGAGGATTGGATCGCGGGCCGACGGTGTTCACTTATTACTATCCGCTGTGCGATGCCGATCCGCGTGAGGCGAGATCGAGACTGCTGTCCGCTGGGCGCGATGAATGGGCCGATGTAGCGTTGACGGATTTGTCTCGCGCGCATCCTGAGATTCGATCGCTGACGGAGCGCCTTGACGTGATGCGCTGGGGTCACGCGATGATCAGGCCCCGACCGGGGTTTGTGTGGAGTGAGGCTCGAAGACTCGCCGCGAAACCGTATCGAGGAATACACTTCGCTAACACGGACCTGAGCGGCGTACCGCTTTTTGAAGAGGCTTTCTATCACGGAACGCGAGCCGCTGAAGAAGTACTAGCGACGCAGAAGCGCAGATGAGCACGGGGCAGAGGAGCAGAGGGAGCAGAGGAGAAGAGGGAGCAGAGGAGAAGAGGGGCGGAGGAGCAGCGGTGAATGAAACGGCATCAGTAATCGTACCGTCCACGAATCAGAGTGAGGACGCTCTCAACACCTCAGCGCATTTGCTCGTCCGCTCGTCCGCTCCTCCACTCCTCAGCACCTCCGCTCCTCCACTCCTGAGCTCCTCCGCTCCTCCACTCCTGAGCTCCTCCGCTCCTCAACTCCTCGCTCCTCAACTCCTCAGCCCCTCCGCTCCTCCACTCCTCAGCTCCTCCGCGCCTCTGCCTGTCTCCGAGTCGCCCCGTCGAAACCTCTGGCTCTTTTCTGCGCGCACGGACCTCTCGGTTTTTCTCGGCAGCGCGGTTGTATCGCTCGTTGCTCTCTGGATTGGCGCGCGAGCCGGCGTGCTCTACGGTGATGCGCCTGACTGGGCGTGGGTGCCCGCGGTGTTGCTGATCGACGTCGCGCACGTCTGGTCGACGAGCTTTCGTGTCTATCTCGACAAAGATGAATTACAGCGAAGACCGTGGCTATACACGCTGGTGCCGGTGCTCGGTCTCGCAATAGGAGTCGCGCTGTATTCGGAAGGCGAGCTGGTCTTCTGGCGAGTGCTTGCTTACCTCGCGGTGTTTCATTTCATCCGCCAGCAATACGGATGGGTTGCACTCTATCGGGCGCGCGCGGGTGAGCGCGAGGCTCTTGGTAAATGTATCGACGCGGTTGCGGTTTATTCGGCAACGCTTTATCCGTTGATCTACTGGCACACGCATCTGCCCCGAAAGTTCTGGTGGTTCCTTGCGAATGACTTCACTCATGTCCCTGCGATGATTGAACGCATAGCCGCGCCGCTCTACTGGCTCGCGCTTGGTGTTTACGCTTCGAAGTCCTTGTACGGCTGGCTCGTTAAGAGAGAAGGGAATCCCGGGAAGGATATCGTCATCGTGACCACCGCTGTGTGCTGGTATGTCGGCATCATCGGTTTCAACTCGGACTACGCTTTCACGGTGACCAATGTCGTCATTCACGGAGTGCCTTACTTCGCGCTGATCTACTGGTACAGCCGTACGCGCATGAAGCAAACCGGTGGGCGCGGCGTATATCGAATCTTCGCCCACGGGCCGGCGATCTTCCTTGTTAGTCTTTGGGCAATCGCTTACATCGAAGAGATGTTTTGGGACCGCGGAGTGTGGCAAGACCGAAGCTGGCTGTTCGGTTCGCCATGGGAGATTGGGGCTTTGAAGTTAATCCTGGTGCCTTTGCTTGCGCTGCCGCAACTCGTGCATTACGTGCTCGACGGCTTCATCTGGCGCCGTAAGAACAATCCCGATTTTGCGTTTGTTGAAGCACAAGATGTCAAAATGGGCTAGCGATCAAAGAGATTCGCGAATCTCGATAGTAAGGACAGCGAGGCTACGATTGTGCCAGCATAATGTGCTATTTCCGCGTCGAAGTCGCTGAACAAGCAGAGCCCGCGAGCCGTTGCGTTGCGGTGCGACGCTCATGTTACACATCGGTGATCGATTTGTAAGATGATTGTCATACGGACGGATCTTCAATCCGTTTAGACTCCCAATGTGAAGAGAAATGGCGGCTACCTGCACATTCTTGATAGTGAGCATGAGTTGTTCGTCAGGAACCTTAGGACTGCGCGTCTTTCGGCTTCACCGGCCATAAGGGCGCCGCCGCGGATAACGCCCTCACGGCGATTTCGCGGAAAGAGAAGGCAAGGGATCAACGGCGATGACAATAGCGCTGCCTGGAGTTGTTTGAGAATAGCGGCTACCTTTTAGGTGCTCGAGGAGACGACGGCCTGAGTAATGGAAGGACAAAATCATGGGCCAACCAGTTCTAAACGTACTTGTGATACACAGCCATTCGGTTCGTAGAGAGAATGTCCAGCGGTTTCTTAGCGACTATTACTTCTATGCAGTCGACACGGCGGGCAACGCCGAGGAAGCGTGGAACCTGATAGTACAAGCTAAAAGCCCTTATCAGGTGGTTCTGATCGAGAAGACACTTCCCGAGAGCTCGGGCCAGGCGGCCTCAGGCGCTGTTGGCATCGACTTGATGCAGAGGATCAAGGCCCGGAGCCCGCTTACAGAAGTAATCCTGCTGACCGGCAGGGTGTTGGCCGAGTTCGAGGAAGCTGAACAGGCGGGCGCCTATCGGTGTCTTGGCAATGATTTCAATATGACCGAGCTTGCGATTCTCGTGCGCCATGCGGCGGAGTATCGGCTGCAAAAGAGCGCCGCGCGAGAGAAAAGAGCGTTGCGAATTCTGATAGAGACGGGCGCGTCTCTTCTTGGCGGCCATACGCGATCCGATTCACTTCGCTTGATCTTGAAAGGGGTCAAGCAGACGGGGTTTGATCGAGTTCGGCTTTATTTGCTATCCGAGGACAAGAACTATCTGGTCGGGGAACTTCAGGTCGGTCTGGATGATAACTTCGAAGGGCTTCGATGGCTGGTCGCTGAAGATGAGTATTTTCGGATCATCACCGCCGATCCTCGGCCCCACCTGTTTCGAAGGGAAGCCGGGAAACCTGGACCTGTCGGAGACCTGCGGGATGACAATAGCGTAGCTGAGTGGGCCTGCGTGCCTGTGATTCAGGACGATTCAGTCATCGGGAGAATTCTGGTTGACAACAAGTCCAGCCGCCGGCCAATCGTTGAAGACGAGCTTGATACTTTGGCGCTCTTTGCTGCTCAGGCGGCGGCTATCAAGAGTCGCCCGTTCGAGGAACTAGAGAGGCGTGCGCGGAACCTCAAGGCGGTCATCGATGTCACGACCGCAGTTAACTCCTCACTGGTGTTGGACGAAACCTTGAACTCGGTCTGTCAATCCGCGGTCGAGCTGATCGGCGTCGATCACAGCGGTCTGGTTTTGTTCGCCGAAGACCGCACGACCGGAAAAGTATGCGCAGAGTATCCAAACAACGGAGCACAAGGTCTGATTGTTCCAGTGAAGGGCATCCGTTTGGAAGAACAGCTCATCGAGACGGGGACACCGCTTCAGATCCCGAAGGTTGTGGACTGTGCGGAGATGGCTGAGGTTCGCGACATTTTGGTTGGACTCGGCATTCAGTCCATTCTGATCGTGCCTGTCATAAGCAACGGACAGGTAATCGGTTCTTTCAGTTTGGATGCCATAGCCGAAGCTCGCGAATTTCGAGAAGAAGAGATTGAAATGTGCCGGGTCTTCGCGGGACACGTTGCAGGAGCGGTTGCAAACGCTCGACTGTATGAAGAGAAACAGGCAAGAGTCGAGCGACTTGAAAAGCTTTCTCAGCGGATTACCAGGATCTTGAGCGACCTCGATTCGACCAATCTCGATGCACGCCTGGAGCTTATTGCTGAGCGCGCCGCGGACGTCCTGAACGCTGAAGTCTGCGGCGTATTTCTTGTAAAGAAGGAGGGGTTTCTGAGCCTGGAGGCAAGTTGGGGGCATCGAGAAGGGTGCTTTGAAAGAGGAAAGCCATTCGAAGTCAGAACCGGAAAACGTAGCGGTCTTACCGGCCATATCGCTTTCGAGGGCAAGCTGTTCAACGACTATGGCGAGGCGCTGACCAGACATTTCGCCGTGTCGGGGAACGCGGATGACTGCAGCCCCTCGGGCGTCTGCAACTCTCTTCTCGCTATTCCGCTTAAGAAGATAACTAATGACGGGGAAGTGCTGGTGGGCTTGTTGAGGGCAAGCAATAAGAAAGCTGGCGACGGTCACCTGGGCCAGAGCCCCCGGTTCAATGAGGAGGACGAATGGATTCTGAGTATCTTTGCTGATGCGGTTGTCGCGGCAATCGAGAGCGGTGCGCTCGTTGATGAGCTGAAAGTGCAAAAAGACAATCTGAAGATAGAGAGGGATTGGGTGGCGGGCCTGTGGGCAAGCTCGCCGCTCGGATTGATCGCCGTCGACGAGAAGGGCACAGTTACCGCGTTCAACGAGCAGGCTGAACTCACGATGGGTTATCGCTCTGAAGACGTCAAAGGTATGCATGTCGAAATGCTCTACAGCGAGCCGGCAGAGGCCCGCAGGATAGGAAAGTTACTCGATACGAGCCCCACGCACAGATTCCTGAATGAGCGCAGTGCAGTCAAGAGCGTAGCCGGAGAAGTGATTCCGGTACGGCTATCGGCGACCTGGCTGTTCGATCGAGACCACAAAAATCGCAGGGGCAGCGTTGGCTACTTCGAGGACATCAGGAAGGACGAGGAAGCCGGCAGACGGCAAGCGCTGCTGCTGGAGGCCAGCAACGTTATTGCAAAGGCGGAGACTATCGAGGCGGGACTCGAGAGTCTCGCCGCGATGGTCGTCTCGCTCCTCGACAGCACTTTTGCTCGAATACTCTTGATTGATGAAAGCCAGAAGTTACTGGAGCCGATGGCCGCCAACATGAACGTCAATTCGGCTACGGAAGTGACGTGGCAGCCACGATTGAGTGAGCCCATCCGAATAGACCGGTGGCAAGGTCTGCATTCGCTGTTAAAACGCGGGAAACCGATTGTCCTTCGGCGGACCGACGACAGGGTCAAATCAAATATCGAAATGTTCTCCGCGGAACTCGACGTCGCTCCGCCGATCGAATCCTTACTGTTGATACCGCTAAGAATTGGCGACAGGCTCATCGGGCTGCTCGACGTCGCGGAGATCAGGAGCGGTTATGAATTCGAATTCGAGAAGGAGAAGATCGAACTAGCCGAGACGATAGCATCTCAAGCGGCCGTGTTTATCGACCACCGGCGCCAGCTTGGCCTCACTGAGAGGCGCAAACAGTTGCTGACTGATTTGGATGAAGCTCTCCAGCACATTCTCTCCGAAACAGAGATCACACGACTCCAACAGGAGATCGCGCGGTTGGGCGCGGAAGTGTTTGGATACGATAAAGCGGGCTTACTGCTTAATCGGCCAAAACTCAAGGAGCTTGAGTTTTGTGGCGTCCATCACCTTCCTCAGACGCTGATAGGGAAACGGCTGAAGTACAGCGGGGGGCTATTGTCGGCGGTCGCTCAAAGCGCCGATGTAAGAGAGGGTAGTTCTTACGCCGACTCGGATGACTGTGAACAAGAGCTGCGGGCGGCCGACATAAACACGATCGTGGTTGTGCCGCTCAAGCGTGTAGGCGATGTTCTATATGTATTGTTCATCGCCGATAGTGCGCGGCGACGCGTCGCTGAGTCCGACATAGAAACGCTGCAGCGCTTCGCCGCTCGATGCTCGGTTGCGCTCGAGACTAGCCGGCTTATGAATCAGGAACAGCGAATGTTTGATCGGCTGGCGATCGTTCACAAGATCACGCAATACCTCCAAGAGAAGCAACAGCGCAGTGAGATTATCGACAAGATCCTGCACGTAGTATTGACCGGAGTAACCGCTCATTACGGATTGGGCTTCAACCGCGCAGTGCTCTTGTTTCTCGAGCCCGATGAGCGGGAACTGGTGGCGCGGATGGGCATAGGTCAGTTCGTCGAGGAGGATGCGCGGGCGGCCTGGTTGGAAGATCACAACCAGGGGCTGTGGGACTTCGATGACTATTTGAAGAAGCTGGAAACGGGCGACATACCGATAACCGCCGTCGGCGAGAGAATCAAGGGGCTTCGGATTGCAATAGGTCAGGCGGAGGCTGACGCATTCTCAGAGGCGGTGCAAAGCCGGGAATGGATTCAGCTAAGCGTCGCGGAGTTGGAGAGGGTGCCCCGAGCGTTCAGAGAGCTCTTCGAACCCGAAAGCGACGTTGCGATTGTGCCGCTGGTCGCGCGCGAGCAGGTCATCGGTCTGCTGGTAGTAGACAACAAGTTTACGATGGCGCCGATGGCCTCCAGCGACATCGAGGCGCTTCTTGCGTTCGCGAGCACCGTAGCAATCGCCGTCGATAACATTCGACTAAATGAACAGAACGAAACTGCGCGCAAGAAACTCCGCTCGCTCTACACGGCGAGCAATGAGCTCATTTCGGCAAAAGATCCTCACATCGTTCTTCAGGGAATAGTCCACCAAACGCTCGAGGCGTCAGGCGCCAGATATGTAAGACTCATCCTCATAGACGAGAAGGGTCGAGCGTATACCCTGGAGACTGCCGGTCCAGCGCCCGACACCGAGGCGGATGAAGTTGTGCGGCCGGGTGGAATCGCCTGGCGGGTGATGGACGCTAACAAACCGGAGATCATTAAGGATAAGACCAAACACATTCGCAAAATGAATCCAATCTTGATGTCGGACGACGCGATGGCGGCGTTGTGTCTCCCGCTATCGCTGCACGAACGCAAGATCGGAGTCCTGTGGATACACTTCGATGAGCCGCGTCAATTTCCCGACTTCGAGGTGGACGCGCTGCAGTTGTACGCGAACCAGGCGGCGATTGCATATGACAGCGCGCGTCACATGGAAGAGTTGGAGCATATGCGAGCCGCGGCGCAAGCGCTCGCGAGCGCAGCGAACTACCAGGAAGTGCTGGAGCAGATTGTCAAAAGCGCGAGAGAAGTGCTGAGGGCGGACTCGACGGCGATCTGGTCATATGATCCAGTGCGTGATGTTTTCATTCCTGATAATTCAGTTGCAGACGGCATCTCGCCCGCCGATTGGAACGAGCTCTGGAAAGCAGAGCCTCGCGAGGGCGGAATCGCATATCACGTGATGTCGCGGGGGTACGTCGCGATCGAAGATGTTTCCAACACTGACGAACATCCCTATCTTGGGCAAACCACACGCACGCTGCTGGATCGGATAGGGGCGAAGAGCTTCAAAGGAATTGCCCTGAAGGTCGGCGAGGAAGAGAAAGACAGGTTGGGCGTCTTGTACGTAAACTACAACCGGCATCGCGCGTTCAGCGAGGATGAGAAGCAAACTGCGGAGACGTTTGCAAATCATGCGGCAGCTGCATTGAACAAGGCACGGCTTCGAGAGCAACTGGAAAAGGCGCGAAACGCGGCCCGGGTTGTAGCCGCGGTTACCGCGCTCGAGAAGCTTCCGGAAACACTAACGCTGATCGCAAGCAAGACTCGAGAGGCGGTACACAGCGATTGTGTCACGCTATACACCTACAATTCTGAACGTGACCGGTTCGAGGGCCATCCGGCGATGGATGGCGTGGAACACCGAGAACAATTACTGGACGAGGTCCGGCGCGATTCGGTTGTCTACAAGATACTTGCGCAGGACGATCTGCACGTTGCCGAAGACAGCGAGACCGATCCGCTGATGCGCGGCGCGTTTGTTGCTCGAGAGAGGATCGCGTCCTCGGTTGGAGTGCCTCTGATAGCCAGAGATCGCAAGGTCGGAGTGATGTTCGTCAACTATCATCATCGGCACCGTTTTTCGGCTGACGAACTGACCAACATTCGATTGTTCGCTAACCAATCTGCGGTAGCCATTCGAAACGCGGAGTTGTACGACGAAGCAGAGGAGCGCGCAAGTGCGCTTGAAGCTTTGTACGATTCGGCGAAAGTCGTAACGGCGTCTCTGGATACCAGTCAGATCCTGCGAGCAATTGCCAGGCAGGCTTACAAGTTGGCAAGTCTCCGCGGGACAGAAGTCAAGTTCGTGCACATCAGGATGATGAACGGGTCGAAGGCAAGGCTTGCTGCCGCGTACCCGGAGAGCGAGTTCAAGAAGAAGTGCGACGCAGGGACGCTTGAAATCGACGTAGTCAACGGCATCGACGGGAGAATAGGGATTCTTGGCCGCGCAGTCAGGACTGGAGAGCCTCAGTGTGTCGGTGATGTTCAGAACGATCCCGACTACATCGAATGCAATTCTGAAACGCGCTCGGAACTAGTCGTCTTGCTGAAGAGAGGTGCTGAGACCATCGGTTTGGTCAATATCGAGCACAAAGATTACAACGCATTCGACCGAGAGGATCAGCGAGTGTTGGAAGCGTTGGCGGCGCAGGCGAGTATTGCGATACAGAACGCAGATCAATACCAGGAGTTGAACCGTACTAAGACCAACCTGGCAGCCAGTATGGCAGTTGCCTGGATGGGCATGGCAAGCGCAGCCTGGGGCCATAACATTTCAGGACATGCCATAACAATATCCGAAGAAGCCAACTTGCTGAATGCGGATCTTTCGGGCTCACAGCGCTTTCGTGCCGCACCGAGGGTTGAGAAAATCAAGCGGCTTTCCGCCTTGATTCAAGAGAAACTGATCAAACAGACCCCTTCCGACAACGACTCGCGACCTCTGCCTGTCAGCGCCTGGGTTCAGGAGCGAAAAGCTGAGCTGTGGGAACGTGAACCATATAACGAAGTAACGTGTGAAGTACTTCTCCCGGATGATTCTGCCCTTGCGGTGCTGATAAGTCCGGACTGGCTTCGTCAAGCTTTTGACATATTAGTGGACAACGCGGTGAAGTTCACGAAGACGTCGTCGCGCAGGAAGATCACGATTTCAGTTTCAGGATCCGGTCCACACGCTGAGATTGCCGTTACAGACTCGGGAGTTGGCATCGCGGAGGAGGTTGTCCCGCTGCTGTTCCAGGAGCCGATTCACAAACGTGATGGTCATCAGGGTATGGGCTTGCTCATAGCACAGATGATCGTTCAGGCCAATGGAGGTACAATTTATGTTGCAGCAACGCAGACCGAGGGTGACACCACCGGTACTACTATGGTTATTAGGCTACCACTGGTTTACGGAGAAACAAGAGCTCATGTCGGGTCGAATTGAGTTCCTGGTGATAAGCAGTTCGCGAGAGCACCACTGGTATGAGACTCTTCGTAAGACCTTGGCTCCGGTTGGAACGCTAAGGATAGAAACGGAAGAGGAGGCTGTAAAGCTGGTAATGTCGGTCGGCTACGATCTCGTCATAGTCGACGCAACGGTTGTCGACAATGTACCACTTTTGTTGGCGCGTATTCGCGCACAGCGCCCAAGCGCATACGTAGTGGTCGCTACGGCGAACCCCAGTTGGGATAAGGCCAGGCAAGCCTTTCAAGCTGGGGCCAGCGATTACGTAAGCAAGTCGTTCGACGCGACTGAGATCCTCGCGGTAGTAAGCGCTGAGATCAAGCGGCGGGGATTGGATGTCTCCCACAAACCGTTCAGGAGGTGAAATATGGCCAAGGCGATTCTACTACTTGCGGATAACGACAAGGAATATCTCGGAACGATGTGTGAATTTCTCGAACGCAAGGGGTTCAAGGTCTTACCTGCGGCAAGCCCAAAAGAGGCCAAAGCGATTCTGGATAGTGGAAGCGTCGATATGGCTGTTCTCGATCTCCGATTGCTCAACGACAGCGATAAACTGGACCTCAGCGGATTGGATGTAGCCAAGCAATCCGCTGTTCACATCCCAAAGATCATCCTCACCAGATGGCCGAAGTACGAAGATGTCCGTGAGGCCCTTGGTACGCAACTTAACGGGGTACCTCCTGCCGTCAACTTTATCGCTAAGCAAGAGGGCTCCGAAGCGTTGCTGACGGCAATCACTCGAACGCTTAATCTCGATACAAAGTATCGGGAAGTCAGCGATCACCTAGTTGCCAAGGTCAGCCAGGATCATGTGGATGCCCGGCGCCAGGCGACTATGAGCTACTTTCTAAGTTCCGGGGTGGCGTTGATCGGCATTGCGATTATCTTCCTCGGCAGTTACAAAACGACCTCTAACCTATTGGAGGTTGCGGTAACGAACACGCTTGCGGTTATCATCACCGGAGCAGTTGTAAGACTCTTCTTCAAGCGCGCGGATGTTGCAAACGATCGAGTCGACCAGCGCTATCGGGCCCTGATACAGAGCCAGTGGATGGACAAATTGATGGCGGCTTGTGAAGAATTGTCCCTGGAAGATAATAAGGAAAAGTGCAAGCAGCGGGTGATCGAAACAGCCGCAAATCTTTGGTTTGGACCGGAACGGGAATATCGGCAAAAACGCGAGAGGAAATGGGAGAAGGCAAACAACAGCGATGAAGAAATGCGTGCTGATAGTCGATAATGATCCTGACTTTTTGCAAACTCGAGTTGAGCGGCTCAGATCGGAGGGATTCACAGTGTTCAGCGCGCAGTCGCGCGACGCCGCCAGAGAGTGCTTCGAACAGTTCAGAGTCCACGTTGCGATCATCGACATCCGTCTCCGCAGGGACAGCGATGAAAAGGACACGACAGGACTCTTGCTGGCCAAGGAAGAAGCTTACCGAACAATTCCCAAAATAATGATGACCAATTGGCCGACCTACGAGGCCGTACGAGAAGTGATGGGGCCTGCCCTGGAAGGACTACCTTCGGCCGTCGACTTTGTAGCCAAGAAAGAAGGGCCGGAGGCGATGCTGGCTGCGCTCCAGACGGCATTCGAGAAGTACGTCCGCATTAACGCTGACCTGACAATAGAAACTTCCGCGCGGAATCCGATTACTTTCACGCACCTTGCGAGCCTTGTCGGCGAAGAACTGGAGAATGAGCGTTTAATGGTTCGTGGCTCTGAATTAGAGGATTTATTTCGCTCGCTGTTCTACAGACACAAGAGTATCAGGATCGACCGGGTCTTGTGGCAGCAGCACGGAAGAGCAGCGGTTACGGTTTTTGCCTTCGAAGAAGGCAGAGCCCCTGAATCATTTGTCGTAGCCTACGGCGAGGCTGCGAAAGTCATCAGCGAGATACAACGCTATGGCGATATGACCGCCATTACGGCTGGTCGGTACGGCACGATACTCAATGAAAGAAGTGAAACATTACATTACGCTGCCAGTTCGTTTGGGTTGTCAGGGGCGGATCTCGAGAGTGCTGTAACACTCGTCGCCCTCTATCGCATGGGAGCCGAGCGCATTTTTAACACGGCGTTGTCCGGGCTAGTCGAAGAGACTCTTGGCGAATGGCATCAAGGCAACCGGACAGTAGACGATTCGAAACCCCTGGATGAGATTTACAGGCAGCGACTCGACCTCACAAAAAAATCTTTGTCGATTCCTGAGCGAGTGAGGGCTATAGCTTCGCAGGCGCGGTCGCTGGTGGAGAGATTGGAACTGGCGTCCGGAAGACTTACGATTCAACTCGGAGGTCAAACGTTCTCATACCCGGATCCTTCCGACGCGCTCGCAATTCCCTGGGATAACGCGCAACACATCGTATTAGTGAATAGCCCGGGAACTCTGACCGGCGACAACATACTTGCGGATTTGTCGGGGAATACCTGGTTGACCGACTTTTCTGAGGCCGGACCTGCGCCTGAAATGTGGAACTTTGTTGCGCTCGAAGCCGCGATCCGTTTCGACTGGATAGAGACGAACAAACTTCGATCGCTGCATGACTTTGAACGATGCCTCGTCCAAACGCGATTCACGCGCGTTGACGCCACCGACGTCGAGCCTTTGTTGCGGAAGCCTCTGAGGGCGATTCAGACTATTCGACGGTTGGCTTCGCGGGAGCATCAGAGCGACGGGTATGAATATCACCTCGGAATTTTGTTCCAGGCCCTGCGGCGGCTTGCGGACTTCGACCCGTCCAAGCCGCTGCTGCCGAGCGAACTTGCTCGCCTTGCCCACGTGCTTCTTGCAGCCGCGATGACATACGAGCTGATTGGGCGGGCTACGAAAACTGTCGCCACCGCTGCACCCCTGCAGCAGGATGGCATTCAACTCGACAAGGCAAGCAGTTCGGTTTGGGTTGACGGTTCGCGCGTCAGACTTCGCGGACACAGTTATGATCTTCTTTGCGTCCTCTTTGCACAGCCTGGCGACACACGTTCGAGAAGAGAGCTGGTGGAACAGGTGTTCGAGGAGAAATACGATGAGAACGACCCTAGTCAGATATCCAAGCTGAATACCGCCATCCGCAGGCTTCGCGAACGGATCGAGGTTGATCCTGACCATCCGCGCCACGTTTTGACCGAACCGGGTGTCGGCTACAGGCTGATAGTCCGTCCACGTGATTGATTCTGAATAGCGTGCCCCAAACATTAGCGTTCGCCGTCAACGGGTATTGTGGTTTCGCCCACCGAGCCGATCGAGTATAATTCGCGTTTCCTTCTGAACGAACTACGCGACCGATAATCGGATCCTTAAGCCACAGACCTGGTCGTCCAGTCTTTTTTGCTCACTCGAGCTCGTGCGTATAGCGACTCTCGACGCGACCGGGAAACGCAGACTGCGATTTCTATGGTGTTCAGAAGCGCATGGTTATGAGCCAGATTATCAGCACGGAACGGATGGAGAGACTCGCAGACGCGATCCTGCAGGTAGGAAGCCGTCTTGAAGCTACAAGCTTGCCCGAGCGTCTGGAGCTGATCGTCAAGAAAGCCGCGGAGGTTCTGGACGCTGAGATGTGTGCCGTTCTGCTGGTTAAGCAACATGGGTTTCTCAGTCTTGAAGCTAGTTACGGTCATCGAGAAGGAACCTTCGTAAAGGGGAAGCTCTTTGAAATCCGTAGTGGACCCGCGAGCGGACTTACCGGCCACATTGCGTTCGAGGGAAAGTTGTTCAATGCGCGCGGCGAAGCTCTTATCAATCACTTCGCCGTACGCGGAGACGAACCGGAATGCAGTCCGTCCGCGGGATGTTACTCTCTGCTGGCAGTTCCTCTGGCGCGAAAGACTGAAAGCGGCGAAGAGTTGATTGGGCTACTTCGAGCGAGTAACAAGAAGAACGCACGCGGCGACGCCACAAGCTCGAGATTTACGATTGAAGATGAGGAGGTCCTCACTAAATTTTCCGAGGCCGTTGTCGCTGTAATCGAAAACGCCGAACTGGTAGATGAGCTCAAGGCGAGCAAGGATCTGGTGGCCCGGTTATGGACCAGCTCACCAATTGGAATTTGCTCGATCGATGTTCGCGGCCAGGTGACCGCATTCAACGAGCAGGCTGAGGCCATAACGGGTTATCAGGCAGAGTGGGTAAATGGTCGGGATATAGAATCTCTTTATGCCGACTCGGCGGAGGCAAGACGAATTGGAAAGCTACTCCATTTCAGCCATGAGCACAGGTTCCTTCATGAACTTAGTACCTTAAGAAGCCGCAAGGGCGAAACAATTCCTATCAGGTTGTCGGCAACCTGGCTGTATGGCAAAGACGGCAACCGCATAGGGAGCGTCGGTTATTTTGAAGACATCAGGAAGGACGAGGAAGCCGGCAGACGGCAAGCGCTGCTGCTGGCGGCAAGCAACGTTATTGCAAGGGCGGAGACTATCGAGGCGGGACTCGAGAGTCTCGCCGAGATGGTCGTCTCGCTCCTCGACAGCACCTTTGCTCGAATACTCTTGATTGATGAAAGCCAGAAGTTACTGGAGCCGATGGCCGCCACCATGAATGTTAATTTGGCTACGGAAGTGACGTGGCAGCCACGAGTGAGTGAGCCCATCCGAATAGAAAGCTGGCTCGGCCTGGACTCTATATTAAATCGTGGAAAACCGGTTGTGCTTCGCTGGGAAGAGGCGCGATCAAATCTCGAGACCTTGTCGTCAGAACTCGAGTTAAGCCCGCCGATTAAATCATTGTTGATGATACCCCTGAAAATAGGGAACCGAATTATCGGTCTGCTGGAGGTGGGGGAGACCAGATCGCTTGACCGAACTAACTTCTCCGATGAGAGCGTCGAACTCGCCGAGGCCATAGCCGCCCAGGCGTCAGTGCTTATAGATCACAGACGTCAACTCGAGATTGTCGAGCTGCGAAAGCAGCTGCTCACAAAGTTGGACGAAGCGCTGCAACATATTGTCACGGAAAAAGAGCCTTTGAAGCTTCAGCAGGAGATCGCCCGCCTGGCTGCAGAGATGTTCGGATTCGAAAGTGCAGGTTTGTTTATCAATCGGCCGCACATCAAGGAACTCGAGATGTGCGGAGTATTCAAGCTGCCGCAAGGGTTGATGGGTAAGCGGTTGTTTTACAGCGAGAATGGGCTGCTGACCCAGGTTGCGCAAACTGGAGTAGCGAAGATCGCTCACTTCAACGCCGGCTTGACGGATTTTGAAGGACCCTTCCAGATGCTCAATTTCGTTACGTCCGTGGCAGTCCCTCTAAAAGTCGCCGGCGAGATCTCGTGGGTATTGCTTTTGGGAGACAATGCGGCCCGGCGGCTTGTAGGGGAAGCGGACATCGAAATACTGCAGCGCTTTGCCGGACGGTCGGCGATCGCAATGCAGACCGCACAATTGATGAACCGGGAGCAGCGTGTCTTTGACCGCCTTGCTATCGTTTACAGGATCACACAGTACCTGCAGGAGAAACAGCAACGAAGCGACATAATGGACAAGATCCTTCACGTGGTGTTGACCGGAGTAACGGCTCACTATGGGCTTGGATTCAATCGCGCGGTGCTGTTGTTTCGCGAGCCGGAGGGACTCGAGCTTGTGGGGCGGATGGGCATCGGGCAATTTGGAGAAACGGAAGCCCGGGCGGGTTGGGTGGCAAGCCAGAACGAGGAACTGTGGGACTTTGGCGACTACTTAAGAAGACTTGAAAAGGATGACGTTCCAACAACACCCGTTGGTGAGAAGATCAAGGGATTTCGGATTCCCATCGGGCCGGCGGACGCTGACGCATTCTCACGAGCCGTGCAGACTAGAGAGTGCGTCCTTGTCGGCGCCGCGGAATTGGCTACGGTGCCTCACGCGTTCAGAGAGATGCTACAGCCTGAAACTGACGTAGCGATTGTGCCGCTGGTGGCGCGCGAGCAGGTCATCGGTCTGCTGGTGGTTGACAACAAGTTTACGATGGCGCCCATCACACACAGTGATATTGAAGCGCTTCTGGCATTCGCCAGTACGGTAGCTATAGCGATCGACAACATAAGACTCTTCAATCAAACGGAAGCAGCGCGGGAGACTCTGCGGTCATTGTACGAGGCAAGCAATACTCTTGTATCAGCGCACGACCCGCGTCAGATATTGCGGAGAATAGTTGAACAAACGCGCGAAGCGGCAGGAGCTCGATATGTCAGGCTCATCCTAATTGACGAAATGAACCGGGCGTATACTTTAGTGACTTCCGGCGCCGCGCCAAATATTGGGGCGGATGACTTTGTGCGCCCCGATGGAATCACTCGACGAGTTCTCGCCGAGAATACGCCGGAGATCATTGACGATAAAGTCAGGCATCCTCAAAGCATCAACCCAGTGTTGATGCGGGATGACGCGATGGCGGCCTTGTGTCTGCCGCTCTCCCTGCACGAGCAAAAGATCGGAGTTCTGTGGATACATTTCGCTGAGCCGCGTCACTTCCCGGACTTTGAAGTGGATGCCTTTCAGTTGTACGCCAACCAGGCGGCGATTGCATATGATAGCGCGCGTCGCATGGAGGAGTTGGAGCACATGCGCGCTGCCGCGCAGGAGCTTGCCAGCGCATCTACAACCCAGGAAGTGTTGGAACAGATCGTCCGAAGCGCGAGAGAAGTTCTGCGAGCAGACTCGGCGGCGGTCTGGTCTTATGATCCTGTACGTGACGTTTTCATTCCCGATAGCTCCGTAGCAGACGGCATATCTGTCTCCACCTGGAATGAGAGCTGGAGAGCAGAGCCTCGACTAGGTGGAACAGCCTACACGCTAATATCGAAGGGATACCTTGGTATTGAGGAGGTTGACAACGCTGATGAGTATCCTTACCTGGGTCAAACAACCCGGGCGCTTCTTAATAGTATTGGAGTGAAAAGCTTTCAAGGAATGGTTTTAAAGGTCGGCGAGGAAGCAAAAGATCGGCTTGGTGTTTTGTACGCGAACTATAACCGGTACCGCGTATTCAGCGATGAAGAGCGACGAACCGCCGAGACTCTGGCAAATCACGCTGCCGCGGCGCTGAACAAGGCTCGGTTGCGAGAACAATTGGAGAAGGCGCGAAACGCGGCTCGGGTTGTGGCTGAAGTTACCGCGCTTGAGAAGCTGCCGGAAACGTTAACGCTGATCGCGAGCAAGACTCGGGAAGCGGTTCACGGTGACTGTGTGACGCTCTATACATATGACTGGGGACGGGATCGATTTCAAAGCCCTCCGGCAATGGATGGCGTGGTACACACCACTGAGATGATGAACGAAGTCGGGCGTGATTCGTCTGTCTATAAGGTACTCGCTCAGAACGAGCTTCACTTCGCTGAGGACAGCAAAACGGACCCGCTCATGCGCGGCGCATTCGTTGAAAGGGAAATGATCGCGTCCTCGGTCGGAGTGCCTCTGATAGTTCGCGGGCGCAAGATGGGCGTGATGTTCGTCAACTACCGCCAACGCCATCGTTTTACCGCAGACGAGCTGACCAATATTCAGTTATTCGCGAACCAGTCTGCCGTGGCAGTACGCAACTCAGAGCTGTATGACGAAGCTGACGATCGAGCGAGTGCACTGGAGGCATTGTATCAGGCTGCTCAGGTCGTATCGGCTTCGCTCGATACCAACCAGATTCTGCGGGAGATTGCCAAGCAGGCATTTAATTTAACGAGAGGGAAACAGGTCAAGTTCGTCCACATCAGGATGCTGAACGGATCGAAAGCGAAACTAGTTGCCGCATACCCGGAGGAGGAGTTATCGGAGGAACATCAGGTCAAACGACTCGAGATCGATTTGGATAAAGGGATCAACGGGAGAATTGGAATTCTAGGCCGTGCATACAAGACCCGACAATCGCAAGTTGTCGGTGATGTTAACAGCGACCCGGACTACATCGAGACCAATCACGAGACACGCTCGGAACTGGTTGTCTTGCTGAAGTCTGGATCAGAGGTCAACGGGTTGATCAACGTTGAGCATGGTGATTACAACGCTTTCGACCGCGAGGATCAGCGAGTGTTGGAAGCGTTGGCGGCGCAGGCAAGTATTGCGATACAGAACGCAGAGCAGTACGAGGAAATCAAACGAACAAAGGGACTGGTTGGAACGCGCACGGCTCTCGCCTGGATGGGTATGGTGAGTGCAAGTTGGCGGCACGCAATAGAAGGAAATGCCATCACTATCTTTGAAGAAGCAGGTTTGCTTCAGAAAGTGTTACAGCCGGAGTGCTCCAAGTACTCTGACAGCCTCGATAGGATAAGAAAACTGGCTCGAATGATATTCGATCGGCCAATTACTCCCTCTCTCTCCGACAGAGAGGGTTTGCGTCCTACCGCGCTGGATAGTTTCGTCAAAGAGCGGCTCGAGCAGCTATGGGAACAAAGTCCCTACAAGCCGGTGACCCTTCATCTTCAACTCGGCCTCCCGGCCGAGTTTGCAGTCCGGATCTCGCCTGAATGGTTCCGCTCGGCTCTTGATATCCTGATCGAAAACGCGGTAGAGGCAGTCGCCGAGTCCAGGGTCAGCGAAATAATAGTTGCAACCAGGCTCATTGAGCATGGAGTTGAAATCGCAGTGTCCGATACCGGACGAGGAATTCCCCCCGATATTCGGCGGAACCTGTTCTTGACGCAGATCTCCGCGTCGGGAAGGCTGGGGGTAGGGCTGCTACTGGCTCAAACGATTCTTCAGGCTTACGGCGGAGATGTTTCTTTGGAATCGACGGGATCGAGCGGCACAACGATGGTTATCCGCCTACCAATTGAATCGGGCGTTAGCTTCGCTCGCGATGCGGACACCGCGGGTGTGTTTGATATCGTGCGAATGAACAGAGAATTGGAGAAAGCCTATGAGGAATTGAAGGAACTGGATAAGAAAAAGACCGAGTTCCTTTCGACGCTTTCGCACGAATTGAGCAGTCCGTTAACGCCTGTGCGAGGATGCATAGAGAATCTGTTGGATGGTCTATACGGACCCGTGAATGCCAAACAGACGGACCGCCTTCGACTTGCGCTCGAAAGCGTTCGCGAGGAAGATCGCCTGATAAAAAACCTGCTCGATTTAGTCCGGATTCAAGAGGGCAAGGAAACCCTGGACTTGGATCAGTGCGACGTCGGCAAGATCATATCGGTTGTAGTAAGTACTTTCGAATATGACGCCGAAAAGAAAAATGTGGAGCTGACCAGGGATGTCACCGAAGACACCTCACTGCTTGCACTGATCGACGGCGCCAAGGTGAAGGCGGTGATCACGAACCTTTTGAGCAACGCGATAAAATTCACGCCGGCCGGGGGCAAGATAGTTGTGGGCGCCGTGAGGCGCAATGAGCGAATCGAGGTTCACGTGAGGGATACCGGTATCGGAATTCCAAAGGAAGAACATCTCAAAGTCTTTGACTGGTTCTATCAGGTTGACAGCTCTCTCACCAGAAAAGTTGGGGGCACAGGAATCGGGCTCAACATTGTAAAGCGGTATGTCGAGATGCACGGTGGACACGTAATAATAGACAGCGAGCCGTTAAACGGGTCGACCTTCACATTCACGCTGCCTGACCGCAGCGAGTAAACACAGAAAAGAGTATGTCAAAGAAATCCGGCGTTCTGCTTGTCGATGATGATCCGAATGTCGTCATTATTGTGTCTGATGTTCTCGAGCATATGGGATTGGAGGTCGTAATTGCCCGCGACGGCCTCGAAGGGCTGCGCCTCGCAATTGAAAAGAAGCCCGATCTGATCATTCTGGATGTGATGATGCCTGAAGTGGACGGGTACGAGGTATGCCGTCGTCTGAGAGCTGACTTGCAAACCCGGCACATTCCAATACTCATGCTGACGGCAAAAGGGCAGGAGCAGGAAAAAGCCGACGGATTGAACACGGGAGCGGATGCATACCTGGCCAAGCCCTACGCAAAAGCGGTGTTTGAAGCGCACGTAAAAGCGTTGTTGAGGAGAGCTGTTACGGTTCCGTTTCCTCTGTCTCAAAAGGGGCCCACACTGGTCCTGACCTGCGTGCCCGGCCGCGAAATCGTGATCAAGGCAACCGGAAGCGGGTGGGTAAGTGATATCAGCGAGGAAGCTCTGAGGCTCGATGCCACGATGCGCGGCCGTCAGGGCGATGCCGTACCCTTCATGGATTGGCGCTTCACCAGCAAGCAACTGGGGCGCGATCTCTTTCGAGAAATTCTTATCGATCACTCCGACGTTTTCGGCCGTTACCAGCAGGCGCTCGGAGAGGTCTCCGCCGACGAGACTCAGCTTCACTTGAGCGTTGAATCGCAGAGGGACTTCCTGCGTGTACCCTTGGAGTGTCTCTTCGACGATGTTAACCAGCCAGACTATCTGGCGCTCCGCCACACGCTTTCAAGATCGGTCATTGGGGTCCATACAAAACGGCTTCCGTTGTCACCGAACTTCTTCAATGATCTTTATCTTCACGATCGAGAGTTAAAGGTTCTGTTGATTGCGTCCAACACCCCGCCCGACATTGCGGGCGTCGACGACGAGATCGTTGAGCTTGCTGCGTCAATAAGAACTAACTTCGAAAGTCGAGGTCTCCGAGTCCGATTGAAATGCGTTCCGACGGAGTTCGCTACTTGCGAATACGTCCGGAACACTCTAAGACACTCGGAGTATCACATTGTTCACTACGCTGGGCACGGGACATTCGTGAGCGATTCTCCTGAGAAGAGTTGCCTGTCATTTTGGAGAAAACCGAACCGCGAGGGAGGTGTCGAGCACTTGCGAGCGTCCGAGCTACAGATGCTGGTACACGATTCAGCCGTTCGCTTCCTTTACTTGAGCTGCTGCCTTGGAACGATGACCGGCGAACCCGATCAGTTGCTGAATGATGATTTCCTGGGAATCGCCGATGGTCTGATCAACTCAGGTGTTCCGGCGCTGTTGGGATTCCGTTGGAGAGTATCAGACAGCGGTGCGAAGGCCTTGGCGGTTTGTTTTTACAACTCGCTTGCTGCTCAAGGGTGGATTGATACGGCGCTGCTCGACGCTCGACGCCAGGTTGCCGCAAGGGACCGAGATGATATCACCTGGTTGTCGCCGCTGCTGATCACGCAGGCCTGAATAATAAAGGCGCGGTTTGTCATTTCACTACCGCGGGTGTCAAGTAGTCCTAATGTCAAACGCACTTGGCGCTTCTCGAACTCATCTGAAATAATATTCATTCGCACCAAAAAGGAAGGAAAAAAGAATGAAGACCCTGACAGCCGCGTCTCTAATGCTGGGACTTATTATGCCGTTTGCCGCATTTGCGCAAAACAAGATATTCCCTTACAAGTACTTCACCGACGATCTTCCGAACGGTCTTCGTGTGATTACTATTCCAACTGACTATCCGAACATCGTCGCGCTTTACATTGTCGTCGGCACCGGGTCGCGCAACGAAGTCGAACCGGGCAAGTCCGGCTTCGCTCACCTGTTCGAGCACCTGATGTTCCGCGGCACTGACAAGTTTCCAACCGCGAAGTACGAAGAAATCATGAAGAAGGCCGGCGCGGACTCGAACGCTTACACCAGTGATGATCGAACGGTTTATCACACGGTGTTTTCTAAAGAAGATCTGGATCAGATTATGATGTTGGAGGCCGACCGTTTTCAGAATCTGAAAGTCCCGATCGATCTGTTCAAGACCGAGACAAAGGCGGTGCTTGGCGAGTACAACAAGAACGCCGCCAACCCGGTCGTCAAGCTCTTCGAGGTGATGCGCGACACCGCATACGACACGCATACCTACAAGCACACGACGATGGGCTTTCTTCGCGACGTCGAAAACATGCCCAACATGTATGAGTACAGTCTCGATTTCTTCAAGCGGTACTATCGCCCCGAATACACGACCATCATTGTATCGGGCGATGTTAAACACGAGAATGTTTCCCAGCTTGTGAACAAGTACTGGGCGAGCTGGCAAAAGGGAACTTACACGCCCCAGATTCCGAGCGAAGCCGAACAGGCCGAACCGCGTACGGGCACCGTAGATTGGCCGACGCCGACCCTGCCCTGGGTGATGGTTGCTTTCAAATGCCCGCCTTATTCGGATGAGCAGAAGGATCACGCGGCGCTCGACCTGATCGCGGCGCTTGGATTTTCTCAGAACTCAGAGCTCTATCAGCGGCTTGTAATCAAAGAGCAAAAAGTGGACTCGCTGTTTACGGATTTCGAAGATCATCGTGATCCTTATCTTGTGAGCATCGGCGCGCGCGTGAAAGATCCGAAGGACGTCGATTACGTCAGGAACGAAATAGTAAAGACGTGCGAATCGTTCAAGACGACACCGGTGCAGAAAGACAAGCTCGATGCGGTGAAATCGAATCTGCGGTACAGCTTCGCATTGGGACTGGACAACTCCGAGGCAATTGCCGCGGGGCTTGCGGGCTACATCGCGCTTCGACGCACGCCCGAAACCGTCAACAAAGTCTACGATCTTTACGCCTCGATCACGCCCGAAGATATCCAGGCGATGGCGCAAAAGTACTTCGTCGAAAAGCACCGGACCATCGTCACCCTGTCGCACAAGGAGAACGCGAAGAATGCAGCAAAGTAATATTAGAGTAATATTGATCGCCATCATTTTGGTTCTATCGGCCGCCGCTCCCGTTGCGCGCGCCGGAAAGGCTTCTCCCACAATGGCAACGGTGCTTTTGCCAAACTCTTCGCCGCTGGTGAGCTTCCGTTTGCTGTTCAACACCGGCCCGGCGTCCGACCCTAAAGGCAAGGAAGGAGTCGCCGCGCTGACTGCCGCGATGATTTCCGATGGCGGCAGCCGCTCGATGACCTACGAACAGATAGTGCAGGCGATGTACCCGATGGCGACCGGCTTTTCTTCGCAGGTCGACAAAGAGGTGACCGTATTCGCCGGCGCGACTCACGTCGATAATCTGCAGAAGTACTATCAGATTATTTCCGGGATGTTGCTTGATCCCGGCTGGCGCGAAGAGGACTTCAAGCGTTTGCGCGAGGACGCGATCAACTATCTCAAAGTCAACCTGCGCGGGAACAACGACGAAGAGCTTGGCAAGGAAGCGCTCTACAGTTTCATCTACGGGGGCCGTCCGTACGGGCATCAAAATATCGGAACAGTTGAATCGCTCGAGAAGCTGACCCTTGACGACGTGAAGAAGTTTTATCGAGACAACTACACGCAGGCAAACTTCGTGCTGGGACTTGCCGGCGGTTATCCCAAGGGCTTCGATTCAAAAGTCGAGGCCGATATCGCTTCGAAGCTTCCGGCGGGCAAAGCAGCTAAGCTCACGTTGCCTGAACCCGAGAAGATCAGCGGTCTCGAGATGCAAGTCATCGAGAAAGATACTGCAAGCACCGCGATCTCTTTAGGGTTTCCGATCCCGGTGACGCGCTCGAATCCCGACTGGCCGGCGCTCCTTATCGCGCAGTCGTACTTTGGGCAGCATCGCTCGAGCAACAGTTATTTGTATCAGCGCTTTCGCGCGATTCGAGGACTGAACTACGGAGACTACGCTTACATAGAGTATTTCCCGCGCGGGATGTTTCAGTTTCACCCAGACCCGAACCTCGATCGCCAGCAGCAAATCTTTCAGATATGGATTCGCCCGGTCGAACCTAAGAACGGATTGTTCACGTTACGGGCCGCGCTGTATGAGTTGAACAAGCTTGCAAAGAACGGACTATCGAAGGACGACTTCGAAGCAACTCGCCAGTTCCTGAGCAAGTACGTGAACGTGCTGACAAAAGCACAAGACGAACAGTTAGGCTACGCGTTGGACAGCAAGTTCTATGGCATCGGGAACTTCAACGACTACGTCCGAGGCGCGTTAGCAAAGCTCACGCTCGAAGACGTGAACCGAGTGATAAAGAAATACCTGCAAGCCGACAACGTGAAGATCGTCGTAGTAACGAAAGGCGCGGAAGCCTTCAAGCAAGCCGCAATGGACGGCAAGCCTTCACCAATAAGCTACACGCAGCCTCCACCGAAAGATGTTCTTGATGAAGACAAGATCATCGAGGGCTACAAGCTGAACTTCAATCCTAAGAAAGTTGAAGTCGTGTCGGTAGACAGCGTGTTTCAGAAGTGACGCTGTCAGGTGCCTTGGCCGAGAGGTAACCAGCCAATTAGGCGTAATCCGCTTCGGCCCGGTTCCTTGTTATTCCACGGATGAGCCTATCCAGAGCCTCCGCGTCATAGGGCCCGTTGAACTGGACCACGCCAAATCTCCTCAGGAACTGTGGCACATCGCTGGTGCTCACGAGTTGAGAGAGGAGTGTAGGAATTACCGGTCTTTTCTTCTCAACGAAGTGGTCGACCACGGTCCTAAATTCTGCTTCGTCCCAAGGTCCGATTCCACCGCGATCTACAAAAACTACGAGTGCCCCGAACAATTCTGGGGTTGGCATTGGGTAATCATCAAAGACTCCACCCGGCGGTAGATCCCAGGTTACAAACCACGGCTTTAGGCCCATTTCCCTCAGGCGCTCGGCAATGAATTCAACATCGGATACACCTTCGAGTCTGTGCGCCAAGAAGACATCATAATTTGGTGCATTCGTATCGGAGCCGACCTCTTTTGTGTCTTTCATGCTGATGTTTTCTCCATCGATAGATTGCTCCGACTCTGCCACCCTGGAAAGCAGCGAAAGGAGCAGGCCGGCGCTCGTTGCTTCTTTCGGGGGCGTAGCTTCGGCGCCTACTTTTGATTCTGGTTGCACGGGAATTAAGTCTGGGACGGGAGTGGTCGCAGACTCCGAGCGCTGCGCGGAATCCGATCGAGATTTGGTTTTCTCTTCAGGCGTGAGAACTGGCCGTGGCCTTTCAACGGCCGGCGATACTCTTAAAAGGTCTTCCACATCCATTCTGGCCAAGCTCCAAACTTGTTCTTTGTCAAAGTCGCGTTGCTCGGTTACGTCAACGCACCCGATTCGGAGCAGCCCTCTTAGCTCTTCGTTCAACCTTTCATCTCGTATCGTTTCTGGCAACACATCCTGCAGCGCCTGTCTTTGCAGGGTAGCGAGTAGCTTGGGGTCCTCATCCAAGTCGTTCAGCAGAAGCGGGCATTTCAGACTGAGTGCCACAAACTTACCAAGCTTCTGCAGAGTCAGTCGCCTAATGAGAGGCTTGCCTTCAACGATATGGAAGAGCCCCGTTTCTTCTGCGATGTGCGCTCTCAGCCTAAAGAGATTGACAAATTGCTTGATGCGACGTGGATTGTCATCAAGCGCCGAAGCGATGCTGAGCACGGTTTCCCGAAAGAGCTTGGAATCTTCACCGTCGCCCTCCAACTCAAAGTTCAGCCGTCTCCTCTTCTCGACTTGTCTTGTTGACGATCTGCCGTGCATTCCAGCTTGCGACGGCGGTTGAGCCACGTTGCTTTCTGAAGGAAGCCGGTCAGCCTCGCCGGTGGTGGTTGGCGCAAGGGCCTGATCGCTCTCAGTGAGGCGTGAAGTGCGGAAAGTTTTGCGAGCTCTAAACCGAGGGAACCTCAAACTCAACAATCTGCCGGTTTTCTTAGGTGAGGGGGCAATGCAGAGTCTATCAAGGAACTCGTTTAGATCTTTGTTGGTCGGCTTTGGGACCCGGAAAGGGAGTTGTATGAACTTTTCTATGAAGGCGTATCCATACTCCAGCCCCTTCAAAGGATCAGACTTCTCGTTGCCTGTCACTGAATCTCTGGCTGTGCGCGACGAAGGATTGAGATAAGGGAGCAGCTTTTCATACTTCACCGCCAAACCCGCTGCCACCTTCTCACGGTCCATGCCTATGAGGAATATAAGATTAGGATTGCTCCCTATCATCAGGTTCAATGCCTGCATTAAGTCAGCCGCCTTTGGAACCTCGCAGCGGTCCATATCGTCGATGAAGACATACACTTTTCCTTTGCCGGAGGAATATGCCTTCACGATCTTTTCAAAATCCCTATGAAAGTCCTCGATGAAGGCGACACGCTTTTGGTAGTCGGGCGATTCGACATACTTGCTCAGATTGATTTGGAACGGGCTCCCGATAACTTCTTTGATTTTAAGCCAAGCTGCCAGGACCGCCGTAAGCGATGCGGCAGTCGCGCCCGCGGCGATCAGCCACTTTATGAGGCTGTGCCAGAAGTCCTCCACACCCAGGTTGACTATAGTTCCGGCCCACTCCGGCCCCTTGCGCACCGCCAGAACTGGAATCACTGCGGCAGCGCAGGTCATCGCAAGGAATAGCCCCAATGCGCGGAGCGATTCCAGCCATCCGTCTTTCCATCTGAAGCGGTAAACGAAAAGCAAGAGATGGCCCCACCATTGGCGTACGACGAAGCGCTGCTTTGAAATCTGGCGGATGAACTCTAATGCGAACGCGGCCCACATCGCGTCTTCCTTATCGTGCCTCCACGCGTTGAACTGAATGGTGAACTGCCTTCGGCTTCTAATGGCGCGCCGAAATCGCGCCCATAACGACTCCCCATCGGCTGACTTCATGCCTTTGTTCTTGAGGGCGTCTTTGAGTCGCGTAGCCAGCGAATCTCCCTTGATCTTGCTTTCCAGTTGAAGCATTAGGGAAGATTTGCCGCTTCCCCATCCGCCCTCGATTGAAAGCGTGAGCGGGGCAGTTGTGCTGGGGTGAGTTAGGAACTTGTAAAGTGCCTCGACGTAGGGAGCAAATCCGAGGGCATCGTTGGCCGTTGCCTGGTCTGCGACGCTTGCTGCTAGGATTCTCTCCTTCGTGGGAGGGCAGATAGCGTTTAAATCCAAGTCCCAGATGACGACACCGTTCTCCTTCTGGTCGGGCGTCGCCAAGACAGGTTGTGTTGGATGGAACGCAAGATTCAAGCTATTGCTTTGAGAGGCTCGGCAGGTTAGTGTAGACACCAATTGCCAGGTATCGCACCGCCAAACCCTGACGACGCCTTCAGCAGACAGCGAAGCGAGCAGTTCATCATCTGTAGAGAAAGATATGATGGTCAGTTGGGTGTTCGGGACCTCAATTCTTCTGACTTTCTTTCTTGTCTCCGCGTCCCATATCACGATGAGTCCGTCAGAGGACAATGATGCAACTCTACCGTCAGATGACCACGCCAATTTGGAGATCGCTAGACTGTGGCCAATGAGAAGTGGATCTTCGCTGGGCGAGTTGCTCCACAGCCCGATTGCCCCATTTTCGCAACCTGCTGCAAAAAACTGCCCATCTGGAGACCAGGCCGTAGTGACAACGCGCTCCTTTGACTTGGCGCGTTCGGCAAGTGAAGGCCTATGGAGATCCGGGTCAAGCCCCATAGAGGTAGATCGGGCTACGGTGAAGGGGAAATCCTTGGCCCACGGGGATCGAAGCGGTGCGCCCGTTTGCGGATCCCAAAGTCCCATGCTCACGGCGCTCGATTCGGTCGGGCATGACGCGAGGATCTTGCCGTCTGGAGACCAGGACAGATGGCGAACCTCGATGGAGGCAGCGTGGATGACTTGGTTAAGCTTGCCCGAGGTCGCATCAAAGACTTGAATCGTGCCATCGGCACAAGCCAGCGCAAGCGTTCCTCCGTCGGGTGACCATTCCAGGTCGTTAACCTTTACGGTCCCGCTCGTCAGTACGGCAATGCTTGAGTTGTTCTCTAAATCCCATATGCTTGGAGGGGCTCCGATATGTAACGTAGCGATTCTCTGTCCATGAGGACACCATGCGAGCGACACGACTTCTACTCCCTTATCGGGATCTCTCTCAGAGAGTGTGGTACGGCGCACAAAGCCGCGGGGAAGTTGATTATCAGTTTCTTCCTGCATCTTATGCCTCCTGCCCTCGTGTGGGTCAAATTGAAATCAAACCGCTTCGGTCGAGGTTCGGTTTAGCACATCGATGACTCTCGCGACGTCGCTGCTCTCGCGGGAGCGGATCAATAACAGTCCCAGCTTGAAGATCAAACCAACCGGGTGCCATACCAGATCGGCCAGCGCGGTCATCTCCAAATCTCTTAGATCGAGAATAGGTTTCCATTGGCTCTGACTCAGCGGAGCAAGTTTCGTTGCGAGATCCCACGCGCACGCTCGAGCTTTGTCCATACTGAAGTTCACGATAGCCGTGTCAGCCTTTGGATCGATGTGGTCGAGAAAGTTTATCCAGGGTGAGACCTCGTTGATCTCCGATTCGACCTCGCTCACCAGCGCCGCGAGAATGTTGTTGATCTCGTTGAAGTCATGTTGAAGCGAAGGCAGTTCGTCGCCCGGAGCAATTTCGGCGGCGGCGATGCCAAGATCGAAGTTTATGTGCGCGTTCATACCCAGAAGCAGATCCTGAAGGATGATGGGTCTCCAGGCGGCTGCGGCTTTGAAAGACACGAGCCAGCATCGCGTCGGTTGCTGGCCTCGGCGGTACTGATCCATCGCTTCGAGGTAACGATTGGCGAATTTCACATCAAGGCGTTCCATTCGAGGTCCGTCTTCAAAGCGGCCCTGAGCAATTCCTTCTTTCACCTTGACTGTGACTTTGCGGTAGAGAGCCGCGAAGTAACCAAGCCGGCTTCCGTCTTGAATCGAGCGCGCGATGATGTCGTCGAGCTGCGCGATTACTTCGTCGATGGTTCGGGCGAGTCCGGGTATCGGTGCTGGTGCGCTCATGCTAGCCTCCTGGAGTGCAGGCTCTCCGCCTGCAAGATCGAGAGGAATATTACTAGCAAGTCAGGGATGCTGAAAGCTGTGATCGGATCTTTGCGTGCCTTGCGGTCCTTTGCGTCTTTGCGTTGAGAATTCTTCACGGGGCAGGGAATACGCAACGCAAAGACGCAAAGGACCGCAAAGCACGCAAAGCACGCAAGTTGTTACTAAACATTTTTGTTTACAAATTCGCCGCGCCGCAAATATAATCATTTTTCTACGGCCTCTTGGGTGAAGTGGTTCCTATCACGACGCACTGGAAGTAGTAATCTTTCGTAAACTGGATCTAAAGGGAGGAGCCTGAAATGGCATTCGATCGTGTGCCTGCACGCTTGTTCTTTATCATTGTCTGTTTATCGGTCTCGGCCGCAACCGCATTAGCCGGCGAGGACTGGAAGCCGCTCGATCCGGCGCACCTTGCGTTGAAAACGCCGGTTGTCGAGAAAGATGCAGACGCCGAAGCCATCTTCTGGGAAGTGCGCATCAACGACGCCGGCGAGGACCTGATCTTTTCACATTACATTCGAATAAAGGTCTTTACCGAACGCGGTAAAGAATCGCAAAGCAAGATCGATATTCCTTATATTGGCCGGAACAAGATCACCGACGTGGCCGGCCGCACCATTAAACCGGATGGAACCATTGTCGAGCTCAAGAAGGACGCGGTCTTTGATCGGACAATAGCAAAGGCTGGCGGCATCAAGATCAAGGCCAGGTCTTTCGCGATGCCCGCGGTCGAGCCCGGCGTGATCATCGAATATCGCTGGAAAGAGATCAGGCCTTATCAGATGGCCAACAATGTCAGGCTGCAATTTCAGCGCGACATTCCGGTTCAGTCCGTCAAGTACTATCTCAAACCCGCGCAGATGGAAGTCGCTTATACATCGGCTGGAATGTTGACACGGACCTTCAACGGCGACCCCGCTCCGTTCAACAAAGAGAGGGACGGATTCTACAGCACCGGGATGAACAACGTGCCCGCATACCACGATGAACCGCGAATGCCGCCCGAGGACCAGGTTCGAACCTGGATGCTCGTGTACTACTCATTCGATAAGCCAAGCCCGCCCACTCAATATTGGCCGAGACTCGGCAAGGAACTTTACGATGGCAGCAAGTCGAGCATGAAAGTCAACGATGACGTTAGGAAGGCCGCGGCCGCGGCGATCGGCGATGCGACTGTGCCTGAAGAAAAGCTGCACCGGCTTTTTGATTTTTGCCGCGCCAAGGTCAAGAACATCAACGACGATGCTTCGGGGCTGACGGAAGCAGATCTGTTGAAACTCAAGAAGAATGAAAGCCCCGCTGATACGCTAAAGCACGGTATCGGCACCGGGCGCGACATAAACTTTTTGTTTGGCGCTCTCGCCAGCGCGGCCGGGTTTGACGCGCGGATCGCGAGGCTCGCCGATCGGAGCGACATCTTCTTCGACATCAACTTTACAAGCACGTACTTTCTCAAGGCTTACAACATCGCGGTAAAAGTCGGAACAGAGTGGAAGTTTTTTGACCCCGCCAGCATGTATGTGCCGTTTGGAATGCTTCGCTGGCAAGAGGAGGGAATGCCCGCGTTGATTTGCGACGCCAAGGAAGCTGGGTTTGTTAAGACTCCGATATCGCCGTCCGAGAAATCCCTTCAGACCCGTTCCGCAACTCTGAAACTAAGCGACGACGGAACACTGGAAGGCGATGTTCGCATCGAGTATAACGGACAGTTCGCGGTCGAGAAGAAAGAGCAAAATGACGATGACTCTCCCGCCCAGCGCGAAGAGAATCTTCGCGACCTGATCAAAGAACAGATGAGCACCGCCGAGGTCTCTAACATCAGGATTGAGAATGTCACCGACCCGGCGAAGCCTTTTGTCTATGCATTTCACGTACGAGTACCGGGCTACGCTCAGCGAACCGGTAAGCGGCTGTTCCTGCAACCGGCGTTTTTCGAGAAGGGAATCGGCAGCGTGTTCTCGTCAAGCTCGCGCAAGCATGCCATCTACTTTCATTATCCATGGATGGAGAATGACACGGTTACGATAGACTTGCCGCCGGGATTCGCCCTCGACAACGCGGATGCGCCGTCGCCGTTCCACTCTGAAAACGTCGCGGACTACAAGGTCAAGATTGCGGTAGTCGGAAAGAACGAAGCGCTGCGATACAACCGGACTTTTAGTTTCACCGGGCTGGTCTTTCCATCGTCCAGTTACGCGGGGTTGAAGCAACTGTTCGATGTGCTTCACGAAAGTGACAATCACACCATTACGCTCAAGCAGGCGGCTGCGAGTCAGTAGGACCGTGAGATGGGACCGAGGAACTGAATTATGAGTACAAATGCTGAAACGCACGTCACCAGGCGCTTTATGCACAGGCTAATGCTCGGCGGTTCACACCTGATCGTCGTGGCGATTCTATTGGCGGTGACCGGGGTTCAAGCGCGAGCCGGCGACGATGTGCCTGGGTGGCTTCGTCAGGCGGCCGCGACCAACACGGCTTCCGGGTACGAGAAGATCGTTCCTGCGGTAGTGCTGTTGAGCGAGCGCGACGTCAGAGTCGAGGAAGACGGGAAGATAACGACGACTGAACGGCTCGCAGTAAAGATCCTTACAAATGAAGGACGCGCCGCCGCGGTTGGCAGTGTCGGGTACGTGACGGACACGGGCAAGGTTCGCGACATGCGCGCGTGGGTGCTGCGGCCGTCGGGCGCAGTGAAGAAATTCAGCAAAGACGAGGTGCTGGATTTGGCCGCTGCTCCTAACGATGTGTTTAACGAAGTTCGAGTCAAGGTGATCTCGGGCCGCGACGAAGTCGAGGTGGGAGCCGTCTTTGGCTGCGAGTGGACGTCAGAGGAGCGTTCGGTATTCACGCAGTTCGACTGGCAGTTTCAGGAGCGCCTGCCCGCGCTGCTGTCCCGCTTCACGATCTCGCTTCCTCCCGGTTGGCGGGCGGAAGGCGTCACGCTGAATCATTCGAAGATCGAGGCGTCGATAACCGGCTCGGCGTACACGTGGGAGTTGCGCGATCTTCCTTACATCGAGGATGAGCCAGCGAGCCCCGAAGTGACGACGATCGCGCCGCGTCTCGCGGTCAGCTACTTCCCTCCGGCCGGAGGAAAGGGTGGCATAGGCAGGGCATTCAATGATTGGAGGGACGTTTCGCGATGGCTTACAGAGCTGAGTGACTCGCAAGCCGGGATTGACGATGCGCTGGCCACAAAGGCCCGGCAATTGACGGCTAATGCAAAGACTGAGCTCGATCGCATAAAGGCGATTGGGCGTTATGCGCAAAGTGTAAACTATGTCGCAATTCAAACCGGCATCGGACGCGGCGGCGGTTACCGGCCTCACTCTTCGATCGATGTGTTTGCGAAGTCCTACGGGGACTGCAAAGACAAGGCGAACCTGATGCGCGCGATGCTCAAGGCGATCGGCATTCAGTCTTATCTTGTCAGCATCTATTCCGGCGACCCGACCTTTGTCCGGGAAGAGTGGCCCTCGCCGCAGCAGTTCAACCACTGCATCATTGCGGTGAAGCTGGCCGATGCAACGCAAGCGGCTACGGTTATCAATCATCCCTCGCTTGGGCGTCTGCTGATCTTCGATCCTACCGATGACAACACTCCGGTCGGAGATCTCCCAAGTCACGAACAGGGAAGCTTTGCGTTGATCGTCGCCGGTGATGCCGGCGCGCTAATGCGAATGCCGACGACGCCGCCGGAGGCAAATCTGCTCGAGCGGCGAGCCGATGTTGTTCTGAGCCCGGATGGTTCGATCACCGCAAGCGTACACGAGCAGGCCGCGGGGCAATCGGCTGTTGCGCAGCGTGGCGAGCTGCGTTCGCGTTCGCGTGCCGACTACGTAAAATTGATCGAGCGATGGGTGACGCGCGGGGCGGAGGGCGCTCGGGTGTCAAAGGTTGAACCGCAAGACAACAGCGCCGACGGGGGCTTTGGGCTCGATGTGAACTTCACTTCGATGAGCTATGGGCAGGTTATGCAGGGTCGATTGCTTGTGTTCAAGCCGGCCATAGTCTCGCGGCGCGAGTCGCTCTTTCTGACTGGAGCGACACGCAAGTATCCGATTGTGCTCGGATCCAGCGCTTATGCGGAGACAGTCAGCGTGAAGCTCCCAAGCGGGTTCGAGGTAGACGAGCTGCCCGACGCGATTAAGCTCGACACGCCGTTTGGAACGTATGCTACGAGCTACGCGGTGAAAGATGGACAGCTTCAGTTCACCCGGTCGCTGATAGTGCGCGGCGCAACGATTTCAGTTTCGGATTATCCCAAGGTCAGGGCTTTCTACGAGCGGATACGCGTTGCCGAGCAATCACCGGTGGTGCTGGCGAGGAAGTGAACGGTAGTGGTTCAGACTTTTCGTGCGGGCGCAATTAACCGCTGATTTTCGCCGCCTTCGGTACGCTGATCTGCGCAGATCGGCGAAATGCAGTCAGCGAAAATCAGCGGTTAATTCTTCCTTAGTGATTGAAAGACTCAGACTGGACCACTACCAACCGGACTAGAATTGTTGCGAAGGTCTGGGTCCGTTGCGCTTTTGCCGAGTGTCACTCGTCTTAAGAATCCTGGAAGATGGCCGCTGCTTCCTCGATGCTCGCGGTCACGTGGCATTGCGGAATGCTCTGAAGGAAAAACCTGCCGTAAGCTTTCGTCCTGATCCGCGGGTCCAATACCGAAAGCACGCCTCGATCGGTCGTCGAACGAATCAGGCGTCCCAAGCCCTGCTTCAACGAGATCGCCGCGTGAGGCACCGAGTATTCATAAAATGAGTTCCCGCCCTGATCGTCGATGTACTTCTGGCGCGCTGCTACTATCGGATCGCTCGGCACCGCGAACGGCAGCTTGGAAATGATCACGCACGAAAGCGCTTCACCCTGGACGTCGACCCCTTGCCAGAAGGATGAGGTGGCAAACAGCACCGCGCCTTCGGTCTTTCGAAAGCGTTCGAGCAATCCTGTTTTCGATCCTTGTCCCTGAATGAAAGTCGGAAAGTCTATGCGGTCCTTGACGCGCTCATAAGTCTCTCGCATCGAGGAGAGACTGGTGAACAGGACAAACGCGCGGCCGCGAGTCGCTTCAACTATGTTAACGATCTCTTCAACCGATGCGTCCAGGAATTCCCGGCTTCGAGGGTCCGGCATGCGCGCGGGAAGATAAAGCACCGCCTGCTTTTTGAAGTCAAAATGAGACTCAACGATAAGCTCGCGAGCGTGCTTGATGCCGAGGCGCCCGCGCAGGAAATCGAAGCTGTTTCCGGCGGTCATCGTAGCGGAGGTCAGCACCGAAGTCTGAATCTTCGCGAAGAGGTTTTCTTCCAGAATGCCGGAAACATCTATTGGTGTTCCATTGATGAAAACGCCTCGCCCGCGCTTCTCACACCAGTAAACGAAGTCCGGCCGATCGCAGGTCACGATGAACTCGAGATCGAACTTCAGGCTCTGTGCGCGGCGAACGATATTGTCCAGTTCCGCCGGCGGGTCCTTTACGACTCCGAGTGTCGTGATCAGGCGGCCGATTGCATTGTTTAGAGCAATGTAAGCTTCGCCGCTTGCAGTAGCCGTCAGGTTGCCTTCCTGATCGGCGCGGATGAAGCGAGAATGTCGCAGCGGATAACGCCCGTCCTGCGAGCCGTACTGACGGCGGCTGAAGCTGCTTCTTTGCGATCGCCAGCCGCTGTCCTGTGAAGCATCACCATCCACGTCATCGTCTGATTCATCTCCGCGAAAGGAGAGCCAAAACGTGTCTGACCGTTGGGCCAGTCGAGCAAGGGCCTTGACTAGTTCTGCTTCCTGGCCGGGTTCCTTTATTGCCAGTTTGTTCGCGTCCTGGATCAGATCAGCCACCCGGTAATTCGATGCGCTGGTTCCAAAGAAGCTGGCGGCTACGTCTTCGAGCTCGTGAGCTTCGTCGAAGATCACCGTGTCATAATCGGGGAGCACAGCTCCGTAATCTCCGCCACGCAACGCGAGGTCGGCGAAGAAGAGATGATGGTTAATGATGACGACGTCCGCCTCCATCGATTCGCGGCGCATACGCGTTATGAAGCACGCGTCGTAGTCCGGGCATTTCTGGCCAAGACAGGTTTCGGCTCGCGCGTCGATCTCACGCCAGAAGGAAAGTTCTTCGGGCAGATCAGTGAGTTCGGCGCGATCGCCCGTCTCGGTTTCCCCGGCCCACTTGCTGATCTCGTCGAAGTAATCGACTTCATCAAGGCCCTGCAGCACCGGGGAACCGGCGGCTTTTTTGAGCCGATAAAGGCACACATAATTCGAGCGGCCCTTCATGCAGGTGACGCGCAACGGACGTGGAATAATCTGCTGAAGAAAGGGAACGTCTTTCTTGTGAAGCTGCTCCTGCAGGTTTTTTGTAGCGGTCGAGACGAGCACGCGGCGTCCGGCGGCGAGCGCGGGAATCAGATAAGCAAGGGTCTTACCGGTTCCGGTGCCGGCTTCAATGAGAGCGGTGCCGCCATCGGAAAGAATGTTTTTGACAGCTTCGGCCATCTCGACCTGGCCGGGCCGGTATTCGTAGTTAGGATGATGTTGGGCGATTAACCCGCCGGGACCAAATACTTCTTCCATTTACTATGCCAGAAACGAGGTGTTTGAGCGATGACTCTCACAGATTGGTGCAGCGCCCTTCTCGCAAATCCTGCAGGCGCTTCCTAAGCGAGATGGTCAACATGGTCCGCAGCTACATCTGTCTGAAATTGGCCATCCCATAGGAGGTCACGATTTGGTCTTACTCGCCAATGCTTCCTTCCTGCGACGATCCTTCAATGCGTCCCAGAGCTCAATAAAACCTTTCCAATGCTCTGCCCTTTGTCCCTCAAGCTTTCCCTTTCGAATAACATCGTTCGCAACTATGTTGAAGACTCTATAACCATACAGCTTATCGATAGTAGCTAAGTCGACGATGCCATCATCGACCAGAACTTTTATTCGCTCGAAGAGGCCCATGTATCGTTCTACGCAACCCCATTCTGTATCATCCTAGGTCCGGTTATTCTGTCTGACCAATCGCCGCCAGGCCGCAAACGCATATGAGTCTCGATATGTTGCCGAAAAACATCATCCAGCCGAAGAATGAACTCGCCACGAGAAATCTTCTTCGATTCCCTCAGTTGCCTGTTGGCAAAAAAGAGACCCCCAGCGGTAATAAGACTTCCACTTGCCGCTGCGATACTTCCGACTGCAATCCATACTAACTCGCCATCCGACATAATTATTTCTCCTCGGCGGTTGCAACCGGTAACCCGCCGCTACCTAACTCTAGATTATGCGCGGCTGCGGACGAGGCGATTCTCATAGATTGGAAAACCGTTCGCGAATTCTTTCACGTGAGTGCGAACGCTCTGCCACGCCGACTTATCATCGAGATTGCAGCCACTCGTCGAAAGCCAATAGCGCGCTCAACTCACCCTCGTTGCGCATGCGCTCAATCATCTCAGTCAGTATCTGCGCCGTCAGCATCGGCAGGGCAGTGCTCGTATCTTGCTCGTCGTACAACGATCCTTCAATCTCGGTCGCGTCTTGAACCAGATGATAGATCGTCATCGCCTTGCCGTCGTATCTCCAAACCTCAGGCACGCCGAGTCCTGCGTAGATTGCGAATTTCGAACGTGAGTCATGGTGCACATCGATCTCAACTGCGATATCGGGCGGCGGGTCGGTTTCAAAGTCTATTTGGATTCTGTTGCCGATCACTGACGCGGTCTGTACATAGAAGCAAGCGTCCGGCTCGTTGCCCTTCTTGCGTTTGCGCTTCCTCATCGTAGCCGAGCCGAACGCGAGGATGTCTATCCGCAGACGCAAGCGGATGCCTGCGATCAGGCTACTGATGAAGGACGCATATTTCTCGTGTTCCGAAGATATGGTCATTATTTGCAAGCTCCCGTTGTCGTAGCTGATTCGCAACCCAGGAGCTTCTCCGACTTGTTCCAGCAGTTCCTCGTACTCGTCCCAGCTCACGTCTTGAAACGTAACTGATGCGCCTTCCGGAAGCTGCGTGACCATATCGTAGTAGCTTGCGATCTGCGTACTCATAAGATTAAACCTATGCCTATTCTTGTTCCTTAGTCAGTTAACTATTTGTGTTGTGCGCGGCTGCGAACCAGGCGATTCTCATAGATCGGGAACCGTTCGCATAGTTCTTTCACGCGGCTGCGGACGCTCGCTTGTACGGAGTCGTTTTCAGAATCAGCAAGCACTTCGCTGATCCAACCGGCGATCACACTCATCTCTTCTTCCTTCATTCCGCGGGTCGTAAGCGCCGGAGTGCCGATTCGAATACCGGATGCCTTCATCGGCGGCTGAGTGTCAAACGGAATCGCATTCTTATTGACGGTGATGGCGGCGCGCTCGAGAGCTTTTTCAGCTTGGGAGCCTGTTATGCCCCGCACGAACACATTGACCAGCATCAGATGATTGTCAGTCCCTCCCGAGACAATCTTGAAACCCGCGCTCGAGAGATCCTCAGCAAGCACCCTGGCGTTCGCGATCACTTGAGCTTGATAGGTCTTGAAACCGGCTTCCAGAGTCTCTTTGAAGCATACGGCCTTGGCGGCAACTACGTGCATCAACGGTCCGCCCTGCACCGTAGGAAATACCGCGCGATCCACTTCCTTCTGAAAATCAGCTCTGCACATCACCATTCCCGCACGCGGTCCGCGCAGGGTTTTGTGAGTGGTGGTGGTTACGAAGTCCATATGAGGAATCGGGCTCGGATGAAGCCCTGCCGCAACAAGCCCCGCGATATGAGCGATATCGGCCATCGAATAAGCCCCCACGTCGCGAGCGATCTTGCCGATTCGTTCGAAGTCGATTATCCGCGAGTACGCCGAAGCGCCGCACAGGATCATCCTTGGTTTGTGCTCGTGAGCAAGCCTTTCGAGTTCGTCGTAATCTATCGTTTCAGCATCGGTGGTTACACCGTAAGGGACGATCTTGTAGCTGCGACCCGAGAAGTTGAGCTTATGCCCGTGCGTAAGATGACCGCCGTGCGCGAGATTCATTCCTAAAATCGTGTCTCCATAGTTGAGCGCCGCCAGATAGACCGCCATGTTCGCCTGTGAACCGGAGTGCGGCTGCACGTTGACGTGCTCGCATCCGAAGATCAGCCTTGCACGGTCGCGAGCGATGTTCTCGGCTACGTCGACGAACTCGCAGCCGCCGTAATAGCGTTTGCCGGGATAGCCTTCGGCGTATTTGTTAGTCAACACCGAACCCATCGCCTCGAGCACTGCTTCCGAAACAAAATTCTCAGAGGCAATCATCTCCAGGTTGTAAGCGAGCCGGCGCTCTTCGTCGGCAATCGTTGCGGCGATTTCGGGGTCAACCTCTGAAAGCGGCCTGTTCATCATCGTAGTCATTCGGTCACCTCACTTGGGAGTCGAGCGTGGGGTCTTGCAGTTCGATAGTATCAAACGCGGGGGCCGGTTGTCAGTCAGTTCATAGGTTTGCGTGGGCTTTACGAGCTTTGCGGTCCTTTGCGAGCTTTGCGTAAAGGAATCTGATTGAGGAAGAAGATACTTTGGCGCAAAGCTCGCAAAGGACCGCAAAGCCCGCAAAGAAATTGATCGGTCCCGTCGGCTACAAGGTGGTTCTAAAGAGGAAGGCCGAACGGGTATTTATTGGAAAAAGGAATTAAGGTTCTCGCGAGATATGACAACCTTAGACTTGAACTTCGGCGCATCGGGCGGGAAGTTGGCATCGCGATTGTTGATCTTGAACTTCAGCGTCGTGCGATTGCCGTAGTTAACCGTCACTTGCGTCTGCGCGGCTGGAAGATCCCGGGACTGTCCCTGCTTTAGGATCACAGTGATCGGTTTGGAATCGTCTACCTGGTACTTGACCCAACTGTCTCCGGTCGCAGCCTCGAGTTTCACGACAAGCGGCTGGCCTTGCGCGAGAGATGCCGGCTGCTGCTCAGGCTGATTAGAACCCGAAGCGCCCTGCGCAGGCGCCGCCGGTTGTTGGGATTGTTTGGGAGCGTTCTTTTCGGCTACCGGAGGTGTTTGCGGTGCACTTTCACCTTTGCCTTGATTCAACTGCTTGACCAGGGCAAGCACAATGAGGGCGATAAAGATCACAATGCCTGCGCTGATGACGATCGTGGGCCAGTTTGTGCGAGCGGGTGACTGGCGAAAAGCCACGGGCTCGTAACGCGCCGACGGTTCCGGCGCGCGCACGGGTTGCTTTGGAGCAATCGAGGGAGACGTCGGCTGCTTTTTTTGTGACTCGATTGACGCCGACCGATTTATGGTAGCGGTTTGCGGCTCTTGTTGGTCCGTGTTTGGCTCGGAGACTTGTTGAAGGTAGAGGGCGATCGCCTCGTCTTCATTCATGTGGACGTGCTTGGCATAGGCTCGAATGAATGAACGTGTAAAAATCCCGCCGGGGAGGGTGGAGAAGTTGTCGGTTTCGATTGCTTTCAGAAAGCGCGTGCCAATTCGCGTTGCGTCGGCAATATCAGCCAGCGTGATACCTTGCTGCTCCCGCTTATGCCTCAGTTCTTCACCCAGTGTAGGCATATCTACCGAGGAGCCTCTCTAACTCCTATCCATAAGTTGAAGTGGGATTTGCAGATGTTCATCTTAAGACAAGCACTTTAGGGGTGTCAAGGAAGTGGCAGTTGCTTGACGCACCCCACACGTTTTGTTAGTTTCAGTCTCTCCGTGAGCACTCTCGCCAAAGCTCGCGCTCAAGCTCAATTCAATCGGCTTAATCGGAGGATTACTACTTATGAACATTGAAGCGCTCGGAATGATAGAGACCAAAGGATTTGTCGGCGCAGTGGAAGCCGCGGATGCGATGGTCAAGGCCGCGAACGTAGTGCTGGTTGGCCGCGAGTACATCGGCGCCGGCTACGTGACCGTGCTTGTGCGCGGTGATGTAGGCGCGGTGAAAGCGGCTACCGATGCCGGCGCCGCTGCGGCCCGCCGCGTCGGCGAGTTAGTCAGCGTTCACGTCATACCGCGCCCTCATAGAGAACTCGAGCAGGTATTGGAAGCAAGCGGAATTGTGAGCGCAACCGCGCAGCTCGCATCGGGCGCGCGAGGGCAGTTGACATCAGGGCACGAGGACGGCAAACGTTCGCTCTCGTCTTCCTCGAAAGAAAAGGCAAAGTAGGGGATGAAAGTCCTTAGTCCTTAGTCCGTAGTCAGTAGTCCGTAGTGCGGGAGGACGCCATTACTACGGACCACGGACTACTGACTACGGACTACTGACTACGGACTACTGACTACGGACTACTGACTACGGACTACTGACTATCATTGCGCAATTGTCATGAGCAGCGACAAGGACCTTCAATCAATCGAACAAGCGAAACAGCTTGTAGAACGCGCCTACGACGCGCAGAAATCACTCGCCGGGTTTCCCCAGGAAAAAGTCGACGCGATTGTCGGAGCGATGGCGCATGCCGCGCTCGCCGACGCCCAGCGGCTCGGTGAGATGGCTCACCTTGAAACCGGCTACGGGTCGGCCGCGGACAAAACAACCAAGAACAGATTCTCAGCGGAACAGATTTACAACTTCATCAAGCCGATGCGAACGGTCGGCGTAGTTCGTCAGACGGACAGCATCATCGAGGTAGCTTCGCCGCGAGGCGTGGTTGCCGCAATTATTCCTTCCACGAACCCTACCTCAACCGCCATCTTCAAGATCCTTATCGCAGTCAAGGCTCGCGACGCGGTGGTGCTCAGCCCACATCCGTCCGCGACAAACTGCATAAACGAAACTGCGCGAGTGATGCGCGAAGCGGGCGAAGCGGCCGGGTTGCCCGCCGGCGCGATTGGCTGCATGACCATTGCTACAATCGAAGGCACGCAGGAGTTGATGAAGCACAAGCGAACGGCGGTGATACTTGCGACTGGCGGTATCGGGCTCGTGCGCGCGGCTTATTCGTCGGGTAAGCCCGCCTTCGGGGTCGGACCAGGGAACGTGCCTGCGATGATCGAGCGCTCGGCTAACGTGACCAAAGCAGTACGAGACATACTCACCGGCAAGACCTTCGACAATGGAACGATCTGTTCTTCGGAGCAAGCGGTGGTCGTCGAGCGAGCCGTTGATCCGCAGGTGCGTGAGAGGTTTGAGGCAGAAGGCGCGCACTTTCTAACCAGGGAACAACAGGACGCCCTGACTCGCGTTGTAGCCACGGCTACCAACACCCTTAATCCGAAGATTGTCGGCAAGCCGGCAAAAACCATAGCCGAGATGGCCGGAATCACGATACCAGACGGAACTCGCGTGATGATGTGCGAGCTCTCCGGCGTCGGCCGCGACTATCCGCTATCGATGGAAAAACTCTCACCTATTCTCGCGTACTACGTAGTCGACACTCTTGAAGAAGGGTGCGAGCGATGCGCCCAAATTCTGAGATACGGCGGAATGGGACATACCGCTTCGATTCACACCGAGAGCCGCGACGCCGCACGCGAATACGGCATTCGAATGCCGGCTTCGCGAGTGATCGTGAATAGCCCGTCGACTCACGGCGCAATCGGGTTTACGACGGACCTCGAGCCGTCGATGACTCTTGGTTGCGGCTCGTGGGGAGGAAACGTCACATCCGACAACATTTCCCCGCGCCATCTCGTCGACATCAAGCGCATCGCTTTCGAGACGCGCCCGATCAATCAGGTTGAGAGAGTGGTTGAGAGAGTTGATGCGCGCCCAGCGGCGCGGCCGGCCGCTGTCGTCGATCGAGCAGAAATCGCCGCGATGGTTGATCGCTTCCTGTCAGAACGCCACATTCACAGGCCTGCGCAGCAAGCACCACCGGCCGTGGCTCCGCCTCAGGCGGCTCCGGCGTTTGACGCCCAAAGGCAAACCTCCGCGCCATCTGCACCCTCAACATCGAACGGCGCGAGCAACGGACGAGTCTATGATTTCGTTTGCGAAGAGGATGTGAAGCGGGCGATAGCGGCTCGCGAAAAAATCTACATCAACAACAAGACAATCATTACTCCTGCTGCTCGCGAACTTGCTGAAGAGCGCGACGTGTTCGCGCGCTCATAAGCTGGTTGACCACAGATCCCCTGTAGATCAACCCAACGCGCGGATGCTGACTATCTTCCAATCCTTTCCATCGTAAGCCAACTTTGCATACGCCCTTTCGTTCGGGTAGCTGAACTTCAACGCTTCGCCAATCTTGTTTGGAGCCCAGGTCCACGAAAACTCAATTCCATGGATTCGGCCTTCGTCGTCCTTGTGAATCTTAATAACCTCAACCAATCGCCTGTCGGCGATCGCGACGACCCACTCATTTTCCTTTTCCAGCATCCAGGCTGCGGATTCCCTGATCCCTCGCTCTGTCAACCACACACGAGTAGCTTCGGTATTCTTTTTGGAATCTTTATCAGGCGATTCAATAGTGATGGTGGCGAGTTCGACCAGCCCCATACTTTTGAACGCGACGTACTTTGGCTGGTACCGCTCGACATCAGAAAGTTTGGCTTGAATCGTACCGGTATTGAGCTTGATGGTTTGTAAGGCCGCAAACATCTCGTGACTCTTCAGAAGTCGTGCGGCCTCTTCCGTGCTCAAATCGTCGTACACGAGCGAACCCGCTCGAGCCGCAAGAGAACACATCATCAGGAACGCAAGGCCCGATAAGAGTTTTGCCAAAAGATCGTGGTGCCGAGACTTCGCCATCGTTTTGTTGTTACTGATTTGTAGCTGCGGCCTGGCCGGCGTTGCAAGCCGCGAGGGAATCGAGGAGCCGAACTAGCCTCACGAGGAGGAGTGGCGTGCTGGAAAGACGGGAGTCCCAATTCTTCGTCTTCCCAACCACCACGGAGTGTTAAAGCATAGCCCTTTGCTCCTGTCATCCACTCGCGGCTTGTAACGCCGGTGACTCTCCGGCCGATTCTGCTTCTGCCTTCAAACCCTGTAGACAGGATTTACATGAAGCCTCCTGTTAATCCTGTGAATCCTGTCGATTCGACAGGTTGATCAGAGGGCGACGACTGCGCGCATCGGAAGCGCCGGCGAGGATCCTCCTTACCCGGATCGATTGGGGCGTGACGATGGACCCCGTGACCTCTCCCCTGATCCACAAGGATTCAGGTCATCAGGCCCGCGCTCGATCCGGGCGAGGAGAATCCCCCCTGCGGTTACGTCTTCGTGTTGTTCACATCCTGGTCTGGATTTGTCATCGCGGCTTCCTCGTGAATCGCCCTGCGAATCAATAACTCTAAGTTTTCGGCGCTCTGCAGGCTCCTCTTTGGAGGTATTCCGGAGAGCACACGTTCCGGCGCGCAGGAAGACTAGTTCCAATCCCGGTTTATGCGTGAGTAAAACCACGCGGCATTTTTTGATTCGACTGGTCGGGTTTCCGGGAGAGGTGGAACTAGATGAGTGGAAGTGGCGGGCCTCGATCGGTTGGCTCGTCCGATGCCGATGACAGCAACACGAGGCGATAGTGTCGCTGCCGCGGAAGCGCGCTCGAGGGAAAATCATCGAGGTTCGAAAGGCTCGCGTCGTCCGAGCTGCGATTGGATACGGTGCTTATTAATGTTTCGCGGATGGTTTCATCCGGGGTGTTGACGCTTGTATCCGGCAGCGTGAACCCGTTGGCGTAGGCCGATGCGGGCACTCGCGAGAACCGACCTTCGCTGTCCCCGAGCCAGATTACAACACCGTCAGCATGCAGAAGATCTGTCCATATCAGATCGGCGGCGCCATCGTTGTCTATGTCCTGGGCTACAAGAGATCCACGGTCTGCGCTTCCATTATCGAAGTGCAAAACAAGCGGCTTGCCGGTGCGGCTCAGCATTACTTCGACGCTGCGATGCGCCCCCCAGCTAGCGAGCGTTGCCTTGTCCACCAGCCCGTCGGAGTCAAAATCAGAAAGCGCTAATACCTGACCGAACCGAAGCGGTATCGCAGGCTGTGGCAACAACGTGTTTTGAGGTAATGGAGTTGCGCTGACCGAGCAGGCTGAAAGGCTCAGCAGAAAGAATACCGCTTTGGTTGTAAGCCAGCGGGATCTCATTGGTTTCGACTATACCAGAAGAAAAATACTGCCTTCAACAAGTATTAGGACGCCGGATCAATTACGGCGGTCACATAAAAATGTGAATATCGCTCACTCGTCAACAATTCGGGTAGTGGGGTGATCGTGTGTTGTTCGCTCACATTCTCGTTTTCTCCTCTGCGTCCTCGGCGTCCTCTGCGGTTCATTCCGAGCCACTGAGCAGGAAAACCGCGGAGGACGCCGGGGACGCAGAGGGCCGCTTGCGGGCAACACGCTAATACCCCACTACTGGATGGAACGTCATTCCGGTTCTTCCGTGGTTGTTTGCGACCACGTAGCTCTCTTTACTCCTTTGATAGCCGCAAACGACTGCCCGAGTTTGGTCATTTCGCTGGCGCGCAGCGAGGAGAGCCCGAAAGAGGCTTCCAGGGCCAATTCCGTGTCATCAGGCTTTGATTCGCTGACCGTCATTATCAACACACCGTCTTTCGCCGCGAATGAAGACCAGGTTGAATGGACTGACTCGGCGGCTTCAGCCTTGAAGCTCACCTGTACGGTGTAGGTTACCAGCGGCGTGATGAGGCCGGAGCGTTTGTTTATCGCCGTTGCCACCGGTCTAAGAGCTGTCTGGATAATCAGGATCGTCACCAACAGCGCAGACCCAAGCCTGTAATAACCCGCTCCGATTGCCAGCCCCATACTTCCCGCTGCCCACAGCGTCGCCGCGGTGTTGATGCCCTGGATGCTTCCCCCTCGGCGCATGATCACGCCGGCTCCTATGAAACCGATGCCGGTTACAACTCCGGCGGCCACCGCTGCAGGATTATTGGTTGGTCCGAAGCCAAGGAGCGAGATGAGCCCAAATGCGGTCGCGCCCACGGAGACTAACGTATTTGTCTTTATGCCCGCGTTCTTATGATGCCACTGGCGTTCGATGCCGACGAGCATTCCGAACAGCGTGGACATTGCCAGGCGCACGATGATCTCGAAAATCTCAGGCTCACTCATTTTTTAACGCAGATCAAAACCAGTAATGAAGCACAGGTCACAAAACGCGCGAGTCTGCCTTCCATCCTTGCAGTTAGTCTGCGAGACCAAAGGACCCTCACGCGGCGGCGCCGAGATTCTAGCACAGCCCGTCAATGTCGTATTAGAGATGTCGGTCCTTTTAGGTAGAAATATGTTGCGTTACGCAAGACACCAGCGGGATGGGCGCTGCGCGCACTTGCCCTCGCACGCGAGTATTTCGTAGCACAAAATCGCGCGGCAAGAGTGCTGACCTCAATCCATTCGGCTAAGGCGTTCGACCGCTTGATAAGGAGGTGGCGCCGGAAGAACTTCAATTCTTATTCCCGGATATTGATAGAGAAGCAGCCCTGCTTTCCGAACTCCTTCGCTGGACAAGCTGCACCCGGGCGCGACGAGCTCAACATACAGGTCGCGAGCGGGTAAGAAGAAACTTGGCGTGAAACTGTCAACGAACGTGCCGTTCTCGTCCCATTCAACCGCAAAGGTGCGAGGCTTGTGTTGCCACGGTATGCAGAGATCGTCCAGCGTTCGAGCAAATTCCCGTTCGTAGTCGTAGTCGAAATCTACCGGTGCCGCGAAGCTCACCCTCTCGCCGTCACTCAATCCACGGCAGGCGCCAAAATCGCTGGCCACCAGATTGGGGGATTCCGCCCAGAAATTATTTCCGGTGACGTGAACTTCACTCGAGTAGGTCGCATTCATACTCGAATAATAGACCCGCGGCGTTATGCCGGTGTGGCCTCGCTGTTAAGTTTGTATGAATTGTTGCTGCGTGCGGTATTGACTCGCCTATCAGATGCAGTATCCCGCGCAAACCTGTCAAATCCGCGTCATCCGCGGTCTATTCTGCGATACAAGGAGAATCATTCGAGTTTACGCATCAACCGCGGAGAACTCGGTCTTTGTGCTTTCAGACGAATCGTTTTCTTCCGCCGCGGCCGGTACCGTGAAAGTGAATCGCGACCCTCGGCCGAGTTCGCTCGACACCGAAACCTCACCACCGTGCGCCTGCACCAGATGCTTGACGATAGCCAGGCCAAGCCCCGAGCCTTCCGTTTTGCGCGAGCGAGATTTGTCTCCTCGATAAAGCCGTTCGAAGATGCGCGGCAGGTCCAATGCCGAAATCCCCGCACCTGTGTCCTGAATGCTGATGACCGCGCGGCCCTCGCGCTCTTCGGCGGTGATGTGAACCGAGCCTTCGGGTCGATTGAATTTCACTGCGTTGTCGACGAGGTTGTACAGGATCTGCTCGAGCCTGGTGCGATCTGCATGCACCCGCAAGTGTGTGGGCACCGAAGCGGTGATCGATACCTTAGTGTCGGCTCGTCGCGACTCCAGCAGCATGACTACGTCGGCGACGGCTCGCCGAAGATTGACGGGCTTGAGAGCCAACTCGATTTGACCCGACTCGATGGCAGACAAGTCGGAGATGTCCGAGATCAACTCGTTCATCCGCGTAGCGTGTTTGTAAAGCGTGTCGAGGAACCTGGTGTTATGTTCCGGATCATCCATCGCGCCGGTGAGCAAGGTTTCTGAATACGCGAGAATGGCAGTCAATGGAGTGCGCAGCTCGTGCGAAAGGTTTGCGAAGAACTCTCTCCGCACGCGCTCCAGCCGTTCGAGTTGCGTGATGTCGAAAAAGACCCCGACCGCAAGGTCTCCGCCCAGCGGAGCGACGTTCAACTGAAAACTGCGATGCTCCCGGTCAGCCATGTCCACGCGCAACTCAACCGGAATCTTCTCTTCGAGGGCGCGTCTGAACGCGCTATTGATTGCGGGATCGCGAGTCGCATCTGTCAATCGATACTTGCGGACTGAGTTGTTCGAATCGCCCTCAACCGATTGCGATTGAACTGTCACGTGTTCTCGTAGCTCGCGCGCCTCACCGCGAGCGCCCACCTGCGACGAGACTTGCCCGCGGAGCGTCGCGGGTTTTGCAATGTCGGTTTCGCGAAGCTTGAATATTCGCGCAGCCGCTTCGTTGTAAAGAGCGATGCCGAACTGGGAATTCACGATAACCACACCCTCGCGCATTGTCGCCAGAACGCCGGCCATCAGTCGGTTGGTCTCTTCGGTGATCGCAGTTTGACGTTGCACTTCGCTGAGGGCCTGACTGTAGCGGCCGAGAGCATAACGCGAAACAAGAAAGGTCATCACCACGACAACGACGACCGTTATTATGTGGGAGCTGACGATAGACAGACTCGGAAACAACACAGTCTTGATGGTTTCATAGATCGCAAAAAGCAGCAGCGCCGCCAGCGTAACAATCCAGACTCGTCGTTCGATGTCTTTCATAAGATCAGAAGTTAGTCAGTAGTCCGTAGTCAGTAGTCAGTAGTCAGTAGTCAGTAGTCCGTAGTCAGTAGTCCGTAGTCAGTGACTCGTTGTGCCATCCAGCTACGGACTACTGACTACGGACTACGGACTAATGAATGACTCCTCCTCACGCTTCCTGTCTCTCATTCGCCACAAGCCTGTATCCTACGCCAGTGACGGTTTCAATAAGCGATGGCTCACCCAGCTTTTGCCGCAGCCGCCGAATGTGCACGTCCAGCGTCCGAGAGTCGCCGAAGTAGTTCATTCCCCACACGCGATCCAACAGAACTTCGCGAGTCAATACGCGTCCCTGGTTGCGGGCCAGCTCCGATAACAACGCGAACTCCTTCCGTGTCATTCTTATTTCACGGCTTTGATAAGTGACTCGAAACGTCGATGGATCAATTCGCAGCACGCCGTTGTCGAAGGCCGGCCGTTCAGTCTCCACGCCCTCTGTCCGGCGCAAAGCCGCATTGATTCGCGCAACAAGCTCGCGCATGCTGAACGGCTTTGTTATGTAATCATCGGCCCCCATATTCAAGCCGAGCACCTTGTCGGTTTCATCGGCGCGAGCCGTCAGCATTATGATTGGGACCTGTGCCGTTGGCAGCTCCGCGCGGAGCCGCCGGCAAATTTCGAATCCGCTCATGTGCGGCAGGTTCAGATCCAGGAGTATCAAGCTTGGCGGGCCGTTGAAAATGAGTTCGAGCGCGTCTTCGCCGGTCGTCGCGATTCGCACTCGAAACCCTTCACGCTCGAGATTGTAGCGAATCGAATCCGCAATGTCTTCGTCATCCTCGACAATGAGAATGTTGCGAACCCTTGTCTCGTCAACTCCAATTGCCATACTGAATGTCTGAAGCTTATCGCGCGCGCCGTCAATGTTCAATTTGAGGCTCCTCTATTTTTGAATCCAACCAACGCAGTTGGTGGATTATTCATATTCGACCTACAAAAACATGACTGTGGCCGGGCCGCTTCGAAATCCCACCAACGGAGTTGGTGGCTGGAGTTTGGACATTTTGCCGTCTCAATCTCTTGCCTTACCAACTATAAGGGCCATGGCGACTCGGCGCTTTTCAACTCCGACGCAATGGCCCCGAGCCCTCTATGACTGGGCAGTCCTTCACTCATAAGCATCGACGGCGTGGTGACAACGAAGCTTCGGGAGTCTCGCATCTCCGCGCTCGGTTTTCTGATAAAGGCTTCATCAGAACTTGTAGATCACATCAAACTGCATGCGATTGATGTAACGATTATCGGGAGAGTTCAGCACGATCTTGTTCGCGCGTTGCGAGAACAAGCCGGTCCATTGAAACTGAACGTTGTTGGCAATCTGATACGCTACAGTAGGCATGTGAGCTCGGCTGTTGGACGCCAGGATGTCGCTGAAGTTGAACGGCACCAGCACCGCATCCTGCTCTATGCGCGTGTAGTAATACCCAAGCAGCCAGTCGCCTTTCTCCCTGGTCTGGCCCACCTGTCCGCCCACCCAGAAAGCATCCTTCTCATCCTTCACCCGGCCCGTTGCGTTATGCACGTAGTCGAAAGTGAAGCTGACGGGCCAGCGTCCGCTTGCTTGCCAGGTCACATTGCCGAGAACATCTACCAGATTGAAGCCGGCGAGAAATCCGATCGGCGTTCCCGCGGCGTTCCTCAGTAGCCGGTTCGTGGTGCCCAACGCGCCGTTCTGATTTCCGGTCACGCCGGCGCCGTTTTGTATTCCGCCGTTTACCTGGGTCGTCGCGGCGCCCAGCAAACCTACAATCTGGTCCGCGTGATTCCAATCATAATAAGCAAGATTCACATTCGCCGAAACTACGTGAGAGAACTGCCAGTCTGTCTGCGCCTGCCCGCCGTAGAGCACCCCGTCTTTGCCGCCGGACACTTCATTGAACGGCAGCTCGAACGCGACCAGCTTGATCTGTCGCAGAGGCGTCTTGGTTTTGAAGTACAAGGCCTCGGACGCGCCTTCAACATTGATGTCGTCGTCCCAAACCATCTGAGTGCGCCTGAACGTGGGTTCGAATTTTCCTGCGACCAATTGCAGTCCTACGTTGTCGGTCTTCGAGTCATAGCGAATAAACGCGCGTTCGAGCGCGAAGGGCTTTCGCTCAAACGCATCCGTGAACGTCTGATTTGTGGTGATCGGGTCGGTGAATATGCCGCTCGCCAGTCGCATTCCCCAATCAAAATGCTTATCGATAGTCCCATCGAGAGCGAGCCTCGCGCGTATGCGAAGTCTATTACGATCCGCGGACTCGGTCACCGCATCGAAGCCCTGATTCCGAAACGTCTCAGCCCTGAAGCGAAGATCACCGCTGAATCGAATCGCTCCGAACTTCTTATACAGTTCGTCGACTTTCTTCTGGGCATCCGACGGCGAAGGCTGATCCTTCGCGGGCGTCTTAGCCTGATTCGCGGCAGTCGCCAACTGAGGCTGCCCGTCCAGAGGTTGCTTGCTCTGCGTCTGAGCGGCGTCGGCCGTGCGAGCGCCGTCGGTCGCATCGCCCTTCTTCTCGACCATGTCACGCAGAGTCTTGAGCTCGAGTTGTTGCCGCTCGATTAACTGCTCCATAGCTTTCAAGCGGTCTTCGACGCTTGGCGACGCGGCGGTGCTTTCATCGCCTTTAGAGCCTTTAGAGTTAGCAGTCTTTTCCTCGACTCTTGTGGGATGCTTCGTCGAGTCTGCGACGTTTCGCGCAAGCTCCTTGGCGGGCGATTGCTGCCGGGCGCTGATGTGAGTCGAGCCAAGCAGCAAAGCCATAATGAGACAGAATATCGTTCCTGCTTTTGTTCGCATTGAGATCTCCTTGTGAGCAGAGAGTTCTTGTTTAGCGCTCATAACGGATCGTCAGAGCAGAATAATTCCGAGAACCACGGTAGTGTTGGTTGAAGTACCGAACGTATTGTTCGAACTACGATCAGAATTGTTTACGCAATTTCGGCTAGACGTTCTGCTGATTATCTGGTCGGGCCACATAGAGTCGCCATTATCCGGTAGTCATGTAAAAACCGGGTTATGGCGACGTTTCAATATTGTTAATTCTAGATCGACCGGTGAAGACGCCGTTGATTTGGACTGCGGCGGCAAGGTACTCCGAGACGCCGCTTTTGTCTGATGATTGATTCTGATCGGAAACAAAAAGCGGCGTCGCGGAGTACCTTGCCGCCGCAGTCCAAATCACACTCTCAGCCATGTTCGTAGTCCGGCCTTCAGGCGGAAGTTCGTATCTTGCCTTCACGTCGAATACGAACTTCCGCCTGAAGGCCGAACTACGAACTGTCTCACACGCTCGAGTCAGAAGTACGCGGCCTGTTATCGGCTGCACTCAAGCGGCGCGCCAATCACCGAGGCGTGAACACTCGTCGCAAAAGAAACAGAAACAAAACTGCACCCAGGACTGAAAGTAACAACCCGCCCAGGCTGAAGACGCGAGAGTCATTCCTCCAGATCAGACCCCCAATGAGCGTCCCAACAACCGAGCCTACGATAGCCAGGATAATGGATGTGATCAGGCCCACAGCCTCTTCTCTACGCGTCACCCGATGCGCAACCGCCCCGGCGACAAACCCAATCAAGATCGCGCAAGCCAGGGTGATCCATCTCACCTTATAGGTCGTGCCCCACATCGAGAGGTCTTCAGTAGCGTTCCCGGCGCGTCTGTCAGTTTGGATTAGGAACAGAGCGAACTTGTTCCCCGCCATCCAGAGTTTCGTTGAATGAAGTAGCATTGCGGAATCCTCCCGAATTGACTTCGGATGATAGCATTCCGACGAGGCCCGCGGATCGCGAAAAAAAACTTCGCCAAAATGACGAATCTGTAACAGGAATTACGTCATGTGTTCATGGGGGTCTTAGGAAATCCGCTGCATCTACGCGAGTTGTTTCAGACATTGCCACGCCGCGCGCCGTTGAGCGGCCGGCGCAAAGTCTTTTCCCTGGACCATCGTGCCGATTTGATCCGCGATCCCATAATATCGAAGCTTAATCATCAGCCGCTCCGGATCTGGATGTCCGTAAGCTCGCGCCACGGACGCAACGAAGGTTTCACCAAACTCGACAAACAGATACATGAAATCGTAATCCGCATCTCCCCAATTGACGTCTCCAAAGTCGAGTACCCCAGCGATGGAATCATTTTCCATTAGGATGTGCTCGTGACTCAAATCGGCGTGGAGCACCACAGGCTGAAACGAGAAGTTTTCGGGCGCGCTCATATAAGCCTCAAATTGGCTGGTGACTAGCCGAGCAACATGAGATTCGAGCCTCGAGAAAACTTCTCGCTTTGCCGCGTCGAGATACTCCTGGGCCGCTGCAAGCGCATCTTCACGCGGCAACAATGCATCAAGCGGAGCGCCCGGCTTGATACTGTGAAGCGCTAGCAGGAAGGCCGCAATGGCCTCTGCCAATCGGTCCCGTTGGGTGTTGGAAAGCCGACGCAAGTCAAGGGCCCTGCCGCGCAGATATCGATAGACAGCATAGCCGTGTGCGACCGCGGACGAATGCTCAACCACGTTCAAGTACAGCGGTACGGGAAGCGGAAGGTGATCCGCAGCGAACTCCAGGAATCTGATCTCGCGATCGAGCTCCGGCCAACAAGAGGCACGCTTAGGAAATCTGAAGACCAATTCGTCGTCGACGAGGTACGACACGCAATTCCACCCCTCGCCCAGGAATCGGTGAGAGTTTATGTTGAGACTTCGATTCTCGAAGGCGATTTGCTTCCAATCAACCTGCATCGACATAAGTTGATTCTATAGCGATGATATTTCTGCAGACTAGGGACCAGGAGAGAGCCGCACACCGAGCAAGTGGGGCGAGCGAAACGCTGAAACGCGGAGCAGCAGATAACTATGGGTGTCACCACACCGAGTGTTTGATTACCTGGCCGCGGGACATGTAAATAATTTGCTCGCAAATATTAGTCACGTAATCCGCGATGCGTTCGAGGTGCTTGATTACGAAAAGCCATTGCACGCCGCGGTCGACCAACGAAGAATCGCGGGACATCGCGGAGATCAATTCAGCATAGAAGATGTCGTATAACGAATCGACTTCATCGTCTCGTTCGATTGTTGCTCGGGCCTTTTCGGGGTCGCCTGAGGTGAAGGCGTCGAGGCCGTCGATCAACATTCCCTGAACCGTCGTCGACATCCTTGAAAGATCCAAGGCTAACTCGAGTTGAGGTTGGTTGTTCAAGGAAAGCGCGTGCTTGGCTATGTTCACCGTGTGATCTGCTATGCGCTCGACCATCGGGGCGGTGCGGGCTACTGAGATCACGAAGCGCAGGTCGGACGCCGCAGGTTGCTTGAGCACCAGAACGTCTACACACATCTGATCCAGCTCGAGCTCCATGCCGTCAATGGCGTCGTCTTCGCGGATGACGCGTTCGGCCAGGTTCGAGTCGCGTTCCTCGAGCGCTCGCATTGAGAGCATTATCGCTTTTTCAGCGGCGCCGCCCATTACCAGAAGCTTGTCGCGAATCTGGTTTAGATTCTCTTCGATTAGTCGTTTGTGCATAAAAGAAGTCCGTAGTCAGTAGTCAGTAGTCAGTAGTCCGTAGTCCGTAGTCAGTGGTTCAGTAGTTAGTAGTCCGTAGTCAGTAGTCAGTAGTCAGTAGTCAGTAGTCAGTAGTCAGTAGTCCGTAGCTGTGGATCGGTAGTCAGTGGTCGGTAGCTAGTTGTTAATGATCGTGCGCTCGATTACAAGAGCCACGGACTACTGACTACGGACTACTGACTACGGACTACTGACTACGGACTACGGACTATTCCCTTTATCCAAATCTCCCGGTGATGTAGTCCTCCGTCATTTGTTTGTCCGGCTTTGTGAACATCTTTTCCGTGTCGTTGAACTCTACCATCTCGCCAAGCCAGAAGAAGGCTGTCAGGTCCGACACGCGAGCCGCTTGCTGCATGTTGTGCGTGACTATCACGATAGTGTAGCGCTCTTTGAGATCGACGATCAGCTCCTCGATCTTTTGCGTGGCTATCGGGTCGAGCGCCGAGCAGGGCTCGTCCATCAAAACCACTTCAGGTTCTACCGCGAGAGCGCGCGCGATGCAAAGCCGTTGCTGCTGGCCCCCCGACAGTCCATACGCCGATTCCTTCAGCCGATCTTTGACTTCTTCCCAGATCGCCGCGGCTCTCAGGCTGGCTTCAACTCGCTCGGCCAGCTCGCTCTTTGAACGTGTGAGGTTGTTGATCTTCAGGCCGTAGGCGACGTTGTCGAAAATCGAGCGCGGGAAGGGATTCGATTTTTGAAAGACCATCCCCGCACGCCGCCGGAGAGAAACAACGTCGGTGCCCGGCGCATAGATGTCTTCGCCGTCCATTTCGACGCGACCCTCGACGCGAGTCCCAGGTATCACGTCGTTCATGCGGTTGAGCGTTCGAAGCAACGTCGACTTGCCGCAGCCGGAGGGCCCGATGAACGCGGTCACCTGGTTCGGTGGAATTGAAAGAGTGATGTTCTTCAGCGCGCGAGTCTTGCCGTAATAGAAATTGAGGTTCTCGATCGACATCTTAGCTTGCGTCTTGACGGGCGCGGCGGAGCGATCGGCCTTCAACTCGAGGTCGGGACGCGTACGAGGCCGAAGCTCGCTGATTCGCGGCAACACGGCTGAAGATGAGGAACCTATGTTGTGAATGTTTTCGTCCTCTTCGTTTGATTCTTGAGTGGATGTATTCATCATTATATTCAAATCATGTATGGAGTGTGCGCCAGATGACGGGTTGATATGAAGTCTCTGATGCGTGAAACGATTTCATCGCGCACTCGGCGGAATACTTCCAATTGTTCTTCTTCCGTGCCCTGGGCGGAGGCGGGGTCGTCAAAGCTCCAGTGAAGCTTCGACGCGCCGCCGGGGAAGACGGGGCAAGACTCTCGCGCGTTATCGCACACGGTAACGACGTAATCGAAATGTTCGCCCATCATCTCTACAACTGACTTCGAGCGCTGTGCGCTGATATCCATAGCAATTTCAGCCATCACTCTAACCGCCGTTGGATTTATTCTCGTGGGAGTGGTGCCGGCGCTTGACGCTTCGAACCGGTCGCCCGCCAGCTCGCGCAAAGCTCCTTCTGCCATTTGACTGCGGCACGAGTTGCCGGTGCACAGGAAGAGCACGCGAGTTTTTGTCTGCTGTTTGGTTTCGTGTTCACTCATAAAATCAGTCATCAATCCTCTGCGTCCTCCGGGGTTGATTCCCAGCACCGATCAAGAAAACCGCAGAGGACGCTGAGGACTGCGCCGAGCGCAACGCACTATCGGTTACGCTTGCTGATGCCGGTTCCGTGTAAGAAGCCTCACCGCTATGTTCAACGCCAGAATCATCGTCACCAGCACCAGCGTGGCCGCCCAGGCCATGTCGTGCCACTCCTCGTACGGCGATTGCGCATAATAGTAAATCTGATAAGTCAGTGACGCCATCGGCTGAAAGACATTCGTGCTCAAGTAGTTCAGCCCCAGGGCGGTGAACAAGAGCGGGGCCGTCTCTCCGGCTATTCGCGCGATTGCCAGCATCGCACCGGTGGCGACGCCGCTTGCGGCCGTTCGCAACACGACGCCCAGTGTCACCCGCCATCTGGGCGCGCCCAGAGCGAGCCCTGCCTCTCTCAAGCTGTGAGGCACCAGCCTGATCATCTCTTCGGTGGTGCGAGCTACAATGGGCATCATCATTATTCCCAGCGCAACGCCGCCGGACAGGGCAGAGAAGTAGCCCATTGGATGAACCATCACCGTCCACACAAACACACCGACGAGTATCGAAGGAGCCCCGGTGAGCGTGTCGATCAGAAAACGAAGCAGAAGGCCAAACTTGTTGGAGCCAAACTCTGACAAATAGATTCCGCCCAGAATGCCTACGGGCATGCCGATCGCAGATCCGAGGGCGATTAGAATGGCCGAGCCAACTATGGCGTTTGCGATCCCGCTGTTCGGCTCACCTATCGGCTTTGGCGAGTTCACCAGGAAGCCAAGACTCAAGCCGCGCAATCCGCCCCAAAAGATGTACCCAAGGATGAAGAAAAGCGACGCAACCGCGAACAGCGCGCACAAGCCTGTGAGCACCGTCATCGTGTTGTTGAGCAGTTTTCGACGGCCCAGACTAGGCATGTCCCCCCCTTCCTTCACCGCGAGTCACGCTCCACACCAACAAACGCGCCAGCATATTTATGATGAACGTCACGAAGAACAGAATCAGCCCCAGCTCGATGAGCGACTGTAAATAAATCTCCGATGTTGCTTCGGTGAACTCGTTTGCGATTACAGAGGCGATCGAATACGAAGGGTCGAACAGTGAAGCCGATATTTGTGATCTGTTGCCGATCACCATCGTAACTGCCATGGTTTCGCCGATTGCCCGCCCGAGTCCGAGGATGATGGCTCCCGAAATACCGGACCTGGCATTCTGCAAGACGATAAGGGTAGCTTCCCATTTGGTGGAGCCGAGGGCCAGCGAGGCCTCACGTTGTGTCCCCGGCACGGCGCGCAGAACGTCAGTCGTTACCGCGGTTATTATCGGAAGAACCATTATCGAAAGAATGAGCCCGGCGGTGAGCAGACCGAGGCCGTTTTGATTCCCCTGAAACAGCGGGAGGAATCCGAACGTGGATTGCAAAGCCGGATAGACGTGATTGCGCAGCGTCGGCGCAAGCACAAAGATTCCCCACAGTCCGTAGACGACCGAAGGTATGGCTGCCAGCAACTGCACGAGAAACAGGATGGGGTTTGACAGTTTTCGCGGCGCCTTCTCGACCAGGAAGATCGCGACACCGAGGCTAACCGGCACTGAGATGAGCAGGGCGATGACCGACGACACCGCCGTGCCATATATGAAAGGCAACGCGGCGAACTGTTCCTTGACCGGATCCCAGACCGAGCGGCTCAGAAACCCAAAGCCGAATTTCGCGAAGGGCAGCTTTGAATTGATCGCCATCTCGACCATGATCAAGACCGCGAGGCCGGCGATCAGGACGGCAAAGAACCCGGTGGACCATTTGAACAACGGGTCGCCAATGCGCGGCCGGGCCCTCAGACTCGAGCGTGCCCGGCCTAATGGTAAGTGTGGCTGGTTCGGCGTTAGTGAGGGGGCCGAACCTTCTCCTGCCAGCGGTTGTCCCATGGTGGAAGTTACGAAGAGAATTCCGAACGCAAAGGCGCAAAGGTCCGCAAAGATCGCTAAGGCTGCTAGCTTGCGCGAAGCGGCTTGCCCTGGTAAGTGATCGACTTGATCTTCTGCTCGGCTTTGGCTGCGACCTCTGCCGGCAACGGGGCGTAGAGCAACGGCTTTGTCATCTGCTCGCCGTCGTGTATTGCCCACCACAGAAAGTTCACCAACGCCGCTCCCTTGGCTTGATCGTCCTGATTCTTGTAGACAAGGAAGTACGTGAACGAAGAGACTGGGTATGCGTCTTTGCCCGATGCATTAGTAATTGAGACCCTCAGGTCGTCGGGCATTTGGCCGGCTGCTCCCGCGGCCGCGGCAGTCACCGACTCGAGAGAAGGTTTTACGAATTCCCCCGATGAGTTTTTGACCGATGCGTAAGGCAGCTTGTTCTGCTCGGCATAAATCAACTCGACGTAGCCGAGAGAGTTTGGAGTTTGCTTCACCTGTCCGGTCACGCCTTCGTTGCCTTTTGCGGCGGTGCCGATTGCAGGCCAATTCACCATTGCGCCCACGCCGATCTTCTCCTTCCACTCGGCGCTCACCTTGGACAAGTAATCGGTCCAGACATACGAAGTCCCGCTTCCGTCCGAGCGACGGACTACGTTGATGGCTGTATCCGGAAAGGAGACGCCGGGGTTAGAAGAGGCAATTGCCGCATCATTCCACTTGGTGATCTTGCCAAGATAGATTCCCGCTATGGCGTCGGGGGTAAGTTTGAGATCGGTGGTGACGGACGGGAGATTGTAGGTGACAACAACGGCGCCAAGCACGGTTGGAATGTGGAGGATTTCCCCTGGTGCTGCCTTCAACTCTTCGTCCTTCATCGGCGCATCAGATCCACCGAAATCAACGGTCTTCGCTGTGATCTGCTTGATCCCACCGCCCGAGCCGATTGACTGATAATCAAATTTCGCGCTAGGCGTGATCTTGTTGTACTCGCTAAACCATTTCTGATAGAGCGGATTCGGAAAGGTCGCGCCGGCGCCCTGCAGCTTTACTTCTGAATTGGCGCCGCCGGTCGACCCGGAACCGCAGCCGATCAAGGCGAGACTCAACGCTCCCACGATCAGCACAGTGGCCGTGACGCGCAGATAATTGTTCTTCATTAGAATGCAGTCCTCCTGAAATGGGGGTTTTAACTTCAAGAGGAATTATAGTGAGGGGGTGTTAAGACCCTGCGACGGGCATGTTAATTTCATGTGAACAAGTAGAATGAGGGTGAGCTGGCGCCTGTTCTTCGATAGCGGGTTGGACTGAGAGTGAGACCTCAGAGCGGGTTATTTATTGTTGCTTGCGCTCTTACGCTCACCTTCGTGGGGCGCGGTGTATCCGTTGCGAGTACGAGCGATCAATCGGCGGCTGCCGGAGTTGACCTGAACTTTCACAGCGCGGAACGTGCCGTCCTTTTTGGAATTGGATGGATAGTAGCCGAGAGAATACTGGGTGCGAAGGTCAGTCGAGATCTGATCAGCTATGGCATGGACTTCTGAGAGTTCTCGTGGGAAGAAAGCTTTGCCACCGGTTTCTTCGGCGAGTTTGTTTAGCAGTGTTTCAGCCTTGTCCTTCGCGCTCTTCTTGAAGAGGCCGGAGTCCCGGTCCAGATCGCTTACAAAGCCGATCAGATAGATCTGAACGTCGATCTCTCGAAGGTGATTCACAACCTCGTTGAACTTGTAATAGCTGTCGTTGTCGAGACCGTCGGTTACGACCAGCACAGCCTTGCGCCGATTCTTGCCTTCCTTGCTAGCGTAATCAGCGGCGAGATACAGCGCGTCGAGCATCGCAGTCTGCCGCGACGCCACGAGGCCATTAAGCGTATCGATCACATCGTTGACGTCGCCGGTGAATTCTTCCAGAAGCTCGGGCTGGTCCTTGAATTCTATGACCGCCATTTCATCACCGGAGCGCCCCTCCTTCACCAAATTCGACGAAGCCTTCACTACCGTATCGAGCTTCGGCCGCATCGAGCCCGACGTATCGATTGCGAAAACAAGCGAGACCGGCACTTGTTCGCGGCTGAAGAATTCGATCTTCTGCGGAACCTTGTCTTCGCTGACGGTGAACTCGTCTTGCTTCAAGTCCATCGCCGGTTTGTTAGCCGGGTCGACTACGGTAACGTCGAGCAGCACAAGGACCCTGCCGAGAGTTATGGTGTCATCGTCCTTCTGCGGCTGCTGTTCTTCGTCTCTTTGTTTTGATTCTGATTTTTGCAGCTTTGGCTTGTCGGGACGCTGCTGACCGCGTGCCATCGATGGAGCGCGGAGACTTGGGGACAAAAGAAAGAGAATCGCGATTGCGAAGATTGAGAACGCCAGCCTGAAGGTTGCGAGCTTCATAAGCGAATTCTACTCCCGTGATGCGTGCCTTGGAAACTGGGACTCCGACGGTTGGGATGCGCAACCGCACCGGAACCGTTGCCGAGAGAACGTGACTGGAAGGACAAATTGCGGGATTTACTGCCTGGATTCACTTCTTAAACGTCTGGTATCCGTCTCGATAGGTTAGCGATAGCCGGCCCAATCCTCGAGGTGGATTCACCTTGACCTGAACCTTGTGCCATCTGGCTTCGCTTTGAAGATCTGTCGGATAGAAGCCAATCGAATACTGATGTCGAAGCTCCAAAGCTATCCGCGTGCATATCTCGACAAGCTCCGGCTCGTTATAGCCGTTCGGAAAGAACGCGCGGCCGCCGGTCATCCGTGTGATCTCTTCAAGCACCGAGCGCCCGAACCCCGCAAGCGAATCATTGGCGGGGTCAGTAATGCCTATCGCATAGATTTGAACGTCGGCTTCTTTGACTCGATTGCGCAGTTCTTTATAAGTGTAGCGGCTGTTGTTGTCCTGGCCGTCGGAGATTATCAGCAGCGCTTTCTTGTGATGGCGGCCCTGCTGGACTTTTTCAACTGCAATGTAAGCCGCGTCATAGAGCGCCGTCGAGCCACGCGGGTTTACAAACATCAAATGGCCGACAATGTTGTCTCCGGAGGTAGTGAAGTCCTGCACCAGCTTGGCGCGATCGTTGAACCCAATCAGGAAGAAGTCGTCGTCATTATGCGAGGTATCGATGAACCGGCGAAGCGCGCGAATCGACCGGTTAATTCGGTCCTTCATCGAGCCGGAGACATCGTAGACGATGCCGAGAGAGACCGGCGCATCATCGTCAGTGAAGTGCGCGATCTGCTGCTTGACCTTATCGTCGAAGACTTCGAAGTGATCCTTGCTCAGCCCGGTGACGAATCTTTGATAGGGATCGGTGACGCTGATAGTGACGTTGACGATGTCGCCGGTGATGATGATCTTTTCATCTTTGGGCTTTTGAAGCTTTGTGTCGTCGGGCTTGGCGGCGGCGCTCTTCTCGCCGGCGCTGGCATTGACGGGCGTTCGCTTCTCATCGGAAGACGACTTTGCCGGCTCGGCTTGAGGGGCTTTTGAAGCAGGGCCCTTATCCTGCCAGGCGAATGCAACGAGGAATTGGGACGAAGCTATAACCAGAAGAGCAGTCAGGAAGAAGCACGGGAATTTCGTTTTCATGACGGTGCCCCCGTTCTAACGTGCAGCCTAAAACGATGCTGCACGGTTGAGCCCGGCATCGAACGTCTCACCAGGCATCAGGCGGCTCATTGTCGCCACTACAGAATTGCTCGGCTATGCAAAACGGTCCCGATCAGAACGACCGGCTGTGTGCTGCAACGCGAACCGTTTGACTCTGCGCGTCCACGTGCAGCTTCATAATAGCCATAAAAAAAATCTGAGGCAAGCATAAGTGTGCGCTTTCCCGGATTTTCTGTGGCCCTCCCCATGGGCACTTACATCCGGTGAAGCCTCTGTCAAATGCCAAAGAGAAACACGAGGGATTCTATCGATCAGATAAGGGGCTCATTCTGACGATGATCGCCGGTGAGCCGGCGGCGATCTCGACATCGCTCGTGTAAGGCTGTCTGGCCAGAGCTTTCGCTCTCAGGAGGTACCGGCCGGGTGGAACGGGTTTGTTGAGCACGAACTCGCCTTCGCCGTTGGTGCTGCCCCAGGTCAACAGAGTGCGCTCGGTTACATTAGGTTCTCCGATCGCCAGCAGCCCGATGAGCGCGCCGGCGATCGGCTTGCCGTCGGTAGCCTTCACGACGCCGCGAACGGTGAGGAGTTTTGACGCTTCGACGATGGCGGGCGTTGAGGCGGTTATCTGGCGTTCGGCGCCCGCGCGGGTGAGTTGAGCGAGCATCTCGCCGATCAGATGCGCCGGCCGCAGAAATCCAACAGCACCGTATCGGCGATAGTCGTCAGGGAATCCATCGCCGTCTTTGTCGATGGGCTGTTCATCCGCGACCACCTTTGTGGGGATCCCGACGAGTTTGCCGTCGCTGTTAACCGCGGCGCCGCCGCTGTTTCCGTGAATAACACGAGCATCGGTCTTGATCCAATTCCCGAGGATGTCTTTGCCTTCGACGACTCCTCTATTGACGGTCACCGTCGAGCCGCCTTTTTGGGGAAAGCCGATGATGAAGAGTTCATCCAGCAGTTTGATCTTGCGCACGTCCGCAATCTCTATTGCGGGAAAAACGAATGAACTCTTGATTACATTGCCGGCGGCGTCCGATTCGACTCGCAGCAGCGCAAGATCGTATTCCCGGTTTAACAGCACCGGCTTGACCCTGTAGCGCGTCAATGAAGAAATCGCATCATCGCGGGAAAGGCTGAACACTATTTCATCGTAGAGCTTGCCGGTGCGATCGTTTGTGATGACATGGCAGTTTGTCACCACTATTCCATCTCGTCGCACGACGACGGCAGACCCTCGAGGACGTGCCGGCTGACCGGGAGGATCGAAGGAATTGCGAACCAGAATCAGTCCGATGGATGCGGTGGCCTGAGAGACGAGCGCGCGCGTTTCCGGCGTTATGCCCGCGTCCCTTCTCCCTTGCTGAGGGGACGACGCAACAAGCTCACACATCGCCGCAACGGTGAGGATCGTGGCAGTTACCAGCTTGAATATATCGCGCGCTGTCTTCGTCAATTGTGTTTCAGCCGGATTTCAAACGGGGCAAATTCGCCGGATTTCAACTTACCGCCGCCGCCATTGTCGGGCACCGCGACCACGGAACCGCCCTTGGAATCTCTGTCTTTCCCTGACGCCAGAATTATGTCGCGTGAGCGGACCTTGTTATTCTCATCTTGCGGGATAACCGGTGTGGCGTTCTTCACAATACCTGCCTGCAGCTCGGCGGCGGCTGTCGTAGCCGATTCCGACAGACACCTGCCGGGTTCCTTGAGCGCGGCATCGAGGTACGGGATTCGATCGCGTGACATCACAACCTGAAGCACCTCGGTCCCTTTCTCCTGATCAAATTCGATCGCGTCTCCGCCGGGCGGTATGTCATAGCGTTGCTCAGGGTGTACCGCATTGTCGGCAGCTTCGGGGTAGGGAAACAGGATGCAACGCTTTCCGCCGGGAGCGATGTTCAGGACATAAACGAACCCGTCAAAGTTGCTTGCGAATTGGATCTTGATCTGATCTCCGGACTTGAATTCCGCGCCCGGATCAACCGGAACCAGGGAGCCGCCGACGTTCTTGAACACGACTATGCTCATTGCGTCGGAAGTCTTTTTGATGAACATGCCTCGCGCGCGGCTGGCTTCGCTGGGTTTCTGGACCGGTTTCTTTCCGGCGTCCACCGCGGAGGCGCTCACACCAACTAGCAACAGCGCGACTGTTATAAGCTTTATTACAATTCTCATTGTTTCATGCTCCTTTCGGTTTTCGGATCACTCCGCGTGCGTGAGTTCGATTGTAGCGATTAGCTCTTCGTTGTCTTTGAGGTTTGTGTTTTGCACGCGTGTTGCGTACCGAACCGCTTTCTGGCCGGGGATCTTCAACTCCCCGGTCATCTGCTCGACCTTTTGCTGAGAGCTTGCGATCAGGCGTTCCACGACATCGCTCTTAACGGAAGCGTACGGCTTCGCTATCTGATTAGGGAGCGTCGTGATTTTGTCGCGGCTGAAGATCACGATAAGTGTTTCCGTTCCGGCGGGCGGCGTCATCTGGAACCAGCAATCCTTCGGATCTTCAAAGCCCTGACAGTAAGATGGCACACTGTACTCTTTGTCCTTGACCACGTAGTTCTGACCCTTGTTTATGCGAAGGTCGGGAAACAACATTACTCCGTCCTTGCCGTGCGGCTGGTTGATTATGTAAAGGTAGCCGTTTTGATTCGTCGTGATCCCAAGCTTGAGTTTGTCACCAGTTTGAAATTCTTTAGTCGAATCCGTTTCTTCCTGATTGGCTTCATCGACTCGCCTCACGATATGCCATTGAAGCGTGAGCGGCGCAGCCTTCTGAGTCTTCGGAGCGGGATGGGTGGGCTTGCGATCTGGTTTCTTTACTCGATTCACCGTGACTACCGAGTACCACAGTGGCGCGCCTTGCTTTTGAGCCTCGACCGGGCGGACCAGCAGACTAGGTGCGACGATCGCCGAAACCGCCACAGCTACCGCGCAAGCTGCCGATGAATGAAATCGAATTGTTTTCATAAGCTCGCTATTTAGTACGCGCCTGCAAACGGGACTGGATTCTGGAATCGTTGGCCGAAATCGCGCACCGAAACCCTACCGGCGCGCTCTTGCCCGGCGGAAAGATCCTCGGGAGATGATTTCGGTAGGAGGTTCGCGCCTCATTGTATCTGGTAGCGTTGAGAAATGTAGCGCCTCTCACGACTCTATCGTCCAGATTGTAATTAGAGTCGGGCTTTTCATTGCCTTCATATGGTTTATACGGCGCGTCGACCCATTCGAGAGCGTTGCCTGACATATTCAATACGCCATAAGGGCTTCGATCCTTGTTTGCCTCAGTCACCGGCACCGGTTTGCCTGTCGCGATATTTGCTCGGCCGGCTGGAGAATCGTCGCCCCAGGAATACAGATGTTTCCGGGCAGCTATCGGGTCCCAGGAAGCGGCCTTCTCCCACTCAGCCTCGGTTGGCAGGCGTTTGCCCGCCCAGCTTGCGTACGCAAGCGCATCTTCGAAAGTAACGCCCAATACCGGGTACTCAGGTTTCTCGGTGAAATAATTCGCGTCCCACGCCGGGTTCGGCGGCGCCGCGTGATGAGTCTCGTCACAAAACTTCTTGTACTGTGCGTTGGTGACTTCGCATTTGTCGATGTAGTAAGCAGGCAACACGACTTTGTGCGCCGGCCGTTCGTCAGCTTCGAAATTGTCGGAGCCCATTTCAAACTCGCCGGCAGGAATGGGTGTCATTTGGCCGACATAGTCAATCTCGGGCAGTAGCTGCGCGTCGCAAGTGCGCAACTCGCCCTTCGCTCCGGTGATCGTCGTTATGAAGTCGGCAAAACCTTCGTGTGAAACCCGCAGGTTCAACGTGCCCGGTTCGAGTCCCGACAGCTTTAGACCGCCGTCATTGGCAACCGCGTCGCGGCGAGCCTCGTTGATAAAAACCTGACTGCCGGCAGGTACGCCCTTCACAACTAATGAGAAGCCCGAGGAACTCGGTGAAAGGACGAGATACAGAATGACCGCGATGACGGCAACAACCCCCACGCCTCCACCCCAGATCAACTTGCTCGGACCCTTGTCAGGTTTGCTGAAGACCTCAGCATCTCGCGAATCGTTAGTCTGATCATGCAGTTTGCCGGCATCATCACCGATCGCGGGTTGGGGGTTGCGTGTGAGCGAGATCCGATTAGGGCTTTCCGGAGAAAAGGTCAGCTCGGTTGCCGCGAATGCTTTTACGCCATCGTGAGCCGATGACATCGCGGATGGCGGTTGGCCGGTGAAGGCTCCGCCGCTTTCAGATCTGGTTTCATAATTCGCGCGGTCGCTTGTGGGTCGTGGCGCGCTGGGTCCGCCGAGCCTGCCGGTGACCGCTCCGCCCATCACTTGTGTGCCGCTATGCAATGCCCAGCTTAATCCGTCGGCGAACGCCTGAACCTCCGAGGTGCGCGCGTTCCGATCGCGTTGTAGTCCATCCATCACCGCTCGTTCAACGGATTCACTCACTGACGGCGCGGCTGCGCCCAGGCGGATCGGCTCGCTCATCACGCGCTTCATCATCACCGCTTGAGGATTCTCACCTTCGAATGGCAAGCGCCCGCTCAACATTTCGTAAGCTATAATTGCGAGAGAGTAGATGTCTGACCGGCCGTCAAGGGTCTCACCCATCAACTGCTCCGGCGACATATACACCGGCGTGCCGAGAACGAAGCCCGTCTTGGTCAGGTTGTCAGCGCCCTCGTCGGCGACTGTCTTAGCGATGCCGAAATCAAGCACCTTCACGAAGTCGGCATCCGAGCCACGCCGTGTGATCATCACGTTATCGGGCTTCAGGTCGCGATGAACGATCCCAAGGGCGTGCGCGGCGGCAAGCGCTTCCGCGATTTGAGATGTGATGTGCACTACGCGATCGACTGGCAGCACGCGCTGATCTGCGATCAATCTCGAAAGCGGCTGACCGTCGATGAGCTCCATCACGAGAAACAGCAGGCCGTCCTCGGTTTGACCGAAATCATGGATGGTCACCGCGTGAACATTGTCGATCCGGCTGGAGTTCTTGGCCTCGCGTTTGAACCTCGCGATCGCATCGTCGTTGCCGGTGGACAACGCTGTGAGAAGCTTGACCGCGCACGTCCGGCTGATACCGGTATGAACCGCGCGGTAGATTGCGCCCATCCCTCCCTGGCCGATCTTTCGAATCAGCCTGTACCGTCCATCCAGTAGTCTACCTAACATTGGATCGGGGTCGGCCGGATCGATCAGAGTGAGTTCGGTATGGTCGACGGCGCACACGTCAGACGAGTCGTCGAAGGCTTTGCCGCATTGCGGGCAGACTTTCATGCGCAGACCAGGGATAGACCCAATTGAGGAAATTCTTTCAACGCGAAAGCTATATTAGCCGGTAGGCTTTGTCAAGATACAGCACTTTGAAAAAATGCCAATACCCGTTCAGATACCGAAGATATGGAGAAAGGAAATGCCCTTCGAATGCTGAAATGCGAGAACCGGAATCAAGCGATCGAGACTGTGTCACCCGAATAAACGCAAGCGAGCCGGGGAGATGAGAACCACAGATGAACACCGATGGACACAGATATTCCTTTGATCCGTGTTCATCCGTGTTCATCTGTGGCTCCGGAATCAGGCGATCGAGACCGCGTCAAACGAAGCCGAGCCGTAAACGCAAGCGAGCCGGCGAGATGAGAACCACAGATGAACACCGATGGACACAGATATTCCTTTGATCCGTGTTCATCCGTGTTCATCTGTGGTTCCTTTTCCCAACTATGGCGAGCAGTTCAGCTCACGACGCCGTGCGCTTATCCGGGGTCGCGTTTCCCTGCCGGTCGATCATGCGGTAAAGCGTCTTTCGATCGACGCCCATGACCTGAGCGGCGCGCGACTTGTTCCCTCCCACTGCGCCAAGCACGCGAACCAGGTAGCTGGATTCGAGCTGGTCCAAAGTCGGCAATTCACCGTCGGGGATCACCTCGTTCATCACCGATGTCACACGCGGTGTCGAAACGAGTTCGGACGGCAAATCCTCGAGCCTGATGATCCCGCCACTCAGCGCAGCAAGTCGCTGCATCAGGTGTTTCAGCTCGCGGATGTTTCCAGGCCAGTGATATCGCTCCAGAGCGAGCAGCGCATCCTTAGTGATCGAAAGGCGGCGCGATGGAGCGCTGTATTGCGCCAGAAACGTCAGCACCATCGGGCGAACATCCTCGCGGCGATCACGGAGCGGCGGCAACATAATCGATACGCCCTGAAGACGGTACAGAAGGTCCTGACGGAAGAGTCCCTGCTCGACGAGCGATTGAGGGTCTCGATTTGTTGCGGAGAGAACGCGAACGTTCACACGCTTCTTGGTGTTCGTTCCAAGCGGCCGGAACTCGCCCTCCTGTAAGACTCGCAGAAGCTTGACCTGAAACGCGGGACTGGTTTCGGTCACTTCGTCCAGCAGAAGCGTTCCACCGTCAGCTTCTTCAAACAAGCCGCGACGAGCGTTTTCGGCTCCGGTAAATGCCCCTCGCGTATGGCCGAAAAGCTCTGACTCGAGCAGCGTGTCGGGCAATGCTCCACAGTTGACTGCAACGAACGGCTTCTCAGCGCGCGGGCTCTTGCGATGTATGAGCCTCGCTATCAGTTCCTTGCCCGTCCCGGATTCGCCGCGAATCATCACCGGCAAATGAGTGACCGCAACGCGCGCGGCTGTCTTTACCACGTCGATCATCACCGGGCTGTTGCCGAGTATTTCCTGTTGCGGAGATCTCAGGGCCTCAATAGGAACAAGCTTGCTCGGATAGCGGCGTTGTTCGACCGCTGAAGCGATGGCCTGAATCACCCCGATCGAGAAGGGCTTGCAAATGTAATCATTGGCGCCGTGCTGAACGGCTTCGATGGCTGCCTCGACCGAAGCCTGACCGGTCATCAGCACGATCTCGGCCTGTGAGTGCAAGGTCCCGCGAAACGCCCTCAGCACCTCGAATCCGTTCATCCCTTCCATCACAACGTCGCTAAAGACGAGATCGAAGTCGTGCTCGGCTCCAAGGTCCATCGCCTCCCTGCCGCTCGCGGCGCAACAAACCTGATACCCGCGGTCCGCCATCGCAGCGCGAACCAGTTCAAGAATTGGTTGTTCGTCATCTACTACCAGTATTTTCATAGCAGCCTTACTTGCAGAGTTTGAAAGTGAGGTTGCGGGCAAGCTCTGTGCCGTCTCTTCTGACATATTGAATCTCCCACTTAGATGGAACTAGTCTTCGATTCAGCCGATATCACTGCGGAGCGTTGCCACATTTGCTCTATGACCGTTGGGGCTCAAGTCATCGCCGTGCGGTTCGCGTCCGACAGATAAAGTACATCGAAAGAGGGCAATTCAGGGGTCACAAGGAGGAACAGAAACGTGGTCGGGGAACCTCGTGCCTCTTGGGTGTGGCCATTCTACTCAATGGCGGGCATGCGATCAAGAGTAGTTAAGGCCTTCCCTAAACCGGTACTGTGAGTTTCTATTGAAACGGTCGAATCTGCTGTGCTAGGTTGGCAAGGAAGGCTGGTCGGTTCAGATGTATCAAGCCACCTACGGTTTTTCCTGGCGCAGTACACCCCGTAACGCAGGTGCAATGTGAAAACTTGATAGATCGTTTGCGATGTGGGCTCTTGAAAACAAGCGACGCGGAGGATGGAGCGATGACGGCTCCAGTGAGAATTGAGTAAGCAGACAGTAACGAAAACTCATGAGAAAGCGAGTGAGCCGGATTCCGACAACTCGCTTGCGGTATGGCTGCGTCTTCAACGGTCGCTTGCGGACAAGAACGCAATTGCGCTAACCACGCTGAGTCGCGACGGCGCGGCAATTGGGCGTATCGAGAACGACAACAGCATCTGCCGCGCAATGCGGGTTTCGGCGGACCACGCGCCGCTCTGCGCGACGGATTGCGGACGGGCATATAGTAATGCGGTCGCCGCCGGCAAGCAGTTCGACTTTACCTGCCATGCCGGACTGCATTGCTTCGCAATCCCCGTGGCAATCGATCAGAAGCAGTTGGTAATACTGGGCGGAAGATCATTCGCCTCGACCTCGGAATATACGGAGTTTCTCCGTCGCTACGAGGAGCTACCGGCCGTCCAGAATGGCGACTGCCTCAAGAACATAAAGTTCATCGACTCTCGCGAGTTGGAGCAGGCTGCTGATCTCGTTGGCTCGACCGCTTCGTATCACTTTCAAAACGCACGGAAGACGGATCTTCAACCGGTACACGTCTCCCAGGGACCTCCAACACTTTTGGACGCCCAGTTGGAAATCGTTCGGCTGACCGATCAGCTCGAAAACAGGAGGCAATCGATCGGGCAGTTCTATGAGTTTCTTCGAACGATAGCATCCACCCTGGAATCGCAGAAGGTATATGAATCGCTCCTGGCGAGATTCAGCGAAATCATGAAAGCGGAGCGAAGCTCGCTGATGATTCTGAATCAGGAATCCAACGAGCTTATCCTGGAAGCGGCTCTGGGGGCCGATCCTGAGACTCTTCGCTCGGTTCCGGTCATGCTTGGCGATCCAATCGCCGGAGCGGTTCTGGCCAGCGGAACGCCGCTGGTGGTACGAGACGCTGATAACGACCCGCGTATCACGCGCGCCGCCCCGGGGCGCTACAGGACGAAATCTTTTATCAGTTATCCGATAACGCTTGGGCTTCGCAAGATCGGTGTGCTCAATCTTACGGATCGAGCGGACGGGCTTCCCTACGAGAACGACGACCTGACTATGCTGGACATGATCGCCCCTCATCTGGCGCTGATAATCGACAGAACGGAATGGGCCAAAAAAGCGGAGGCGTTTCAGCAAATGTCTTTAACGGATCCGCTGACCGGGTTGCCCAATCGGCGCTATCTCCAGGAGCGGCTCTTTGAAGAAGTCGAGCGGTCCAAGCGCTATGACACGCCGTTGTCTTTTATGATAATCGATGTCGATCGGTTCAAGAGCTACAACGATATCTATGGTCACACGAATGCCGACCGCGTGCTGGTAAAGACTGCCCAGATACTGCGCGCTTCGATTCGCGCGATAGATATGTCCGCCAGATTCGCCGGTGACGAGTTTTGCGTCGTGTTGCCGGAAACCGAACTCGGCGATGCCGCGCGCATCGCTGAACGATTGCGAAAATCCGTGTGTGAGACGGAATACAGTCGTGAACAGGGCGATCCGATGGCGCGGGTTACCATCAGCATAGGAATTTCCTCCTTCAGCGCTTCGCGGCAAAGCCCGCTTGCAATTATGGACACGGCGGACCGCGCGCTGTATCAAGCGAACGCGCGAGGGCGCAATTGCGTTGCGATTTATGAGGACACCAACTCCGCAGGCTAGAAGATGAGCGAAACACCCGCACAGATCCTGAGCCGTCTCTCGCGGGACGAGTTCGTTGGCCGCGACGCCGAGGTGCGGATAGTCTGCGACCTTGCGTTGAGGGCGTCGTCGTCAAATGCCCTTCTGCTCGGTGCTCCGCGTATCGGCAAGACCGAAATCCTGCTTCGGAGTTTTGACTACCTCTTCCAGGAACGCGGCACGGTGATACCTTTTTATTTTGCTCTGAAGAGGTCCTCCCTCGACCCCGAAAGGTTTGCGCGAGAATACTTCTCTCAAATGCTCGCGCAGTTCCTTGCATTCAGATCCAATGACTCGAGATTGATTTCCGGAAATGAGCCGCTGGCGCTTATCGCGCGCGCCGCGCCGCTGGAAGACCGCCCGTGGGTGACGTCGCTTATCGATTCGTTCATCCCCGCTTTGGAGTCTGGAGATGAGTCGCAGATGCTGCGTTTCGCGCTTTCGACACCGGCAGCAGCGGGATCTTACGCGAAGCTCAAGCCGCTTGTGATGATCGATAATTGGCATCTCGTTTCGGGAGCCGACCTGCACAATGAATTCATGCGAGCGCTCACGGTACGCGGTTCGGATGAGATCGCTACGCACCTGCTCTGCGGCTTGCAACGCGTGCTCGTCGACTTGATCCCGCCGGATGCGGACCTGTTCGACAAGCTCGAAATAATTCGCGTCGCTCAGTTGAGCGAGGATGAATACGAGGCGGTCGTAAGCCGGTTGTCCGAAGCGCGCGGGATCCAGTTAAGCGAATCGGCCATAGAGCTGATGAGCCAGCAGCTCAATCGCGATCTCTTCTACACGCGATCGATCGTGGATGCCGCGGCGGCCCGAGGATCGAGGCTGCAGACCTTCATTGAGTTCGAACGGCTCTATACAGGCGAAGTTGTGGGCGGGCGGATCGGGCATTACTTCGATGCGGTGCTTAGAGAAATGGCGTCGGGCACAAGGAAGGGCCGCGGCACGCTGGAAGCGCTCGTCTTTCTGATCGAGGCCGGGTCTCCGATTCCTATTGACGCGGTGATCGAACGTGTAGCCAAACACACAGGCGACGCCGAAGCAGTAATCGAAAGCATGCACTCGCGTGAGCTTTTGGACGCGAACTTCGGGTTCGTCAGCGCTCCAACCGATCCGGTGCTTTCAGACTACGTTCGAGCAAAACATCGAAGCGAAATCGCAGGCGCAGCCAGGCCGGTTGCCGGCGATGAGCTGCTCGGCGAGAAACTCAAGCATTCGTATCGGCTGATGATGTCTCGATACAATCGCGCGATCCAGTCTCAGTTGATCGAGGTGTTATCGCGGTTCGATTTTCAGAGCATACCTTCGAGCTTGTTTGATCAAGCGGCATTTGAAAAGCGTTATCGCGGAATGAGCCGCGTGCAGGTAAGACGCGCTTTGGACGATGAGCACGAGCGAGTGCGGCTGCCGCAGATCGTGGTCGTCAACGATCTGGGGGCGAGTGAGGAGGGCGGAGTGGGCTGCCGCTTGTTTGCCGCAACCGGGTTCGACGGCGGCATATACACCGATGCCAACGAAGTACTCTGGCTCGTTGCCTTGCTCAACTCAAAAGAGCCGCTCGACGTTGAAGCGATCGGATGGATCGACCGGCGTATCGATCTGGCGTTATCCGAACACACCGGCCGGCACAATGCTGCGCCAACCGTGGTTCGCTGGTATATCAGCAAGGAAGGTTTCTCGGCTGTCGCATCGGAGCGGTTCACTAATTCACAAGCGGACTCACAATCAAACATCGAGTCCAACCTGTCATGCTGGCGCTCGACGTATTCGCATCTCGATTTGCTTCAGGACTATCTGGACAAGCTGGCGTTGGGCACTGAAGCGCGTCCTGCCACCGTTTTCGAGCTCGTCATACCAATCGAAGACGAGGCGGAGTTGATCGCAGCGCGCACCGCGGAACAAATCGCGCGCGCGGCGGATTTCGACCAGGAAGCAATCAATCAAATAAAAACGGCATTGATCGAAGCCTGCATCAATGCGGCTGAGCACAGCGACAGTCCCGATAGAAAAATACATCAGCGCTTCGCAATCGACGAGAATAGGCTTATAATCACCGTGTCCAACAAGGGCAAAACGTTTGGCAGGGCAAATGTACAATCGACCCCCTCGGTTGTGGCCCAGCCGGCAAAGGGCGCGCGCGGCCGCGGACTTCAAATAATCCGAGCACTGATGGATGAAGTCGAGTTTGAACGAACAGACGATGGCGCCCGTCTTGTGATGACGAAGTACCTCAAACGCCCCGACAATCAATAGCAGGAAGATCGCGCATATTGAGAATTGAGAATTGAGAATCGAGGATCGAGGAGCCGGTTCAATCTTCGGTTATCTATCTACGATTCTCGATCTTTGGAGGAACTGCTATGAGTGTCGCTGAAATCAGAGCAAAATTGAACGAGAACGCGGCGGTGATTTATCCCGGCCCATACCTCAATCAACTCAGGGGAGAAGACGTCGAGAGCCAGTGTCAGGAATTGCTGACGAATGGCATACGGCGCATCGTGATCAATTTTGCGGAGACGGAGTTGATCAACAGCATCGGCATCTCGATTCTGCTCGGGGTCATCGAGTCGGTGAATCACGTTCAAGGGAGGCTCGTGCTCTCCAACCTGAACGGTTCAAATCGCGAGTTGTTTGAGATGCTGGGGCTGATGTCTCACGTCGAAATGGTGGACACAGAAGAGATTGCTTTGTTGAAGGTCTGCTGCGAAATCGAGCCGGCGCTGGCTTGAGAGTCTTCATTTTCCATTTTCCATTTGTCAGTTTTTATTTGCCATCGATTGAGGCGAATGAGCGGCTATTTCAATAGTCGATGGCATGCAAAACAGGCGGATCGAAGGTGGATAAGTCTCGAATCAGAATGGCAAATCTCAAATCTCAAATCTCAAATTTCAAATGGAAAATTGAAAATGAAACAAGATCTGACTTACAGGAAGATGCTCCACAACTTCACCGCGCTGACTGAGCTTGCCGCGGAAATCAGCTCGACGCATAACTTCGAAGAGGTAACACGCGCGTCGCTTCATACGCTGCTCGGCGCCCTTGCGATTCCACGCGGCGCGATCGCGCGTTACACGACGAAGCCCCGGCAGTTGAAGGTCATTGCAGCCAAAGGACTGAACGGCGCCGTGGGTCATCGAATGGCCCTCGATCCAAAAGAAGTCGAGCTGCTTGCGAAGCGCGTAACACCGCTTACGATCAGTAACGAGCGCGATGGGCTTGCTCCCTTTGCGGAGCGCAACCGGGAATTGCTCAAGCGATTGCGTGTACAGATCTGCGTTCCGATGATTGCGCGTGGTGAATTCATAGGTCTGATATTTCTCTCCGAGAAATTCACTCGTGAAGAATATTCCCAGGAGGATATCGAGTTCATTGGCGCGATCTCGCAGAGCATCGCCATAGCCTTTTACAATCATCGACTGCTCGTGTCGCTGAAGCGGAAAGCCGAAGAGAATCGGCGCCTTTACGGAGAGATGCGGCAGATCTACAGAGACACGGTCCGCGCTTTTGGCGCGGCCATCGACTTGAAGGACACCTACACCAGCGGGCATTCGGACCGCGTCGCGAGATACGCCGAAGCCATCGCAAAAGAGATGGGTATTACCGGGCAGGAACTCGATCATATCGGAGTGGCCGGGTACTTACACGACATCGGCAAGATCACCGTCGATAGAGCGATCATCAACAACCCTCGTCCGTTGACCGAAAAAGAGTTTGGAGAGCTGAACAAACATGTGACGACCGGCTTCGAGATACTGTCGAACATCAAGCATCCATGGGATGAGATCGCCTACTTGACCAAGTGCCATCACGAAAAAGTTGATGGGACCGGCTACCCCGCGGGCCTGCTGGGAAAAGAGATTCCGCTTGGAGCAAAGATCGTGACGCTTGCCGATTCGTTTGACGCGATGATGACGGATCGGCCTTATCGTTCGCGGCTTTCGTTAGAGCAGACGCTTTCTGATTTTCGGCGGCAGACCGGAAAGCAATTCGATGAAGAAGTAGTCGCCGCGTTCTGCCGTCTGTTGTTGAAAGAGATCAAGCGCCCGACTCGCGACCGTGTTTTCATCCCGATGATCGGATTGAAATTCGACAAGGTAGCGATAACGGCGACGCTCGATTCGATGATTGCGGAGTTTGAGGGGACGAACCCGCAGTACCGATCGGCAGCGTCGTGAGTTTCCGGTTGAAACCGAAGAACTGACTAACATTTGTTGATCTGGACGCAAGCTAGCAGAGTGCGCTACCTTTCCGCCGCTTGATTTAGACCGCCGGCTTAAATATCACACGCTTAATGTCTCGCACTTCCTGGCGAAGATCTTGCACGTCTTGCCGAAGATCTTGCAGCTTCAGTCGAAAATCCTTCAGTTCTTGCCAAATTTCTTTTAGCTCTTGCCGGACATCAGCTAGTTCCGTTTCGAGCTTTTGAAATCTAAAGTCGACTACCTCGAACCGAGAATCGATGACTTTGAACTTTGCATCGAGCAATTCTTTGAGATCGCTCTTCAGATCATCGATGCGGCGATTAGTCTCTTGCTGGTTGGTTTTCGCAAGACTGTGCATCGTCACAATCAATGTGATGACGATACCAAGGCCGGTGAGAATTGTGGGGTAGAGTGTGGAATTCACTTAGCTGCTCCTTCAACTGTCCCCCCAGGATGGACGATCCGCAGATTCGACGAAATCCGGTTACTTCGGAGTCGTCAACATAAAGATAGCACGACGATGGGTATTGGCCAACAAACTTTAGTTCTTTGCGTCTTGGCGGTTCTATGCGTTTCTTGCGCGAAACGAGTCGCGCTCCTTCTAAGACTTGTTCGCGGTCTTCGCTCGTGAAGGTTTGATCACACACCAAGTTCTTGCAGTTTGCACGAGGGGCGGCCACGGAGGGCCGCCCCTACATGAATATGACCTATTGTCCGCGTTTGCGGGTTATTTGATCGAGCGTTTGCTTTAACTGATCCAGCTTCTCGCCGGCTTCACGATGCTTACCCTCGGCCGTCAAGCGCTCGTAATCCAAAAGCAACTGCTGAGCTTGTTTCGCGAGCTGTTCGATTTCACCCGAAGAGCCTTGCGCAGATGGCTGGGCGCCCGCCGGCTGCTTCGAGGCCGTCTGCCCTCCCGGCGCGGGTTGTTGTGCGCCGGCCGCGGTTTGACTCGCTGGCGGACCTTGACCGGCGCTTGTCGCAGCTTGACCAGCACTCGTGCCTTGCCTCGATGCGAGGCTCGGGAAGAGAAGCGCCAGGGCCTCGTCGAACGTCTTTGCTGCCTTCAACTGGTCTTGTGTAGCTACGGCTACCTGTCGCAGCTCCGGAAGCTTTGATGCCGAGCCTTGCGCTTGAAGGTAGAACGGTTCCAGGTATAACAATGAGTCAGCGATGGGGATTACTAACAGGTTGCCGCGAAGCAGCTCTGAGCCGTGCTGATTCCATAATGTCATCTGTCCCGAAAGCACCGGGTCTTGATTGACGCGAGCCCTGATCTGCGCGGGCCCGTTTATTGTCACGTTCTTCGGAAAGCTGTACACAAGCGTGCGCCCGTAGTTCTCGCCGTCGCCCCGCCCGGCCATCCAGCCGATCATGTTGCTTCGACCCGGCCCCGACGGTGTGAACGGCAGGATGTTATCAAACTCGAGTGACGCGTTTGGCTCCCCCGGCAGTTTCATCAGGACATGGTAGGGCTGCATGGCCGAAGCTTCGGCGTCTTGTTGCGCGGCATCGGCCGCGGCGATCGCCCACAGGTCTTCGTGGTTGTAAAAAGTCTGCGTGTTCTGCATGTGGTACAACCTGAACACGCTTGCCTGGGCATTCACCAGCAGGCTCGGATAGCGAGCGTGCGCGAGCAAATCCTGCGGCATTTCGCTCTTTGCGTGGAACAGTTCAGGAAAAATGTCCTGGTAAGCTCGGATGATCGGATCGTCCGGCTCGAACACGTAGAACGTGACGCTGCCTTCATAAGCGTCGACGACTGCCTTCACCGAGTTGCGAATGTAATTGACGTTGCGGTCGGCGACCGCATAAGCCGTCGAGTATGGATATTGATCGGAAGTCGTGAACGCGTCGATTATCCAATAGAGCTTTCCGTCTTTGCCGATCACTATGTAAGGATCGTCTTCGAACAAGAGGAAGGGCGCGATCTGCTTGACGCGATCGCTCACGTTGCGCCGCATCAACAGCCGGCTTTCAGAGTTGATATAGTTCGAAAAGAGCAGGCTGGTCCCGTCTCCCAAATAGAGGCTCAGCGCGAGCTGGCGCATCAAGCCGCCGACCGGTATTCCGGAGTCACTCTCATAGGTTGTGTAGGAATCGACGTTGCCGGGCGCGGGATAGTTGAACTCGGGAGGCGTCGCCCCCTGAGGCTTTGTGTGCACGTAAACGTGCGAGTTGCTTTCTTCGCCGTAGTAGACCTCGGGCCGGGTCACTTTTATTTCGGCAGCCGAGCTCTCCACCGGCATGTTCTTCAGTATCAGGTTCGGCATTCCTTCAGCGGTGAACTCGCTGACGGTGTTCATTGTTACACCATAACCGTGAGTATAGACGACGTGCTGGTTGATCCAGTTTCTCGATTGTTCGGGTAACTGGTCGACGTTCATTTCGCGCGCCGCAAGCATCACTTCTCGAAGCCTTCCGTTTATTGTATAGCGATCGACATCGGGCGAACGAAAGTCGTAGTAGGTGCGAATCTCCTGAATCTGGCTGAGCGTCGATTGAAGCGCGCGCCGGTCCCAGAGCCTGACGTTGTCGAGCGTGTCGCGGTTCTCCTCGATCTCCTGAAGTGTCAGTGTTGGCTTGGGCTCGAAAGGACGTTCCTCGAAGCGATCGATGGCGAACGCGCTGCGCGTCGCCTTGATGTTGTGATCGATGAACGCCGCTTCTTTTGCCAGCTCGTTTGGCTTGACTGAAAACGAGTGAAACGTGCCGGGGATGACGCCCACCGCAAGCACCCACACTACAACAACGATGGCGGCTACCGAGATAAGTGGTCGGAGCCGCTTCATAAAGAAGGCGTTTGCTACCGCGACGATCGCGGCCAGGAGAAGAAGGCCAACTACTGCATTGAGCCCCATCAGCCGAACGTTTGCATCGGTGTAATCGATTCCGGTGAACAGGTCGTGACGGCCGTGCAGAAGATCAAATCGATCGAGATATGTGCCCACCGCAAGCACCAACGCAAAGAACGCGGCGGCGAGACTGATCGCAGAAGTAGCTCGGCGGCGAATGTCCGCGGTCAACGTGCCCCTGACCTTTTCGAAATACCAGACGTATCCTGATGCGGCGCCGATTGCAATCAAGATCACCGTTGAGATTGTTTGCAGCCATCCGACTACCAACTCGACGACCGGCAGCTTGAACAAGTAAAAGCTCACGTCGCGTCCGAAGATCGGATCGCCCACCTGGGCAGGCTGTGAATGGAGATACAACGCGAACTGAGGCCATTCCTGGCTCATGCTGATTGCCGACAGCAAGCCGACGGCCGCCGCCAGCACCCAGACACCGGGGCGATAGATCAACGGGAGAAAGTTCAGTTCTCGAATGTCTTCTACGGATGAAATTCGAAACTTGGGGCGCTCGGTTAGTTCGGGGAGCACTTTGTTCAAAAAGAAGAACGGCACTCGCGTGATCAGGAAGGACACTACAAAAAAGCCGATAAACAACAAGCCGCCCAGCCTGAATTTATACCAATAGACTTTCGAGTAACCGACTGCGCTAAACCACAGTGCGTCGATATAGATGTTTAGTAACTGAGAGCCAAACAGGAAGAGCGCAAGCACAACGGCGACTCCGATTATTAGTCCGAGTCTTCGTTTGCGAGGCTTGATATCGACTACGTTAAAGAGCCGGTCGTCGTCCATGGCGCAATCATAGTGTAAGCGTCACCCATGAGCAATCAAGGGAGGCTAGGAGACTGGTCTTCGCAGTCATGGATGAAGAATTACAGGTTGGGAAGAGGGACTTGTCCCCGCCATGCCGCTTCAGCCTTTTTTTGCCGAAGTCTTGTCGCTGATCTCCCTCCGCCACTCCGCGGCGGCAATCTCAAGCTTCTTCACATCGTCCGGCCACCACCAATCCTTATCAACGGGAAGCGGCTCGGAGGACCCAAAGTAGAACGCGTTGAAGCTAGACCAGCGATACTCAGCCGCAGATTTAGCCAAGCGAGCGTTAAGAGGATTATTGTGAATATAGTTAATCTTCTGCCAGATCATCCAATCACTCCAAAGCGGGAAAGCTTTGAAGCTATCTTGCCAGACCTGATGGTTGGCGCCGTCCGGCGATGGCCTTTCAATTAGAAACGAACCTGGCGGCGAGGAGTCGATGATTCGTCTTGCAGTAAGGCCCTTTATCGCCCCGGTTAAATCCGTGATCGCTCCGTCGCGTGGGTTCACGATCAGGTGACAATGGTCGCGCATTGCTACGTACGCGATAAGCTTAAACGGGCGTTGATCTTTCAATTGACGGATTGTTTCAAAGAATAGTAAACAGTTGCGTTCTGTCCTGAAAACTTCAAAGCGTTTGTCGCAGTTGGCGGTGATGAAGTGCAGCGCGCCGGGCAGGTTCTTGTTGGTCCATTTTTTAGCCACAATCGATCCGAGAGGAGAGTCCTCTTGAACGCATATCGTTAATAATCGTCAACTGCGGGGACAAGTCCCTCTTCCCAACCTGTTATTCTTCGACGCATTCTAATCTGGCGAGTGCTCTTCCAAACCGTGCCGCAGAAACGCGTCGACTCTTTCAATATAAAGCTTTGGATTCGCCTGATACCCGTGAGCGTGAATGTTGTCGCCGGGACCGTCGACGATCAACAAATCGCGTTTTGGGCTCGAACATGTTTGATAAAGCTGCTCGGCTATCGAGGGAGGCATGCGCCGATCGTGAGCGGCGGCGATAAACATGACCGGACGGCCGCCGATTCGCTTCACCGCTTCCACGGCGTCAAGGTCTGAGCCATCAAATCCCGCTCGACGCTGAATGTAGAATTTCAATTCATTGCTAAACGGGAAAGTCGGAAGACGCAGAAACATGTTTACGTGATGATCTACTGTGTCCTTGAATGAAAGGAAAGAGCTGTCTGAAATCACTGCTGCGATTTCGGGCGTTTCAGCCGCCGCCAGCAGCGCCGCGCTCGCACCCATCGAAATCCCAAGCGACACGATTTTGTCAGTCGGGTGCGCATCATTGCGCAAGTAGCGCGCTGCTGCTTCAACGTCGAGCCTTTCGTTGTAACCGAGAGTCACACGAGCCGGCCCGCTCGCGCCATGATTTCGCTGGTCGTACAAAAGAGCGCCGTAACCCAGCTTCCACAAATCCATGGCGCGCTCCAACAACTCTCGTCGCGATCTGAATAAGCCGTGCGAATAGATGATCGTTACGCGCTTGTCGCCCGCCGGCACCAGCCAGCCGCTGATCTTCACGCCGTCTGAAGTTTGAAACTCGATGTCTTTGAATTGGGCGCCGAAATTCGCCGGAGTTTCGGTGAGGTTGCGATCCATCGGGCGTGTTTTGGCGCCGGTTACCAATGCGGCAAGGGCCCAGGGAAAAACGCCGAACACCAAAACGACGGCGACGACGATGAGGGTGATGACCACGCGCTTGAGGATGCGGCGCCATCGCGGAGGTTTGGGCTTCGGTTCTTTGACTCTGACTGGTTCACTCATTTAGCTTTCACGCTGCCCGGTTCATCGGTGACCGGCTCTTTCATAATGAAAATGCAAACAGCAGCCGCCAGGGTGACAATGCCGCTGAAGATCCCAATCGCTCGATAGCCCATTAGATCATAGAGCTTGCCGCAAGCGAGAGTCGCGATAGCAATACCGATCTGCGAGGCGGTGTTACGCGCTGCGACAAGCGTTCCGCGCGATCGCTGAGGCACGAGTTCCGTAGCCAGCGCATGAAGAGGTCCTTGCCGGAATGCGAAAGCAAGTGCCGCGGCCATGAGACTGATGTATAGAACGATGCCTCGACCGAGTGTCGGGATCACCAGCAGCATAGCCGCGAGCACGATCGTGCTGAGTATCGATACGCCACGTTTGCCAAGCTTGTCGGAAACCGGTCCGGCTACCGCTACGCCGGCGAACAGCGCGACGCCGATCAGCGCGAACACGACATCGACTTCGCGGGTGGTGAATTCGAGAGTTTTCTTTAGCCAGGAGCCGAGATAAAAGAAGAAGCCGACGAAACCGGCCGACACGCAAAACGCGGCGGCGATCGCTGCGATTCGCTCGCGATTGTCGAAGAGCATCCTCACTTTGTCGAATCGACGCGACACTATGTGTGACGCATGAAGGCTTGTGAGGTGATGTTTATCCTCGGGCAACAGCGCGAGCACCGCGAGAAAGGCTACAAGCGACAACGCGCCAAAGAAGACGAAGCTGATGCGCCAGCCTCGCCATTGCGCCAGATTGTTTGCGATCTGGACTCCGATGACCAGGGCGCCGAAATACCCGGCTTGCACGATGCTCATCGCAACGCCCCGGCGCTTGTAAGGAAAATAGTCGGCAACGTAGGCAATCGAGCAGGTCGAGAACGTGCCGGCCGCAAGGCCTGTGAATAACCTTACACCCGCAAGCACGCGCACGTCGGCGATGAATCCTACCGCGGCGAGCGATGCGCCGAATAGTATCGACGCATACAGCAGGAATCTCCTCCGGCCGAAGCGATCGGAGATCGGTCCTATCAACATCGCTGCAGTCGCGGCGGCGAGGGCGTAAGCGGGGCCAATCACCTGGCCGACCTCGCCTTCCGTGAGTCCGAACTCACGCGCTATCAGCGGGAGCAGCGGCGAGATCATCTGGTTATCGCTGCTGCCCAAAAAGAAGATGAGGAAGAGGATGGCGATCACGATCCCGGCGCGCGCCGGAGCGCTTGCGGGATCATTTACCAGGTCCGTGGCATCGGCTTGCTTAGTCTTCGGTGCCGTCATTCTTATTGCGAACTGTTTGAGCGAGCTTACGCGCGCGCCGGTCGATTCGTTGCCGCCCGTCAACTTGTGCGATGCTAGAGGACTGCTCTGCGCGATGTCAACAACGGGCGCCAATCGAACGAATCCGTAGTGTTCCGTTATTGGGTTGCTTGCTTGTAACGTCCGGTCAGTCCTTCGCGTGCTTTGCGTTCCTTTGCGTCTTTGCGCTGAGTATTGGGTCTTGAAGGAGCAATACCAATACTCAGCGCAAAGACGCAAAGGACCGCAAAGCACGCGGAAGTTATTGACCAACCAGAATCCGATCCGGACATCACTACCAACGCGTCGCTCTTGTGCACAGCGTCGATGGGGCATGCTAGAATCGACGTCCTGGGACCTAATGAAACTCACGGTGCTCGGATCAGGAACGGTTGTTCCAAACGGCGCGAGGAATTCATCGGGATACTTTGTTGAGCTGCCCGACGCGCGCGTGATGATGGACTGTGGCGCCGGAACCGTTCACGCCCTCGCGCGCTACGGATTGCCCTGGGAGCAGATGACCCATCTGTTCGTCAGCCACTTTCACGTCGACCATGTAGGCGAGTTGGCTGCGTTGTTCTATGCGCTTCGGTACGGAATAAAGAAAGATCGAAGTCAGCCTCTCACGATTGTGGGCCCACGCGGCCTCGATCGAGTGATGGATGCATTCAAGCTCGCTTTTGGGCAAAAGGTCTTTGACACGAAGTTTCCTCTAATCCTGAGAATGATGAGCCCTGGCGACCGAATTCAGCTCGGCAAGAACTCGACACTATCGGTTATGACCACGCCGCACACCCCTGAGAGTCTGGCGGTGCGCATTGAAAGCGGCGGGCGTGCTCTGTGTTACTCGGGTGACACCGCCTATGACGAGAAGCTGGCGCTGTTCTTTAGCGGGGCGGAGATCCTGATCTCGGAGTGCTCGTTCCGCGAGCCAAACCCGGCCGCAGGCCATCTGTCTATTGGAGAAGCTGCTCGAATTGCTTCTCTCGCCGGGGTTGCGAGACTAATCGTTACGCACTTTTACTTCGACGTGAATGAAGCTGAACTGAAAGAGGAGCTGGAACGGGTCTATACCGGTGTGGTTACAGTGGGAAGAGACGGGCTTACTGTCGGGACTAGCTCTTCGTCCTTGTTGTCCGCTGAATTCTCAGATGAGTAGCAGCGGCCCGGTGTGATTAAAAGCCGGACTTCCACGTAGTAACGAATTCATTCGTTCTGAGAATCCCAACGAATAAATTCGTTACTACGTCGGCGTTATTCGTTCGCAAGTCCCGATTCTAATCACACGCGCAGCGGTCCATAGCCTTGGAGTAACGCGGGGGTGGAGATATAATCCGCTGGTTTACATCGGCAGCAAGGACTGAGTCGAATGGAGCACGTTTGGATACATGAATATTTCCGGATCTTCCTCCCGGGAGTGTTCTTTGCCGGAGTGCTAAGAATACTGTTCCCGACGCAACTTCCGAGCGACTCTGGGCAGTTCCTGCTTTTAGCAGCATTTGTGGGATTGGTTTCAACTCCTTTTAGTGACAGGCTCGCCAAAAAGTACTTCCATCACCAAGTCATAAAGACAGGGTTCTACGAGCGGTTCATAAGTTCGTTTCTGAAGTTCTATAATATTTCTTGTGAGAAGATTGAAGGGGTCGAGTTGGTTTCTTTCAGCGGTAAACTCAATATGGAAAACAGCCGACAGGCTGAATGCGCCCTCGAAGCCTACAAAATCTTTTCAAGGCAAGGTTGGGGCAAAGAAGAAGAGCAGAATCGCGTTCGCAACGAGAAATCCTTCGGGATCCTCTATTTCTCACTCTTTTGCTATTCTCTTCTCGGCGAGTTGCTGTGCCTCGTTCCCCGAATCGCGAACGTGAACATCGCAAACACGATAACGGGAAAGTGGTATGTGGATGCACTCCTTTTTCTTGCACTGATGCTGGTTTCGCTGTGGGAGTCCACCGCCAGGTTTCGCATGTCGCTCAACAACGAGACACTGATCCTTTCCAGCCATTTCAAGGAATTGAAAGAATCATATGATGGCCTCATATCCAGGTTTTTAGAAGTCAATCCCAACTAAAGATATGGCACCAACCAGCTTGAGTCGAACTCCCGACGATAGGATGCTTCTTTTTGATTTCGGAGGAGTTGTACAGAAACTTCTGGACGACCTATTGGCACGTCAAATGGCGCAAGCGCTGGGCATTCCTCGCGATGTCTTTTTGCCTTTGTTTGTGGAAGCGGTTCCAAGAATTCAAGTCGGCCAGTTATCGGAGCAGGCCTTTCTCGAGGCTGTGAGCAGCACCTGCGGAGTGAAACTGCCTGGGAACTCTCGAAGTCTTTTCACCTTGCCGTTCTTGGAAAGTTCGCAGCTTTTTCCCAAAATGACAGAGCTGCTGGATGAGTTGCTGGCAAATAAGGTCAGGCTCGCGGTACTTTCGAACACGATCCCGTCCCATGCCGAGCTAAACCGAAGCCGTGGAAACTACCGCTGGTTCGGGGACGATGTTTATCTCTCATGTGAGATCGGCCTGAGAAAGCCAGACCCTGAAAGCTTTCTGTACATCTCCGGAGTGACGAAACTAGAGTCGTACAATCTAATACTTGTTGATGATGATTCCGGTAACGTGGACGCCGCTCGGCGGGTTGGAATGCAGGCGATACTGCACGACTCAGAACAGATGGACACCCAGCTTCTGCGCGACAGCGTTCAGCGGCTTGGCATTCGCATCACCGTAAGCGCGTAACATTACTGAGCGGCCAACCTTCGCCAATGGGACACCTGGCTTATGACTAAGAGAATTCGCTTCCGAAGCATGAGGCATTTAGCCTGTTGCGTTTTATTGGCTTCCATAGTTCAACCCACGTTGTCGTCCAGTGCTCAAACCGGCGCTGCGCCTGCACAGCAACCGCGGAGAGACGCTCATGTAATAATGATCTCGATCGACGGACTTGTGCCTGACTATTACACCGCGCCGGCGCAGTCAGGACTCAAAGTGCCAAATCTTACAAAGATGAAGCTGGGAGGATCTTACGCGGAAGGCGTTGAAGGAATATTTCCGACTGTAACCTATCCCGCTCATACAACGATGATCACCGGGGTTCGTCCGGCGGTTCACGGCATACTTCAAAACCGCCCGTTTGAAGAACCTACCGCGCCTCAGACACTGGAATGGTATTGGTTCGCGAACATGGTGAAGTCTGAAACGCTTTGGGGACTGGCAAAGCAGAACGCGCTCGTAACTGCGAGTGTCGGGTGGCCGGTGACTGTCGGCGCGGACATAGACTACAACGTCCCGGAGATCTTTGACCCAAAGGAGCATCCGCCAACCGGAAAGCGCACCGCGCAGTATGCGACACCGGGGTTGCTTGAAAAGGCGCTGGCCGGAGGGTCGGGAGGCGACAACAGCACCGATGGGCGGCGGACTGCGATCAGCGAGTTCATCATCAATAGCTACAAACCCAACCTCATGCTGATCCACCTTGTTGCGCTTGATGACGCACACCACAAAAACGGGCCTCGCTCTCCCGAGGCGATTTCTGTCACCGAGCGTCTGGATGGCTACGTCGGCCGCATCATCGAAGCCGCGCGAAGGTCCGGCATTCTCGACCAGACAACTTTCTTTCTTGTCTCAGACCACGGCTTCGCCAGAGTGATGCAGAAATTCGAGCCTGGTGTTCTGCTGGTCAAAGAGAAGCTCATCACGCTTGGGGCTGACGGAAAACCTACCGACTGGAAAGCCGCCGCATGGTCTGCGAGCGGCTCCTGCGCAATCGTGCTTCGTGATCCAAACGACAAGGAAACCGCCAGGAAGGTGACCGAACTTTTTGGCCGGATCGCTTCGAACAAAGGACCGATCAATCGTCTGATAACACAAGCTGAGTTGAAGAAGCTGGGCGCAGTTCCGACTGCGGCGCTGATGTTCGATGCGGCGCCGGACTTTGCGTTCGGCGACGAACTTACGGGCCCGGAGACTCACGATTCAAAAGACTATCGCGGGACCCACGGTCAACTGCCGTCGCGAGCTGAGATGCGATCGGCGCTGATTGTTTACGGTGCGAGCGCCAGGGTTGGGTCGAAGTTGACGCTCGCGAGAATGATCGACATCGGACCGACGGCGGCTGCAGTTCTTGGTCTCAGCTTCTCGAACGCCGACGGGATGCCGATTGCTGAACTGCTGAAGGCAGGCGTCATCCCGCCTCGGCCGCAGAAGAAGAAAGACAAGAAGGCCGCGAAAGCAGGTTCTTGACCCAATTTGACGGCCGGTCCTTTACCCATGTAGGGGCGGCCCTCCGTGGCCGCCCCTCGCCGGAGGTCAGATCGAATCGCGATCGAGGGGCGGCCACGGAGGGCCGCCCCTACATGTTGCCTGAGATCTTACCGAACACATCATGAAGATTGCAGTCTGCATAAAACAGGTCCCTGAAGTCGCGGAGATCAGATTTGATCCCGAAACAAACACCATCGTAAGGGAAGGCGTGCCCAACGTCGTGAATCCATTTGACCGCCGCGCGCTTGCGGAAGCCATTCGCTTGCGAGACCTCGACGGAGGCGAAGTTTTGGTGATTACGATGGGGCCTCCTCAGGCTCGCGAGGCCCTGATCGGATGCCTCGCGGCCGGGGCGGATCGAGCGATACACCTGGTCGATAAAGCGTTCGCCGGATCCGACACCCTCGCAACTGCGCGCGCTCTTGCGCTTGCGCTTGGGCGGGAAGATTGCGATCTCATTTTCTGCGGCAAGTACAGTGTCGATGCCGAAACCGGGCAGGTTGGTCCGGAGCTTGCCGAGATGCTTGACTGGCCGCAAGTGACCGGAGTTACAAAGCTCGAACTGAGCGACAACCGCAAGACTCTCACGGCCGAGCGCGAAACCGATGATGGTTTCGAGACGATCGAGTGCGATCTGCCGGCGGTCCTTACCGCGGCCGAACGTCTTATCCGTCCCATCAAAGTTAAGGAGCCCCAGCTCGACGCCGGCCGCAAGAAGCCTATTCAGGAAATCAGCGCGGTGGAGCTGTCCAGGGACACAAGCATATTCGGATTCTCAGGATCTCCAACGTGGGTCAAGGAAATTCGTTCGCTTGCGCGGACACGCGCGGTCGAGTTTATCGAAGGAGCTACCGCTGGTGAAAAAGCGGCGAAGCTGCTGGAAAGGCTTGAAACCAGCGGCGCGCTGGATGGGATCAAACAATCTACTGACGTTTTGGCGACGCGTGAGAATTCCGAGGTGATCGGCGATCGAGAAGTATTGGTAGTCACGGAACTGCTGGACGATAAGCTTCGACGAGTCAGCTTCGAGTTGCTCGGGAAGGGAATCGAGCTCGCAAGAAGTCTCAACGCGCGGGTCTCGGCATTTGTGGCTGGCGCCTCGCTCAGCGGTCACGTGAGTGCTCTGGCGGCACACGGCGCGGATAGAGTCTACGTCGCCGAAGATGGAGGTTTGGCCAGGTACTCAACGGCCGCCTACGCTTCAGTGATTACCAGTGTAATCAAGGCCTACTCTCCGATTATCGTGCTTCTTCCTTCGACTTCAAACGGACGTGACCTTGCGCCTCGAATCGCGGCTCGGCTTCAGGTAGGACTCACCGCTGATTGCATAGATCTAAGCCTGAGCGACACTGGGGCGCTGGTCCAACACAAGCCCGCGTTTGGAGGCAACATAGTCGCGCTCATTTACTCCCGAACCCTGCCTCAAATCGCAACCGTGAAGCCGGGTATGCTGCGGGCAGCGGCGCCCAACGAATCGCGAAACGGCGAAATGATCAAGGTGGCTGCGCCAAAGTTCGATGACCGAACGCGGGTCGTGGGTGTTCGCAAGGAAGTGTCGCTTGAAGTTGTAGAGTTGGACGAAGCCAATAGGGTGATTTGTGTCGGCGCTGGAATCGGCGGCCCGGAAAACCTGGCGGCGATTGGTGCGCTCGCGAAGGCTTTCGAGGCGCAAATCGGAGCGACGCGCCGTGTTGTCGATCAGGGCTGGCTTCCTCGACATCAGCAGATCGGATTGACAGGCAAAGTCATATCGCCTGCGCTCTACATCGGTATTGGCGTTCGAGGAGCGTTGAATCACACGATTGGAATTCAGCAGGCGGGCACGATCGTGGCGATCAACTCCGATCCTGACGCGGAGGTGTTTCATACTGCTGACTTCGGCATCGTCGATGATTGGCGTGAGATCGTCCCGGCGCTTACTGAGAAGCTGGAGGCGATCAGATCTCGTTCTTCCTAAACGAAGTCACCGGGAATCGCAGGACTCAAGGCACAACGCCGACTGACAATTGGGTAGTGTGATCAAAACTGGGACTTGAGTGGGACCTAGGTCACCCGGAACTCAGAGCGAGGAATCGAGCGTTCCGCCCGGCAACCCCGTAGGGGTGCGATGTTTATAGTTACGGACGCCGACGTGGACTCCTGGCTCCGTTAGGTGCGGCATAAAGTTGAGCGCAAGAACATTTCACCCCTACGGGGTTTGCAACATATGGAGCCCGCCACTATAAACATTCTACCCCTACGGGGTTCCATGGAATTCTCAGGACACTTCTTCCGGCGAAGAGTCGCGGGCGGCTCCCGGCTCAAGTCCCGCTTTTAATCACTACCGACAATTGACAGACAAATAATCGCCGTGAGAAACATGGTCTGCGCTGTTCATTGCTGAGCCGCCAAGTTCAACCGAACGATTAGAGATAATAGAAGGAGCCAAAAATAATGTCAGGTATTGCAGAGACTCAACAGCCGTCGCCGGCGCTGTTTTTCGAAACGCTGAATGCTTATCAGCGCACACAGTGTCTGAAGGGCGCGATTGAGCTTGATTTGTTTACTGCTATCGGAGAAGGAGCCCACAGCGCGGATGCCATCGCCGAGCGGTGCAATGCCTCCGAGCGGGGCATTCGCATCCTAAGCGACTTTCTCGTGGTGAACGGCTTTCTTACCAAAGAAAACAATAGCTACGATCTAACGATGGATTCGGCGGTGTTTTTGAATCGACACTCACCGGCGTATCTTGGAGGTGCGGTGAGATTCCTGAGCTCGCCGGAATTGACGGGCAGCTTCGATGATGTCGCCGCGGTCGTTCGAAAGGGCGGCACGTTGACTGGTGAAGAAGGGACGGTCTCACCGGAGAATCCGGTCTGGATTGAATTCGCCAGGTCGATGGCTCCGTTGATGGGGTTGCCGGCCGAGTTGCTGGCGAAGCTGATTCGCGCGGATAACGGCGAGAAGTGCAAAGTGCTGGATATTGCCGCGGGGCATGGTTTGTTTGGAATCACGATCGCAAAGCTGAATTCAAAGGCGGAAATCGCGGCGGTCGATTGGCCCGGCGTTCTGGCAGTGGCGCGAGAGAATGCCGAGGCTGCGGGCGTGGCCGACCGCTTCAGCACAATACCGGGCAGCGCATTCGAAGTCGATTTTGGAAGTGACTACGACATCATCTTGTTGACGAACTTCCTGCACCATTTCGATTCGCCGACCTGCGAGACACTGCTCAAGAAAGTTCACGCAGCGCTCGCGCCCGGTGGACGCGCGGTGACCTTCGAGTTTGTGCCAAATGAAGATCGGATTTCGCCGCCGGTGCCTGCCTCGTTCAGTATGATGATGCTTGGCACGACGCCCAGCGGCGATGCCTACACGTTTTCGGAATTCGAACGAATGTTCAACAACGCGGGCTTCTCTTCGAGCGAGATCCATCCATTGCCGCCTACGATGCAGCAGGTCGTGATCTCGCATCGATGAAAATCTGGAGAACGCAAGCAGGGAGCTAAGAGATGCTGGACCCCGACCCGATACCACCGCCCGAAGAACCAATGCCGATTCCGCCTGAGCCGACGCCCAAGCCGGGCGGTCCGACTCCGGGGCCGGCATGAAAAGGAAGAGAGCAGCAACGCGCGCTACCGAATGAGACTGTGTGAAAAGGGAAAGTTCGTGGTCCGGCCTTCAGGCGGAAGTTCGTAATTCAGCGTCGATGCAAGCTACAAACTTCCGCCTGAAGGCCGAACTACGAACCTTTCACGCAGTCTCGAATGTTAGTTGGATTCGACGATGTTGATGTTATGTGCAATCTGCGGAGGCGAGTTCGAGATGAACTCGGGCGTGTGCGCGAGTTGCGGCTGCGCAGTCGTACCGAGTTCGCTGAATGAACTGGCTGTGCCGGTGGCTGAGGAATCCGGAAGGGAAGAGGTGGAATTCGTGGAGTTATGCAGACCCTGGACTCATCCCGAAGCGATGTTGATCAAACAAACCCTCGAGCAGAACCACGTCGCGGTGATGATTCAGGGAATGCACTCCGTTTCGGTGATGCCGCACCTGGCATTCGGCGGACAGTTGCGAGTGCTTGTTGGACAGCGTCAGTACGCGTATGCGCTTGCGTTGTACAAGGCATACTTTGAAAGCGACGAGGAAATCGACTACATCGCGGAAGAGTAGGAATCCACCTACTCGTTGTTAGCAGTAGTCGCCCACCCGAAGGCCACTCCGGTGGCGATCGCCAGGAGCAATTCTACAAGACCGACGATGGTTGCTGCTCGACCCTCGATGCGCAGACGCTTGACACCTTCGGCCAGCAGCAGAAATCCGGTGCTCCAGGCGAGCAAAGCCTTTTGCGCCTTTGACAATTCCAAACCAGACATCATTGATTACCTCGTGGAAGACGAAGTTCGTGATTGAGCAGCTTGTTGCGAAGATCGATCCGGGATCCGCGATCCGCTGGTCGCCATCGCGCGAACGGGAGATGGTCCCCCGTACAGTGTGATCAGCTTCTTGATAGTCTCGTCTTGCGCAGCTCTGAACGTGTGGGCCGACCCTCCGCGATTGTAGATGACGAAAAGAAGCGGACCTCGGCCCCGAGTATACGCAACGCCCGCCAGCGCGCTGACGCCGCTCAGAGTTCCGGTCTTGGCTACAACCGATCCGCGATAAGCGTCGCCGAAGCGCTTGCTGAGCGTGCCCGCATCGACACCGGCGATGGGAAGGATGTCTTCAAGGGCGAGACCTTTGCCGTCGAGATAGGCAATCAGCTTGCGCAACATTGTAATCGTATTGCGCGGCGAGATCGCGTTGGCGCCGAGGCCCGACGACGTCGCAAAGCGAACTTCATCCTCCTTGAAGACGACGTCCGTCTTCAGAAAGCGCTCGACCGCATCGGGTCCCCCGACCAGATTGCCGATGATCGTCGCCATCCAGTTATTCGAGAAATCGTTCAGCCCCTTCAGCACGCGCAACAGCGGAAGCGAGGTATGCACGGCAAGCGGTGTCAGTTTTGCGGTATTGACCGAGGGGTCGGTGATCGTTTGCCCCGTTATCTTGAGTGACGGTGGAGCTGAAAGCGCCGGCGCGGGAGCCGGGCGCGGATCGCCCTGCGCCCGTGCCGCGGCATCGCTCATCCGGTCTTCAGCCGCGCGGATTGCGAGGAATCGCGAGTAGGATGCTCTTGTTGCTGCGCTCCATGTATCGGGCGTGAAGGTCGCGCGCAAAGCCTTCGCCGAAGCTTCGCGTGAGGCCGAGAAGTTGAAGTAGAACTGCCCGAGCACGACGAGGTTTCCTTCGACTTCGCGGATACCGCTTCTGTTCAGCTTGTCGGCAATCATCATCGCGTTCTCGTAGAAGAACGCGGGATCGCCGCTGCCGATGACGTAGAGCGAACCGTGAAGAATGCCGGTGGAAGGATCGAGCTTGCCGTCGGTGTACATCGAAGTTCTAAAACTGAAATCCGGTCCAAGACGCGAAATGGCGGTCAACGAAGTGGCGATCTTGGTCACCGAAGCGGGATTGAACAACCGGTCGGCGTTATGCTCTGCGAGCACTTCGCCCTTTAGCGTGGTAACGATGAAGCCCTGATTCTCGGCGCCGTAGCCGTAACTGGCGAGACTATCCATGTAAGCGGCAACGAGCGGATTGATCGGCACCGCATCAGGCGCTCCAGGGTTAATAGCTAACCCTGTTCTCGCCGCGTCAACTGTGGCGGACGGGACACGGCTCATCGGGACTGATTGCACGCCCGGCTTTTGCTCGCTGCCCGAGACCGGTTGAGAACTAAGCATAGGAGTGGTGGATTGCCCTTCGCTCGGCGCCCTTTCGCCGACTGAGAGTGGTTGGGTCCAGGACTCGCTCAAATAATTGTGTACGCCGACGCCGTGCGCACTGGCCGATACGACGGCGCGCTTGTGCCAACGCAGCCTGCCACGTCGATCGCGAGTCGCATAGACTTGCCCGCCCCGTCGCGAATACCGCGCGCTGAGTCGTGACGAGCGCGAACCGCCGCGTCGCGCACTCGCTTGCGAAGACCGGGATCGCGATCTAACGCTCCCTTTTGCTTTAGCTCTCGTGCTCCCTCTTACGCTTTTGGATTTGACCGCGGCTCTCTTCGCTTTTGCCGCTTTTGTCGCTTTTGGAGATGCGCTCGAAGGGACGGCGAAAAGTAGAGAAGAAATGATTACAAACGCGAATAAAGTTGAGAGAGTCTTGACCTTCGGGAGAGCCACGGATGTCATTATGGTACTACCATCCTAAAAATGATTTTGCGGTCGGATGCGCGTTCCTGCGTTCGAGGTTGCAGCGCCGAGCGGCAATGCATTCGTCCCAGCCACTCGAGGGTTAGCAGCCGGAAGAATCACGGCCACTCAAGACGCTCACTAACTTTGATGAACGGGGGGCTGCGACCTTCGCGCATCTCGCATCGGAAGAAACGATAGCACAGCTCTTTCGTCAGGTCTACTATGTTAATAAATATGCAACAAGTTTCTGCGAACACGACCCGCCCGAGCTGTGAGTGGTTCGCCGCTTTGCGAGCTTTGCGGTACTTTGCGAGCTTTGCGTTCAACGTATCTCTCTTTCTCGAGCGGATTCCTTGCGCAAAGCTCGCAAAGTACCGCAAAGCTCGCGGCGTCGGGTGGTTCTAAGGAGGGAACGCCCTTACAGGTCCATCACCTTTAGGGTGACTGAGTCCTAGCTTACGAATGAGCGAAGCATGCCCCGAAGCGAGAAAACTTCTCGTGGGTCGACCGTCTCGTTTACTATTCCGGCAACCAACTCTTGCAGGATGCGACTGCTGCGAATGCGCCGAGCGACAAAGTCGTTCAGCCACGGACGCGAAAACCAGTTTTCCGCAATTCGATAACCGAGGAATTTCGGTTTCAATTCGCGCTCGATGCGATGAGGAAACTCGGCGAGCCGGCTCAGATCCCCCGATGTAAGTGCGTCGTGCGCGACTTCCGCGGCGATCTCGCCGGTCTCCATAGCCTTGCCGATTCCTTCGCCGGTGAATGGAAAGGTAGCGCCAATGCTCTCTCCGAGCACCAGCACGTTGCCGGGTCCATAAGGACGTGTGCCGCTCAATCCGCAGCGCAGCATCGCTCCTCGAATCGGCGAAATCGCTTCGGCGTGACGCAATATCTCCGCAGCAAGCGGAAAGCTTGTCAGAAAGGCTGTGAACGCATCCCTCAGATTTACCGGCGAACTGGATTGCTTTCGGTAGCTCACGCCACAACCGATATTGTATTCTCCGTTGCCGAGCGGGAATATCCAGGCATAACCGGGCGCAATCGAGCGATCGTAGGACACTACGAGCCGATCGAGAGGCACGGGTGAACGTACGTAGCATCGTAGCGCTACGCCGCTTGGCCCCTGCTCGGTGACCAGTCCGAGCTTTGAAGGCATCTGAACGTTTGCTCCGGTTGCCAGGAACACGATGCGCGAGCGCAGCGGCGCCGAGCCGTCATCGAGTGAGACGGTAACGGTAGAATCAGGTTGCGCCTCAACGCCGGATACTTTTGCCTGGCAGAAGGATGCGCCCGACTCGACGGCGCGGCGGACAATTAGAGCATCGAGATGAACGCGTTTCAGGGTCAGGAATTCGCCGGGAACGTCAAAGCGTATCCTCGAAGGGCTATACACAGTCCCGAGTTCTGACTTGAGGCTGCGGGCGCGGACTTCCTCGTAAAGCCCGGCCCGCTTCAGGCATCGCACGGAATCGGCAATCAGGCCGTCGCCGCAGACCTTGTCTCTGGGAAACGAGTCCTTATCAAGCAGCAGGGTGTCGTGTCCCCGCTTAGCGAGATGAAGCGCCGCCATAGAGCCCGCAGGTCCGGCGCCCACGATAACCACATCCCACGTTCGCGCGCCCGCCGTTCTTACGTCGTGCTGTTTCAAATTTGACAGGTCTTCACTCACCCTCAGCTCTTCCTTATGACACTCTTCCTATTATCTATTACTCTCCGCTGTGCAGAAGGGTTTTGAACCGCTAGCAGGAAACGACAATACTCTCTACGCGCGCAAGTTCTCCGGCGTTACGAGCAGTTCCTTACAAAGGAGCCCACGTCGCGGATTTCATGCTGGTTCGTTGCCGACTAACATCAGGTATGGTAAGGTAGCGGCCGAAGCAAGTCGAGGCGAAGGCAAAGAATTCTGGCGCAAACGGGGTCGGCTCCCAGTGGACGTTCCTGTTCCCCTCACGAGTTTGGCTACCACAGGATCGCAAGCTGATCGCGGAGCGTTCCGTTCCGGGTTCAAAAGAATGAGTTCGTTTCTGGTATCGCTTTTAGCGACCTGGCTTTTTGCAGCGTCACTTTCCGCGCAACCGATTTTCGCGCAATCAGGCAATCAATCGCTGGTCATAATTCGAGGACACGCCGTATGCCTGAATGCGTTAGGCCGGGATGAAGAGTCATTTCTTGGTTGCGACGGGGCTAATCATAGTTTTGGGTTTCAGAGCAAATCCGGAAAGCTTTACAAGTTTCTTTCCGGTGATCCGATGACGCCGATCTTCACGGATAGCCGAGTCCGCCAGCGCGAGCTTCAAATCAGCGCGCGTTTGCACTCGGGAGAGCAGCTCGAGATCGTCAAAGTGCAATCAGTAAGAGAAGGAAAGGTCTACGACGTGTTTTACTTTTGTGAGGTTTGCAACATCACGGCTTATGTGCCGGGGCTTTGCCCGTGTTGCCGCGCCGAACTTGAGTTCAGAGAAACACCCCCATAATTGTCGATTTCCGATTGGCGATTTCCGATTGAGGCGCTCGCTGCTTTCGGCAATCGGCAATCGCAAATCGGCAATCGGCAATTCCGAAAGGAGGCAGGGATGCAAGATGATGACAATATGAACGACAAAGGCTCGGGGCTATCGCGACGGAACTTCCTGAAGGTTTCCGGGATCTCGCTGTCGGTCCCTCTCGTGATGGGCCATCGAGTGATCAAAGTCTCCGGCGCTGAAGTCAAAGTCTTCGGTCCCGGCAAGGTTCCTATTAAACTCACGATCAACGGCAAGACTCTCAGCGCGCAAGTCGAGCCGCGAGTGACGCTGCTCGATGCTCTGCGCAACGAACTCGATCTGACTGGCGCAAAGCGCGTCTGCGATCGCGCCACCTGCGGCGCTTGCACGGTGATCGTCGATGGCAAGCCTGTCTACTCGTGCTCGGTGCTCGCCATTGAAGCGCAAGGCAAGTCCATTACAACGGTCGAAGGCCTGATGCAGGGGGAGACTTTGCATCCGGTTCAGCAAGCCTTCATCGATAACGATGCCCAGCAGTGCGGCTTCTGCACCCCGGGCTTTGTCGTCGCGAGTAAGGCTTTCCTCGATAAGAACCCCAGCCCAACACCTGAACAAGTCCAGAAAGGATTGGGCGGGAATCTCTGCCGATGCGGAACCTACGTGGGCGTTCGCGCCGCGGTTGCTCAAGCGGCGGCTCAGAAAGGAGGACGGCGCAATGGCTGAATACAAATGGCCGGATGCTGACAAGCGCACCTTTATCGGTAAGCGCATTTCCAGAATCGACGGACCGCAGAAGGTTTCGGGGCGCGCGAAGTACTCATTCGACGTCAATCGTCCCGGCATGCTCTTCGGCAAGATGGTACGCAGCCCGCACGCGCACGCGAAGGTCAAGAGCATCGACACAAGCGCGGCCGAGGCTATGCCAGGAGTGAAAGCAATCCACGTGATCGCTCAACCCGGCACGCCAAGCGAAGAGTTGAACTGGGCGGGCGCTTCGGTCGTGGCGCTTGCGGCGGTCGACGAACCCACAGCCGAAGACGCGATGCGCGCTATCAAAATCGAGTACGAGATTTTGCCTCACCTGGTGATCGACACCGACATCAAGAACGCGGGTGAATTCGCAAAGCAGGCGAATGAGAACAAGGTCGGCGATCCTGACAAGGGCTTCAGTGAGGCCGAAGTTACAATCGAAGGAAGCTACGGTTTGCCGGTGATCACTCACTGCTGCCTCGAGCCTCATGGGTCGGTGATGCAGTGGGACGGCGACAACGTGCTCGCGAACCTTTCTACACAGGCGGTGAGCGGTTCCGTCGCGCAGATCGCCCGGCCGCTGGAAATTCCTGCGACCAGTGTTCGAGTTCAACAGGATCACATCGGCGGAGGTTTCGGAAGCAAGTTCGGACCCGACGAATGGGATATAACCGCGGCGCGGCTTTCAAAGAAGGCCGGCGGAAAACCGGTCAAGATGTTTAATCCGCGAGATGCCGAATTGATGGTCGCCGGAGCGCGGCCATCGGATTATGCGAAGGTGAAGATCGGCCTCAAGAAGGACGGAACGATCACCGCGTGGGAATCTCAGTCGTGGGGATCGGGAGGAATTGGCGGAGGAGGTTCGCCGCCGCTACCTTACATCTTCAACGTTCCGAACCAGCGCAAGCAGCACACGAACATCGTCAATCACGTGGGCAGCGCTCGCGCGTGGCGCGCGCCAAATCACCCGCAGGCTGCGGCCATTACAATGACCGCTCTCGAAGACGCGGCGGCGGCGCTGAACATGGATCCGTATGATTTCTTCCTGAAGAACATCGAGCTTACGGGGCAGCGCGCGCAGATCTACAGCGATGAGCTGAAAATAGCCGCCGACCTGATCGAGTGGAAGAAGAACTGGCATCCGCGTGGCGACAAAACACCGGGTCCAATGAAACGCGGGCTCGGGCTTTCGATACACACCTGGGGCGGGCTTGGTCATGCGAGCGATTGCGATTTGACGATTCAGCCGGACGGTTCGGTCGAATTGAAGATGGGCACTCAAGACCTGGGGACCGGCACTCGAACGGCGCTCGACATCATCGTTGCGGACACGCTCGGAATCCCGATGGATGCTGTGAAGATCAGCATCGGCGATAGCCGATTCCCGGCCTCCGGCGGGTCGGGCGGGAGCACTACGATCGGAGGAATCAGCGCGTCATCGCGACGAGCTTCACTTGATGCGTTGGATCAGATCTTCGCCAAGGCCGCGCCGGCGCTGGACGCCAAGCCGGAAGATCTGGAAGCAGCGGGCGGAATGATTCGAGTGAAGAGCGACCCGAGCAAATCAATGACTTGGGCCCAGGCTTGCTCTAAACTCGGCGCAACTCCGCTGACCGTTCGCGGCAAAAACCCCGGACCTGGGACTCTCATGAACCAGGGCGTTGGCGGGGCGCAAATGGCGGATGTTTCCGTCGATGTAGAAACAGGAGTCGTACGGATCAACAGGATAGTCGCCGTGCAGGACTGCGGCTTGATCATCGACCTCAAGACTGCCGAGAGCCAGGTTTATGGCGCCTTGATCATGGGTGTCTGCTATGCGCTCTATGAAGAGAAGATCATGGACGCGAAGACCGGCAGAATGTTGAACCCAAACATGGAGTTCTACAAACTGGCCGGCATCGGCGACATCGGTGAGCTGAAAGTTCATATGATGACCGGCAAAGGCTACGACGAGCGCGGAGTGATCGGCTTGGGTGAGCCGCCCGTGGTTTCGCCCGGCGCGGTGATCTCGAACGCGGTGGCCAACGCAATCGGAGTGCGCGTGCCATATCTGCCGCTCACGCCGGATCGAGTGCTGGACGCGCTCGAAAAGAAGGGAGGCAACAATGCGAGGATTTGAATACGCCAGCCCAACGACGAAAGAACAAGCGGTCGCTCTGCTCGGCAGAAATTGGGCGGACGCCGAAGTCCTGGCAGGCGGCACCGACCTGCTGTCGCTGATGAAGGACGATGTTGTCCACCCAAAGCGAATCGTCAGCCTCAATGACGTAGCTGAGCTGCGAGGAATCAAAGTTACCAACGCCGGAGTTCGCATCGGCGCTACGGTAACGATTCAGGAACTCCTCGATCATGCAAAAGTCGCGTCCGGTTATCCGGCCCTCGTGCACGCGGCCGAGGGAATAACCAGCCCGCAGATTCGCTCGATGGGAACGGTAGGCGGCGATCTGTGTCAGCGCCCGCGCTGCTGGTACTACCGGGCAGGGTTCGGACTTTTGGCCCAGGACGCGACCGGCGAGCCGCTTGTTCCTACCGGTGACAATCGCTATCACGCGATACTTGGCAATGCGGGGCCGGCTTATTTCGTGAATCCGTCCAGCCTCGCTCCGGCTCTGATTGCCTACGGCGCCACGTTGAGGATTCAAGGCGCGAAGGGCTCGCGCGAGGTGACGGTTGAGAAGTTCTTCGTGACGCCTCAGGATGCAAGCCAACGCGAATACGCCCTGAGACCGGGAGAGATCGTGACCGAGATCATCATTCCGTCCTCGAGCGGCTCGGCGAGCGCTACTTATGAAGTAAGGCAAAAGGAAGCGCTTGATTGGCCGCTCGCCGCGGCATCGGTGGCGTTGAAGATGTCGGCCGGCAAGGTGACTTCCGCGCGCGTTGTGCTCGGTCACGTAGCTCCGATCCCATGGAGATCGGAAGCTGCCGAACAGGCGCTGGTGGGCAAGGCGATCAGCGAAGACACAGCGAAGGCCGCCGGCGAAGCGGCTGTCGTCGGCGCCAAGAGTCTTGGACGAAATGGCTACAAGATCCAACTCGCTCGAGTCGCGGTCAAGCGAGCGGTGCTTGCAGCAGCGGGAGGTGCAAAATGATCAACGAAGCCGAACGCTTTGACGTCAACCATCCAAATCTGTGCGAGTGCCTTCGATGGAAGGGGATGTTCGTCGGGGTGCCGCACGATCCATCGGTGCCGGCCTCGAACTCGGGGCACTTTTGGTGCGTCTACACACAGACCTGCATTGGCCCGGATGGTCAGTTGGCAGAGCCGGGCAATTGTTCGTCTGGTGAGCGTGCCTGTCACGGCAAAGGTTACGTGTGATAGGATGAATTGAAAGTTTTTTAGCGTGCTTTGCGGTAATTCACAGCGCAAAGACGCAAAGGACCGCAAAGCACGCAGAAGTTTGGAAGGAGAATCAAAGATGCGAAGAATAGTGTTTATCTCAGCGCTGGCGCTGGTGGTCTTCAGCCTCGCCTCGACCGGCAAGGCTCAGGGAATATCGGGCGACTACATTGAAACACGAAGCGCGGATGTTTGGACCGGGCCTTGTGTCGCAAACGGGGAAGTAAATCTCGTAGGCGACCAGGCGATCCTTGCGTGGCGTGTGACCAAAGGCGAATGGAACGGTGTGTCGCTTGACGGACTCAGCGTCGTAGCCGCCGTCAAGGCCAACGCAACGCTCGGCGACCAATACAACGATCCTTATCCGGCGAAAGCGGTGATGATTGTCGATCAACGCGGTTGCGCGGAACAGCAGAAGGCGTTGGTCGCGTTCGCGCAAGCGATGGGCGGCGAACTGCTGAAGAATGTCGTGCGCATCGAGATCGCACCGATCACGGTTGAGGTCACCGGTGAGGGCGGTCACTACAGCAAGACGGTGGTTCAAGCGGGTCGTTTCGCGGGAATCGAAACGCGCTCGATCGGAAAGAAGGACCACATGTGCGGAAACGAAGACATCTACTACCAACCGCTTGCTGAGATGAACCATTCGATGCCCGCTGTGGCCGAACTCGATCAATACAAGGGTTCTGATCTTGGCGTGTCGTGGACGATTCACGGCAAGCGCAGCGCTTTTGTCGGCACCTTCGCCCGCTAGAGCTTTCTTGGCGTCTTTGCGGTTCTTTGCGTCTTTGCGCCGAAAGGGGCTTCGCGCAAAGATCGCAAAGCACCGCAAAGACGCAAACGATTTCAAGTCCAATGTCACGAAAATCCCTGCTCTCTTTTTTCCTGATTGCAACCGCCCTTATCGCGACGTCGAACGCGGTCGCCGTTGACAATAAAGTCGAACAAGTCGGCGCGTACGCTGACCCCGCGGCTTCCGACACTCTAAAGAAAGCTCTCGATGCGAAAGGCTGGCGGGTAAGCCTGGCTGATGGCGCCTACTGCGACGTTTGGATGAGAACGACGATTGCAGCCGGAAAGACCGATCAGCCTGGCGCGGTCTACACCTCGCTTGGCGAGTCGACGTTAGTAGGAGTTGTCACTTTCGCAAGGGCAACCACCGACTTCCGCGGGCAGTCGGTGAAGCCCGGCTCATACACGCTCAGATACGCGCTTCACCCGGCGGACGGAAACCATATGGGGATCTCGCCGATTCGGGACTTCCTGATAATGCTCCCGGTGGCGATGGACCCGAACCCCGATGCGTCGTTTAAGTTTGAAGAGATGAGCAAGATGAGCACCAAGGTGACCGGCACCAATCATCCCGGCGTGCTGAGCCTGGTCCAGATCGACAAGGCTCCAGCAGTTCCCGGTGTGTCGCAGGATGATTCGAATCACACGGTGTTTTCTGCGTCGCTCAAGAGCCAATCGGGTGCTGTAATTCCGATCGCTTTCATCGTCAAGGGTCACGCCGAGCAATAGTAGTTCGGCCTGCTCCTGGGCCGGCCCCGGCAAACCAATGAAAAGCAAACTCTGGCGAATCAAAGTAACGGCGCTTGCATTGTTCCTGCTGTTGCCGGTGCTTGTTCGCGCCTCTGATTCCACAGTCGAGTCAACCAATCTGGAGATCCGATTGCCGCTCGGCATCCCTCAAGAGCTGTGGGCGTACTTCATTCCAAGAGACAATGCTATGACCGCGGGTAAAGTTGAGCTCGGCCGGAAGCTCTTCTTCGAAGCTCGCCTCTCGGCGGACGGCTCCGTGAGTTGCGCCAGTTGTCACGATCCGAATCGCGCTTTCACTGATGGCAAACGCCTGGCTGAAGGCATCGGCGGACGCCGAGGAATTCGCAATTCTCCGACTCTGCTGAACGCGATGTTCAACGGGGGACAGTTCTGGGACGGGCGCGCCGCGTCGCTCGAGGACCAGGGCAAAATGCCGCTCGTCAATCCTGATGAGATGGGTAATAAGTCACTGGATGAAGTCGCGTTGCGTATCGGCGCGATGCCCGAATACGCCAAAGAGTTTGAGCGAGTCTATGGAACGGCCGTCACCATGGACGGAATTGCCAAAGCGATAGCCGCGTTTGAGCGCACGCTTGTATCGGCGAACTCGCCGCTGGACCGGTATCTTGCGGGCGATGTCGACTCGATGAACGAAGCGGCGCGCATCGGCATGGGCCTCTTCCGTGGCAAGGCTCGTTGTAGTATTTGTCACGCGTTTAATCAGAACTTCTCGACGTTTGCTACATTTCCCTTCCTGACTGATATGAATTATCGCAACACGGGCATCGCCGCGAACTATGAAGGATTCGGCGCGCTGGCGCGTCGTGCGATGAACGCTGCTCGCGATCGATCGGACGGGATACCAACCGAAGTCGCAAAACACGAACGCGCCGGAGAGCTGGGCCGCTTTTTGATCAGCGGCAACACGCTGGATGTGGGCGCGTTTCGCACGCCGTCGCTTAGAAACGTCGAGTTGACTGCTCCCTATTTTCACGACGGGAGCGCGGCCACGCTGGAAGATGTAGTGAGATACTACATAAAAGGCGGGAATCAAAACGCGAATCGCGACTGGCAGCTCGAGCCGGTTGCATTGAATGAGGGCGAACAGCGAAACCTGGTCGAGTTTCTAAAGGCCCTTACCAGCGATGACGCCCGCGGCACGACACAGAAGCGATGAACGGCCTTCGCGTTCTTCGGGTTGCTGCTTGCAGACTGCGCGCGCGAAACCTATCAATCCTGAATCTTCTCAATACCCAATAACTCACGCAGTCGCGGCTCGAGTGCTTTACGTATATCGGGGTCGGAGAGTGCATATTCGTTAACGGTCTTCAGGTAGTTGATGGGGTCACCGATCGTAAGCCACTGACCGTCCGCAACGGATTCGGCCACCACTTTGCCGCCCTGGTGAATGTAGGCACGTATCGCATCGGTCAACCAAAGTTCGCCGGCCTTTCCAAGCGGCATCTCTTTCAGTATTCGGATTATCTCGCCGGACAGAAGGAACCGGCCAAACATCGCCAGGTTTGAACGAGCCTCTTCGCGCGAGGGTTTCTCAACTACGTCATCCAGTTCTCGCTCGGGACTGTTCGGCTTGATCTGCGCGATGCCGTACAGCTCTACATCTTCCCAGGGCACTTCCTGAGTGCCCACAACAAGCGCGCTGGTGTTCTCGTGTTTTTCAATCAGCATCCTGGTGAAGGGGATCTCGGATTTTATGAGATCATCGCCGTAAGCATAGATGAACACGTCGTCGTCGACGAGATGCTGACTTGCCACCATCAGCGGGGTCCCGTTCCCGTAAGGCCCTTCCTGTACTTCGATGATAATTTCGACCTTGGCCAATCTATCGATAAACTCATCAAGCGATTTATACCTGCCGCGCTGGAGGAGGGTCTCAGGTTCGTACTTGCGACGTAGAGGCTCGGAGTTTTCGCCGGTAATGATGATGATGCGCTCGATCCCTGAGTCGATGAATTCTTCGATGATGAGCTGAATGGCCGGCTTATTGATGATGGGCAGAAGCTCTTTGGGATAGCCGAGTGTGATTGGCAGCATTCGTGTTCCGGAACCCGCCGCCGCAATCACGCCCGTTTCAACGCTCATTCGCTAGATCTCCAAGTATGATAGGGGCATGCCACAGGCAGAAAGTACCACGCTCAGGTTGTTCTCACAAGCGGGGGATTAGAACCGGCGGACTTTTGATTACGCTGACCTATGATTGAATCCATTTACGGAAATATCGCTCAAAGGCACGGTGATACGGCCTTCGTAACGATAGTTCCAGGATAGTTGACACGAAGTATGGGCGGCGTTAGAGTAGGCGCCAAATAGAACGGCAGCCGATTAGGCGCTCTACTCGAGGGTTCTCATTATCCGAAGGAGTTGAGGCTAGTCTGCGCGGTGAGCACAAATCTGTTGGCGTGCATGATTTGTCGCCAACGGAGGCTCGATCATCAGTGTATAAGGAGGAATTGATGCTCGCTTCAAAAGCTGTAGTATTCACTCATTTACCGGTTTCCATAGACGGGCAGTCGTTCGTATACAACAGTAAGATGATCAATAAATTAATCAAGCGCGTACTCCCTTATTTCAAGGCTTATTTGCGATGTCAAAACATTGGTCTTGTCTACGTCTACGTAGATACTGGGGTACGACTTACACTTAGGCACCTCATGGAACAAGCCGACACCATTCAGTTTACGATCGCAGAGCTTGAGTTCGAGCAGAATACCAGAAATTGCCTGAAGCTGGCCGTACACAAAGCAATCGACCAACTGAATAAGGAGCTTGGCTCGTCGTTCAAGCTTACCTGCCGACCGGATTTTCAGTTCATCGGTCTTCCTCATTTGTTTACTCTGATTCACTCGCTGTACCGCATAGACCGAGGCTTGATACAGGATTTGGCAGGCAAAGAAGAGCGGTTCACATATGACTCGCCGAAGTTTGTGGAGGCGATCATACGTATCGTCCGCGGCATCCACTATCCTCACACACAATTTCCAATCTTTCGGATTGACGAGGACGTCGAAGTCAATGAAACCGCAATTGGATTGTTACTGGACCACGCAAGGGAAGTAATGCAGAGTCCGGATCTGTGCTTCTTTTCCGGCGGATATGGCAGGTACGGTGAACCGCTTGATCCTGTAAACGATTATGCAGTCCGCTTACACTGGCTCGTGGATCCGCACTCTCATACATTGAGTAATCAAAGCAGTTGTTTCCTACGCGACCTAGGGGAATTTGGGGCTACGCAGGTTTCGACCGACAAACCTGTCAGCAACTTTCTGAGAGATTGGTTCAAGGAACTGAAGCGGGAGCCGAGTGCCAATCGTGCATCACAGCAAGTAATTTCCGGCGCCGGCCTTTTCATGTCATTCCTGGCGATCCATACCCTCCCGCCGTTCATGAATTTTCGCACTTTAGTCACCTGGATAGACGACCATTTGAAGCGACAGTTGCACGAAGCCCTGGGTCATCTCTCGCATCCTCCAGAGACCATTGAACACGTGGAAAATGCATTATTTCGCCAAGACCGTCATCCGGGTGGAATAACGGAGGGATGGATTGATTGGGCCAAGGATGTGTACTTTGAAAGGCTTCTAAGCGGGTGCATTATGCATGCCCTTATCACGACACCGGCGGGAGAAAAAGGGGAATTGGCGATAGCGGTCGAGGCCGTGGTCCTACGTGGCTACAGGGTAACGTTTGACGAGGAAGATTTGCGTGGGAGATTAGACACTGTCGCAACCCAAACCGCCCTCGCGGTTCTCAATCTTTGGGCTCACGCGGACTACGGAAATTCAATGCTACGTACTTGGGCCGAGGGTATGTTAAAGCGGATATCTTCCTGGCTATTTCACGTGGATGATTTCAGGGAATCAACCAAGACTGAACCAACCAGGCTCGCAATCAGGCTCCGAGACGCCCAAGATCCACTGTCTCGATACCTTCTGGAACAATTCGCGAGTGAGGCACAGGAGGAACTGAAGGCATATGACGGTAGCGCTCCTTTGTCCCAGCCTATGAAGAACATCGTTGTTGACAAGCTTAATAGAGTGTTGGAGAGCAACGATCTGTTCGAGAGGTGTGTTGAGTATGTCCCGTTGACAGAGCGAATTCAGAGATTGATCCTGAAACAGACAAAAGACGAGGAATGGATTCCCATTAATCGACTCCTCTTGGAGCATGCTTGCGAGACGGAAGTCCCAAAGAGTCTCATAAGGAACATAGTCAATGATGCGCTAGCCTACGTTAATCTGGTACGGCGATGGCCCCAGTACGTAGGCGCGATTCAAATGCTGAAACAGGTTCACGCGTATTGGCTCTTTAGGCGTGTAGACGAGAATCTCCCGACAGAACCAACTCAATAGATCGGTGAACAGATCGGTGAACGCTTTTGCGCGAGCATCCGATACCGACCTCAGGCGTATCCGAACGCATTCTTAAGCCTGTTTGACCGTACGGCGGAAAGGTTTCGCGAAACTCCAGTGCGCCTCCGCGATTAGCGATTCATGAGGCGACATCCTCAATACAGCGCTCGATACGCGCCGCCGTCCACCTGAATCACGGTGCCGGTAACATAGCTCGCGCGCTCCGAACAAAGGAATGCGACCACTGCGGCAAACTCTTTTGGATCGCCGATTCGGTTCATCGGAGTTGAAGCGGCCCATCGCTCATAGACTTCGTCGACAGTAATCCCCTCCTTCTGCGCGGTGACCGGAGCGATGCTTTTCAAACGTTCAGTCAGGTGATAGCCGGGACAGACCGTGTTGACGGTTATGCCATCGGCGGCGACCTGTTGAGACAGGCTTTTCATAAAGCCCAGCACGCCGGCGCGCGCGGTGTTCGAGAGAATCAGATTCTCGACCGGCTGTTTTGCCGCAATCGAAGTGATTGCGACTATGCGGCCCCACCCACGTTTTCTCATATAAGGGACGGCTTCACGACACAGATTGATCGTGCTGATTAGATTGAGCTCGACAGCTTCGCGATAATCCTGGGCGGTGAAATCATTGAAGAATCCGGCTGGCGGTCCTCCGGCATTGGCCACGAGTATGTCGACGGCGGCGAATCTCTTCACGGTTTCAGAAACGAGTTCCCGGATGTGATCTTCGTTGGTTACATCGCCAGGGATCGGCAATACTTCCGCCCCACCAGCGGCCCGAATTTCGTCAGCCGCATTCTCCAATTCGTCGGCCCGGCGAGCATTTATCACGACTGTAGCGCCCTCGGCGGCCAGCTCGATCGCGGTAGCTTTGCCGAGCCCGCTCGATGCCGCCGTGATTATCGCTACTTTGCCCTTCAGTGCGAGATCCATGACTCCTCCGGCGATCCAGACTCAGAATAACGTAAAGCCGGCGTCTTGTTGAGGAAGAATGTTGCCTGGAGAGAGAGTGTGTTCTTAAGGTTTCCCGGATTGTCGGGGACGTGAGCGCTTTAGGAAAATGGTTCGTAGTTCGGCCTTCAGGCGGAAGTTCGTAGCGAGAATAGAAAGCGATTACGAACTTCCGCCTAAAGGCCGAACTACGAACGTGTATCAAGCTCTTACGATCAACCGACGATCTCCATAAGAGTGTCAAGCGCTCTGTGATGAAACACACGAGGAGCGTTCTCCAGTACTTCTTCAAGCGTGGTAGCTCCGCGCAGCGCCTTTACCATTCCATCTTCCTGCATCGTGCACAAGCTGCATGAATCAAGACTGATCTGGCGGATCTCCTGCATCGTGCGCTTCTGAAGGATGGCGTCGCGAATATCTACGTTCGGAACCAGCAGTTCATATATTCCCAATCGTCCGCGGTAGCCGGTGAAGTTGCACGCCGAGCAGCCCTTGCCGTGGAATAATGTGAAGCTGTTGATCTCCTCGCGCTTCAGACTGAACCGCCGCAGCACGCGGTCCTCGGGCTGATACTCGACGCGGCAACCCGGGCAAACCTTGCGCACCAGGCGTTGGGCCAGCACGGCCCCGATGGTCGACGCAATCAGTGAGGTTTCAATTTCCATGTTTATCAATCGCACGAGCGCGCCTACCGAGTCTTCAGTGTGAAACGTCGCGAAGACTTTATGACCGGTTAGCGCCGACTGCACCGCTATATCCGCGGAGAACGGATCGCGAATCTCGCCAATTACGATGATGTCCGGGTCCTGCCGTACGATCGATCTCAGCGTTTCGTTGAAGCCCAAACCAATCTTCTCGTTGATCGAGCACTGGGAAATTCCGTCGATTACATACTCGACGGGATCTTCACAAGTAATGATCTTGACCGTCGGATCGTTGCAGTGGTCGATCGAGCTGTAGAGAGTCGTCGTTTTGCCGGAGCCGGTAGGTCCGGTGATCAAGGTGATACCTGACGGAGCGGCAAGCACGTCCTCGCTGTAGATGCGCAGGATGTTTGGCGCGAAGCCCAGTTCCTGAAGGCTGATCAGCGATGCTTTGTTCAGGATCCTCAGCACCACGTTCTCGCCGAATACCGTCGCGTAGAATGACGCGCGAATGTCGATTTCCTGGGTGTCGGTCTTGACGAAGATGCGGCCGTCCTGGTGCTTTCGCCTCTCTGCTACGTCGGCGTCGGCAAGAATCTTTATTCGAGAGATGATTCGCGGAGTGTAGTCCCTCGGAAAATCGAGCTTATGCACGAGCACGCCGTCGATGCGGTATCGTACTCGAAGCTTGTTTGCCATCGGCTCGAGATGGACGTCTGAGGCGCCTTCCTCGATAGCCGATTTGATCAACTGATCGACCATCTGGACCACCCTGTCTTCGCCCGTCGGCGCCTGGGCTTCAAGGGAGTGGTACTTCACCTTCTGATAATCTGCGATTCCCGATTCCTTGCCCTGAAGCAGGGCGTCGATCAGATCGAGCTTCTGAGTGATGATCGCGCTCGTGGCAAGCGCGAGTTGCACGTTGCAACCGAAGAGGCGCTCGATCTCCTCCACGAAGTGCGTCATCGTGGGGTCGGCGACAAGCAGTTGCAGGCGCCCGGCCTCGAGCTTAACCGGAAGCGCAACCTGGCGCCGCAGGTACTTCAAAGAGACTTTGCGCACAAGCTCGGAGTCGATCTGCGTGATATCAGGTTCGACGATCGGCAGGTTGAATTTTTCTGCAAGCGCTTCGACGATGTGACGCTCTTCGATCAGGCCCATCTCGATCAGGGTTTCGCCGATGCGTTTTGGTTTGGATGTCGACTTGCGTTGAATCTCGCGCGCTGCCCTGACGTCATTATCCGTGACCAGGCGACGAGCGATAAGGATGTCGCTGATGCTGACTCGGCTTCGGGAACGGCGAACGAAATCGTCGAGCCTGGGTCTGCTGATCCAGTTCATTTCCAACAGAACGTCGCCGAGGGTTTTTTCGCCGTTCAAGTGCTCGGCGATCTTGCGCGCCTTTGAGAGCTGGTCTTTTGTTAGCAGACCTTCGTTGATTAGTGCGGTTTGTGTTACATCGTCCAGCGAGTATTGGAGCATCCTGCCTCCCCGATTCTCGGTGTAAGGTCGTGCGTTTCGGAACGGGCTTAACCGTTGGGCTATCCGAAATTCAAGAGGGGACAGGGGAGGGGAGCAATGCGCGAGATCCGCCACAGCGAGGAGATCATAACCGGGCTGCATTCGAATTTCACTAGTTTTTTCGTAGTGTTCGGTTATTGGGTTGCGACTTGTAACGCCTGGTCAGTCCTTCGCGTGCTTCGCGGTCCTTTGCGACTTTGCGCTGAGTATTGGGTATTAAGATACTCAGCGCAAAGACGCAAAGAACCGCAAAGCACGCGAAGGTTATTAAGCAACAGATGGGCATCGGCGCAATACCGGACGCTACGCTTGCGGCGCTCAATTCGCACAAAGATCTCGGGATTCACACCGAGATGTTTTCGGACGGAATAATCGATCTGGTTACGAGCGGCGTGATCAACAATCGGCTGAAGAAGACTCATCCGGGCAAGGTGGTCGCCGGGTTTCTTATGGGCACGCGCCGGCTTTACGATTTCGTCGACGACAACCCGTTGATCGCGATCCTCGACATTGCCTACGTCAACGATACATCGGTCATCAGGCGCAATCCAAAGGTGACCGCGATTAACAGCGCCATCGAAGTGGACACCACCGGACAGGTGTGTGCCGACTCGATCGGGACCTATCAGTATTCGGGCGTTGGCGGACAGATGGACTTCATACGCGGCGCCTCGCTCTCTGAAGGCGGCAAGCCGATCATCGCGCTTCCGTCGGCGACAAGCCACGGCGAATCGAGGATCGTGCCTTATCTAAAACAAGGCGCCTATGTAGTAACCACCCGCGCGCACGTTCACTACATCGTCACGGAATATGGCGTAGCTTACCTGTACGGCAAGACCCTGCGTGAAAGAACTCGGGCGTTGATCGAGATCGCTCATCCGGATCATCGCGAGTGGCTCGAGCGCGCAGCACGGGAGCGATTCAAGGCAGGAATTTGACCACGTTAATATCTGAAGCGTTATGGTCCATCATGGAGTATTGCGGCGAGGAGTGTGCAATGAACGCTCGGACGTCCCGCAGTTGAGCACGTGCCGCGCTGTCCAGTTCACCTTCATTCTGACAAACCGAACTCCGCGCGAACTTCTTCAACGCTTGTCTTTCGCCCTTCAAGACTATCGGCCAATCCATTCTCGATCGCTTCACGGACATATGTTTCATGGTCGGGTGGGGGAACAGGGTGGTGCTGCTCCTCATAGGCCTCGACCAACGTGACCAGCACATCAAGCTTGTCGCCCTGTGGTGTGCCGTAGGTGGATCCCCACAAGCGTTCGATTTCCTTTAAGGCAGCGTCGTACTCGGCTTCTGTTCTGATCGGCTTAATGTCCATGATCATTCCTCAAATCGTGGCGGCATCGATTCTGTCAGATTATACGGGAGTTATTAGGCAGTAAGAAGTAGCGGGTGGTGTCCTAAAGTTGTGTTGGTCGACGAGGAAACCGGCGCGGCTTTCTTTGGAGTGCGGCGCGGTCTGTGCGTACGCGCCGCTTTGGCTGCTTTGAATCGCCACCAAAAGCCAAAGCGGCGCGTACGCACAGACCGCGCCGCACTCCAAATATGTTCGTGACTTGGCCTCAGGTCGTTGTCATGCGTCTCTCAATACCAACACAACTTTAGGACACTATCAAGTAGCGGTGACATGGTTCCTCCATATCTATTATGAAGCGGCTTTCAGTCTTGCAAGAACTCCTTCAGTATGTCTTTCCGCGAGTGGGTCGAACGCGCGGCTCGGCAGAAATTCAACCCAGGGATCTGACTGACATGTAGGGGCGGCCCTCCGTGGCCGCCCCTTCTTGGCCACAGGCAAATCAACGTAGCGCAATGAGGGGCGGCCACAGAGGGCCGCCCCTACATGATTTTGCCAACGCGGGAGAATGACGTTTCTAGGAAGCCTGGACGAACGCGATGCCAGCGTCGATCGCTTTGAGGTTCAACTCAACCAGGGCCTTTTTCTTAGTCATCGCTTCGATCGTCTTGACGAGCCCTTCTTTGCTTAGCAGCTTGGTCTTTCCTATCAGCGCCCCGAGCGCAATTATGTTCGCAACCTTCGCGCTGCCGATCTCATCTGCCATCGATGTCGCCGGTAACGCGATGATTTCAACGTCGCTTCGAGTCGGCGCGATGTCAATCAGTGATGAGTCATAGATAATCATCCCGCCGCCGACGGCCTCTGACTCGAACTTCTCGAGTGAAGGCCGGTTCAGCGCAATCAAGACGGTCGGGTCGGAGATCAACGGAGACCCTATCACCTCATTAGAAATATTGACGTGACAATTGGCCGTCCCGCCTCGCATCTCAGGCCCGTACGACGGAAGCCACGAGACGTGGTAGCCCTGATCCATCCCCGACTCAGCAAGCATCTTCCCGAGAAACAACACGCCCTGGCCGCCAAAGCCCGCGATCTTGAGTCGCGGATTGCGATAGCACGCAGCAACCTCCGGCGGCGTGGCCTTCTCAAATGCTTCCGCTCCGTTCCCGTTGCTCAATCCCAGGATTGCCGGAATCTGTTCGAGAGGAATGTTCTCGCGGTAGCGCGTCCAGCCTTCACGTTCCGTGCTCAGGTCTTTGATCACGCCGAGTGGGAATTGCGCCATCAAGTTGTCTTTCACCCACGAGAGAGAATCTACCGGCGTGAGTCCCCAGCCGGTTGGACACGGCGACAGAACTTCGATCAGCGAAAAGCCCCGGCCCTCGATCTGATTCTGGATAGCTTTGCGAACAGCTTTTCGCGCCTTGATGCGAGACTTGTTGTCGAAGAGTCCCACGCGTTCGATGTAGGTCGGACCTTCGAGACTTGCGAGCAATTCGCTGACGCGCAGCGGATAGCCTTCGCATTGCAGCTTCCGGCCGAACGGCGACGTAGTGGTCTTCATTCCCATCAACGAAGTCGGAGCCATCTGTCCGCCGGTCATTCCATAGATCGCATTATTCACAAAGAAGACCGTAATGTTCTCGCCGCGATTTGCCGCGTGCAGAATCTCGTTGCCCCCGATCGCGGCAAGGTCGCCGTCGCCTTGATAGCTTATGACGACACTGTCGGGGAGCGCGCGCTTTACGGCGGTAGCAGCCGCGGGCGCTCTTCCGTGCGGCACCTGAATGTTGCCCACGTCGAAGTAGTAGTACGCGAAGACCGAGCACCCAACCGGGTTTATCAACACGGTTCGATCCTGGACGCCAAGATCGTCGATGGCTTCGGCAATGTACTTGTGAAGATTGCCGTGGCCGCAGCCTGGGCAGTAATGCGTTGTAACGTGATCGCCAGCCTTGCGATCAAACTGCCCATAGATACTGTTCGCTCTCTGATATGTTTTCACGTACATCGTCTACCTCGTTGGCTTTGATGATCTGCCCCAGGAGCTCATCCGTTGTTGGAACCATGCCGCCGACTCTCGAGTAGAACTTTACGGGCCGTTGTCCGTTCACAGCGAGCCGGACGTCTTCGACCATCTGCCCGTTACTCAGCTCCACCGTAAGAAAGCACTTCGCCCACTCGCTCTCGAAAGCAATCTCTCGTGTCGGGAACGGCCACAATGTGATGGGCCGAAGCAGCCCAGCCTTGATGCCTCGCGCTCTTGCCAGGTCAACCGCGGTCTTCAGGATGCGAGCGACGATGCCGTAGCCAATGGTTATGATCTCGGCATCCGAGGTTTTGTACTTCTCGAACATCGCCGTTCCGCGGCTTGCCTGAGTGTATTTTTCCTCGAGATGCCGGACATGATTCTCGAGCTCCTCGGGTAACAGATAAATCGAGCTGATCAGATTCTTTCTGGTCGCGGCGTCGGCATGGATCGCCCAGTCCTTAGAGGACGGTGAAACAACCGCGGTCGGAAAGTCGACGGGCTCCATCATCTGGCCGATGAATCCGTCCATCAGCACGATTGCCGGGTTTCGAAAGCGATCGGCAAGCTCGAATGCTAGAAACGTCAGGTCGCAAGTTTCCTGTCCGGAGCTCGGCGCGAGCACGATCGTATGATAGTTACCGTGGCCGCCCCCCTTTACGATCTGATGATAGTCGCTTTGCTCGGGCGCGATGTTACCGAGGCCCGGGCCTCCTCGCATCACGTCGACGATCACGCACGGCAATTCCGAGCCGGCCAGATATGAGATGCCCTCCTGCATCAGGCTCAGGCCGGGTCCCGAAGAAGCGGTCATCGTGCGCTCGCCAACCGACGCGGCGCCGTAGACCATGTTGATCGCAGCGACTTCGCTTTCGGCCTGAAGAAAAGTCCCACCGGTTGCCGGAAAGTACCTGGCTGCGGATTCGGTGATCTCGCTTGCTGGCGTGATCGGGTACCCATAAAACGAGCGGCAACCCGCCAGGATTGCCGCTTTCACGACCGCGTCATTTCCCTTGATCAATTCTTTTGCCATTGATCTATCCTCAGAAGTTCGTTTGATCTAATGTGCCAAGGCCGGCTTTTTGGGCGACTCGAGCACGAACACAGTGATGGCTCCCGGCTCGGGGCACGCGAAGAAACATATCCCGCAACCAGTGCAGCCGGAGCCCAGGTACAGAGCCGGATGATAACCGTGCGTGTTGAGCCGCTCGCTTAACTTCATGACGCCGGGCGGACAAGCGGTTACGCACAACTCGCAGCCTTTGCATTCTTCTTCGGAGACTTCAACTCGACCACGATCCAGCTTCTCGTTGCTTTCGTCCTTCATGGCATTTGCTCCTCGGAAGCACCATCATCTCGTCGCGCATCCTCTCTAGCTGTCTGTCGAGATGCATTCAAGTGCGAACTTCAAGTTCGCTTCCAAAGCGAGTCTAGGACCTCGAACCCGATGGTATCTATGATCGGTGTCACAAGTGGGCGTGACAGCGGTCACAAGGCGTCGGTATTCTTCGACATCGCGTCAGTTGCGGCCGAGTGACCGCGTGCGTTCAGAGTCGCGGGCGTTCAGAGTACCGACTTTAGTGGATGCGGCCGACAAGGCTGCGAATCTTATGGGGTGAAAGTCCCCTGCCGTCAATTGCCCGATTCGGACGGCTAGCATATCCGACGCGAGGTGAGGTAAC